>Ga0136616_10001377_pt1 | contig 12716 bp, 11 predicted proteins | sample AntDrymUQ2992106_2_FD_106648 | JGI IMG/M metagenome (GOLD analysis project Ga0136616, IMG submission 106648) | Polar desert sand microbial communities from Dry Valleys, Antarctica - metaG UQ299 (21.06) | ecosystem: Environmental > Terrestrial > Soil > Desert | place: Antarctica: Dry Valley...
GGCCCGCCACCCCCCGACTCACCAAGGCCCTACACCTGCTCCTCGACGAGATCAACCACACCCCACCCCGGCTACCCGGCGACCGCCGACCCATCACCTACACAACCACGTGATCAACATTAAGCAGTGAGCGCGTGGCCACTTCCGGAGGTCTGAGGCCAAGCCCCTTCGTGCCGGTTCCGCCCGAGCTGTGACCGGACTAGGTTCAGCTAGCGAGCTGGCTTGCCCAACTCGTGACGACGTCCACGGCAACCCGCTCCTGCGCGATACGGCCTCGCCGCGCACGTACGTGGTCGAGCCTTGCCCACAACTCGTCGCCGAGCCAATCGGCGCCATCTGTACGCGCCCAATCGTGCTTCCCGCATCCTTGAACGGGAACGTCGGCCATCGCCGACCAGAGTCCGACAGCGGGCTCAACCGTGATCTTGTCCGTGGTCCGCGAGGCGGCAAGCGCGATCTCGATTCCGACAGGATCGAAATCGCCCCAGTACCATGTGGTGCCGTTCACTGGGCCACGACCAGCAACGTCGACACCAAGCGACTCCACCTGCGACGGGAACGACCGTCCGCTCCCCCACGCCACGACGCCGATGCCGTGGCCGTCGACGCCACGCAGCGCGTCGAGAACGACCCAGTAGGTGTCACTGTTCTCGACAACGAGGACATCGGCACCGGCCCCTACCTCGGCAGCCGCCAGCGGCGGAGCGATCCGTCTACACGACAGGAGATCGAAACCGAGCCGGCCGGGGCCGAAGAGGCTCGTCTTGGCCAGTTCGTCGAAGCGCTTCTCGCGGCCGAGTATCTCGGCCGACCGGTAGCGGACAGGGACAACCGGAATCGTCCGTTCCCCCAAACCGACCAACCATTCGTTGATTGCCACCAGATCGTGGAAGACGTCATCGGTGACATGGCGCAGCGAGCTGATCCACCCAAGCCGGCGCAGCCATGGGTAGCTCTTCCACGAATGGACACGAGCGTCCCGTCGAGCGGAGGGAACGGTAACGTAGCGCGGGAGTCTCGCCGCTGTCATCCGGGACTGCGGGCTGGTCGGGAGTTCGATAATTAAGGCATCGGCGAGCAACTCCAACGAGCGGGCCAGAACCTGTCGCTGTTCAGCAGCACCAGCCAGCCGGGGTACGGCAGCACACCACAACGACCACACCTCGTCGCTGTCGAGCCGCACCTTGCCTGCGACGGTGATCGCGTCCCGCATCGCGGTGACGTCAGAACCCCGCGGCTCGGTCGTCATCAACGGACCTCGTAGCGGGTCGCATCGAGCCAGTTCTGGGTGGCGTCCTGCGCTCTGCCTCTTCGCACCCTGTCCACGACGTCGACTCCGTCCACGACGGCAGCGCGCAGCCGCAAGTAGGACAGATTGCGACGGAGGTCTCCGTCATTGCGCAACTTGATGATCACCGACCGATGGCCAGTGAACGCGGCGTCCACGGCCGGATCGTGCAAGCCGGTGGCACAGATCAGCTGCACCCCGGAGTGCGCGGCGAGCCGGTGCTGCATCTCGATCAACGCCTCGGCTGATGCGGCGCCGAACGGGTTGTCCAGGATCAACGTGCCCGGTGGTCGGATGCCGCCTTGCCGGTGTGCTGCGCGTACGCGGGACAGCGCGCAGTAGACGAGGACGGCCAACGTGAGCACCTGTCCGCCGGAGAACTCGGCGGGGATGCGGTCGGGCGGGCAGTAGATGACGTGCCCGTCGATGCTCGGCTTGAGGATCTCGATGCTCCACGAGCCGGCCCTGGCGCGGTCCACGACGGTGTCGCGCACGGCGTCGGCGAGCCAGCGGGCCCGGACGTCGGTGGAACGTGCCCGTTTCGGGTCGTTGCCGAGCTCAACCGCCCACATGTCGACCCGCCGGACGAGCCGCGCAGCAGCCTCGCTGTCAGCGGAATCGTCGAAGAGGATCTTGATCGCAGGCTTGTGGGAGAGGTCGCCGAGGCCGTCGGGAAGGCGGGAAGATCGCGACACCTCCCGGAGCAGCCGCCGCTGGTCCCGGCACAGCGACTGCAGGCTGTCCCGCAGGATGCCGCGATGTACGTCGAGGTCCCGAAGGTCGGAGGCGGCCGACTCGGACATCGCCAGAACCCGCTTCCGCAGCACCTCGGCTTCGGCGATCAGGTCCTCCTCAGGCAGCTCGCGGAGCCGGACAACTGCGGGTGCGGTCAGCCGAGCCCACAGTGGCCTCGCCGACACGGCCCGTGCCTCCACAACGGCCTTGTGCAGCTCGGTCGCTGCGTCCCGGTCAGCTCGATCAGTGGCCTGCTGTTCGATCACGCGGTCACGCATCTCGGTGAGCGCAACCTCGCGGCTGCCGCTGTAGACGTCCGCGTTGGCGGCGCGATCTGCGACCCACAGCCGGACGGTCTCGGTGAACGAGTCGATGTCCTTATTCACCTCATCGCGCCACTGCTCAGCCTCGTTGAACGCCGTTTCCGCGTCCGACTGGGAGTCTCGCAGTTCGTCGTTGCGGATCTCCAGCCTATCCAGGACGATCGCGATCTCGTCGACGGCCGACCACGCCCACTCGGTCCCGGCCAGGTCGAAATGGTTCTGGTGATCGCTCGCAGGTTCCGCTGCGCGCAGGCTGTTTTGCGCTGCCTCGACTGCATTGGCAGCGGAGAGTTCCACGCTGCGGGCCTTCTCGTGCCCCAGCATCGCCCGTTGCACCGCGTCGGTGCGGGTGCTTTGCGTCGAGGCCTCGACCGTGCCGGCCAGTTCACCTGCGGTAGCCGTGGCGTCCTCGGAGTAGGGGCGGAGCCGTTCGGTCGCCTCACCCACACGAGTACGGGCGGCCTTCAACTGCCCGGCCTCCGCCAGACCGCTCTCGGCACGTCCCAGCTCACCTTGGGACGCGTTCCACGCCCGTCGGAGCACGTCGATGTTGCCGCCGGGATCGGGCGCCGACCGATCGACGCCGAGTGCACCGCGTTCCTTGCTCAGGGGCTCGACGTTGGACCGGTGTCGTGCGGCACGCCCTGCCTCGGTGTTCGACAACGTCACTGCGTCACGCGCGGCCTTCTCGGCTGTCGCCTGATCGTGGCGGGCTCTAGCCAGGTCAACAGCGACCTTCGACCGGCGACCGGCCTCCCGCGCCGCGTCGTCGACGAGCGTCTGCACGTGCTCGACCTGCACGACGGCACGCTCCGCCGTTTGCGCCGTCTCCTGCCAACGGTCGCGTTCGTCGCGCTTGGCCTCGGCCAACTCCTGCGCGGCTTCACGGGCATCGCGCTCCGCTCGCACTTGCTCGTCGGTGGCGGAGTGTGTGGTCGTCGCGGCGTCGGCGGCCTCGGACAAGGCCGATCGCGACGACTCACCCCAGTGGCGTGCGAACGTCGTGCATGCCGCGGAGGTGGCCCGGTACCGGGCTGCGGCGTCCTTCGCAGCGCTCGCCGCCGCGCTCGCGGTCTGCTCGGTCTTCGACAGCTCGTCGCGATGCTGCTCGGCCCACGCGCGGTCCCAAGTGGCGCGGTGCGGAACGACGACGAACGGCCGAAACTCGTGGCTGTCCGGCCCGGCGGCGCGCATGGATTCCGGCGCAACGGTGACCGTCACCGGTGTCCGGGTGCGCGGTCGTCTGGTTCCGAGTGCGGCGGCACCCGCATCGAACCGCGCCGGATCGTTGATGATCACACCGCCGGCCAGCTCCGGGTTGGCCGCGATGAACGACTGCCGCGCGTCGGCGTCGGAGATGTTGTGCTCGATCCAGCTGAGCCCGGTGACCGACCAGACGCGTTCGTCGTTCAGGGCGTCGAGCACGGTCTGGACGTCCGCTCCGGTCGGCGCGGTGCCGTTCTGGTCGAGGTAGGCGATCTCGGTCCTTGCGTCGTCGGCAATGGCTTCCTGGCCAGCGGCGATCACATCAGCACCATTCGCGGCAGTACCGGCGAACGTGATCCAGCGGCCCATGGCCTCGGCGGTCGACGGCTCGCCACCGTGGAATTCCTGGACGATGGGATCAGCCGCCAGGACGGCGAAGTCTCGATCGAACCGTTCGAGCAGGCCGTGAGCTGCCGTCATGCTCGCGCGCTGCTCGGCAAGGAGTGGCTCCAGCACCGTCAGTTGCTTCGTCGCCTGTTTGACGGACGCGTCCGCCGCAGCGGCCGCGCCACTGGCCTCGGCAGCCCTCAGCGCCGCCTCGGCCTGCGTGTCCTTCCATCTGCGCACACCTACGTCGGCACTCTCGTCGGCGCCGAGCAGGCCCCTGCGGACCGCCTCCGCCCGGGCCTTCTCGCCCGCCGCGACGGCCTTGTCGATCGTGCCGACGTCGGCCGCCAGCAGTGAGACCTGCGTGGCTGCGGCGGCCGCCTTGGTCATCTCGGCGTCGACACGTCCGATCGCTGCTTCGGCGGCGGCCTCGGCCGCAGCGGCAGCGGTGGCGTTCTCCACGATCAGGGCGTCGAGCCGGCCGGCGAGGCGCGTGACGTCGTCGGCCACTTGCTGTCGGAGCGGTCCCAGCCCGGCGTCGGCCGCAGCGTATGCCTTCTCCGCGGCCGCAAGGTCGGCCTGGCGGCCCTGCAGGTCGATGATCAGGTCGACCGCCCTCCATGCCTCCTCATTGCGCTTGGCCGTAGCCGCCGCCAACTTCGCCCGCTGGTGTTCTGACTTAACCCGGGTCAAGAGGGCACGGGCCTGGTCGAGCTGCAGCTGTAGCCGAATGTCACTGACCTGCCCATACGCTCGGCGCGCATGTGCGTACGTGACCCGGGCGGCCTCGACCACACCGTTCAGCGCTTCCACGGTTCGGTGATCCTGGGCAATCCGATTGTCGAGGGCCGACGCCAGCTCACCGCCGAGCGCACGGGCCTTGTCCGCCGAAGCAGCAGCCGTCGCAGCGGTGTTGGCGCAGGTGGCGATCCGCGCAATCAGCGGAGTCGACTCCGCGCCCCAAGCGGCCAGCGCCTCCAACTCGGATCGGCGGGCGGCGAGCTGCGCGTAGCTCTCCAGCTTGCCGGTGAACGATTCGAGCTCGCGCTGGTCGTTGAGAGCCGACACGAAGAACCGGACGACCTCGTTCGACGACTTGAACGACTCCAGCAGCTTCTGGGCGCCGGCCTCGGAGTCGTTCATCCGCATCTGGTAGCCGAACAGCGTCGGATCGACGCTGGTGCGCTCCTCGAGCGCGGCGGTCCACTCACTCTGCGTGTCCGTCAACACGCCACGCGTTCCCGGGTTGACGGCGATGAGGTCACCGATCACGGCGTGGAAGTCGCGGTAGGGCGTCCGCCGGTCGTTCGCGACGAAGGGAAGGTCGTCGATGCCGGGCTGTCCCGGACCGGTACGGAAGAGGTACCAAGCCCGGTGCATGTTGGTGGTGGACCGCAGCGCATGCGCAGGCTGGCGTCGGCCGTCCTTCCACTCCATCACCGTGCCGGTCACGATTCGCTCGCCGGTGGTGCTGTCCTCCCACTCGCAGACGACGTGGGAGGTGTCACCGGTCAGGACATAATCACCCAGGACCTTGCCGCCGACCTGCGCGCGCGAGGCGGGCACGACAACGCTGCACACCAAGGTGATCAACGTGGACTTACCGCCGGTGTTGGTCAGCGACAGCAGCACCCGCGATGCCGCGCCCTCCTCGGTCGCGAAGTCGAGGTCAAGCGGATCGAACCGGGCACCGTCCGGCCCGACGCCCTGCAGACGAACGCGTCGAAGCCGCAGCGGCGGAACAGGCGGCTCAACCTGTTCGGGGACGCCGGGCTCGGGGAAGAGTCCGCCGGTCATGAGGCGTCCGGTTTGGACGGACCGGAGGCAAGGGCGTTGACGACGGCATAGAGGTCCGAGTCCTCAGCGAGATCGGCGACGGCGAAGCGAAATCGCGGCCGCGCCGTCCACGTTCCGCCGTCGGTGTCGCCCCGCGCCGTGAGGTAGCCGGCGTCGGCCAGCATGCGGCAGACCCGGTTCACCGCACCTGATTTGTCAGCCGTGCTGCGGCGCTGCGCGTTCGGCCGGGCCGTGGCCAGGTCCGACCACCGTCGCCACGCCTCGACGAGCTGCTCGTCGACTCCGCTGTCCTCGGTCGATGCGTCCGGCGTGCGCCTGCGCGGCCCGATCGAGGGCGTCGACGACGGATTGCGTGGTGAATACCGCGACCCGATGCGGATCGTCGACCATGCTCGATTCCGGGTAGGCGGCCCGGGCGACCGCGAGGATCACCGCTCCGGTTACGGCTCGGTGCTGGTTCTGGGCACTCTTCGTGACGTCGGTGACGGTGAGACGCAACATCGAGTGTTGGCGCGCGGTGACCACGATGCCGTCCCGGTCGTCGACGTGTAGATCGAGCCCGGCACCGGCGAAAACGCGGTTGACCGAGTCTGCGAAATCGGAGTCGTCGCGGTACCGGCTGACGACCCGGGACAGCTCCTCGTACCGACCCGGTGTTGCCAGTGGCCTGCCAGCCCATCCGAGCATGCGGCCGATGTCCATCTCGTCGCCCGACGAACTCATCCGACCATCCCCCTCTCGTCGTCGCGACCGTCCCACCGGGCTGCCACAGGTGTATCGGGCACGCCGATATCCGCGGTGACCTCGCCGGGCACCAGCAGAAGGTCGTCGGACCGGACATCCCGGGTCACCACGGGATCGCCGGTCGTCACCCCGATCACGAGGCGATCACCGACGGACCGGCCTGCCAGGCGGGCGGTCCAACTGCGATGCCCGGCATGCACGATCGCGATCGCGATCAGCCGAGGGTCGAGCGGTTCGCCGTCGTCGTCGGCCATCGTGGCGGCGAGCGCGTCGGCACGGGCCAGCAGTGCGGACAGCCGGACCGGCTCGGTGAGACCGTCTAGGACCGCGTCCACCGTGCCCTCGTACGGTTCCCACCATTCGTGCTGGTCACCGGCCGCGATCTCAGCTGCTGTGTACTCCTCTCCGGGATCGGGCGGACGTGGCAACGCGCACAGCTCGTCAGTCAGGACAGCCAGCGACGGCCACCACCGGGCGGCAATGCCGCCGACAGTAGCGACGAGCCGCTCAGCCACCTCGGCGGCCCGCGCTGTGGAGCACCCGAGGTAGGGGTCGAGGAGATCGCGGCCGATGTCGGCCCGGTGGACCGATTGCGGCGGGCGGCTGAACCGGTCGTCCAGCGCCGCCCGCAGGCGGCTGCGCGCTCCGATGAGGTGACCGTGCAGGTCGTCATGGCGGCGGCGGCGGCACTCCCGCAGAATCTCGATCAGCTGGTTGGCGGCGACGATCTTGGTGCTCTCGTCGAGCTCAGCCCGGCGATCGGCCACCGCGTCGAGCAGCGCGGACTCGGCGTTCAACCGCGCCTGCACGTGTACGAGTGCAGCGTTGAGCACCTTCGGCACGTCGTCGACCCAGTCGTGCACGTCCGGGTCGATCAACGTGTCCGCGACGATGCGGCGGACGTGCTCCTGATACTGGATCGACCGGTAGCGGGCGTGGCGGGCGATCTGTACCGCTGACTCCACCGCGCCGCGAGCGATCAACGCGGTCAACTGCGCCTCGTTCGCGACCTGCGCGGCCTCGATGTCGAGGTCGAGCGCCTCGACGAAGATGTTGATCGCCTGCTCCGACGCGCGCAGGTGCTCGTGGCCTTCGCTCCCCACAGCCTGCAGGTACAGCAGGCGGAACCGTTGCTGGCGCCACGCCGGGCCGGTCGCAGTGTGCACGAGGTACGGCGTGACCTCCACGTCCGTAGTCACGAGCGACACCACAACCCGCTCGGCGACCGTCAGCCACTCCGTCTGACTTCCGTCCGGGCGCTGGCGGGCCGCCTGCTGCGTGGCGTACTCGATCGTCTCCTCCCACGTCCGCCCGGCGGAGATGCCCATCGCCAGCGCGACCTGATCGATCACCGCCAGCGCGAGCCGGAACAGGTCATAGTGCTCCCAATGCTCGCCGTCGAGGATGTTCTTCGTGCGCTCGATGTCGGTGAGCACCTGGATCGGCGCGAGGGCCCGCCGGCGGCGTGTGATCGACTCGTCGTCGGTTGGGATATGCACGTCCCAACCCCGCAGTGCGGCCGCATCCTCGCCATCGTCAGGGCCCGGGAGCACGAAACCTCCGCGGTGACGCCGACGCTGCGAGGGGCGTAAACCTTGATCGACGGAGACCCAGCGAGGACATGGTTGAGGCCGCGACAGCGACGCGCCCATCCGACGCATGCAGCACGACCACATGGGAACGGACGCAACGCCGCCCAGCCTTGATCGTGGTCGATGTCGGTCCTCCCATCGGTTGTCACCGTAGGCGGCAGCGACAGCAAGGTCATCCGCCACAAGAGCGATACTGGACGCCACCTGTGACTACACCCGGCCGCCGAGGCTTGCGCGGGGCTTGGTAGGAACATTCCGTTCTGGTCAACTCCGGCTCGCCGAGGTGCCCCGCAACGCTCGCGCCATCAGGCAGCCCGGACAGCAATTCGCCGACGGGACGGTCGGCGAAATGCGCAGCGTGAAGCCTCAACCCCTTCCGACGAATACGAGAAGGAGCTCAAAACAATTCCACGCGAGGCCGTTCGCGCAAACTCGCATCGAGTAGGGTGCGAACGTCAGCCTCCGGCAGTCCCGCGCGGTCGACGAACTCAGTAAATGAGATTCCAGTCGTTTCGACAAGGTCAACTGCGCGACGCAGGAGAACCGGGGCCTCAGGAGCCCCCAAACCGCCCGGCTCCACCTTGCGCCAGCCTCGAACCGACAACGCCTTCCACGCTTGCCCGTAGGCATGCTCATCCATGACGCGAAGTGTCTTCGCTCGAACCAGGAGAGCGGCGATCGAAACATGCCACTCTGCCTTGAGTCGGAGTAATGCAGGCCAATCGAGTCGAGAAGGCAGCTCCGCCTTGATGTCTTCAGCTGGCATAAGCAGTGCAGCGGCAAACTCGTTAGCTTGACCTTCTGTCTGCTTATCGCCACCCTTCCCTTCGATCCCATGCAGAACCAGGTGACCCAGCTCGTGGGCAGCATCAAAACGCGAGCGGTCACGCAGGCCCTTGTCGGCACCGAGCGCGACGACTGGCCGGTCAGGGAAGTGGACACAGAACGCATCGACCTTCTCGATGCTGACACGGAAGCGAACGACGATAATGCCGCTTCGTTCAAGTAGTCTAACCACGTCCGGAATTGGGCCCGGAGAGACGTTCCAGTGTTCGCGAACCTGGTCCGCCGCACGCTCTACATCAAGAGGCTCGCGAGCCTTTTCATCTCGAACTGGAATTCGAGGCAGATCAAGTTCGGGCAAGACAACGATTTTTTCTAGCTCGAGGGCGAACTCGCGCGCTAGTTGCACGTAGGCTAGAGCCTGCTGACGATCTCTCGGCGAGGTGGAGCGCAGGCTTCGAAAGAAGCCACCCATCTCACCTTGCGCGGGGAGTCGCGCTGGAGCTGCAAAGAATGCCAGCGGGACGCGGAGTGCGACCGATAGTCGGTGCAGCGTTGCCGCAGCGGGTCTGGCATGTCCGTTCTCGAACTGACTCACCGACGCCGACGTGACTGCGCCGGCCTCCCGGGCGAGCTGTACCTGCGCGAGGCCTCGGAGCTCGCGCGCCATCCTCAGTCTGCCTCGGTCAAACAGGGCCGCGACGTCCCGAGGGTCCAGCTGCGCGTCGTCCACGTTGCTCGCCTCCGTTGCCGATGCGCGTCCACCAGGGTGGACAGGTCTCGATCTTGCCAACTGTGTCCGCATCTTAGGCACCCCTGGGTTACCGATGAGCCAAGGTGCGAGCACATCACCCGCTCCAGCCTGTCCGGGGTGTGCAGTCGTACGGAAGTGGGCGTCATGTATTCTCCCGATCTGTGAGAAAATGATGTTGTAATCTGAGACAGCTCGGGTGTGAGGGGTGGTCGGGACGTGAAGGTTCAGGAGTGCGTGCTGTCGGATGCGGTGATCGCCTCCGGCTCCGCGGAGACCGCGTTGTGGGACGCGATCGTGGTGCCGGGCGAGATCAAGGACAGGCTGCGCAACCAGACCCTGCTGTCGCTGCAGCTGCGCCCCGAGTTGCCGTTCACGGTGACCGCGCTGCACGGGCTGTGCACGCTCTACGGCCCGCCCGGCACCGGCAAGACGACCTTGGCGCGTGGTCTACCCGCACAGGTGGCCCCGTACGTCGCGGGGGGCAAGGTCCGACGGATCGAGATCAACCCGCACGGACTGATGAGCGCCGAGCACGGGCAGTCGCAGCAGCGAGTCAGTGAGCTGCTCGGCGAGTACGTGCCGGGACTTGCGTCCGACCGGCTGCCGACCGTGGTGATCCTCGACGAGGTCGAGTCGATGGCAGTAGCTCGTTCGGCGGCGTCGCTGGCCGCCAACCCCGCCGACGTACACCGGGCCACGGATGCGGTGCTCACCGCGATGGACCACAACGCCGCCCACCATCCGCATCTGCTCTTCGTCGCCACCAGCAACTTCACATCGGCGCTCGACGAGGCGTTCCTCTCCCGCTCCGACGCGGCCATCCTCGTCCCCCTTCCCGAGCCGGCCGCGTTGCGGGAGATCCTGTCGTCCACGCTGCTCACCCTCGCTGACATGTACCCCGCACTGCGGGAGCTGGCCCACTCGGCCGCGGTGGACCGTGTCGCTCAGATCGCGCAGGGGTTGGATGGTCGCCGCACGCGCAAGGCGGTGTTCGAGGCCCTGGCCCGGCGACTCGACACGGTCCTGTCCCCCGGCAACCTCACCGAGCACGATCTCACTGCCGCGGTCCGCAATGCCGTCCGCGAGACGACCAGCCACCGGGGGACGCCCAATGCTGCGAACTAGGCAGGTAGCGGCGTCCCCCGTCCGCAGCGCCAGCGCGACCTGGACAGTGATCGCGAACCTCGTAGCGGACACCGTCGCCCAGTCCTCCCTCCTACCCCGCGCCGAGGCCGAGCAGGCCCTCTCCGCCGCCGAGACAGTAGGCCGGATGCTCATCGCAGCAGGGCATCTGGAAGGTCACCCCATCACCCTGGTCGCAGGCAACGTCCACTGCGAGATCACCACCGTCTTCGGCACGGCGGCGCTGACCTTGGAGGAGAACCTCAACCCCATCCCCGGCGCGGCCAGCGCGACCAGCTTTACGATCTACCTGCCGTCCCCGGCACCGCTGCAGGATCAGGTGAAGGCAGCCGCCAGCACTCACGCTCGCTTGTCCGACGCCGCACCGCCCGTACCGCAAACGGCGGCGGCGAGCGTCGGTCCCCTGATCGATCGTGCGGCGCTGCAACGGGCGGTGACGCCGCGATGACATCCACCTACACCTACACCTACAGCCGCACCCACACCGCCACCCACCTGACGGACGTCATCCTCGGGACGATCAGTGACATCCTCGCCGACCTGAAGGTCAACACGGATCGGCTGCGCCGCGAGTGGGTGGAGAACGAGAACGCGATCAAGGCATGGATCGAGGAAGGCTCACTCGACGCGGTCGTCCTCGAGTGCCACCAGCCCTCGGGCACGGTGGCGCCAGTGATCGAGTTTCCGGTGTCCTACACCACCGCCGGTGAAGGCAACGCGGAGTTCACGGCCTCTCGCGCCCGCCTCGCCCGATTCCGCGCCAAGGTCGACCGCGTGCCCGCAGGCACCACCTACCGGCTCTTCTGCACTTTCAGGGCACCCCGCACCGAGCAGCCGGGGTGGGGCCCCGGCCAGCGGGCCAGTACCGACGGCCTGCGTGGCATCACCTTCGGCAACCTCGGCTCCGCACCACACGCCTCAGCTGGCATGCGCTACCACTACATCTGACACCACGCGTAGGGACAACGACATGGGATACATCGACGACGCCTTCGCCAACCTGAAGCGCAACCTGGAAATCACCACCACGGAGCAGAACCTGGCGAAGACCCGGCACGCGGCCATCCGCGACTTCGTCAGGTTGCACTGGGACCTCGCCGATGACTTCCTCACCGGCAGCTACCGGCGCGACACCAAGACGAAGAAGCTTAAAGACATCGACATCTTCGTTGTCGTCGACGCCGACGGACCGCAGGCCGGCTACCGCGACCTGGCCCCGATCGAGGTGATCAACGCCCTGGAGACGTTGCTCCGCCAGAAGTGGAGCACCGCCGCCCGAGACGGCATGGCGGTCGTCATCCCCTACGGCGCCGACGACGAAGTCATGTCGATCGACGTCGTCCCGGCGTTCAAGCGCAAGGACGGGGGTTACTTCATCCCCAACCCTTCGGCAGGCGACTGGATCGCAACCAACCCCAAGCGCCACCACGAGCTCAGCACCGCCAAGAACTCCGACTGCGACGGCAAGTACGTCCCCTTCGTGAAGATGATCAAGGGCATCAACCGGGAGCTCGACGAGCCCGTGTCGCCCTCCTTCTTGCTGGAGGTTATGGCGCAGGCCTTGGTGAAGCCGCCGATCGGCCGCTACCAGGACGAGATCGTGCTCTTCCTGGCCACCGCTGCAGAACGCATCGGTGACGAGTGGCCCGATCCCGCCGACCTGGGCGGTGACGTCAACGTCGTCATGAACGCGACCCAGAAGCTCGTTGCGGCCCGCGCGCTCGACGACGCCCGCGGCATCGCCGAGCTGGCCGTGGATCTGGAGGACGCCGGCGAAGAACGCGCTGCCTACGACGAGTGGAAGAAGCTCTTCGGAGACCGGATGACCAGGCCGTGACAGGGGCCGGCAGGCTCAGGCAGTGGAAGCATGCGCTTCGACGAGTTCGGTGAATAGTTCGGAGGGCTTCTTCCAGTTGTGAATCTTACGGGGTCGGTCGTTGATTTCGGAAGCCACGGTGGCGAGA
>Ga0136616_10001379_pt1 | contig 12702 bp, 14 predicted proteins | sample AntDrymUQ2992106_2_FD_106648 | JGI IMG/M metagenome (GOLD analysis project Ga0136616, IMG submission 106648) | Polar desert sand microbial communities from Dry Valleys, Antarctica - metaG UQ299 (21.06) | ecosystem: Environmental > Terrestrial > Soil > Desert | place: Antarctica: Dry Valley...
GCGGTCGTAGGTCGGCAGCGCGCCGGTCAGGTGCTCCGCGAAGATGAGCCCGAGCGCGAAGACGTCTGCGGCCACGCCGAGCCGCGCGGGCTCGGCCGCATCGCCGGCCTGGATGTAGGCGACCAGTTCCGGTGAGTAGTAGTTCATGGTGCCGACGATCTCGTCGGGCGGCGGCGGCTCACCCGCGACGTAGCTGCTGTCGAAGTCGATGAGCTTGGCGGTGTAGGCCAGCGTGGTTCTCTTGATCAGGACGTTGCTGGGCTTCAGGTCGCCGTGGACTATGCGCAGGTCGTGCAGCACCTTGAGGCTGTGCGCGACCGACTTGAAGATCACCAGCTGGTCGTCGAAGTCGAGCGCGGCGACATCGGCGCTGTCGAAGCCGTCCCCGACGTCGACCTTCTCCGTCACCTTGTAGTACTTCGCCCCCCAGCGGAAGAAGTCCAGGGTGACGATGAGGTTGCCGCCCAGGCTCGACACCGGCCGGGTGGCCTCCTGGATGCTCCGGTGGTGGGCCTCGAACGCGGCGCAGCGGCGGCGCTTGCGGGCCTTGGTCGTCTCGCTGCCCGGTGCGTCATCGTCGGGATAGGTCGGGCTGAGGAACTCCTTGAGGAAGTACTCGCGCCCGTCCTTCGCGGCGAACGTCCACTTGCTCAGGCCCGCGCCCACGACGGTGAAGTCCTTCAGGATCTCGTACCCGTTGATCACGTCGCCCTGCTTCATGGCGTCTTCGGCTCCTCATCCGAGGGTGCCTCGGCATCGGCGGGCGGTTCGGAACCGGGCGCGGGCGTCGGCGCGTCCGCGGACAGATGGCGCTCGTAGTCCGGTTTGTACTTCGACCACAGCTCGGCGCGCAGCGCGCCGCGGCGCTGCTCCAGTTCGTCGGCCTGCTCCTGGGCGCTGCGGGTCTGGCGCTCAGCCTCCTCCATCGGCTCGATGTAGGTCGTGCGCAGCGTGTCGAGCCGGGTGCGGTACGTGCCCTTGAGCTCGGCGAGGTCACCGCCCACGGCGAGCAAGGCCAGCGTGGCGTCGTCGCCCGCGACCGCCTGGACGGACGAGCGCAGCGCCTCACGCCACCCGTCCGGGGAGGCGGCCCCGTCCAGGCCCGACAGCACGAGGTGCTCGAAGTGCATGGGCGAGGCGACGTAGCCGAAGCAGCCGTCACTGGCCGCCAGGGCGATGAACGGGGGCTGCAGGTCGACGCGCCGGTGGTGCACGACGAACTCGGTGTCGGCGGACAGGCAGTTGTCCATCACGCTGTCGTCGAGGAGGTTCGCCATCGCGTCGTTGTCCGAGCGCAGGTCGTCGCTGGTCAACTGCTGCGCGCCCGCCACCGGGTCGATCACGTAGAGCCGGGAGTCGCCGGCCCAGAAGCAGTGACAGGCATACCCACCGGTCTCGCCACGCACGAGGTAGGCCACGGCCATGGTGGACGGCAGGGCCTTGAGCAGCTTGCTGCGCAGCGACGAGCGCGGGGCGTCGAACTCGGCCAGCCGCTCGACGAGCGCCTTGCGCAGGCGCTCCGCGAGCTGCCGCGCGGTTTGCTCACCGTCGATCTGCGGCCCGGCGCCCACCACCTCGGGCATGTGGCCGGCGACGACGTCACGGGCAAGGCGGGAGGCGAACCACGCGCCGGCGTGGCGGCCGCCGGGCGTCTCGTAGACCGTCCCGCCAGCACCGCCGAGCCCGTCGAAGACCCCGAGCAGTGAGCGCTCGTAGCCGACGAGGACCAGCGGCTCAGCGTCCTCCCCCTCCCCGGCGACCTGTTCCAGGTAGAACGACATCGCCACCCGGGGTTCGGCGTCCTGCGCAGCCCCCGACATGCTGCTCACCGTCAAACAGAGTTGCCGATGGAGTCCAGGATGGTGCCGTAGTCCACCTCGGACAGCCCGGAGCCCGCCTTCGAGGGATGGTGCACCACGTTCTCCCAGACGCTGGAGATCTCGCTCCACCCCGAGCCGTCCGGCGCGAACATGATCAGGCGCTTGCTGTTGACCCCCATCGCCCCCTGCTCGTTCTCCCACTGGTCCGTCAGCGCGCTGAAGTCGGCGGGGATGCGTGTGCCGAAGTCGGGCGAGGCGGGCGCGCTGCCGAGCGGGAGGGTGGACGCGTCGGTCCAGACCACGATGACCTGGCGGCGGCGGTCGCCGGTCCGCGTCCAGTCCGAGGAGATGGCCAGCGCCAGGGCCTCCAGGCCCGACTCGGGCTCGTCCCCGCCGCCGGCTGGCGACAGGCGCTCGACGAAGGCTGCGAAGCCTTCCTGCTCGCCGGGGAGCGTGAAGAACGCGGACTCCTCCAGGGGCAACTCGTCGGGGTGCGCCAGATCGCGGAACGCGACCACGCGGACCCGCAGCTGGTCGACGTCCTTGCCCTTCGCGGTGAGGTTGGTCTGCACGTCGGAGTAGAACGACAGCGCGTTGGCCTTCACCTGGTCGAGGATCGGCCGCATGCTGCCGGACACGTCGATGCAGAAGACGAGATCCACGGTGTAGGTCAGGCCTTGGTCGCTCATGTGCTGATCTCCTGAAGCGCTGCGGTGGGGGTGCGGCCGGGTCCCACCTACCCAGCCGCGCCGCAGACGCCACCCTCGGGGGCGCTATTCCTCCAGGCGGGGGAACAGCAGCGCACCGCGGTCGACGCGGGTGCCGGCGGGCGTGCCGCCGAGCGCGGCGGCGGCGGGGTAGCGCTGCTCGGCGAGCGCTTCGGGCAGGCCGAGCTTGTCCCACAGCGCGGCCGCGGCGTCGGGCATGACCGGAGAAACCAGGACGGCGATGACGCGCAGCGCGTCGACGCAGGTGGCCAGGCAGCGGTCGAGGTCGGCGTCCGCGGCCGCCTTGTGCAGCGCCCACGGCCGGCGCGCCTCCACGTAGCGGTTCACGCCGCCGACCAAGGCCCAGACGTCCTCGAGCCCACGCTTGAACTCCAGGCGGTCAAAGGCGCGGACACCCTCGACGGCGGTGGCGTGGTCGGCGGCCAGCGCGCACTCCGCTTCGCCCGGCTCGCCGGTCGCCTCCGGCACCACCCCGCCCCGGTAGGAGCCGACCATGGTCAGCACGCGGTTGGCGAGGTTGCCCAGGTCGTTGGCGAGGTCGGTGATGTAGCGCTGCTCCATCGACTCCCAGGAGAACGTGCCGTCCTGGCCGAAGCTGATCTCACGCAGGAAGTAGTAGCGGTAGCAGTCCACGCCGAAGTGCTCGACCAGCTCTGCGGGCCGGACCCCCGTCGCGTTGCTCTTGCCCATCTTCTCCCCGCCCACCAGCAGGTAGCCGTGGGCGTAGACCTGCCGGGGCACCTCCAAGCCTGCGGCGATCAGCATGGCGGGCCAGTACACGGCGTGGAAGCGGATGATGTCCTTGCCGACGAGTTGGACGTCGGCGGGCCAGATGTGCTCGAAGCGGGCGGGGTCGGTGCCGTAGTCGATCGCGGTGATGTAGTTCAGCAGCGCGTCGAACCAGACATAGAACACATGCCCCGGCGCCCACGGGACCGGCACGCCCCAGTCGAAGGCGGAGCGGCTGGCAGAGATGTCCTCCAGGCCGCCCTCGACGAAGCTGCGGACCTCGTTCATGCGCACCGTGGGTGCGACGAAGTCGGGCCGCTCGCCGTAGAGCTTCAGCAGGTCCGGGGCGTACTTCGACAGCCGGAAGAACCAGTTCTCCTGCTCCAGCCGCTCCACGGGGCGCCGGTGGATCGGGCACAGCTCGCCGTCGATCAGCTCCTCGACGGTGTAGTACGCCTCACAGCGCACGCAGTACGGACCGGCGTAGGTCGCGGTGTAGAAATCACCTTTATCATATAAGATCTGCATGAATTCTTGAACTGACTGCTTGTGGCGCAGCTCGGTGGTGCGGATGAAGTCGCTGTTGGACACGTGCAGCAGGTCGAGCAGCTCGGTCCAGCGCGGGAACATGCCGTCCACGAACGCCTGCGGCGCGATCCCCTGCTCCTCAGCGGTGCGCGCGAGCTTCTGCCCGTGCTCGTCCAGTCCGGTGAGGAAGTGGACCCGCCCGCCCTTCAACCGCTGCCAGCGGGCCAGCACGTCGGCGGCCACCGTGGTGTAGGCGTGCCCGATGTGCGGCACGTCGTTGGGGTAGTAGATGGGCGTGGTGACGTAGAAGGTGTCCTTCTGCCCGCCCGGTTCTGCGTTCATCGGCGGATGGTAGCCGCGAGCCGGTATGGGGGGGATCCTCCACTCGGCCGGGTGAGGTTGCGGCGGCTTCTCCGTACCCGCCGCGCCCCCTCGGGCCTAGCGTCGGTCCTGAGCCGGCGAGGGTGAGGGGCTGCGACACGGCGGGCGGACACGGCGATCGTGGGGCCTGAACGCCTTCTACGGTGCACGCCACGTGCTTCACGACCTGTCGATCACCGCGCGCCCCGGCGAGATGGTCGCCGTGCTCGGCCGCAACGGCGCGGGCAAGACCACCACCGTCGGCGCGCTCGCCGGGGTCGACCGGGCCTACCTGATCGAGAAGGGGGCCTCCGCCACGAGGCCGACGCCGGCGATCAAGCGCCTGATCGAACCCCACGAGGTCACCGAGATGGCGGCGTACCTGTGCAGCCGCGCCGCCAGCTTCGTCAACGGCGCCTCGCTGCTCATGGAGGGCGGATGGTCCGCCCGCCGAGGCTTCCATCGGCGTCCAGCAGCGCTTGATAGACGGCCCGCCGGGGTACGCCCGCGGCCTTGGCCACCGCGGCGGTCGCCTCCTTCTTGTCCATGCCGGCGGCGACCAGCTCGGTGACGCGCACGGCGAGGTCGGCCGCCTCCGGGGCCGTCGGCGCCGGCGCACCGCTCACCACCACCGTCACCTCGCCGCGCACACCCTCGGCAGCGCGTTCGGCCAGCTTCACCAAGCCGCCCGTCCACACCTCCTCGTGAAGCTTCGTCAGCTCCCTGGCGAGTCCGGCGGGCCGGTCGCCGAACGCCCTGGCCATCGCGGCCAGGTCCTCGGCCGCGCGGTGCGGCGCGACGTAGAACACCAGCGTGCGCGGGTCCGTCGCCAGCTCCGTCAGCCGCCGGGACCGAGGACCGGCCTTGCGTGGCAGGAAGCCCTCGAAGGCGAAGCGGTCCATGGGCAGACCCGACAGCACCAGGGCTTGCAGCGCGGCGGCCGGTCCCGGGACGGCCTCCACCGCCAGGCCGCGGGCGCGCGCCTCGCGCACCAGGACGAAGCCGGGATCGGCGAGCCCCGGCGTCCCCGCGTCGGTGACCACCGCCACGCGCTGCCCGGCCGCGACCCGGTCCAGCAGCGGCCCGGCCCGGCGGTCCTCGTTGTGGTCGTGGACGCTGGTCATCGGCACCGACACGCCCAGCGAGTCGAGCAGGACGCGCGTGCGCCGGGTGTCCTCGGCCGCCACGAGATCGGCCTCGGCCAGCGCCCGGGCCGCGCGCGGCGAGAGGTCGCCCAGGTTGCCGATTGGCGTGGCGACGATGACCAACCGGCCCCGCTCCTCAGACGTCTTAGACTCCAGCTCCATGGCCACCGAGCTTCGCACCGTGGTGGGCGACGACGCGGCGCCCAGCACGGCCGTACCTGCGTCCTCGCCCAGCCCGCCGTCGCGACCGGGGGTGGGACGGGTCCTCGCGATCGGCCTGCCCATCCTGCTGGTGCTGGTCGCCGGGTCGCTGCGGTTCTACCGCCTCGGCCACCCGGAGCGCATCTACTTCGACGAGACGTACTACGCTGAGGACGCGCAGGCCTACCTGCAGCGCGGGGTGGAGAGCGACCTCAGCGTCGACCCGCCGGTGCCCGACTTCGCGGTGCACCCGCCGGTCGGCAAGTGGTTCATCGCGCTGGGCATCGCGGCCTTCGGCTATGACTCGTTCGGCTGGCGCGCCGGCGCGGCTGTGGCGGGCACGCTCACCGTGCTCATGGTCTACCTCGTGGGTCTGCGCCTGTTCCGCCGGCGCGGGATCGCCGCGCTCGCGGCGCTGCTCGTGACCGTGGACGGGCTCGCCTTCACGATGAGCCGCATCGCCATGCTCGACGTGTTCCTCATGCTGTTCGTCACCACCGGCTTCTGGCTCCTGCTGATCGACCGCGACCGCCAGTGGGCGGGGGTCGAGGAGCTGGCCGGCGGGCGCGACCTCGACGAGGACGGCGCGGCGCCGCCCGTTGAGTTGCCCACGCGTCCCCACCCCTACCGCTACCTGGCGGGCGTGGCCTTTGGTCTGGCCCTGGGGACGAAGTGGTCCGCGCTGCCCGCCATCGGCGCGGCGGGCCTGTTCGTGGGCGTCAGTGAGCTGGCCTGGCGCCGGCGCCTGGCCGGTCGCCTGCTGCACCGGCCCTGGCCGATCGTGACCAGCGGGGTCGCGTCCCTGGTCCTGGTCCCGCTGGTGGTCTACGTCGCCAGCTACGCGGGGTGGTTCGCGAACTTCGAGAACACGCGCAAGGCCGCCGCCGGGATCTCGGCCGTGGAGATCGGTGCCGAATGGCTCGAGGAGCAGCGCGAGATCGCCGTCTTCCACCGTGACCTCGAAGCCGACCACCAGTACCGAGCGCCCGCGGTGACGTGGTTCTTGATGACCCGTCCGGTGGCCTACTACTGGGAGGCCTGCGACGCGGCGCCCGCCGAGGGTGAGGAGCCCTGCGAGGTCGCCGAAGGCAACGTCTCGGAGATCATCGGCCTCGGCAACCCGCTGATCTGGTGGATGGCGCTGCTGGCCTACCCGATCGTCGGCTACTTCGCGGTGCGCCGGGACTGGCGGGCGCTGGCGATACTGGCGTTCCTCGTGCTGCAGGCCCTGCCGTGGCACCTGTCCACCCGCCCGGTCTTCCTGTTCTACATAACCCCCGCGGTGCCCTTCCTGTGCCTGTCGCTGGCCTACGCCGCGTGGCGCGCACTCGACGAGCGCGCGCTGCGGTGGGTGCCGGCGGCGGTCGCGACCGTCGCCGTGGTCGCCTTCTTGTTCTTCTTCCCGGTGCTCATCGGCGAGGAGATCTCCCGGGGGGCGTGGGACCTGCGGATCTGGATTCCCACCTGGGTCTAGGACCCGCCGGAGCCCTCGATCACCGAGAACGCCCCGCCCTGCGGGTCCCGCAGCACCGCCATGCGGCCGTACGGCGAGTCGCGGGGCGGCGAGACCACCTGGCCGCCGAGGCGCTCGACGGAGGTCGCCGCGGCGTCGGTGTCGGCCACCTCGAAGTAGATCATCCAGTGCGGCGGCACATCGCCCCAGCCCTCGTCCATCTCCACCGCACCGCCCGCCAGCTTGCTGTCCACCTCGAACACGGCGTAGGGCGGGCCGCCCGGGCCGGTGTCCTGCGGCTTCCAGCCGAAGCCGACAACGGCTGTGTAGAAGGCCCGCGCGCCGGCGAGATCGCGGGTGGTGAGCTCGTTCCAGATCAGCGCGCCGGGCTCGTTGACCACCTGCGCGCCGGCGTGCCCGCCGTCTTGCCACGCCCCGAACGCGGCGCCCTGCGGGTCGAAGGCGACGAGCATGGTCCCCTGGTCGGGGATCTCCATGGGTTCCATCACGAGCTTGCCGCCGTGCTCCGTGATGCGCTGGGCGAGCGCCGCCGCGTCCGGGGTCGAGAGGTAGGTCATCCAGGCGGTGGGGGCGCCCTCCGGCGCCGCCTCCCCGCCGATGCCCGCCACGCGGCGGTCGTTCAGGGTGCACGTCACGTAGTGGCCGTACTCGGGGCCAGCGACATCGAACTCCCAGCCGAACAGCGGGCCGTAAAACGCCCGCGCCCCATCCGGGTCACTCGTCAACAGGTCCACCCACGAGGGGGTCCCGGGTGCGTAGGACGTGATCTCTGGCATTGCTACCTCCGCTGTGCTGCTCGTCTGCTGCGGGCAGGCTCCCACCCCGGATCGCCGACCGCAACCGCCCAGGCGGCGCTGGTTGGGGGGGACCGGAAGGAAGGCCGCCGGGAGGGGCGCGAGGCGCACCTGGCTCGCGCCGACCCTTTTGGCGACCCTGCGCAGACCATGTATCAGGCTTCGGGTGGGTCCCTCCTTGTTGCAGTCGCCCCCGAGAAGGAACCCCAGATGACGCTCACCGTTCACTGCCCTGACCCGGACTGCACGGCGCCCGCCGAGGTCGTCGACCGCTGGTTCTGGGACTCGACCGACGGCCCGATCGAGCATGTCCGCACGCGCTGCCTGGCCCGCCACGTGTTCACCCCCACCGCCGACAGCCTGGCGGTCGACCCCGAGCCGAGCGAGCTCGTGACCAGCAGCTAGACCGCGCCATCGTGGGGTCGGTGCAGAAGTTGACCCGTGGGGTCAACGATCGCACCAGCCGGACGGTGGGATCCGCAATACTCCTCGCCATGCGGCCCTAGTCGCGAGCGCGTCGACGCGCTGCGGACCGTGGGCCGGCGGCTCGTCGCCCGTGCCGCGGGAGCTCGAAGGTCCGGCCGCGGATGGCAAGGCGTTGTCGGAGGATCTGGCCCCAGTGCGCGGTTGGGCAGGGAGCCTGGATCGCGACGGCTACAGGTTCACGGAGACCGACCATGGCATCATCATTGAGGGGGTCGTCGACCCGGAAGTGGTCGCCCGCCTGGCCGCGTCGAACGCCGACCTCGCCCCCGGGGGCGGCAGGGCGCTGGCGAGGGCGTGCGGTGACCGTCCCGCGGCTGGTTCCCCGGTGTGGCCATTGCTGTCCGCGTGCCCGGCGACGCCGAGGTTCCGGCCCGGTCGGCGCTGCGTCCGAACCCCGGCAGGTCGGGCAGGTAGACGCGGTGATGCGCGGCCAGCGGGCACGCCGTCGGCAGGTAGCGGTGCGAAACCACCAGCCCGTGCAGCACCACCGGGACGGGCCGGGACGGGCGGCCCCCGCGCAAACCCCGCAGCCCGTATGCGGCCCGGTCGGGGTCGCTGAACGCGCCGCGCTGAACGCCGCCGCCGGGCAGCGGGCCGCCGCCGCCGCCAGTGTCCTGGTCGAGGAGCTGCGCGACCGGGCCCACGCCGCAGAAGCCCGCGCGGCCGCCGCCGAAGCTCGCGGGGCCGAGTTGTGAAGACCTACCGTCAGGTACAACTGCGTCCGTGCCCACCGGACCTACCTCACGCGTTCGCACGCTGCGTCTGGAAGCGAGCCGCATGGGTCGACGGGGATGGGCCTTACGCGCTTCTTGCTCACTGCCGCGTCCTGACCTTGACCCTCCGGCCCGCCGAGGCCGAGGCCGAAGCGAGCAAGCGGATCTTCGATCTGGACGCCTGCGAGGGGAGTGCCACAACCACCACGAAATCATTCGGCTTCAGCGATGAACCGGGACCCCAGCCTTCGGAGCAGGGGCGCTGGATCAGGTCGACCGGAAGGTAACCCGATGCGGACCGGAGCCGTGCGGGAACGCCGCTGCCGCGCCGGTCCCCGCCGTGTTCAGCCGCCGGATGGGGCGCTATGGCGGGGTGGTCGACCCGGTCACCTTCGGCGAGCCGGAGTCGCCCGTCGATGCGGTGGTTGACCGGTTCGCGTGGCGACCGGTGTAGACGACCTCGCGTTGCCAGGCGTCCGCCGGCTGGGTATGCAGCCTCCAGTAGTGCTCGGCGATGTCGTCGGGATCGAACTCGGAGCCGGGCGCCACGGCGCCGGCGACGGTGACGGTCGCGACGTGGACGCCCGACGGCTCATACGCGCGCGCGAGGAGCTCGGTCAGCGCCCGCACGCCGGCTTTGCCCAGCGACAGGCTGGTGACCTCGGGAACGGGCTCGGGCATTCCGCCAGTGATCACGATCGTGCCGCGGCCCGCCTTCGCCATGCCGGGTCCGAGGTGGGCGACGGCGGTGATCGCACCCACCACGTTGACCGCCCACGCTTCGAGGTGCTGCTGGGCGCTGAGCTCGCCGACCGCGTCCCACTGGATCAGCGCCGCGTTGTAGACGAGCATGTCCGGAACACCGAAGTGCTCGAGGACCTCGTCGAGCGCGGCCCGCAGTGCTGGCTCGTCGGTCACGTCGGCCGTGACGCCGAGCGTTTCCGTCGGGTTGCCGACGAGGGACGCCAGGGCGCCCTGCACGGTCGCCGGCGAGCGGGCCAGGACGGCGACGGCAAGCCCTTCGCGGGCCAGTCGCTGCGCGACGGACGTCCCGATGCCGGGGCCGGCGCCGATCACTATTGCTCCAGGCATGTCTTTCGCTCCCCGGGTCGAAGGCCGCGGTGTCGGCCGGACCTGCAGACCTTCAGTACGGGCGCCACCTCTGCGACAACGCAGTCGCGGCGGCCGGCCTTCCCGACACTCGCGTTATGTGTACGCCGACCGAGTGGCGGCGGCGTGGCTGGCGGCGGCGCACTCCCCCGGCCCTGCCTTGCCTCACTCAGCCGATGCGCCGCTGCCGCAGGCCGCTGCTACGGCGACCCCGTGGTGTGGCGCCGGCAGCCCGCAGCGCCGCCGCCACGAGCTCGTCGACCTGGCGTTCGCGCTCGACACGCCGTCGCGCGCGCCAGCCGTGCGCCGCGCGGGTGACGCGACAGCGCGGTCGCGCCGCAGCGGGGGTGAGCTTCGGCCTCATGCAGCACATCTCGGCGGTACTGCTCCCCCGCTTGAGCCCCAGCAGCACCCCCGATCGGGGCCTCAAGGCGCCCAGCAGACTCAACCCGTCGAGGGCATGAGAGATCCCATCCGTCTCCTACAGGAGGGGATGTTGACGCCCAACTGTGGAGCGCCTACACTGCCGTACAAGTGTACGTACGAACTTCGGAGCAGTCATGCCTGTAGCAACTAGCCGACTGGAGTTCCGGCTGGCTGACGAGGCCAAGGACAGGCTTGCTTTGGCCGCGGAGCTGGTGTCGGAACCGGTCAGTGAGTTCGTCCGGCACGCCGCTGAAGACCGCGCGGAGCAAGTACTGCGCGATCAGCGCGAGACGGTAGTTCCCGCAGCCTTCTTCGACGAGCTGCTAGCCGCTCTCGACGAGCCCGCCGTCCCCAATGATCGACTGGCACGGGCGGCTGAGCGTGCCCGGGCCCTAGTTCAGCGGCGCTAGCAACCCGTGTGGTCAACAGTCACGTTCTCACAGAGACACATGACTGCTCCCGCTTCGACTCCAGTCAGCCCAGCCTCGATGACTGGCTGCGCTCCAGCGCGCTGACGGTTGCCGCCAAGCGGACGGGCCGGACCTTCGTTTGGACCGCCGAGAACGACCCGCTCGTGGTGACCGCTTACTACACCCTCAGTGCGCATCTGATCGTGCGTGACAGTCTGCCGCGACGCCTAGCCCACGGTAACCCGGAGCAGATCCCGGCGGCGCTGCTCGCACGCCTGGCTCTGGACGCACGCCTGCACGGTCAGGGGCTCTGCTCGGTACTGCTTGCCGATGCGCTGACGCGGTTGGCGGCCGCCACTGAAACCGTGGCAGCACGATACGTCGTGGTCGATGCAATCGATGATGGTGCAGTGGCCTTCTATGAGAAGCACGGGTTCACCCGTGTCCCTGACCAGCGGCGGCTGGTACGCAAGATGTCGGCTGTCTCTCGCGACCTTCTACTTCACAGCTGAGCCCGCCGGAGCAGCGCCTGCCCCAAACCTCCCTCCCCCGGTAGCCCGGGTTGACGACCGGCGTAGGGACCCACTCGGTTTGCCTTGCTTGCCCTCCGGAGCCGCGTCAGGGGCGCTGACGAACCCTGACCTGAGCATTCCCGGACGTCAGGACGCGAGCCGCCGCACCACGCTCTCGACCTGGTGGTGGGGTCGCGAGAACCGTCGCGTAGCCGCGGGCTCGGCGCTGCGGCATGGTGGGGCCCGATGCGCCGGGAGTGGGGGCGCCGTACGAGCTGTGCGTGCTCGTCGCGCTGCGCAACGCGATCCGCCGGCGCGAAGTGTGGGTCGCCGGCGCCGGGCGCTGGCGCGACCCAGAGGCCGACCTGCCGACCGACTCTGAGGTCAACCGCGAGGCCCACTACGCCGCGATCCGCGCGCCCCTGGACCCGACCGCGTTCATCGCCGACCTCAGATCCCGCTTGGACAGCGCGCTCGCCGGCCTCTCGGCCGCACTGACCGCCGACACCGCGGGCGGCGTTCGGATCGGCACGTGGGCGCATGTGCACCTTGTTCGAACCTCGCCGACCTGCAAGAACGCGTCCAGGGGCTCGCTGCCGTCGCGCCGCGGTGGACGCCGTGGATGGTTGGACATGCGCCGCTCCGGATCCCGATGATCGCGCCACGAACAGGTGACAGGTGGAAGGGTCGGGCGTGAGCGGGTGGTGGCGACGTCGTCTTCGGGGCGGGCAGCCCGCCTCCCTGCGAACCGACGCCCCTGCGGAGCTGAGCGTCGTGGTGGCGCTGCAGGGCTACCAGGAGGGCAGCCTGAGCGCCACCCAGCTCGAGGAGCACCTGCGGATCGTCGTCGCCACCCCGCGGGCGAGCCGCGGGCGGTCGGGCTGGCGGCCTGGAACCTCGCGCTGCTCGGGCCATGACCTGCTCGATCATGACCGCACCCGTGAAGGCGAGCGGCTGACACCCGAGTAGGGGTCGATGACGACCGGCATCCCGCCGTGCTGCAGGACCTCCAGGCGGGCGCCGTAGGTGCGTTCGAGGACCTCGGTGGTGAGCACCTCGCGCGGCGGGCCCGCTCCGATGACCCGGCGGTTGAGGCAGACCAGGTGGGGCAGGTGGGCGGCGATGCCGTTGAGGTCGTGGGTCGTGAGCACGATCGCCAGCCCGTCGCCGTTGAGGTCGTCGAGCAGGTGCAGGACCTCGTGGCGGGTCTTCACATCCACCCCGGAAGTCGGCTCGTCCATCAGCAGCAGCTGCGGCCGGCCCAGC
>Ga0136616_10001380_pt1 | contig 12701 bp, 15 predicted proteins | sample AntDrymUQ2992106_2_FD_106648 | JGI IMG/M metagenome (GOLD analysis project Ga0136616, IMG submission 106648) | Polar desert sand microbial communities from Dry Valleys, Antarctica - metaG UQ299 (21.06) | ecosystem: Environmental > Terrestrial > Soil > Desert | place: Antarctica: Dry Valley...
ACGAGCGGTACGAGCAGATGAAGCTTGGAATGTAGACCCGCCGCCTTGGGCGGCTCATGCCGTTATGGCGCCTTTGAGGCGCTCACCCAATAAGCCCCCGGCTTTGCCGGGGGTGATTTAACTTTCGCCATGGGAGCCGCAGTGGGTTGGTTTGGGCACAAGATCAATTCGCGGAAGAACCACGATTTGATGTGAGGGGCGCTGACATATGCGCGAGCAAGGATGGCACAAACCACGCTCTCGATCCGGCGCGGCCCGGGGCGGAGCATGAGCGACCGAGAAGCTCGAGCAGCAGAAGTCCCCCACCCCAATAATTCGGCGGCAGGACATCATGATACCCCCCAGTATGAGCTTATCTCGCACTCTGACTGCTCGACGTTGAAATAACGTTTGTAAGGCAGGCGTTCCAATAGCTACACTTTGTTCATCGTGAGGGCCTAGCGTGTGCAAAGCGCTGGTGCATAGCCGAGGATCGGGAATGAGCGTAATGCGATTGTATTTAGTTCAACACGGGGAGGCGGTGTCCAAGGACATCGACCCGGATCGGCCTCTCACCGCCGCAGGGCGCCATGACACAGAGCGGCTCGCGAGTTTCCTGTCGCGCCACAGGGTAAGCGTGTCTCGCATCATTCATAGCAGTAAGGCCCGCGCCCGGGAGACGGCCGAGATCCTAGCGCAGACCATAGCACGGGAACGAAAGGTCGAGCAGGCAGCGGGGCTTGACCCGCTCGATTCGCCTTCGGATTTTTCGACCCGACTCAAGAGCCGATCCGAGGACTTAGCCATTGTCGGGCACTTGCCGTTCCTCGCTAAACTGGTCTCTTATTTAGTCACAGGAAACGACGAGCCGGCGCTTGTGGCCTTTGTCCCCGGCACCATGGTCGTACTGGAGCGAGAGGATGCCGGTGTTTGGGTCATAACCAATATGCTTCAGCCGCATATGCTCTAGGCCGGACGCGGTAATGCCAGCGTCCGTCCCTACATCAACATGGAGCGCTAGAATAGCGGGTGGAGCAAGAAGCATTGCTTGACCGGCAAGACTTTGACGCCGTATAGGCCTGTATGGTGGAGCTCGATGGCCTGCGAGGTGCAAGGCCTCTTAAGGAGATTTTCGATCACAAGCCGCATCCCTGAACCGCTGCGGACGGCGCATTTGATCGCCGGAGGATCGCAGGTGATCGCAAACCCGCGGCAGGCGACGTTGATCCTCTCTCTCCGTCATTTTCAGTACCAGATTTCCATGCGCAATCCCCTGAAGTCGCGCTCGGGCTCCGGTTCCGGGAGCCTCACTGCGCTGCCGGCATGAATGCGGCGAGCGGTAAGCGCCAGCGCATAAGCATCGAGCACATCGTCCGCGCCCACCTGCGAGCGAGGAAAGCAATCCCGCACTTCGCTCGGTTTGATAAAAGCAGCGCCGAAGAGAGGACCGAGTAGCGCTTCGCGTTCCCGCCCCCCGGCCGGGGTTTTCTTGTTGTGACGCAGGGGGCGCCCGGCGAGGGTGAGGAAAGCAAGCTCCGGGTGCGCCTCGAAGATACGCTGCTGCAATGCTGGCTCGATGAGCGCGTCCACTTCCCGGATCTTGCCCATGAGGTTGAACGTTTGCTTGCTCATTCCCGCGCCATTCAAGCGCATCGCCTCGCGATAGGACTGGCCTTGAAGCGCCGCCCGCGTGGGCGGGGTGAATATGCTGCTCGCGCGCCCCCGGCCCAGCAAGGCGCGCGCTGCGCGATCGCAAGAGCGTCCACCCGGCTCGGCTTGCTCGAGCAAGCCGATGGGAATATCCACCGCGATCGGCGCGGGGTTTTCCGGTAAATTCATCACCTCCGAAAAGCCCCGGCACAGGGCGAAGCGCACCTCAACGACACGGGACGAGGCTTGGCCCCTACCCTGCAGCACCGCAAACCAACCGCCGCGACAGCCGTCGACTCCGGCGAGCCAAACGATTTGGGAACCCCTACGGTGCTGCAGGGGCTGTGAGACGGTAGCTCTCATTCGCCCTTACAAGACAGGTGTTCGATCTGCATTCTTAAAATTTATTGCCCGCGGTCTTGCCGCGGGATCCTTAGCCATGGGGTTTCCAAAGGAGAGAGGCGCAGCTCTCCCCTTTGGTCGCCCCACGGGGTTCATACTCCGTGATGGCCAAATCAAATTGATTTTCATCGCCATTCATTTTCCTTAGTATTTATAATGGTGCGTCTACGGAGGCGATGTCCAGTGAGGCGATGGCAGAGAAGATGAGAACGGCACTGGTCATTTTGTTCCTCGGGGTGATCGTAGGCGCTTACCTATTCTATGTCCGCGGCATGGGCGTGCAACCCGCGACCAGCGCGCCCCAGGCGATCCACTGCGTCGCTCCGAACGCTTGGGAGCGCTATGATCGCGGGATGATTACGCTTGCTGACATCCAGCAGGCCCGCGAGCGGATCCACACGGTGGCGATCCATACGCCACTCTTACCCGCGAAATTCGGGCCCGCGAACGTCTATTTCAAGTGCGAAAACCTCCAGCGGGGTGGAGCATTCAAGATCCGCGGCGCCTATAACAACTTGGCCCAGCTCGCGCCGGAGGTGCGCGCGCGCGGAGTGATCGCATACTCGTCAGGCAACCACGCTCAGGCCGTCGCGCTGGCCGCGAAGCTTTTCGATGTGCCGGCCACCGTCGTCATGCTGAATGCGTCGGTGGCTGAAAAGGTCGCCCAAACTAAAAAGTATGGCGCGGAGGTCATCTTCGGCGGCGACTCCTCGGAGAAAATCAAGCTACGCGCGGAGCAAATTGCGGCGGAGCGCGGCATGACGGTGATCCCGCCGTTTAATCATCCCGGGACGATCGCGGGCCAAGGCACGGTGGGGATAGAGATCCTGGAGGATCTGCCCGAGGTCCAAACCGTCATTGTACCGATTGGCGGCGGGGGACTCATCTCCGGAATCGCCACCGCGGTGAAGGAGATCCGTCCCTCGATCTGTGTGATTGGTGTGGAACCCGAGGGCGCACCCACGCTATTCGAAGCGCTAAGAGCCGGGAAGCTTGTGACGCTTCCTGATACGAACACGATTGCCGACGGGTTAAAGCCGCTGCGCGCGGGTGATCTCACCTTCGCGGCCGTGAGACGTTATGTCGATGACGTGGTGCTGGTGCTAGACTCCGCGATCGTGGAGGCGATCGCCCAGCTCCTAAAGCAGGAGAAGCTGGTCGTGGAACCCTCGGGGGCGGCAAGCTTCGCGGCAGTGCGCTCGGCCAAGGTCGCTGTCTCAGGCCCCACCGTGTGCGTCCTTTCGGGCGGCAACATTTCCAGTGACTTGCTGAGATCGCTGTGAACCGCCGCGACCGGACTCCTGATCTCACCTTACGTGACCGACCTAAGGTAAATGCTTTTGGGGATACTGCTATGGATCCTGATGATTATTCGGCTCACGAACCCGATGAAGTATTCAATCAGCCGCCAGCGCTTGCGAACTATAACCTCTTTGAATACGACCTACCGCTTCGCGAGGCGCGGCATCGGGAAGGCGTTGGATGGATAGAGGCGCAAGCGCATGAATACGGGGCACTCCTCGGTGCAGCCGAGACGATCCAGCTCGGTGAGCTTGCCAACCGCCATCCGCCGCTGCTTCGCACCCATGACCGATTCGGACATCGCATCGACGAAGTAGAGTTTCACCCCGCCTGGCACGAATTGCTGCGCATCGGCATCGCCCACGCCAACCATTCGCTCGCGTGGACCAGCGCCCGTCCCGGTGCGCACGTGGCCCGCAGCGTGCTCAACCTGCTTCGCCATCAAATCGACGAGGGATCGAGCTGCCCGATCACGATGGCTTTTGCTGTGATTCCGGCCCTACGCGTGCAGTCTGAGCTGGCGGCGGAGTGGGAGCCTCGGGTTTTGTCTACCGACTATGACCCGCGCTGTATACCGGCACCGCAGAAGCGCGGCGCTCTCTTTGGCATGGCGATGACCGAGCGCCAAGGCGGTAGCGATCTACGGGCCAACACCACCCGCGCACAGCCACTATGCGCTGCCGGCCCGGGCGGCGAGTACGCACTTATCGGGCACAAATGGTTTTGCTCCGCGCCCATGTCGGACGCGTTTCTGGTCTTAGCGCAGGCGAAAGGCGGTCTTTCCTGTTTTCTCCTGCCGCGCTGGAAGCCAGACGGTACCCGGAATTCTTTCCATCTCATCCGTCTTAAGGATAAGCTCGGGAATCGTTCCAATGCCTCGGCGGAAGTCGAGTTCCGCCATGCCTGGGCACGCCTTCTTGGGGAGGAAGGCCGTGGGATTGCGACCATCATGGACATGGTTCGTCATACCCGCCTCGACTGCGCCTGCGGATCGGCGGCGACGATGCGGCGCGCCGTCGCCGAAGCCAGCCATCACGCAGCGTACCGTCACGCTTTCGGGCAGCGCCTACTCGATCAACCGTTGATGCGGAACGTGCTCGCGGATCTTTGCTTAGAGTCCGCAGCGTCGACCGCGCTCGTTTTGCGTTTGGCGCGTGGTTTTGATGAATCCGCAAACAGTGTAGAGCAGGCCAAGTTTACGCGGATCGCCACGGCGGTGGCCAAATACTGGATCACAAAACGCGCGGTCGCCGTGGTCGCCGAGTCGCTCGAATGTATCGGCGGCAACGGCTATGTAGAAGAGTCCCCGTTGCCGCGCCTCTATCGCGACGTGCCGCTGAACTCGCTCTGGGAAGGTGCCGGTAATGTTCAGTGTCTCGATGTGCTGCGCGCGATGCACAAAGAACCGGATTCTATTTCGATATTCTTCACGGAAATTCGCGCCGCGATGGGAGTCCATCATCAATTCGATCGATTTGTAACCCGGCTCGAAACCGAGCTGCGTGATACGAGTCAAGCGGAGACGCGCGCTCGGCGCCTGGTGGAGGGACTCGCACTCGCGCTACAAGGCGCGTTACTGCTGCAACATGCCCCGGCCGTGGTCGCGGAGGCTTTTTGCACCGCGCGCCTCGGTGACGATCATCGGCACTCCTTTGGAACTTTACCGGGAGGGACCGATTTCGAGGCGATCATCGAGCGCGCACGACCCCAGGTAGGGTAGCGGTGAGTGCCATGCTGGCTTTCCCGAGCGCGGAAGGCAGCCCAGCGAAAGTCCCGCATAGCCGTGGCCTGAGATAGTGAGCTTGGAACCGCTACCAATGCTTTAATGCAGGAGGACCTTGGTATGCGCTATCAACTCTACTACTGGCCCGGCATACAAGGCCGTGGCGAATTCGTGCGGCTCGCGCTCGAGGAGGCGGGCGCCGACTACATGGATGTGACGCGTCTTTCGGGGCGCGGCAAGGGCCTCCCGGCGACGATGCGTTTTCTTGATGGCACTGGAATCGAACATCTGCCGTTCGCGCCGCCGTTTCTCAAGGCCGGCGATCGGGTGATTGCCCAGACCGCCAACATCCTGCTGTATCTGGGGCCGCGGCTCGGTCTGGTTCCGAAGGGCGAGGCCGGCCGGCTGTGGGCGCATCAACTGCAGCTGACAATCGCCGACTTTGTAGCGGAGATCCATGACGTGCATCATCCGTCGCAGGCAGCCTGTACTACCACCAGCAGAAGCGTGAGGCGCGGCGTCGCGCCGGATATTTTACGTCGGAACGCGCGCCCAAGTTCCTTCATTATTTCGAGCAGGTGCTTGCCGGCAATCCGAAGGCCAGGGGGTATATGCTCGGTCGCAACCTGTCCTACGTCGATCTGTCAATCTTCCAGCTCATCGCCGGCCTGCGTTACGCCTTCCCAAAGACGATGAAGAGATTGGAACCGAAACATTCCGGCTTGGTCGCGCTGCACGATAAGGTCGCGGCGCGCCCGAACATCACCGCCTATCTGGCTTCCGAGCGGCGTATCCCGTTCAACGAAGACGACATCTTTCGGCACTATCCGGAGCTAGACACGTAGGACGACTAAAGAGGAAAGCCACAACGAATACGATCCTTGTATGCGGGGCGCTGTGCTTGATGTCGCTCGGGCTCGCACAAGCCGACTCCGCACACCAATACCAGGCGTTCGTAGGAGCGACCCTCATCGATGGGACAGGCCGAGGCCCTCGATCGAAAACGAACACATCAGTGCGGTCGGGAACAAGTCAGAGCTCGCAATACCGAAAAACGCAAGAGTCTCCGATGTCAGTGGGAAGTGGATTGTGCCCGGATTGATCGACACCCATGTCCATTTCTTCCAGTCCGGAGGTCTCTACACGCGACCCGATGTGATCGATTCTCCGCGCGATCCGGCCGTATGAAGAGGAGATCGCTGGGATCCGCGAGCGACTTCCCGCCACCTTGGCACGCTACCTCGCAAGCGGCGTGACCTCGGTGGTGGACATGGGCGGACCGAATTGGACCTTTGAGGTGCGAGAGCTAGCGCGCCAGAGTATGCAGGCCCCACGGGTCGCGATGGCCGGGCCGCTGATTTCGACGACCCTGCCCGCAGCGCTGAAGACCGACGACCCACCGATCGCTCAGGTCAAATCGGCGGATGAAGCGCGCGCCGCGGTGCGGCGTCAGATCCATCGGCGGCCCGATCTCATTAAGATTTGGTTTATCCCCGCTTGGGGCTTACCGCTGTCCATGCAGATCGACTGGGTCGCGGCAGCCATCGAAGAAAGCCACGCCCAAGGCCTGCGGGTCGCGGTGCATGCTACAGAGCTTGAAGTGGCGCACGCGGCGGTCGAAGCCGGCGCGGATATTCTGGTCCACAGCGTTCGAGATCGGCGCGTCGATGACCCCTTCATCCAACTCTTAAAAAAGCGCGCTGTGCTTTACGTGACCACGCTCGCGCTCAACGAAGGATATCGAGAAGTATTGCAAGAGAAGGTCGAACTTACGGAATTCGAGCGGCGCGTCGGAGATCCCGAAGTGCTGGCGACACTCGACGATCTGGAAGCTCTGCCCCCATGGAAACGCTGGTCACAGTGGCTCACACATTGGCCCGGTCCGGAGATCAGTTTTTGGAACCTAAAACGCCTGCATGCAAACGGGATCCACATCGCGGCGGGCAGCGATGCGGGCAATATCGGCACCTTGCACGGTGCGGGTTTACATCGGGAATTGGAGCTCATGGCCGAGGCCGGTCTCTCCCCGGCTGAGATCCTTACGGCGGCCACGCTCGGAGGGGCTCGCGTCATGGGGCGTGCCGCGGAGCTCGGCACCCTAGAACCCGGTAAGCTCGCAGATCTATTAGTCCTCGAGGCTGACCCTCTCGCCGATATCCGTAACCTCCGACGCATCCATTCCGTGGTCAAAGGCGGCCGGGTTTTTTACCCCGAAGCGATCCTCGATAATCGCTGACTGCGCCTAGTGATCGATTCGGTGGGTGGTTAGAAAAATCAGTTTGCTTGGGATAGCAGCTAAATTTTTGCTAACTGGGTTGATAATGATGATTCTCGGCATAGAATTAGAATGATGCCCACAAGACGCGTTCCGTGGCAGTGAAGCGGCGGTTTAGCATCGTCCCGTTGTCCGTAGCCTCCGGTAGGAGGGAAGGAATATGTTTACAGAAATTCTAGCCCTGGCCCCGGTAGTTTGCATCGTACTCGCGCTCGGGGCGCTCTTTTATTTTATTCGAACCTCATGAGCGCAGAGAGAGTCGTCTTATCCTCTCGGGTAAGACGACTCTGCTCATCGACGACTATCATAGACGCGGAGATCGCGCCTTAAGCACGTGCCCGAGTATTCGCCACGGTTTCCACCCGTTTGCAGGACGCCTCAGCGCCCCGCTTGAATTGCCTCGCCGAACTGGCGCGCCTCTGACACCAGCGTATCCACCGTGACGGCGGGCGATATCGAATAACCCGCAGCCCCTAGGGCACGGGCTGCCCAGGTATTACACGTGTTGAACAGATGAAATTTCCCTCGCGCCGGGTAGAACCGGCTGTTGCCATAAAGCCCTCGGCCTAATGGCACCGCGGCTCCCGTGCCCAGTCTCGCAAAACTCTCATCGATATAGCCCGCCAAGCGCTCAAAATTGCGCGACGAAGGACGGAATCGGATGATCTCCCGATAGGGTGCATAATTTACTACCGGTCCGCTGAAACCAACGACATGCAATACGCTCTTGGTCGGAGATAACAGGGCTTTGATCGCATAGCCCAAGTTAAATCTCGGCGCCTGATAAAAATCCCAATCGCCCCAGCCAAATTCTAGGTAGTTGGCCTCGGGAAAATCGTGACTTTCCGGCACCAGGTCGCCCGGGATGTCGGAGATCTTGATCACAAGACCGGCATGCCAATGGTCGCTGACCAAATAGACCGGGGTCGTCGGTCCGTCTTGGTGAAATAAATAAGCATCGTTCTTAACCGCTGCCGCACAAGCAACACCGACGGCGATGACGACGAATAGCGGTAACCCTGTCTTCAGGGCCGCCATCGTGTGAGAAAATCCGCCACCTCGTGAAACCGGCGGCGGTGCGTCTCAAAGCTGAAATCTTGGAACGGATGGGCGAACTCAGGATGTTTCGACACCGCTGCCCCACGGATTTGTGCTTCCCTCGCCATCTCTTCTATCTCTGCGGCGGGGACCACTCGATCGCGCAGGCCGATCACGATCTTTATCCCTGAGGCATCGGTGGGTAAGTGGTTGATCGGATCGTATTCCTCCGGGCACCCTAGAGAGGAGATCCGGCTTGGGGAAGAATCGATGACCGCGGCGTCATATTCATCGGTGATTCCAACTGCATCTAAGAGGATAATGCCGCCCATCGAAATGCCATACAAAAAGCGACGGCGGTAATCCTGGGCATTCAATGCCCTAATGATCTCTTGGTAATCAGAAATGAGCGCCTTGAGTCGGCTCTTGCCCTCCGATAGTCCATAGCCACGGTAATCATAAATGTAAACGTCCAAGCCAAAATCCCGGAAGAATTGCAAGTCACCGATGATTTGGTCCGCCAGCATGGCATTCCCCTGGGCGACCAAGAGGTAGCCCCAAGGCGCCACCGCGCGCAGCTTGTAACCGCCTAAGCTTCGGCCATCGCGGGTTGTGAAGGACAAGCGCTCGATCCTGGGTATTGTGCGCATGCGCTTCGCATCGGGCGCTCCAGCCCTCAGCTGAAACGACCAGAAGGCGAAGGGCTCGCGTAGGAAACCACAGACGCTCCTTTCCACCTCAGATTCACTCTTCTCGATGGAGTCCATAGCGCCTACTTCCACTGCTGTGATCGCTGCCACGAGTAGCGGCACCATAACCCGGCGGCAGCGCTTCGTGGCAATCCTCAATATGGAGTCACTTCTCAGCCTGACTCGTCAACATTGCAGGCGCAAGAATATCGCTTCCCAGCGCCGATGTCGTTATGGTCAAATTATCCGAAATGGGTTCCTTTACTCTCAAAGCGTTGGAGCGAGTCCTCTTGCGGGCTTCGGGTTCGAGGGATGCAGCGATGAATTACCGTGATCGCATCGTTCTCATCACCGGCGGCAACTCCGGCATCGGTCGGGCGTTTGTCGATCGCTTCGTTGAAGCCGGCGCGCGGGTGTTCACTTGTGGCCGCAATGCGCGCACCTTGGGCGAATTGCGTGCGGCACACCCGGGGATCGATGCCTGGCGTTGCGATATCGCCTGCGCTCGGGAGGTCGATGCTTTGCGCGATCACATCGCAAACGAGTGCGGTCGGCTCGATATGCTGGTGAACAACGCCGGGGTCATGACGCAGGTGAACTTCCGTGACGATGGGGTTGACGATGCGACCATCGCGCACGAGATAGAGACGAACCTAACGGCCCCGATCCTCCTCACGCGTCGGTTTTTACCTTTGCTCCGGGAGGGTCGCGAACCGTTGATACTGATGGTCACCTCGGGCTATGCATTGCTGCCTGCTCGTCGCGCCCCTGTCTACTCGGCCACCAAGGCCGGTCTACGCGCCTTTACCCGCGCTCTTCGCTATCAGCTCGATGGTTGCGGGATCCGTGTAGTTGAAACCTTACCTCCGTTCGTCGATACCCCGCTGACCGCCAATATGCCCGGGCGCAAGATGAGCCCGGCGGCGGTGGTGGATGCGACGCTACGCGCGATCGAGCGCGGTCGCGACGAGGTTTTCGTCGGCCAGGTAAGGTATCTCCCCTGGCTCATGCGCCTGGCACCCGGCCTGGCAACACACCTTGTGGCCAACTCTTGAGCGACTATTGGGGCGATCCAGTTAGGCTAGAGGCTCACCCGATTACCACAGTGTGCCGAGCATAACGCCGGTCGTTCTTAAGTGGCATCCGTATTGCCTGCGCTTACGGGCGAAAACGCCATTACTTTACGATAATTTAGACTCGCCGGGGAAATACGATGCGACAGTTACTCCATTCCTGTAATTCTGCCCAGGGTGAAGAGTTCAAGGTTCGTGAGGAAGAAAAGAGATTACCCATTGGTCCCGAGAACTTGGAGAATCAGGTGTCTATTCCAGACATTCATCCTCGCGTAACCGAGAATACCATACGCCTGAGCACAGAAGAGGTCGCCGCTTATGTAAACGAAATGAAGACTCGGGTTACGGTGGACGATGCCGACGATAGAGGAAAGACTATTAGGGTCAATATGCGGTGAAATACTCGACTACCCGGTCAAAGGCAAGAAGCCTGATGGGTACAGAAGAGCCGAGGAACAAACCCACACTCGGTCGGCTGCTGTCTTGGTTGGGGTAGGGTTTATCGTCATAGCCATACGTACGTATTTGTTCTTCTGACAGACCGGTTTGGGTCCGAAAGATATGTGGAACGCAAGAGTTGGGGCGCTATGGTTTGCAGTGACACTTTGCACCGTGAACCTCTCGGCCTGCAATACAGTAAAGGGTTTCGGGACGGATGTGCAAAACCTCGGTCAGAAGATCGCAAGAAAGATCGACCAGAAGGGCTCTTCGGACGCGACAAACCAGGAAATAAGGCTCGAAGTACAACGAGAAGCGCGGGCCGAGCCGACAAAAGGCCGGAGTCTAACAGCACCAGCCACCCGCCAAGCGGTGGAACGGAAATCGAGTGAGGACCGCGAGAACCAAGAGCGGGAGGGCACGAACCGCGACAATGAAGTGGATAACACTCAAAACGAGTTAGACAGAATGTATGAGGAGCAAATGCAACGTCACGCTCAGTGATATCCCGGTTGCACAGTATAGTTCGCAGAATCGCGAAATCTTCGCCGATATTGCGAACCGAATTGCATATAAGCTTCTTGCTTCACCGTCACCCCAGGCTGCTCGGCCTCGCGTAAAATCTCAAGCTTCTGCTCCAGTTCTGGGAACAGCCGAAAGCCGGCGCAGCGACGCTCGTGTGGGCACTCACCCCGTCTCAGCTTCGGCGACTCGGAGGGTAAGGCGGGTGGATCTCCTCCGTTGACCTGCTCGAGCGCTCGGCAATCACCACGTCTTTCCAAATCGCTTGCATACAACTCCTTATGCACAAATCCCGGATTGCGAATCGAAATCCGCAATCCGCATTCAAGCGGCCTTCCTCAACATCCCGTGCGGATCAAGCACAAACTTCCGCGCCGCGCCCTTGTCGAAATCGGCGTAGCCCTTCGGCGCGTCGTCCAGCGTGATGACCGTGACGTTGACGGCTTTGGCGACCTTGATCTTGTCGTACAAGATCGCGTTCATCAGTTGCCGGTTGTATTTCAGCACCGGCGTCTGGCCGGTCATAAACGCATGGCTCTTGGCCCAGCCCAGGCCCAGCCGGATGCTCAGGCTGCCGCGCTTGGCATTGTCGTCCACCGCGCCCGGATCGTCGGTCACGTAGAGGCCGGGGATGCCCAGCGCGCCGCCGGCCCGCGTGATTTCCATAATCGAATTGAGCACCGTCGCCGGTTGCTCGACGCGCGATTCCGCCCCGTGCCCGCGCGCCTCGAAACCGACCGCGTCCACCGCGCAATCCACCTGCGGCTCGCCGACAATCTGCGCGATCTGCTCGGCCAGCGGCGCGCTCTTCGACAAATCCACCACCTCGCAGCCGAACGATTTGGCCTGCTTCAAACGCGCCGGAATCATATCGCCCACGATCACGCAGGCCGCGCCTAGCAACTGCGCCGCAGCAGCAGCAGCCAAGCCCACCGGCCCCGCGCCCGCTATGTACACGATCGTGCCCGGCCCCACGCCCGCCGACACACAACCGTGATAACCCGTCGGCAAAATGTCCGACAGACAGGTCAGGTCCTTGATCTTCGCCATCGCCTGATCTTTGTCGGGAAACTTCAATAGGTTGAAATCGGCGTACGGCACCAGCACGTATTCGGCCTGCCCGCCGACCCAGCCGCCCATGTCTACATAGCCGTATGCGCCGCCTGCGCGCGCCGGATTGACCGTCAGACAGACGCCGGTCTTCTGTTCTTTGCAACTGCGGCAGCGCCCGCAAGCCACGTTGAACGGCACCGAGCACAGATCGCCGACCTTCAGAAATTCGACGCCCTTGCCGGCCTCTATGACCTCGCCGGTGATCTCGTGCCCCAACACCAGGCCGCGCGGCGCGGTCGTGCGGCCGCGCACCATATGCTGATCGCTGCCGCAGATGTTGGTCGAGACGACCTTCAGGATCGCCGCGTGGTCAATCCTTTTGCCCTTGGGATTGGCCAGTTTGGGGTACTTGATTTCCTGCACCTGGACCTGGCCCGGCCCTGTGGGATCCCCACGAATTTAGGCTCAATTTGAGCTCTCCTGGCAGTGTCGCTGTAGGATTCCATGGAGGCTATGGATGGCCGCGATCACATCAGCCAAGCGTAAGCTCACGCGCG
>Ga0136616_10001382_pt1 | contig 12688 bp, 17 predicted proteins | sample AntDrymUQ2992106_2_FD_106648 | JGI IMG/M metagenome (GOLD analysis project Ga0136616, IMG submission 106648) | Polar desert sand microbial communities from Dry Valleys, Antarctica - metaG UQ299 (21.06) | ecosystem: Environmental > Terrestrial > Soil > Desert | place: Antarctica: Dry Valley...
ACCTGCCGTGTTACGGAGCGCGCTGGGGAAAGTTTCGCGCGCCGGTTGCGCCAGCAGCAGGCGGCTGAAAAGTCGAGGGATGCGGCGGGCATCTGTCCCGCTGCATCCCTCGTTCCGAAAGCTATCAGTCTAACTGTCGGTCCTAGCGATTCGCGTTACGATTGGCATTGCTGTTGTCTGTCGTCATCACGCTGCCGTCGGCTTTCACCTGCAATTGATTCCTGACGCTTGTGACGCCATCAATTCCTTTGGCGGCGCGTTCGGCGGCGGTTCTTCCGGCGGCGGTCGCGACCGAACCTCTCAACGTGACGACGTTGTTATCGACATCGACGTTGATCGTCGAATCTCGGAGATCGTCAACAGTCGCCAGTTCGGCTTTGGTCTTCACCCACAGCCATCCATCCTTCAAGCCTGAACCGATGGTGTCACCTTCTTCTCTAGCTTCGCGCCCGTAGCGATCTCTGTCTCGCTCGTACTCGGCCTCGGTGATGTTGGCGTTGTATTCACGCCGCCGGGCCGTCGTGTTCGCGTTGTTGGTGTTGACGACCCCCGTATTGGCGTTGTTGTTCACCAAGACCGCCGTGTTGGAGTTGGCATTGTTAGTATTGACCGTCTCGGTCGCGCAACCGGCGGCGAGCGCGGCGAGCGCCGTGCCGGCGACGAAAACTGCAAGTCTCTTCATGTTCTTTCTCCTCGTCTCATCCATGCAAATCGAAAAGCTCGTTTATCCACGGAGCTACGCCGCCCACGCTCAGATACTCTCCGTACCCTGAAACGGGCGATGCACAGCGCCAGACATTTGGGGAACTTGATTGCTACTTGAGGAAACTTTTACCACTTGGCCGGGAAAGGCGCAAGGGCAAGGATGAAGGATGAAGAATGAAGAATGAGCAGAATTGATACTTCCTCTTCATCCTTCATCCTTACCATTTGACCGTGCCTTCCTGCGAGGTGTCGATCTCGGCGGCTGATTGTGGCGCTTCGTTGAAGAGGTAGCCCTTCATGTTGTCGAAGAGAAAGTTTTGGGCGTCGGGGTTGGTCAGATCAAGTCCGTAGTGGTTGATGATCTGGCTCTGCTTACGGAGCCAGTCTTGCCAGCAGGGTTGGCAGATTTCCGCGCCGATCCTTTGTCCGATCTCATTCGGAAACGGCGCGAAGCCGAGCGCAGGCCGCCGTTGCCCGCAGTGCGCGCATTTGGTGTCGTTTACCATAGTGATTCTCCGAATCGAGAGTAGAGGATAGAGGGTAGAAAGAAAACGGCTTTCACTTCCTCTATTCTCTATCCTCTGCTTTCTTGATTGCCTCAATAATCTCGTCGTCTTTGGGGCGGAAGACGGAGAGCGGTTGCACTTTGTGATAGCGGATCACGCCGTCTTTGTCGATGACAACGACGGCGCGGGCGGCGCGTCCGGGCAGCCAAGATTTTGCGCCGTAGAGTTTGCTGACCTCGCCCGTCGCGTCGGCCAAGAGCCGGAGCGGGAGGCGGTGCTGTTGAATGAACTGCCGGTGCTTTTCGATGGAGTCGGTCGAGATGCCGACGATCTCCGCGCCGGTCGATTGGTACTCCGGCCAGTTGTCGCGCAGAGAACACATTTGCGTCGTACAGACCGGCGTGTTGTCGCCGGGATAAAAGAGCAAGACGACGGTCTTGCCCCGCTTCGCCGAAAGCTGCCACGGCGCGTTGTTCGTGTCGGGCAACGTAAAATCAGGCGCGCTCGAACCAACTTCGATGCCTCCGGTGGTATCACTTGTTACTTTGCTCATGCTTATCCTTCTTTGCGCCATCCCCTGTTAGTGTCAAATTTTCTCCCGCTCGAAATGGTACGACGATGGCCACGATCACAAGGAAGAACACCAAAACAGGAAGTACTATCGCCACCAGACCGATCAAGGCCAATTCATACAATGTCAAATCGCCGGGGTGCAGAAATGCGTTCATCAAAGTCCGCTCGAACATCATGGTTGAAAATCTCGAATGTCCTTAAACGGCGTCTCGCTATCCGCGAAGTCGGGGCGGTAGTAATGCGCCGCGCCATCGTACTCTTGCATCCAGCCTTCTTCCATCCCCAGCTCATCAAGCGCGGAGACGGCTTTGAGCCATTCCGTCTCAGTGATGCGACGCGAGAGCAGTATATATCTTTCGTCAGTCGCGGCGCGGTTCGTGGCGTAATACTGCGCCATCAGCGAGACGGCGACGCGCGGGCTTAAAGCGTCTTTGATCCAACGAAGCGATTCGCGGATGCCCGCCAAGTCGTTCGGCAGGACAAGCAGGCGGATGACGAGGCCGCGTTGCAACAGCCCCGCTTCGTCAAAGATCAACTCATCGCCCGTCTGCCGGTACATTTCCGCGATGGCGCGGCGCGCGTGCAGTGTGTAGTCGCGGACTTTTGAATAAATGTAGCCGTCATTTGAGTCGGCGTATTTTAGATCGGGCAGGTAAACGTCAACGACGCCTTCAAGCAAACGTAAGACTGCGACCGAGTCGTAAGCGTTGGTGTTATAGACGATGGGCAAACGCAGACCTTGTTCAGCGGCCAACATGATCGCGCGCGCCATTTGCGGGGCGAAGTGTGTGGGCGAGACGAAGTTGATGTTGTGGCAGCCGCGCGCTTGCAGTTCAAGCATCATCGCAGCGAGCCGCTCGTGCGTCACTTCGTTTTTGATCTGCTCTTTGTGCGTCTGCGAAATCTGGTAGTTCTGGCAATAGACGCATCTTAAATTGCAGTTGCCGAAAAAAACGTTGCCTGCGCCGTGCGTGCCGACTAAAGCCGGCTCTTCGCCGAAGTGCGGCGTGTAGGAAGAAACGACGGGCAGCCGCCCAGAGTAGCAGGCCGCGATCTGATTTTCTAAACGGTTGTTGAAGCAATCGCGCGGGCAGACGGTGCAGCGTTCGAGCAGCCGCTCCAATCCCGCGACGCGCCGGACGAGTTCGCCAGACTCGTAGAGGGCGAGGTATGAAGGAGCGCGGTGTTGCTGCGGCATCGTCATCGGCGTTTGAGAGTCAGGCGATTGTAGTGCGGGCTTTGCTGATCGACCAGTTCGCGCGGCGCGTAGTGCTTGCTCAGTTTCCAGAGAAAATCCATTTCACTCGTGATCGTGCTGAGAGCGAGGCGCGCTTCAAAGATCAGAATAATGCTGCCGTAAAACAGGAACGACGCGCCGAGCAGCCCGGTAATGACCGGCAGCACACCCCAGATCATGCCGGCGAAGGCGACGACGCCGATGGCGACGCTGGTAGCGACGAACAAGCCGAGCGCGATGTAGAAGACCACCATGCTGCGTTGTAGATAACGGGCGCGACTCGTCAGCTTGTCGAGTTGATAGAAGATCACCGCGCGCCGCTCCCCGACCATCTCTCCCTCCTGTTCGCCGTGCGCCAACTCTTCAAACTTCTCGGTCAAAGCGCGGACGCGATCCACGACACGCCCCAGCCGTGTCGAAGTGGACAAAATCAGCGCGCCGCACGCCGAGATCAACACGGCAGGCGTGATCATGGCCGTCAAAACGGCAAGCGCTGAAGAGAGTGGGTCCATCGTTTCGGTTAATTTCGTCTCCGTTATTTATAACTGCTGAGGTCGCGCGGAGCAAACGGCGAAAGCCCGACCGTCAGGGAGGGCGTGGTCGCGCGAACGAGACGCCCTCCCTGACGGTCGGGCTTCCGCCTGCTTGTTCTTCACTTCGATCATGAATGGGTTCGCCGCGTAATTTTTTTGTCGCACATCGATGAAAGAGTGGTTCATTACACTTGAAGTTATGTTATGCTCCGCCGCAAATCGAGTCGCAATTTTTTGATAGCGCTGTCGAGGAATCTTTCAGACGATCTTGCTTCCGGCGAGGTCTCATATTTCTCTAACCACAAGGAGCGAAAGAGATGCCTGAACAAGGAAACGGTGAGAACCGAGACGACATGATGAACAACCCGGCGGACAGGGACGAGACCGCTGTCGCCACCGACAACGCGGCGACAGGAGCCAGCAGCGATAGGTCTCCCGGCGCGGGCGGTTACGGGGCCGACGCGGGCGATCAGTCCGATGACATCGGCGGCGGCCACGGCGGGCAGGCCATTGGGCGCGCGACCGGCATCGGCGCAGGCACGCCCGGCGGCGGTGAAGCCAGAGGCGGAACGTCAGGCGGCGCGGCCAGAAAGAGCGGCGGTGGCGCGGGGAAAGCTACAAAGAGCGGCGGCGGCGGTCAAGGCGCGCTCAAGAGCGGTGCGGCAGGCATGACGAAAGGCGGAGCCGGCACGGGCGGCACAGTCAATGCCGCGTCGAAAGCCGTCGGCGGCGTCAAGAAGGGCGGCGCAGGCGGCGCGAAGAATCAAGGCGGCGGGACCATCGGCGGGCAAGGTGGCGGCGGCTCGACCAAAGGCACAACTAAACTCGGCACTGCGTCGAAAGGCGGCGCAGCCAAAGGCGCGGGCGGCACATCCGGCACAGGCGCGGCCAAGTCCAGAGCCGGAGCGACAACTGCCGGCGGCTTGAGCGGTGGCGGCGGCAAAGGCATAACGACGCAAGGCGGTGGGCCGCAAGCCGGCGCGACGAAGGCCGACGGTACGCGCAAGGGCGCGAAAGGCGGCGGCGCGGCAGAGAAGGGCGGCGCAGCCAAGAAGGGCGCGCCGAGAAGCGCGTCCGGCGCACCTATGAAGGGCGGCGCGGCAGCCAACGCGCGCACCGGCGGCGCGGCCAAGCCGAGCGCACAGCAACGCAAACCCTCGAAGGCCGGCGCGAAAGGCAACGTCCGAGGCGGCGCGGGCAAAGGCGGCACGGGCGGCGTCGGTCGCGGCGCGGGCAGCCCGATGGGTAGCTCCGGCGCAGCCGGCGGACGCGGCTCGGCCAAGAAGGGCAGCACGGCCAACGTCGGCGCAGGCAAGAAGGGCGGCGCGGGCAAGAAAGGCGGCCCGTCCACGAGCCGGCCCGGATCGAAAGGAGGAGCCGCCAAGAAAGGCGGCGGCAAAAGTCGCTCAAGATAGCCTCGCCGTCAAAGTCGCCGAGACTGCCGGCAGGACTCTGGCAACCATCAGCAACACTTTCGAGAGCTTAACCGGCGCTGCCAAACGCCGGAGACGCTAATCCACTTTGCAAGGTGCGGGGCGAGATGCAGACCTCTCGCCCCGCAGCCTTCTCTCCTCCTCACCTCGCTTTGCACAACAGATGATACAATCGCCGACCGTCGAGCGGAGAGCCGATCTTTGCCGCGAGTTTATTGCGCCGCGCGAAGACCTCGGACAGTCACTTCAAGAAACTCTGATTGATGATGAGCAAAGACAACCCAATTAACACCATCCATCACGGTGACTGTCTTGAAGTGCTGCCGCAACTCCCTGACGCCTGCGCTGATCTAATCGTCACGTCGCCGCCTTACGCCGATAGTCGTAAAGACACCTACGGCGGTATTCATCCAAATCAATATGTTGAGTGGTTTCTGCCCATCAGCGCAGAGTTGAAGAGAGTCCTAAAAGACGATGGTTCTTTCATCCTCAACATCAAGGAGAGAGTGGTTGACGGCGAGCGCCATACTTATGTGCTTGAATTGATCCTCGCGCTTAAGCGACAAGGCTGGCTGTGGACTGAAGAGTATCTGTGGCACAAAAAGAATTGCTCGCCGGGTAAATGGCCTAATCGTTTCCGCGACGCTTGGGAGCGGTGTTTGCAGTTCACGAAGCAGAAGAAATTCAAGATGTATCAGGAAGCCGTGATGGTTCCCACGGGCGATTGGGCAAAGACGAGGCTCAAGAAGCTAGGCGAGAACGATAAGAAACGTTTCAACTCGCAAGTCGGCAGCGGCTTTGGCAAGAACATAGCTAATTGGGTCGGGCGCGAGATGGCGTATCCGACAAATGTCCTGCATCTGGCGACCGAATGCGGCAATAAAAATCACAGCGCCGCTTTCCCGAAGGAACTACCTTCGTGGTTCATTCAGCTTTTCACTCAAGAGGACGACACTGTCCTCGACCCATTTATGGGAAGCGGTACGACCTGTGTTGCTGCCTATGAGCTAGGCAGAAACTATATTGGCATTGAACTTAAAGATGAGTATTACCAAGAAGCTCTCTCGAATATCAATTTCGCCAAGAGAGTCCCTGCTCAAAGAAAGTTGATATGACGAGTAGGAAACAGTATCGGGACTACTACAAGTTTCTCGCCGAAAATGTCGTCACGCCTTTCTATTACGAACGTTTGATGAATCTGCGCTGCCGCCTGAGTCTTGCGGACGTCCTTAGTCGTAAAAACCCTTACCTGCTCAAAGCGAAAAACATAGCTTCACCGGATGAATTAGTGCGGAGCATCGTTGACGCTTTTCTCTCTTCACAAGAAGAAACGATGTTCGGCAACAAGCTCGAAAAATTCGCTATTTATGTGTCTAAGAAATTATATGGCGGCTTCAAGTCAGAGCTTCCGAGCGTAGATTTAGAATTCGAGCGCAACGACACTTATTACATCGTCGGCATTAAGTCCGGCACAAATTGGGGTAATAGCGACCAATGGAATCGGATGAAGGACAACTTCAAGGCAGCCCGCAATGTTCTGCGCGAGCGCAGAGTGATGAAAGAGATTGTCGCTGTCAACGGCTGCATCTACGGGAAAGATGCCAAGCCTTTCAAAAAGAACGCAGACGCGGAGAAGAGCTATTACAAATATGCCGGTCAAGACTTTTGGAACTTCATCTCCGGCGACGACAATCTGTACCGGGAAATCATCAAGCCGATTGACGAAGAAGCGCGGACGCGCGATGAAGAATTTAAGCGCACTTACGACGGAAAAGTGAACGGCATGGTCAAAGAGTTCAGCAACACTTTTCTTAATGATGAAGGGCTGATTGATTGGGTGAAGCTGATTGACTACGTATCTAAACGCGGAAAGACTGACATTGTATTTTCCAAAGAGAAGAGAACGGATGAGTGCGCTGAGTATCTAAAGAAAAAAGCGGAAGAGAAGACGCGACAGAAAGAAGAGAAAAAGAAGGAGGAAGAAATTAAAAGGAAGATGGGCCGCTAGCCATAGCAGCGGACTTATCGATCATTCGGCGATACCGTTAATGAAATCGGCAAAGATTACAGAGAGAGAATCTACCGTGAGTTTCTTGACATTGCGCCGCCTGCGGATGCTGAAACGAACAATGATCAGCGCGTTGTTTACTCACTTAACGTCGAGGATATTCAAACTGTCGCTATTGAGAGGCTTGGCCGTCCTTTGACGGAAGATGAAGTAGAGATAGTCGCAGACGAACTCGGCGACTACATTGCATGGTATGACGCGATTGCAAACGCGATTAGATACTTTTAGGACTTACGCAAAGAGGTTAAAAGAGGGTGTAAATTCTTTTGTGTAAATGACCGCAGCCGTCGCCCCGCTGGGCTGCCGCACCGAGAAGGGCAAGATGAAGTCCATCAAAGTTTTAGCCCTTCGCTCAAGGTTCCTGAGGCGACCGGCTGAAAAATCCATTTACACAAAATATCTGACACTCCTGTCCCGCCTGACGTCGCCGGTGATGCGCCTCTCATAATCATGCCTGTACTCCCGATGAAGCTCTGGCTTGTACCCATCGCTCCAGCAGTCTCCGCCGGTTCTCCAACTTCTTTTCGACGTTCGGCACTCTCATCACCAGTCGCTCCAAGTGCGCCAAGTAGTCTGGCTCATTGATGGCTTCCCTCACTTCGGCGATGAACGGCTGGAGTTTGGCCAACACCACCAAGTGTTCCGAGTTGGCTTCGAGGAACAACTTCTCATCAATCCCGCCGTTGTTGACGAGCGAGGCGGACGTCTCCCAGTGCGATGCGACCATGCGATAGTACGCGCTCTGCTTTTCGCCGCTCAACATGAGCGCCACAATGTCTTTGCCGCTCTGCGGGGCAAACTCTGAAAAGAACCACGCGCGGGCCTCGCGCATCAATACCTCGCTCCTGATTTCGTAAAGTTTGATGATGACCAGTGCGTCCTGTCCTCTTGTGTCCATGGGCATTTGTCCTCTCGGTCAGCTTAATTCCTGAGCCTATCAATTGTTTCAACCGTCTTCAGGGACGCCAGTTGAGCTTTCCCCGGTGAGGCCAGCAGTGAGCGGCAGAGCTTGAGATTGTATGTGGCCTCAGCAAACTCACCGTCCGCCTGCCGGAGCGCGGCCTCGAATTCTCGCTTGGCTTCCGGCAAGCGTCCCATCCTTGCCAGCGCCACGCCGAGGTTATTATGGCTGGCGGGGAAACGATCCTTAGAGCGAACGATGGCTTCTCTAAAAAAAGTTGCCGCCGTCTCGTCATCACCTTCGCCCATCAAGAGCAGTCCTAACATGTAGTGAGCCGGCGCGTATTTTCCGCCCGACGTGGCGATTGACTGCTGGAAGGCTTCTTTGGCTTCAGGCCACCGCCGTAAATCTTTGAGCGCGACGCCGAGCGAGTAGAGTGCCATCGGGTAGCGCCCCTCTCGTGCTTCGATAGCTCTCCGGTAATAGACGACGGCCTCGTCGGTGCGCCAGAGTTCGTAATAACAGACGCCGATGTTGTGCAGCGACTGCGCGTAAGTTTCGCCCGCACTAGGCAGGACGCGACGATATTCCTCGATGGCGAGTTCATATTCTGCCTTTGCGTACTTTTCATTACCACGCCGAATAGCGTCCCGCGCGTCCTCTCGGCCAGTTTGAGCGACGGTGACGCTGCCCAACAGCGTCACCAGTAACATCGCTAACAGTAATCTCTGCTGCCTCATCGTCATCACCTCCATCGTCCGTGTTGAATTCGGCAATGGAGTGAGCGTACAGGCGGCGGGAGCTTTCAGTCTTTCCCGTTATTGCTGGTGCTTGACTAATCTTGCTACTCGTCGGCGGAAGTTTCGGTTGAGGCTACGGCTGGGACATGAGGCGGTAAGATTGCGGCGTCGTGCCGGTGAGCCGGCGGAAGAGTCGTGTGAAATGGCTCTGGTGGCTGAACCCGGAGCGTGAGCTGACCTCGACGAGCGGCAGCTTGCTTTCAGTCAACAATGCTTTAGCGCGCTCGACACGGAACTTGATCAAGTACTGGTGCGGCGGCGTCCCCGTCGTGCGCTTAAACTCCCGCGCGAAATGAAAGGCGCTCATCCCGGCCACACGCGCCAACTCCGCGAGACTCAGGTCGCTTTCGTAATTGTCGGCGATAAAAGTCATCACTCGCCGCAACTTCTGACCCGACAAGCCGCCCGTGAAGCTCTGCGCGCTGCCCCCCAAAGCCGTGTAATGCCGCAAGAGGTGAACAGCCAGAACGTTCTTCAGCGATTCGGCGTAAAGACGACCGCCGGGGGCCTCCGACTCAATCTCAGCCAGCAGCGCCAGCCCGACGCTCCTAATGACCGGATCACTCGGCGCGAACCGTTCGACGACCTCGACGCTCCCCGCAACACGCGACTCGGCGGCGGCGCGCAGGAGGAGCGACGGTTCAAGGTAGAGCGCTAGATGCTCCGTCTCTCCTTCGTGCCGTGCCGAATAGGGCAGCCCCGCCGGGATCACGCACACGCCGCCCGGGGTCAGTCCACGAGTGCTGAATCCGCTCGCCGTGCGGAACTCGCCGTTGCATCTTCCGGTCAGAGGGAATGTGACGAGGTGCTCCGTCTGCTGGTGTTCCGGCAACTCTCCGGCGGAGAAGTGGTAGTGTCTCAGCTTGATTCCGTCCCACGCCGCGCTGCTTTTCAGCACGAAGTGCGACGAATGATTCGTCTCTGGTGCGTCCATATGTTTGCCTACCTCATCGCGCTCGCCGAGCGGCGCAGGCGTTTCTCTTGAGGCGGCGGTAACAGCGAAGAGCCGCTCAAGGTTGAATAACGGCGCAGACGTTCGAGGATGGATTCTCGCGCGCGCCCGAATGCCTGCTTGTCGCCGTAGAGTTGGAAGGCCCAGTTAGCCCCCAGTTCGAGGGCGTTGAATTCGAAAGCGAGCTGCGTCGGGTCAACCTCCCATTCCATCTGCCCCGCCTCCTGTGTCTCGACGACAGCCCGCCGCAGGGTGGCGAGCCACTCCTTCATGATTTCGGCGATGCGGTCACGCACCGGACCCGGACGACCGTCAAACTCGGCGGCGGCGGCAGCGAAAAAACAGCCACCGCTGAAGACCCCGCCCTGCACATAGCCGAGCCAAATATCACACAGCTTCCAAAGGCGCGGCATTCCGCGTTCAGCCTCGAAAGCCGGGCGGATGACCTCGCGGATGAAGATGGCTCGTGCCGCCTCGATGGTCGCCAGTTGCAAATCCTCCTTCGAGCCGAAGTGGGCGAACAGCCCGCTCTTGCTCATCGAGAGTTGCGCGGCGAGCCGCCCGATGGTCAGCCCTTCCAGCCCCTCCGCCGAGGCGATGTTAATCGCGACCTCTAAAATAGTTTGTCGTGTGCGCCCGCCCCTCGCTTGACGACCTTTAGCAGCCGCCCCTGTCTCCGGCATGACGTTCAATAGAAGACCTCCGATCAATTCCGCATCGCCGCTCATGTATCACCAACGTTTGTCTTGAATCAAGAGCCTAGCTGAATTTCCGGGTACTGCCCTAGCCGTTTGCCTGATGCCGAAGACCTACGTGCTGTGGCATTCTGCCTCCACTATGCGGAATGGTTTCCGCGTGAACTGAGAAGCAGGATGGAGGAACGTGATGGAAGCATCTGAAACGCAGACGAATAATTCGTTACTCGCGCTGGCGCAAGGTCTGGTAGCAGCAGTCGAGCGCGCTAGTCCAAGTATCGTGGCGATTGACGCCCGCCCGCGTGTGCGGACGAGCGGGGTCGTCTGGCGACCCGGCATCGTCGTCGCTACTAATCACACCATCAGGCGAGATGAAGAGATTACCGTCACGCTCAATGATGGACGCAGTCTGCCTGCCGCGCTCGTCGGGCGCGACGCGGGAACTGATTTGGCGGCGTTGCGCGTTGAAAGTGGAGACGTGGCAGCAGAGCAGGAAAGCGCGCAGATAAGCGACGCTGCGGAACTCAAGGTCGGACAACTCGTGCTGGCCGTCGGGCGCACCGACCTGGAGCGCGGCGTGAGCGCGAGTTTCGGCATCATCAGCCTCTTGGGCGACAAGTGGCGGACGTGGCGCGGCGGCGAAATTGATCGGCTGATTCGCCTCGACCTCGCCATCCATCTCGGCTTCTCCGGTGGCGCGCTCATTGACGCGGAGGGGCGGGTCATCGGCATCAATACATCTGCCTTAGCGCGCGGTGCGGGTCTGACGATCCCGGCTTCGACCGTCAACCGCGTCGTTGATGCGCTCCTGACGCGCGGTCGCATCGCGCGCCCCTATCTCGGCGTCGGGAGGATGCATCCGGTGGCTTTACCGGAGTCGCTGCGGAGTAAACTGAGCCTGACTACGTCGAGCGGATTAATCATGCTCTCAATCGAGCCGGACGGCCCGGCAGACAAAGCCGGCCTCACGCTCGGCGACGTACTCATCGCGCTTGACGATACGCCGACCAGCGATATGGACGTTGTGCAGATGGCGCTCGGCGGACGCGAAGTCGGGCAGGCAGTGAAAGCGAAGATTGTGCGCGGCGGGGAAGTCACAGAGTTAACGATCACGCTCGGCGAGCGACCCACGAGAGGCAGGTAAGCGAGGCCGGCAGGGAGTGGAGCAGCGCGCCAGAGGAGATGATGCCAAGTCTCACTGCGAGCGACTCGGAAGGCGGAAGCGGCGTGACGACCGTGTTCATCATCGCGGCTTCTGCGGTCGTGCGCGCCGGGCTGGAAACGCTCGTCGGGTCGGACGGACGCTTCACCGTGACAGGCAGCGCCGCAGACTGGGCGGCATTGACGGAAGCTCCGCCGCCGGACGTGGCGCTGCTGGAACTGAGTGAGGCTTCCGGCACGAGTCTCGCCGAACTGCTAGCCTCAGAGGAAGACGGGGCGGACTATAATGCGCCCGCGCTCGTCATACTCATGGCTGACTTGAGGGAGGAACAGATGATGGACGCGCTCGGCTTCGGCGTGTGTGCCGCGCTGCCGCGCAACAGCACGAGCAATGAAATTCTCGCAGCGATTGAAGCCGTCGCCGCCGGCTTGATCGTCATACACCGGGATGCCCTCGATGCGTTGCGCGAGGCGAATACTTCTGCGGCGATGACAGCGGCGGTTCCTTCACCGTCAAGTGAGGACAGTTTACTCGAAGTCGAGTCGCTGACGCCGCGCGAAGTCGAGGTGCTGGGGATGCTCGCCGAGGGTCTCGGCAATAAAGAGATCGCGTCGCGCTTAAGAATTTCAGATCACACAGTCAAGTTTCACGTCTCGTCCATCTTCGCCAAACTCAATGCTTCGAGCCGCACCGAGGCGGTCACACAAGGCATCCGGCGCGGACTCATCATGCTTTAAGCGGGCGGATAGGCGTCGCGATGTGAGCGGACGCGGCGGAAGTAGTCGTCTAGTCAGCGTGAAGTGCGACAAGGATAAAACTTTATCAATCAGAGGGAGAAAAATGAAAGCGGTTAGGATTCACGAATACGGCGGGCGCGACGTGTTGCGCTACGAAGACGCGCCGCAACCACAACCGTCCGACGACGAAGTCTTGATTCGCGTCCACGCGGCGAGCGTTAATCCGGTTGATTGGAAAATCCGCGAAGGCCACATGAAAGGGGTGCTGCCGCTTGAACTGCCTATCACGCTCGGGTGCGATGTCGCGGGAACGATTGAAGCCGTCGGCGGAAACGTCAAAAGTTTGCAAGGCGGCGACGAAGTTTTCGGCTACGTCAGTTTGATGA
>Ga0136616_10001384_pt1 | contig 12679 bp, 11 predicted proteins | sample AntDrymUQ2992106_2_FD_106648 | JGI IMG/M metagenome (GOLD analysis project Ga0136616, IMG submission 106648) | Polar desert sand microbial communities from Dry Valleys, Antarctica - metaG UQ299 (21.06) | ecosystem: Environmental > Terrestrial > Soil > Desert | place: Antarctica: Dry Valley...
AACCGCTGACCACGTGGGCATGGGAGGCGCTCATCTCGTGGTGGGGGAACACCAGGTCACTGCCACCACCCTGTACGTCGAAGCCGGCACCTAAGTGCTCCAACGCGATCGCCGTGCACTCGACGTGCCAGCCGGGTCGCCCCGGGCCGTACGGCGACTCCCAGGCCGGCTCGCCCGGCTGCGCGGCCCGCCACAGCAGCGGGTCGAGCGGATCCTTCTTTCCGGTCCGCTCCGGGTCGCCACCGTTGGCGCCGAACAGCTCGCTCATGCGAGCTGCGCCCAGGCCGGACACCCCACCGAACGCCGGGTCGGCGCTCACCGCGAAGTACACGTCACCGTCGACCTCGTAGGTCGCACCACGCCGCCGCAGCGCATCGATGACGCTGACGACGGTGGGTATCGCCTCCACGGCCCCGACGTACGCCGTCGGCGGCAGCACGCGCAGGGCGGCCATGTCCACGCCGAACAGCTCGGTCTCCCGGGTGGCCAGCCGCGTCCAGTCCTCGCCGGTCTGGGCCGCCCGCTCCAGCAGGGGATCGTCGACATCGGTGACGTTCTGCACGTACCGCACCTCATGGCCACTGTCCCGCCAGACCCGGTTGACCAGGTCGAAGGCGACGTAGGTGGCGGCGTGTCCGAGGTGGGTGGCGTCGTACGGCGTGATGCCGCAGACGTAGAGGCTGGCGCCCGACCCGGTAGCGGCTGGGCGGATTTGGCCACTCGGGGTGTCATGCAGGCGTAGCTGCGGTCCCTGGCCGCGCAGCCGGGGAACCCGCGGTGCCGGCCACGACTCCATGCCCGCGAGGGTAGCGACGGGACCCCGGTCAGACCGTGCTGGCTAGAACGGGGGCCACGGGATCGCCGGCCACTCCTCGCTCGGCTCCGGGTAGCGGCCGGTGCGCAGGAGTCGCTTGACCCGGTGTCGGGTGGCCCTCACCTCATCGGTGGTCAGCAGCCGGCCGAGGTCGCGGGCGAGGCTGCCACTCGTCGGGTCGAGCGCGGTGGCGAGGTGGTGGAGCACGTCCAGCGCCTCCGCGGTCAACCGCTTGCCGCGCCAGCGCCACAGCAGGGTGCGCAGCTTGTCGTCGAGGGAGAAGCACACCCCGTGGTCGACGCCGAAGACGTGCCCGTCCGCCACGGGCAGCAGGTGGCCGCCCTTGCGGTCGGCATTGTTGACGACCGCGTCGAAGACCGCCATGCGGCGCAGCTGCGGATGGTCGCTTCGCGCCAGCGCGACGAGGTCGACGTCCTCGTCGACATCGATCCACAGCTGGCACATGCCCGGCCCGAACGGGCCGTCACGCAGCACCGTGGGAGGCACGACGGACCAGCCGGTGGCCGCGGACACCAGGTACGCGGCCACCTCCCGGTTGGCCAGCGTGCCGTCCGGGAAGTCCCACAGCGGCCGCTCCCCGGCAACCGGCTTGTAGACGCACGCGGCGTCCAGCCCGTCGAGCTCGACCGTGCACCACAGCGTCGCGTTGGAGGCGTCGACCAGCCGCCCGGCGACGTCGAGCCGACCATCGCAGAGCAGTCGTAGGGCCTGTGCGGTGTCGAGCCGCACGTCAAGCGCGGGTCGACGGTCGGTGCCCGTTCATGCGCGGGCAGAGGTGGCCCTCGGGGTTCACGGGCAACCCGCAGAAGGGGCAAGGGGGTCGACCGGCCGACACGACGGCCTGGGCGCGCTTGACAAAGGCGCGGGCCATCGGCCCGGTCAACCGCACCCGCAGCAGGTCGGGGCCTTCCGCTTGGTCGTCGTCTTCCAGCAGTGGTGGGCTCTCCTCGGCCCCCTCGGGGTCAAGAGCCTGCGCCTCGATGACGACGCGCTCACGCTGGGCGTCCCACGCGAGGGCCATGGTTCCGACGCGAAAGTCTTCCAGGACCGGTTGGTCGAGCGGAGCCACGTCCTCGACGTCGGCTGGGGCGACTGCCGGGACGGGGGCGGACCCGCCGCTGCGCCGTACCACCTGGTCGAGCAGGTCGTCCACCCGGTCGGCGAGAACGGCGACCTGTTCCTTCTCCAGGCCCACGCTCGTCACCCGCCCGCCGGCGCGAGCCTGCAGGAAAAAGGCGCGGGCGCCGGGTTCGCCGACGGTTCCGGCCACGAAACGCTCGGGCGGGTCGAAGAGGAACACCTGACGCGGCAACGCTTCCTCCGTCCTGGCTCGATCCGGTCAGTCCGACCCTACGGCGCGGCAGCGTCCGCGCCCGCGCCGCCGCCCACGGCAGCGTCGCTGGCGGCGCGCGACCGGGCTCGACGGCGCCGCCGCGGCGGCAGCAGCCCCTCCACACCTCCACCGGTGTCGTTCAGCCGCAGCAGGAAGGGGCGCAGCGGTGTATAGCGCAGCACCGTGAGCGAGGCGGGGTCGACGGCGATGCGCTGGAAAAGGTCCAGGTGCAGCCCGAGCGCGTCGGCGACGATCGCCTTGATGACGTCGCCGTGGCTGCACACGGCGTACGTGGCGTCCTCGCCGAGGCGGGCATTCCATTCGCGTACGGCGGAGACGGCGCGGGCCTGCGTCTCGCGCAGCGCCTCGCCGCCCTCACCGGGAAAGGTGACCGCGCTGGGGTGGGCCTGCACGGTCTTCCACAACGGATCACGGGCGAGCTTCTTCAGCTCCCGCCCCGTCCAGTCGCCGTACCGGCACTCCCCCAGCCGCTCTTCCACGTGGACCGCGAAGGTCTCCGGGCGGCCGGCGGCGAGCGGCTCGACGGTCTGCCGGCAGCGCTCCAGCGGACTGGTCACCACGGCGGCCAGCGGGACCGGACGCAACCGCTCGGCCAGGGCGGCCACCTGCTCCCGCCCCCGGTCGGCCAGCGCGATGCCGGCTGTCCACCCGGCAAGGACACCGCTCGTGTTGGCGTCGGTGACCCCGTGGCGCAGCAGCAGCACGGTGGTCATGACGGCGACTCTAGAGCGCACAATGGTGCCGTGATCGTGGACTGCGCCATCTATCGGGACGGCCACCGCCATGCGGTTCACGGTGACATCAGCGAAGCCCTCGAGGATGCCCGCAGCACAGACGGCTTCATCTGGATCGGCCTGCACGAGCCCGAGCAGGCGGAGTTCGCCCGGGTCACTACGGAGTTCGGTCTGCACCCGCTGGCCGTCGAGGACGCGGTCAAGGCGCATCAGCGGCCCAAGCTCGAGGCGTACGGGGACACACTCTTCCTCGTCTTGAGGACGCTGCGGTACGTCGACCACACGTCGGACATCGAAAGCGGCGAGCTGATGCTCTTCGTCGGCGACACCTTCGTGGTGTCCGTACGGCACGGGAAGGCCAACCCACTGACGCAGGTGCGGCGACGGCTGGAAGAACGGGAAGAGGTCCTGCGATGTGGTCCGTCCGCGGTGCTGTATGCCGTCTGTGACGCTGTGGTCGACACCTACACCGAGATCGCCGCCGAGGTGCAGACGGACGTGGAGGAAGTCGAGACCCGGGTCTTCTCTCCCGATCGCACGAACGACGCCGAAGCCATCTACCGACTGAAGCGGGAGGTGCTGGAGTTTCGCCACGCCGCAACGCCGCTCGTCGAGCCGATGCGGGCGCTGGCCGGTGGCGAGGCAGGGATCGTGCACCCCGCGACCCGACCGTTCTTCCGGGACGTCGCAGACCACGTCGTACGCGTCACCGAACAGGTGGACGCCTGCGACGACCTGCTCACCGGAATACTGAATGCGAACCTCGCGCAGGTGTCAGTGCGGCAGAACGACGACATGCGGCGTATCTCCGCATGGGTGGCGATCGTGGCCGTACCGACGTTGGTGGCCGGGATCTACGGCATGAACTTCGCGCACATGCCGGAGCTCACCTGGCGCTACGGCTACCCCATGTCCCTGCTGCTGATGCTCACCGTCTGCACCCTCCTGTACCGCGCCTTTCGGCGCAGCGGCTGGCTGTGACGACTCGGCCCTGACGGACTTTCAGCGAGGGGTCAGCACACCAAAAACCAGCAGCAGGGCGACGAAGAGCCCCAGCCCCACCCGGTAGACGATGAAGGGCAGGAAGCTGTGAGTGCTCACGTAGCGGAGCAGGAACGCGATGGAGGCGTAGCCGAACACAAAGGCCAGCACCGTGGCCACCACCGTGCGCCCCAACCCCGGGCCGTCGCCGGAGAGCGCATCCGGTAGCTCGAAGAGGCCGGAGGCGACCACGGCCGGGATGGCGAGGAGGAAGGCGTAGCGGGCCGCGGCTGCCCGTTGGTAACCGAGGAAGAGCCCGGCGCTGATCGTCGCCCCGGAGCGCGAGACGCCCGGCACCAGCGCACACGCCTGGGCCAGCCCGAGCACCACCGCGTCGCGCGCCCGCAACCCCTCGATCGGCGTGACGTTGCGCCCGCGGCGGTCGGCGACCAGCAGCACCAGGCCGAGTACGACAAGCGTGGTGGCGATCAGCCGCAGGTCGCGGGCCCCCGTCTCGATCTGGTCGCGGAAGGCAAAGCCGAGCAGCCCGATCGGAAGCGTGCCGACGATGATGTACCAGCCGAGCCGGGCGTCGAGGGAGCTGCGCAGCCGCGGGTCGCGCAGCGACCGCAGCCAGGCCGAGACGATGCGCGCGATGTCGCGGCGGAAGTAGAGGATGACGGCGGTCTCCGTGCCGATCTGGGTGACCGCGGTGAACGCCGCACCCGGGTCCTCCCAGCCGAACACCGCCGGCACGATGCGCAGGTGGGCGCTGCTGGAGATCGGCAGGAACTCGGTGAGCCCCTGCACGATGCCGAGCACCACCGCCTCGAACCAGCTCACCGGCCGCCCCCGGCCGGCTGGGCACCCGCGGCTTGCTCGTGCGCGCCGGCGAGGGTGCGCAGCGCCTCGACACGGTCATCGAGGGTGGCGCCGAACGGCATGACCGACAGCGTGGTGACACCTGCGGCGGCAAAGGCACGCAGCCGCTCGACCAGCCGGGCGGGCCGGCCGAGCAGTGACGTGGCGTCGAGGAACTCCAGCGGTACGGCAGCCGCGGCGTCGCGCTGCCGCCCGGCAAGGTAGCTCGCCTGCACCTCTTCCGCGGCGGTGGCGTAGCCCATGCGCACCGCCAGCTGGTTGTAGAAGTTGCGCTCCCGGCTGCCCATACCGCCCAGGTAGAGCGCGGCGTAACCGCGTACGGCGTCCGCGGCGGTCCCCACGTCGTCGGCGACCGAAAGCGGCGCGGTGGCGGCGACGTCGAAGCCGGTGAGGTCGTGACCCGCCCGCTCGGCCCCGCGTCGCACGTGGGCGAGCTGCTCCGCCGCGTGCTCCGGTGAGAGGAAGAGCGCCAGCCAGCCGTCGGCTATCTCCCCCGCGAGCTCGAGGTTGCGCGGCCCGACAGCGGCGAGGTAGACGGGAAGGTCGCGACGCACCGGGTGCACGGTGAGCCGTAGGGCCTTGCCCACCCCACCGGGTAGCGGCAGCGGGTAGTGGTGTCCGGCGTAGCGCACCGGTTCCCGGCGCAGCGCCATGCGGACCACGTCGACGTACTGGCGGGTGCGGGCCAGCGGCGCGTCGAACCGCACCCCATGCCAGCCCTCGGACACCTGCGGCCCGGAGACGCCCAGTCCGAGCCGGAACCGTCCCCCGGACAGCGCGTCGAGCGTGGCGGCGGTCATGGCGGTGAGCGCCGGCGAGCGGCCGGGCACCTGGAACACCGCCGACCCGAGGTCGATTCGCGACGTGTGCGCGGCGAGGTAGGCCAGCACGGTCGCCGCGTCGGAGCCGTACGCCTCGGCCGCCCACACGACGGCGTAGCCCAAGCGGTCTGCCTCCTGGGCGAGCACCCGAGCCGCGGTGACGCCGTCGCCTGCATCCCCGGTCAGATAGCCCAGGTTGAGCCCCAGCCGCACCTGCGCTCCCACCCCCGCCTCGCCGCGTGAACGGCGCGCCGGGGTGAGCCCGCCGCGCGCCCCGCGACTGTAGCGGCGGCTCGGCGGTAGCCTCCGCCGACATGCAGCAGCGCAACCTCGGCCGGTCCGGACTCCAGGTGTCGAGGCTGGGGCTCGGGACCATGCTGTGGGGCCGCGACACCGACGAGCACGACGCACGCGACCAGCTACGTGCCTTCCTCGACGCGGGCGGCAGCCTGATCGACACCGCCGACGCGTACGGCGACGGGGCGAGCGAGCGGGTCATCGGTCAGCTGCTGCGCGAGGTGGTGCCGCGCGCCGACCTGGTGATCGCCACCAAGGCGGTGTCCGTGGGCGGACCGCGGCGCTACGACGCCTCCCGCCGTCACCTGCTCGCTGCGCTCGACGGCTCCCTCGCCCGGCTCGGCACCGACCACGTCGACCTGTGGCAGCTGCACGCGTTCGACCCGCTCACGCCGCTGGAGGAGACGCTGTCCGCAGTGGACGCGGCGGTCGCCTCCGGTCGGGTGCGTTACGTCGGCATCTCCAACTACACCGGCTGGCAGACGGCGCGCGCCGCCACCTGGCAGCACGCGCTGCCCACGCGCGCGTCGCTCGTGTCCACGCAGATGGAGTACTCGCTGCTGCAGCGCGGGGTCGAACGGGAGGTCCTCCCGGCGGCTCGTCACCTGGGACTCGGCCTGCTGCCGTGGTCCCCGCTCGGCCGCGGCGTGCTGACCGGCAAGTACCGGTCCGGAACCCCGGCGGACTCCCGAGCCGCCTCCTCCCACCTCGCGCGCTTCGTGGAGCCCTACCTCACCCCCGACGCGCAGCGGGTTGTCGGCGCGGTCGTCACCGCTGCCGAGGGTCTCGGCGTCTCTCCCGTCGAGGTCGCGCTGGCCTGGGTACGCGACAGAGCGGGCGTGGTCGCGCCGGTGGTGGGCGCGCGGACCACCGCCCAGCTGCGCACCTCGCTGGCGAGTGAGGCGGTCACATTGCCGACGGAGATCCGGGAGGCCCTGGACGACGTCTCGGAGCCGGAGACCGGCTACCCGGAGGCCTGAGGGCAGCGCTGGAGTGACCTGGGGACGGACGGGCCTGCCTGCTCCGCTACTCCCCTACGCTGCAGCGCGATGACGACCGACCCCCACGCCACTGGTGACGACGTCTTCGCCGCGTTCTGTACTGCCGGGTTGTGGCCGGGCCTCGGCCGAGCGGTGGCCGGCCGGCTGGCTGAGGCAGGCGTCACCTCGACGCACGCGGTGAGCGCCGAGCGGCTGGCCCGGGTCGAGGGCGTGGGGCCGCGACGGGCCGACCGGCTGGTCGAGGGTTTCGCCGACGCGGCCCCGGCGTACGCCGTCTGCGAGCTCCTGGTTCCCGCGGGTGCCCCGGCCCGGGTGGCGGCGGGGGCCGTCGAGGCACTGGGGACTTCGGCCGCCGCCGCGCTGCAGGAAGACCCGTGGCGGCTGCTCACCGTCCGGGAGGTGACACCGGCACAGGCCGACGCCTTCGCCCGTCACCTCCTCGGTTCCGCTGCCCACCCGCACGACGGTCGGCGTGGGCGAGCGCTGGTGGCCTGGCTGCTGGACCGTGGAGCCCGCGACGGCCACACCGTCATGCCGGTGGCTACGGTGACCGCTGCCCTGGCGGCGTACTCGGTGGGTGAGGAGTCCGCCGCGGTGCGCGCCGCGCTCGACGACGGCCAGGTGGCCGCATTCGACGACAGCTCCGAGGACGGCGAGCGCCTGGGGCTCACCCGCTACGCGATGGCCGAGGAAGCTGTCTCCGAGGGCCTGCGCAGGCTGCTGGAAACCGCCGACCCGGTGTGCCGGCCCGAGGACGTCGCTGCGGTGGCGGAGGGACTCGATGACACCCAACTCGCGGCGGTGGCGGCGTTCGCCGAACACGGGGTCAGTGTCCTCACCGGGGGGCCGGGCACCGGGAAGAGCCGCACGGTCGCGGCCGTCGTCACCCTCGCCCGCCAGGCGGGCGCGCGGGTGGCGCTGGCCGCCCCCACCGGCCGGGCCGCCAAGCGCCTCGAGGAGCTCACTGACGCGCCGGCGACGACCCTGCACCGGCTGCTCGGGGCGCAGGGCACGACGGGTGCCTTCGCGCGGGGAGAGCACTGGCCGCTGGACGCCGACGTCGTCGTGGTCGACGAGGCGTCCATGCTCGACGTGGAGCTTGCCGCCGCCCTCGTGGAGGCGGTCGACGACGGCAGTCACCTGCTGCTCGTCGGCGACCCGGCCCAGCTGCCCTCCATCGGTCCGGGCCGGGTGCTCGCCGATGTGATCGACTCCGGCGCGATCCCCGTCACCGAACTGTCCACCCTCTACCGGCAGGCCGAGGGCGGCGCCATCGCTCGGCTGGCCACCGCCGTCCGCGGTGGAGACCTCCCGGCGGTGGACTCTCCTGACCGGGAGGTGGTGGTCGTACCGGCCCCTGACAGCCGGGCTGCTGCGCTGCGCGTCCTGCAGCTGATGACCGACTCCATCCCCCGGGCGTTGGGCATCCCGGCGGGGGAGGTGCAGGTGGTCACCACAGTGCACCGGGGGGCGGCCGGGACGGTCGCGCTGAACGCGGCGCTCAAGGAACGACTCAACCCCGGGCCCGGCGAGCACGCCGGCTTCGACGCCGGTGACCGGGTGGTGGCCACCGCCAATCACGCCGAGGCAGGGTTTGCCAACGGCGAGGTGGGTGTGGTCACCGGTGGTCGCGCCGGCGCGGTCACTGTGGACTTCCCCGCCGGGCCGGTCACCGTGCCGGCTGCCGCGCGCGGGGACCTGCGCCACGGCTGGGCCTTGACCGTGCACCGTGCACAGGGCTCGGAGTGGCCGGCAGTGATCACCGTGCTGCCGGGGGATGCGGCCGGGATGCTCTCCCGCCCACTCGTCTACACCGCGTTCACCCGGGCCCGTCGGCACCTGTCGGTGGTGCACGCCGCCGGTCCGGCGCTGGCCCGCGCTGTGGGGCAGATCGGCGCCCGCCCCCGGCGTACGCGGTTGGCGGGCTTGCTGCAGGGGGCGGACTGAGCCAGCGGCCCGCCCTCACCCACCACCCGGGCGGAGCGCGGCCAGCCGGCGACATTCCGCCGCCTGGCGGCGCACCTCGGGTTCCATCCGCTGCAACTGGTCGACCACGTCGCCGAGCCGCTGGGGTTCGAAGTCTCTGAGTGCACTCAGCCCGTCGGCCGCGAGCGTCATCGCCTCCTCGGCGCGGTCAACTGCCTCCAGGCACGGGGGTGGTACCTCGACGGTGACGCCTCCTTGACCGTTCGCCGGTGCTGGCGCCGCCGCAGCCGGTTGGTTGTCGGGCGCCTCGGGGGGGTCCCGGTCGACCGTCGCACCGACGAGCACGCCGCCGAGCAGCAGCCCACCCAGAAAGGTGAGCGCCGGCACCGCCCATAACAACTTCGACGCCTTCGACCCGTTGTCATGGTCGTCGTCCATAGGGTCCTCCTGACCGCCGGGTCGACTCCGACGATACGGGCGCGACGTGCCGCGAGTAGCGTCGGCAGCCAGGGGGGGCTCATGGGATTTCTGCTGCGGGGTGTCAGTGGTGGGACCCTGCGCGTCGTCGACGGACTCGTGACCTTCTGGGTGCTGCTGTGGATCGTCGTCGCCCTCCTTACCGGATGGGCGGTGTGGCAGCTCACCGCCCTCACCGACACGGTCGTGGAGTCCGGCAAGGCGCTGGACAGCGCCGGTGAGGGGATCGCCGCACTCGGCGACATACCGTTCATCGGGGAAGTTCCGCGCCAGCTGGGCATGCAGGTGCGCGAGACGGCGGAGAACATCCGGACGAGCGGCGCAGACGCCGAGGGCACCGTGAAGCGGATAGCCATCCTGCTCGGCCTCGCCGTCCTGCTCATGCCAACGCTGCCGCTGCTGCTCGCCTACCTCCCGCCCCGCCTGGCCCGCGCCCGCGAGCTGCGCTCGCTGCGCAAGGCACTCTCCAGCGGGGACGGCGGAGACGTCGACGGCTACCTCGCGCAACAGGCCCTGCAGTCCCTGCCGTACGACAGGCTGCGCAGGGTCAGCAGCGACCCGTGGCGGGACCTGGCGACCGGCCATGTGCGCGGCCTGGCCGATTCCCAACTCGACCATCTCGGCGTACGCCGGCCCGGCTCCCGCGGCGCCAGCCGCCGCTGAGGTCCGCGATGGAGGCCACCCGCCCCGCGGAGTCACCGCACACCAGCACCACGTCTGCGCCGCGGCCGGTCGGGCGGATCGCCTCCGGCTACGCCACAGTCGTGGTGAAGCTGCGCTTTCTCATCGTGCTGGGATGGATCGCCGCCGCGGTGGGAGCGTCGCTGTGGCTGCCCAGCCTGTCCCAGGCGCAAAGCGATGGGATCGACGGTTTCGTGCCGCCCGACCTGCCCGCTATAGACACCGAGATCCGAGAAGTCCAGGCCTTCGGTTTCCCGCTCATCAGCCGTACCGTGCTGGTGCAGCGCGACCCCGACGGCCTGTCGGCGTTCGCGCCGGCTGAGGCGGCGGTGCACACGGCGGCGCTGGCCCGCGGTGACTACAAGAACGTCGAGCCGCTGCTCGGCATCCTGCCTATTTCCAACACCTTCGCCCTGTTCCCTTCCAGCTTGGAGAACGGGACCACGCTCCTCACGTACTTCTTCATGCCGCCCTGGGTGGGTTTCGCCGAGCAGCAGGCGGTGGCGGAGAACTACGTCGACCGGTTCCTGGAAGCGGAAGAGGACGACGTGGTGGGAATCACCGGGTCGGTGCCTGCCCGGGTGGAGCAGGCCCGGGTCGTAGAGGACTCGCTGCCGTTGGTGGAAGTCGCCACTCTGGTGGCCATCGTCCTCATCGTCGCCCTGAACTTCCGCTCTCTCGTCGCACCGCTGCTCACGCTCTTCACCGCCGGTTTGTCCTTTGTCATCACCCTGCGGGTGGCCGGCGGGTTGGGCAAGGCGCTCGGGCTCAGCGTCCCCAGCGAGCTCCAGCCGCTGCTGGTGGCGTTGTTGCTCGGGGTGGTCACCGACTACGTCATCTTCTACTTGTCGGGGCTGCGCCGCCGTATCGCCGCCGGCGATGACCGGCTGGCCGCTGCACACCGGGCCGCGGCCGGGGTCACGCCCATTGTGGTTGCCGCCGGTCTCACCGTGGCGGTCGGCACGGCGGCGCTGCTCGTCGCGAAGTCCGCGCTGTTTCGGGCCTTTGGCCCCGGCATGGCGATGACCGTCCTCGTCGGTCTCTTCGTGTCGGTGACACTTGTGCCCGCCCTCATGGCCATGCTCGGCGGGTGGATCTTCTGGCCCGGTCAGGTCCGTCCACGCGCCGCCGACGCGTCGCCACCGAGTTCCGCGTACGAGCCGGCGGGCCGTGACGAGCGGCTGCCCCGCAACTTCGGCATCCGGCTGCTCACCCGGCGACGTACCGCGGCGCTTGTCTTCCTCGCCTGCGCCGCCGGTCTCGTGGTGGCGTCGCTGCCGCTGACCCGGATGGGCCTCGGGCTGGGCTTCGTGCCCTCACTGCCACCGGGGAACGAGGTGCGGCAGGCAGCGGCCGCGGCGCAGGCCGGCTTCGCCGAGGGCATCCTGTCGCCCACCGTCCTGCTCGTCGAGGGCGAGGGAGTGACCGATGAGCGGCGCGCACTCAGTGGACTCGGTTCTCTCCTCGAGAAGCAAGCCGGCGTGGCCGGCGTCTTCGGTCCAGGCGAACAAGTGCTGGAGGACGAGTACGGCGTCGTGCTCTCCCGTGACGGCAACGCCGCGCGCTATCTCATGGTCCTCAACGAACCGCCGCTCGGCGCGGGGGCAGTACACGATCTCGGCACCATGCAGGAGCGGATGCCCGAGCTGTTGCGGACGGCCGGACTCAGCGACGTACGCGTCGGCTTCGGAGGGGATACCGCGCTTGCGACGGGCATCGTCAAGTCCACCACGGACGACATGGGTCGCATCGCGCTGGCTGCGCTCGCGGTGAACCTGCTGATGCTGGTGCTGTTCCTGCGCGCGCTGTTGGCACCGCTGTACTTACTGTGCTGCAGCCTGCTCGCGTTGAGCGCGACGCTCGGGCTGACGACGTTCGTCTTCCAGGATCTGCTCGGGCACGACGGACTGACGTTCTACGTGCCGTTCGCCGCGGCGGTACTACTGGTGGCGCTCGGGTCGGACTACAACATCTTCGGCGTGGGACACGTGTGGGAGGAGGCGCGGCACCGGCCGCTGCGCGAGGCCATCGAGGTGGCGATGCCCCAGTCGACGCGGGCCATCACGGCAGCCGGCATCACGCTGGCGGCCAGCTTCGGGCTGCTGGCGCTGGTGCCACTGCGGTCGTTTCGCGAGCTGGCGTTCGCGATGGCGGTGGGCATCCTGCTCGACGCCATCGTCGTGCGCTCGCTGCTTGTGCCGACGTTGCTCACCCTCGTCGGTCGGGCCAGCGACTGGCCGAGCCGGCGGCTGCATCGGGCGGCGGGCGGCGGTGGCGCTCAGCCCGAACCGTCGCCGTACGCCTCCTCGTCCTCCTCCTCGAACACCTCGTCGTAGCGAGCGACCAGCCGGCGCGGGTGTGCGCCGGCGAAAGCCTGCTCGCGCCAGTCGGCGGGCGGCTCCGCGGCGGCAAGGACCCAGGTGGTGGATCCTTCGGGCACGAGCCCCGAGTCGTCGGCGCGTTCCTCGACGCCCTCCTGGCCGTAGGCTTGGAGCATCTGCTGTACGGCGGCGCCCGCGTCAATGACCCGTTCGTCGGCCTGCGCTTCGACGTCATCGGGGAACAGCTCGAGGTAGGCGGCCCTGCCGGCCTCGATGAGCTCCGCCGGGTCGGCGATGGTGAAGTCGCGCCGCGACAGCACCGACAGTCGGTCGGACACGGTGCCGGCCTCCGCGAGTGCCGTCCACTCC
>Ga0136616_10001386_pt1 | contig 12676 bp, 8 predicted proteins | sample AntDrymUQ2992106_2_FD_106648 | JGI IMG/M metagenome (GOLD analysis project Ga0136616, IMG submission 106648) | Polar desert sand microbial communities from Dry Valleys, Antarctica - metaG UQ299 (21.06) | ecosystem: Environmental > Terrestrial > Soil > Desert | place: Antarctica: Dry Valley...
ACCCTAGGAGACGCTCGACGGCCCTCGAACCAGTGCTCGGTTCGAGGGCCGTCGGGTTACCGCTGTTGTTCCGGGGCTAGGTCACCCGGGTATGGCGACGGTCTGAGCCCGGCCGGCAGTTGTCGAGTTGTGCGAGTGGATCATCAGGATTCCCTTCGGTCCACCCACCGCCCGGTCTGCTGCCAACTCAGTCGGGTTGCGCCTGACGTCGATCGTCGTGCCCGACCCGGAGACGACCAGCTGGGCGACGTCGCCACCGGAGGAGAATGACAGACCGGGCGTACGGGCGTTGAACGACATACCGCCGGCGACACTCCCCCCGAACGGTGTCGTACCGACCGTGTCGATCGTGCCGTACCCGAAGGAGGTGGCCTGGACACCGAATGTGAACCTGGGGTTGGCCTTCGTGAGCAGCGGCATCGACGAGATCGGGAATGGCATGATGACGGTGTCATTGTCGAAGAAATTCGTATCGACATCCCCCGGCACGATGTTCAGGAACTCGGCGGCGAGATTCCCATCCGGGGTCGTCATGAGGAATCCGGCATCGGGCCCGGTGAGATAGGCGCCCAGTACGAGCACGACGTCGATGGAATCCGGACCGTTAGCCAGGCGCTGGCTGAATATCTCGTAGTCCGGGACGTCGTCACCGTCCCCGTCGATGAACACCGAGTATCCGATGACCGCATCCGGAGTCGTGAACTTCCCGTGCGCCGCCACCCCGAAGTACAGGTAGCTGTTGGCCAGCGGTTGTCTGACCGAGCCGGTGAACGGAGCATCGGTTGCGACACCGATCGCCTTGAGGTCCACTGATCGCTCGAGCTCGGACTTGTAGCAATCGGCCTGGACCCTCCGTGAGCACATGGCCATCTGCGGGCTGGTACCCAGCTGCTCGAAGGCGCTGGACAGCGACGCGTAGGCGTTCGGCGTGCCGGGTGTGCCGTTGAGCACACCCCGGCCCGACAAGGTCAGCCTGGCGCTGTTCCCGCTGAACGAGGACAACGACTGGGTCAGCGTCGAAGACGGCTTGGCATTGGCGTGCACCGGAACCCGCAGTTCTGGCTGGGTGGAGTTAGGTGCGCTGGCAGTCAGAACAACCCGCCCGCTAGCTGAAGCGACAAACTGCCGCGGCAGGCCTCCGAAGCCGACCAGCGTGTCCTGCTGGGTGTCGTCCATCGTCGAGCTCAGAGTCTTGCGCAGCTCCGAGCGCTTGACTGTGATAGTGACGACGACCATGGTGGATCCTCCAGGACCCACGGTGACCGAGTTCCTATTCAAACCGTAGGAAAGAGCAGGTTGCTGGGCAGCCGGCACGTATGTCACCGCAAACGTCTGCGCGGTCCTTCCCTTGTTGACCACCTGGATCGTGCGCTTCATCGTCGTGCTGTCGTTGCTGGTCTCGATGACCCCAAAGGACGCGCTCACCACACCCGGCGAGTCCTGGACGTAGGCCAGCACATCGGTATTCAACGCATCCAGCGCGTCGACCCGACCGGCTCCGACCCGGTCGGGTTCGTAGATATCGCCGGTCCGGTTCTCGCCGGTGTAGACGTCCTCGTTCGCGGTGTTCATCACCGCCGCCTTGACTTCTTCGGTCGTCCAGCTCGGATGCGCCGACCGGACCAGGGCGACTACACCGGCAGTTGTCGAGCTGGCCATCGAGGTCCCGGAGATGTTCACCCCCTGGTTCCCTGTTCCGGCGGCCACCGAGTACGTGGTCACACCAGGAGCTGCGACGTCGGGCTTGACACCGTTGCTCTGGCGCACGCCGCGAGAGCTGAACGATGCCAGCAGATCCTCCTGCCCGGGCGCGATGTGGGTAGTTGAGTTCTTGAGGTTGTCGCCGAACTCGATCGCCAAGGTTTCCCCGCTAGCGACCTGGTCCTTCAATATCTCGCCATCGCCGGCAGTGACCAGGATGCCCGGGATATCGGCGCCACCGGTGATCCCGGTTTCGAGGAGGTCGTCGTCGGAGACGACGACGAAACCCGTGGCGCCCGCGGCCGCGGCGTTATCGCTCATGGTCACCCCGCCGCATGTCAAGCCGCCAGCGTCGATGATCAGGAACTTGCCGCTGTAGTCGCCGTCGAGTTCCTCGCATGCAGAGGGATCGTCACCGACAATCGGAAGGGCGAGATCGCCCTGCACGCCGTTGGGCGTGGGGGTGAGGTAGCCGGCCGAGCGCGGGCCGGGCCGGATGTCAGGATCGAACAGGGTCGGGTCGTCAACTCGCCAGCCGTCGAAGGTCCCGAAGCCGTCGTTGGACGCTGCCACGGTGATCGCCCGCGACGCATTGCCCGGGGAACTGCCGATGTCGAAGGTGTCACCCGCGTTGCCTGCAGACACGACCATCGAGACACCCAGCTCGGCTGCGCGGTTGACCACCACGCTGTCACCGTCATCGGCCATACCGTAGGCCGAGCCGAGGGAGAGGTTGACCACGTCGAGATGATCGCTGATCACACCGTCACCGTTGGGGTCCATCGCCCATTCGATGGCTAGGGCCGTGGCGTTGCTAGGGCCCACACAGCCGAACACCCGAAGTGCGTAGAGGTCAGCCTCAGGCGCCATGCCGGGCCCGATGCGCATCGTCTCCAACGGGATGTCGGCCTCGAAAGATCCGGCGAACGTGCTCCCGTCGGCGTTGACGCCATACCCTGCCGCGCTGCCGGCCACATGCGATCCGTGCCCGTTGCAGTCCATCGGATTCGGGTCTTGAACGGGCACCGGCGAGTACGCGGGGTCGTCGGGATCAGCGTTGTAGCTGTCGCCGACCAAGTCGATGCCGCCGACGACCTTGTCATTGGGATAGAGACTGGGCGGCGGGGCAACCGAATCCGTCTGTGCGGCGTAAGCAGCCTCTGTCCCCGGGCCACCGAAGTTGGCGTGCAGGTAGTCGATACCGGTATCGACGATGCCGACCGAGGCGCCTTCACCGGTCTCGCCGAGGGCCGACCACACCTGCGCGGCCCGGGTCAGCTGGGAGGCGCCGGCGTTGTCTGTCCGCTTGGGCGAGATCGGGTAGACCGCCCGTACGCCGGACAGACTGGACAGCGCTGAGAAGTTGCTGACGTCTGTCTCGATCGCCACCCCGGCAATCACGGCATGCATCCGGTAGAGCGCCCTGGAGTTTGGCGCGACCAGGGGTAGGTCAGCTAGGACCTGATCGGTCAGGGCCGCGATCGAGGAAGCCGCGGCTGTGGCGGCTGCTTCGGCCGCTACTTCACCGCGAGTGAGGTCCTGGTTGAACACCTCCCCGGTCGAGGAGGCATCCAGTTCTAACAAGAAGGCCATCTGGCCGCTGGCCGGTAGGTTCGAGGCCGGGTCGCCGAGTGCCTGTTGCAGTTGCCGTTGTTGTACGTCGGTCAGCGTGAGCTCGGGCCCGGACGCGCCATCAGGGTTCAGTGGTTCGGCGTACGCGGTACCACTCAATCCGCCGAGGACGATCGCCGACGCTGCGCTCACGATGACGATGCGCGAGCGCGCGCGAGTTAGCAGCCCGCTCGATCCGAACTGATTCACGGCCACCTGCGCGAGTGTCCTGGGCCTGGTCGGGGTGCTGACCCGCTCCCGGCGCGGTGCCGAGCGCAACCCACCTGCGCATCGTACGGCGATCGTTACCTCGCCGTGACTGGAACTTTCTACCAAGCGCTGACCACGCCAGCAAGAGTCGGCATTTGCCGGCTGCTTCTCGACGATGGAAGGCGAAGAACAGCTAGGGGCCGCGGCGGTCAGCCGCGGCCCCTAGCTCACTCGCTCCGAGTCAGGCTATGACCCTCCCGTCGGTCCCGGGTGGCAGTGTGATCAGTGCCACGCGCTGGCCGTTGGGGTTGTGCGTATGCACCAACATGATGCCCTTCGGGCCGCCGACTGCACGATCGGCCACATAGCTGGCCACGTCGACGGTCACACCGATGGTCGTTCCGTCACCGGAGAGAGCCAGGATCGCTGGCAGGCTCGGGTCCGTCCCATCGGAGAAGGACAGACTTGGATTCCGCACGTTGTACGACATCGTGTCGGCAGCAAGTTCCGGGAAGCCGTCGGCCGTGACCGTCGTACCGAGGTTGTCCACCGTGCCGAAGCCGCTGGACGACTGGACCCCGAACGAGAAACGCGGATTCAGGAGCAGCTTCGGCATCGCCGCAGCCGGGAACGGCATGATCACCTGGTTGTTGTCGAAGCTATTCGTGTCGAACGACCCCGGTGCCCCGTTCAGGAACGTGATCGCCGGCTCCTCGTTGCTGGGCAACAGGTTACCGTCCCGGTCAGCGCCGATCACCACCGGCACATCCACCGGATCCGCGCCATCGGCGAACCGGGTGGTGAGCAGCTGGTAATCCCACACCCCGTCACCGCTGCTGTCGATGAAGACGCTGTAATCGGTGAACGCGGCTGGAGTGGTGAAGTTCCCGTGCGCCGCCACCGCGAAGTACAGGTACCTGTCTCGCGCCCCGAAGAATGCAGCGTCGGAAGCAACTCCCACGTTCGCCAGGTCGACCGAACGCTCGCCTTCGGTCACCACACAGTCGGTGATGACACCGACGCCACACGTCGGCATCACCGGGCTGGTGCCAAGCAATGAAAAGGCGCTCACTGTGGAGTTGTACGAGGTGAGACCACCTGGCTGGCCGTTGCGTACACCCTGACCGTCCAACGTGATGACGCCCGTGTTGCCCCCGGAGGGCGCCAGCGACTGGGTCAGGGTTGACACCGGCTTGACGTTGGAGTGCACCGGCACCCGCAGCTGCGGGTGGTTCCCCGACGTCGGCGTAAGCAGGATCCGACCGCTGTCGTCAGCAACATACTGCCGCGGCAAATCGAGCTGAGTGCGTGAGACGGTCGGGTCGATCGTCTTTCGCAGCAACGCCCTGGTCGCCGTCATCCGGATGTCGAAAGATGCGGTGCTGTTCGCGGCGACCGTGACACTGCCGCGGTTCAATGAGTACCGCACACCCGGTTGATCGGTGATCGAGTCGTAGCTCAGGTCGTAGGTCTGCGCCGTGTCACCCTGGTTGTCCACGACGATGGTCTTGGTCAGGGTGGCGAATGGATTCGAGACCTCGACCACGCCGAAGCTCGCGGAGACGACCGAGAACTCGTCCTGCACATAGGCCAGGACTTCGTTCGACAGAGCGGCGGGAGCGTCGATTCGACCGCTACCCACTCTGTTCGGCGCGTAGATGAGCCCAGTCTGGTTCCGTTCGGCGTACACGTCGTTGGCCGCCGTATTCATGATGTCGGCTTTCACCTGCTCCGGAGTCCACGACGGGTTCTCGTGGCGGATCAGCGCGGCAAGTCCAGAGGTGGCTGGTGCTGCCATCGACGTACCGGAGATCGTCAGCGTCTGGTCACCGGTACCGACGCTGGCCGAGACTGTGTTGACGCCTGGGGCGGCGACATCGGGCTTGACCGACTGTCGGACGCCACGGGAGCTGAACGTGGCTAGCGTGTCCACTGCCGCCGGGTCGCTGACCTGGGCCGCACCCGCCAAGGTGTCACCAAAGGTGATCGTCAGCTGCTCGCCAGCGACTAGGGCATCCTTGACAACTTCACCGTCGGAAGCGCGTATCAAGATTCCAGGAATCTCGGGGTCACCGGTGATACCGGTTTCAAGAGAGTCGTCATCGGCGATGATGACGAACCCGTCGGCGCCGGCAGCCTTGGCATTGGCGGACTTGGTGACCGACCCACAGGCGAAGCCATCGGCTTCGATGACCAGGAATTGGCCGGAGTAGTCGCCAGACAGTGGCGCGCAGGCGGTGGGGTCGTCCCCGGCTACTGGAAGCACCAGGTCACCGGTGTGATCACCTTCCCCCTCGAAAGCCAAGGAGCGCAGACCAGGCCGGACGTCCGGCTCGAACAGCTCGGGCTGGTTGACGATCTGCCAGCCGTCGAAGACCGCGAAGCCGTCATCGGTGGCGGCAACCGACAGCACCCGCGGGTTGTTACCCGGCGAGCCGCCGATGTCGTATGTGTCCCCGGCGTTACCGCCGGAGAACACCATCATGATGCCCAGCTCCATCAACTCGCCGGCGAGAACACCATCGGCGTCGTCGACGATGCCGTAGTCCGTGCCCAGCGACTGGTTCACGACGTCGAGCCGGTCCTCGATCGAGCCGTCGCCATTCGGGTCGGCGGCAAATTCCATTGCCGCGCCGATGACGTTGGTCGAGCCCTCGCAGCCGAAGACCCGCAGCGCCCAGAGGTTTGCCTCGGGCGCGATGCCCGGACCGATCCGCAGAGATTTGAGGTCCAGACTCGTGTCGTACGGGCCGGAGTAGGTGCTGCCGTCCTCGTTAACGCCATAGCCTGCGGCCGTGCCGGCGACGTGCGAGCCGTGGCCATTGCAGTCAAGCGGATTGGGGTCGGGCTGGGGCACGGAGGTCGGGTCGCTGGCGTTGTAGTCGTCGCCGGCGAAGTCGAAGCCCCCCACCACCTTGGCATTCGGAAAGACGCGGGCAGGGGCAGGCCGGTCTTCAAGGCGGCGGAGCAGGTTGTACTGCCCGACCGATCCCGACCCACCGAAGTCGGTGTGGGTGTAGTCAATTCCGGTGTCGATGATCCCGACGTCGACTCCTTGTCCGGTGTTGTCCAACGATTCCCACACCTCTGGGGCGTTGACCAGGTCCGCCACGCCGGCATTCTCAATCGTCTTCGGAGCGATCGGGTAGACCGTCCTGACGCCCGGCAGGCTCAACAGTGCGCGGTAGTTGGTCACGTCAGTCAGCACTGCGACGCCCGCAGAGATCGCAGACGTGCGGTACAGCACCTGGGTGTTCCCCCGCAGCGTAGGAAGCCTCGTCAGCAAGGAATCCTGCAGCCCGGCGATCCTGGACTTAGCTTAGCCGCCCTGGCGGCCGCACCGGCCGCGGTCTGGCCCTGACTCTCGGTGGCCTGGAAGACCGCACCCGACGAGTCCGCGTCCAGTTCGACGAAGAAGCCGTACTGACCGGAGGAGGGCAGGTTGCCTAGCGTCCTGCTCTGTTGCACTGCCTGTTGCAAAGCGGCGCGTTGGTCCTCGCTGAGATTGACATCGACGGACGGTCCTGCACCGCCTGGCGTGGTGGGTGCCGCGGTAGCGGTGCCCATCCCGACTGACGAGACCACAGCAGCGGTCAACGCGATCAGCGCGATCCGACTCCGGCCCCGTCCAACTGTTCGACTCACGTCCGCCCCATCGAGGAAGTCTGTCCAGTGTGTCAGCGCCGAGCGCGTGAGTGCCCCCGGCGTGACCTGCGATTGGCCCTACCAACCGCCGCACCACAACCCCGACGGAGAGTAACCGGTCAACGGCACCCGTTGTCCATGTCGACGGAACTTTTCTTGATCAGCCGTTCGTCTCCGCATCCGCACTGTGCCTCCGTTTCGAGACTGGTGTGCGCTCATGAGGTCAGGTTGGCCAGCCGGGCATCACGGGCACCGATCCGCTCGGCGATCGTGGCCAGCAGTTCCGGTGCAACCTCGGAGTCGGTGGTGATGGCCATCAGCGCCTCACCACCGGCATCAGCTCGGCTGACCTGAGCGCCGGCGATGTTGATCTCAGCATTCCCCAGCAGGGCGCCCATCGTTCCGACCACCCCGGGACGGTCGTCATAGCGGAAGAACAGTAGGTAACCCTCGGGACGAAGGTCGACCTCGAAGCCGACCACCTCGGTGAGCTTCTCCACCAGCCGAGGCCCGGTGACCGTCCCCGACACCGAGATCTCCCGACCGTCGGCCATGACACCACGCAGGGTGGTGACGTTGCGGTGATCCTCGCTGATCGGATCGGTGACCAGGTCGACCTCCAGGCCACGGTCCCTGGCCAACAGCGGGGCGTTGACGAAGGTGACCTGTTCCTCGACCACATCGGTGAAAATGCCCTTGAGCGCGGCCAGCTGCAAAACGCTCACGTCATGCTCGACGATGTCCCCGCGGACCTCGACGGACAGCCGCAAGGCGATACCACCGGCGATGGCGGTGAAGATCCGGCCGAGCTTCTCGGCCAGGGAGAGTCCGGGTCGTACTTCCTCGGCGACGACTCCGCCGGCCTGCACATTGACCGCATCCGGAACGAAGTCACCCTGCAGGGCCAGTCGTACTGACTTCGCAACGGCGACTCCCGCCTTGTCCTGTGCCTCCGCGGTGGAGGCTCCTAGGTGCGGGGTGGCAACCACATTGGGAAGGATGAACAGCGGGCTGTCGGTACAGGGTTCGGAGTCGTAGACATCGATCCCCGCCCCGCCGAGGTGACCGGACTGCAGCGAGTCGACCAGGGCCTGCTCGTCGACCAGGCCGCCGCGAGCCGCATTCACCAGGATCGTGCCGGGCTTGGTGGCCGCGAGTTCTTTGGCTCCGATCAGCCCCACCGTTTCCGGCGTCTTGGGCAAGTGGATGGAGATGAAGTCGCTTTCGCGAAGCAGCTCCTCCAGTGAGACCAGATGCGCGCCCAGCTGGGTCGCGCGGCCGGGTTGGATGTATGGGTCGTAGGCGATGACCCGGGCCTCGAATGCCTTCATCCGCGCCGCGAAGAGAAGTCCGATCCGGCCCAAGCCGATGACACCAACGGTCTTGTCGGCGATCTCGACGCCGTTGAAGGAGGATCGCCTCCAGCTGCCGGCCCGCAGCGAGGCGTCGGCGGCCGGGATCTGGCGTGCCGTTGCCAGCAGCAGCGCGACCGCATGCTCTGCGGCCGACCAGATGTTGGACAGCGGTGCGTTGACCACCAGGACGCCGCGAGCGGTCGCCGCGGCCACATCCACGTTGTCCAGCCCGATGCCGGCGCGCGCGACCACCCGCAGGCGTGGGGCGGCTGCCAGAGCTTGCGCGTCGATCGTGGTGGCGCTGCGCACCATGACACCGGACACGTCCCGCAGAGCATCCAGCAGGGCCGGCCGATCGGTTCCGTCAACGTGGCGCAACTCGAAGTCCGGCTCCAACAATTCCGCGACCCGCGGCGCTAGTCTGTCGGCGATCAGGATGATGGGGCGGGTGGCGGACACGGCATCAGCCTAGAAGAACTTCGCATGTGCCCTGCGCCACACGAGCCCAGGTGCTTGACCTGGACATTCCACTGCCCAACACTTCGCAACACACTTTCGAGGGAAGGTTCCCGATGACCCAGCCAGGCCCCCCGGACCCCGGTTCTCAACCGCCGTACGGCCAGCCACACCAGCAACCGACCGGCAATTATCCGGATGCCGGGTCAGCCGGGTACGGCCAGCAGGCTCAGCCCGGATATGGGCAGCAGCCCCAGCCCGGGTACGGCCAGCAGGGCAGCTATCCATCAGCGCCGCCGGCCGGATACGGAGCAGCGCCGACCCAGAACCGGCCTGGGATGGTCACCGCTGCCGCGGTCCTGGCCTTCGTCTCCGGTGGTCTGGGCCTGATCGGGAACTTGCTCGCATTCAGTGTGATCGGCAGCCTCGGTGTTCCAGGTGTCCTGGTCATCTTCGTCATCATCGGACTGGTGCTGTCCGCTGGCCTCATCTACGGCGGCATCCAGGCGATGCAGGGCAAGAACTTCGTCATCCTGCTCGCGGTGGCCGCGGCATCGGTGGTGCTCAACCTGATCTCGATGCTGCTCTATTTCCAGGCAACCGCGCTGCTGAGCTTCATCATCCCGATTCTCATCATCGTGTTCCTGATGAACCCGCAGTCAAAGGCATGGATCACCGCGCGCGGCGGCAAGACCTTCGGCTGATCACAGGATCTCAGGGGCGGATCGCATGGGCACGTACGGCAACGACCCTCAACAACCCGGGTATGGCCAATCGCAGCCGGGATACGGCCAACCGCCGGCGTACGGCCAACAGCCTGGGTACGGCCAACAGCCTGGGTACGGCCAACAGCCTGGGTACGGCCAACAGCCTGGGTACCCACAGCAGTACGGCTATGGCGGCGGCCAGCCGCCCAAACGGCCCGGGGCGGTCACCACAGCCGCGGTGCTCGGCTTCATCCTCGGTGCGCTTGCGACGGTGGGGGCGATCCTCCTGTTCGCCGGCGTGGGCTCCCTGACCGGTGTGGACGACGCTGGGACTGGGCTGGCCAGTGCCCTTTCCGGCGTTCTCATCGTCATAGCGTTGGTCGTACTGGTCATCGCCGTGATCATGATCTGGGGGTCGGTCCTGGCCGTCACTGGGCGCAGTCGGGTGCTGCTGATCGTCGCGGCCTCGGTGGTGACCGCGCTCGGGGTGATCGGCCTGCTCGGCAGCCTGGGCGATACCCAGACCGACGCTGGGGGAATCATTTCTCAGCTGATCGGACTCGTGATCGCGATCCTGATCATCGTGCTGCTGAGTCTTGGGCCGGCGGCGCAGTACTTCGCATCACACAGGGCGCGGCGCGGCCGCTGATCCGTCGATCCGGCTGATCAGAGCTGCGCTCAGTTGCGCGCGGCGCTGCCCTGGTAGTCGTCTTCGGTGTTGACCCAGCTCATCAACCCGCGCAGCTCCCGTCCGGTGGACTCGATCGGATGTTCCTCAGCCGCAGCGCGTTTGGCCTTGAAGTCCGGTGCCCCGGCGTCCTGGTCGGCGATGAAGTCCTTGGCCCATGAACCATCTTTGATCCGGGCCAGGATCCCCTCCATGGTTTCGCGCACGTGAGAATCGATGACCTTCGGTCCGGACGTGTAGTCGCCGTACTCGGCCGTGTCCGAGACCGACCAGCGCTGCTTGGCGATTCCGCCCTCATACATCAGGTCGACGATCAGCTTGAGCTCGTGCAGGCACTCGAAGTAGGCGATCTCGGGCTGATAGCCCGCGCTCGTCAACGTCTCGTACCCCGCCACGACCAGGGCCGACAACCCTCCACAGAGGACTGCCTGCTCACCGAAGAGATCTGTCTCGGTCTCCTCGGTGAACGTGGTCTTGATGACTCCGGCGCGAGTCCCACCGATGCCCTTGGCATAGGACAGGGCCAGGGAAAGCGCGCCTCCAGACGGGTCCTGCTCGACTGCGACCAGGCAAGGAACTCCCTTGCCGTCCGAGAACTCCCGGCGTACGAGGTGCCCGGGTCCCTTCGGCGCGATCATGGCGACGTCCACATTGGACGGTGGCGTGATGTAGCCGAACCGAATATTGAAGCCATGCGCGAACAACAGCGCATCGCCGTCTTGCAGGTTGGGCTCCACCGACTCCGCATAGAGCTTTCGTTGGACGTGGTCTGGCGCCAGAATCATGATCACGTCAGCTTCCGCCGCGGCCTCGGCCGGCGGAACGACCCGTAGCCCCTCCGCCTCTGCCTTGGCGCGACTCTTCGAGCCCTCGGGTAGGCCGACGCGTACGTCGACGCCGGAGTCCTGCAACGACAGAGCATGCGCGTGGCCCTGGCTGCCATAGCCCAGGACAGCAACGACCCGTCCTTGGATCACGGTTAGATCGGCATCGTCGTCGTAGAAGATCTCGGCAGCCATGGAAGGCAGATGTCCTTTCGAGAGAGAAGGTGCGGGTCGGTTTTCAGCGGAGGTCAGGAGGCGCGGTCCACGGCACGCAATGATCCGGCTCCGGCGATGGAACGCGGACCGCGGGCCATCGCCACGACCCCGGACTGCGCCATCTCCTTGATCCCCAAGGGCGTCAGGACTTCGAGCAGAGCGTCGAGCTTGGCCGGCGTACCAGTGGCCTCGAGGGTGACGCTGTCGGCGTTGACGTCGACGATGCGGGCCCGGAAGAGTTCCGCGGTCTGCAGCACAACGGCCCGGTCGGCCAGTGGCGCCGCAACCTTCACCAGAAGCAACTCGCGCTGAACGGCTGCCGCGTCGTCGAGTTCGACGATCTTGATCACGTTGATCAGCTTGTTCAACTGCTTGGTGACCTGCTCGAGTGGCTGCGAGGCGACATCCACGACGATCGTCATGCGGGACAGATCCGCGTTCTCGGTGGGGCCCACCGCCAGTGAGTCGATGTTGAAGCCGCGCCGGCTGAACAACGCCGAAACCCGGGCCAGCACACCAGGCTTGTTCTCCACCAGGACCGACAAGGTATGCCTGCTCATGTCCACTGCTCCTAAACCTGGGACTCGTCGAAGACCGGGCGCACATCACGCGCGGCGAGGATCTCGTCGTTGCTGGTCCCGGCCGGAACCATGGGCCAGACCTGTGCGTCCTGGCCGACGCAGAAGTCGACGACGACCGGGGCATCGTTGACGGCCATCGCCTTCTCGATCGTCATGTCGACGTCAGCCTTTGTCTCGCACCGCAGTCCCACACAGCCCAGCGCCTCCGCGAGGAGCACAAAATCCGGGATCCGGCGGGTTTGCGCGGTTTGTAGGGTGCCGAGGCCGGTGTTGGAGTAGCGGCCGTCGTAGAACAGGGTCTGCCATTGCCGGACCATGCCGAGGTTGCCGTTGTTGATGACGGCCACCTTGATCGGAATTCCTTCGATCGCGCAGGTGGCCAGTTCCTGATTGGTCATCTGGAAGCAACCATCGCCATCGATCGCCCAGACGGTCGCCTCCGGTCGGCCGACCTTGGCGCCCATGGCGGCTGGCACGGCGTACCCCATCGTTCCCAGGCCGCCGGAGTTCAACCAGGTGTATGGCTTCTCGTAGTTGATGAACTGCGCCGCCCACATCTGATGCTGGCCGACACCGGCGACGTAGATCGCCTCCGGCCCGGCAATCGCGCCCAGCCGCTCGATCACGTACTGGGGCGCAAGTTCCCCGTCGTGCCACTCGTAACCCAGCGGGTAGGTGTCCC
>Ga0136616_10001389_pt1 | contig 12645 bp, 9 predicted proteins | sample AntDrymUQ2992106_2_FD_106648 | JGI IMG/M metagenome (GOLD analysis project Ga0136616, IMG submission 106648) | Polar desert sand microbial communities from Dry Valleys, Antarctica - metaG UQ299 (21.06) | ecosystem: Environmental > Terrestrial > Soil > Desert | place: Antarctica: Dry Valley...
CCGCGCTCCGCTGCATCGCGCGCTGAGACGGGTTACCGTTGCGCGCCGATGACCCTGCGCAAGCTCCTGCTCGCCTGCGTCCTGCTCGGCTGCCTCTGCGCGCCGGGCGCGGCTCACGCCGACTCCGACCAGGCCTCGATCATCATGGACGACGACCAGCTGCTCTACCGCGGAGACAACACGAGCGCGCGAGCGCTGACCACGGCGCGGTCGCTGGGTGCCGAGGTCGTCCGCGCGACCGTCCTGTGGCGCGTGGTCGCCGAGAACGCGAACCTGTCCAACGCCGAGATCAAGAAGATCAAGGGCGAGAAGTTGCGCAAGCGGGCGATCGCCCAGCGTGCGCGCTTCAAGCCGGGCGACCCGCGCACGTATCCCACGCGCAACTGGGACCGCTACGACAACCTCGTCAAGACGGCCACGCAGCTGGGCATGCGCGTGCTCTTCACGGTCACCGGCCCCGGGCCGCGCTTCGCTCACAAGAAGCCGCCGCCGAGCCAGCGCATCAACGCCGTCACCTACAAGCCCTCCCCGTCGGGCTTTCGCAGCTTCGTCGAGGCGGTCGGCCGGCGTTACAGCGGCCGCGTCCGCGACGAGAACGGCGTCCGCCGCGCGCTGCCGCGCGTCTCGCTGTGGTCGATCTGGAACGAGCCCAACCAGCCCGGCTGGCTGACGCCGCAGTGGGAGAAGGTCGGCGGCCAAAATGTGCCCGCCTCGCCGCGGCTGTACCGCGAGCTCTATCAGGCCGGCCGCCAGGGGCTGGGCGTCAGCGGCCACGGCGGCGACACGATCCTGATCGGCGAGACCGCGCCGCTGGGCTCGCCGCTGCGCGGTCCGCGCAACGGGCTGCGACCGGTGCCGTTCCTGCGCGAGCTCGTCTGCGTCGCCCCGAACGGCACGCAGTACACGGGCGTCGACGCGACGCGCCGGGGCTGCGATGACTTCGCTCGCACCGGGCCGCTGCAGGCGTCGGGCTACGCGCACCACCCCTACACGAAGAAGGTTGCTCCGACAAAGGCGCCGAGCAACCCCGACGAGCTGACGATCGCGAACATCAGCCTGCTCGGCAAGTTGCTCGACACGCTGTCGGCGCAGTCGGGCGGCAAGATCGCGGCCGGTCTGCCGTTGCTGCTGACGGAGTTCGGCTACGAGAGCAACCCGCCGGACCCGCGCAACGGCATTCCGCTGCTGCGCCAGGCGGAGTTCAACACGCTCGCCGAGTTCCTCGCCTTCAACGATCCGCGCGTGAAGGCGACGACGCAGTTCTTGATCAGCGACGCGCAGCTGCTGAAGAAGTACCCCAGGGGCTCGCGGCTGTACTACTTCACCTACCAGTCGGGCCTCTACAACCTCAGGGGCCAGGCGAAGCCCGCGGCGTTCGCCTATGCGTTTCCGCTGCTGACCTTCCCGGCGGGGGCGGGCATCACCGGCTTCTGGGGCCAGTTGCGCTTCCGGCCCAACGGCGCAAAGGACGTCGCGATCATCTTCTGGCGCCCGGCCCCGCCGACCGGCAAGGTGACCTCGTCGTGCGGCAACCCGGCCGCCGGCTGGGTCCAGCAGGGTCCACCGGTCGAGACGACGTTCCGGGGCTACTTCACCGGCGCGATCCCGACGCCGGGGCCCGCCGGCGAGTACTGCGCCGTGTACCTGGACCCCGCCAAGGACAAGATCACCCACCAGTCGCTGGCCGTCAAGCCGTAGGCGCTCTCAGGCGCCGGGCGCGCGCACGCGCCCCGCGTCGCTGACGAGCCCGCGCTCGGCGAGCTGGTCGCGCAGGCGCAGCAGCGCGACGGCCTCCGGCCCAAGGCCCAACGCGTCGAGGATCGCGGCCTGCACCTCGAGCTCGGCGGCGGTCGAGGAGCCGCTCGAGGCACGCCAGCGAGTGACTCAGGTGCGGCCCGGAGCTCCAGCGCCGCGGTCGTGCGACGGCAGGCCTGCGTCCCCGAGGACCTTGACGGCGAAGCCGAGCGCGTGCTTTGTGGCAGGCACGCAGCCAGCATCGCAGCGCCGCCGCGTGGCGCAGTATGCGCGCGCGCCAAGCACGCGGCGCGCCTCTAAGCTCAGCCACGCCGTGGCCCGCTACGTCATCAAGCTCGGATCGAGCATCGTCGCCGAGGACTCCGGGGCGCTGCGCGCCGACGTCATCGAGCGCATCTGCGCGGAGGCTGCCGCGCGCCATGCCGCCGGCCACGATGTCGTGCTCGTGACCAGCGGCGCGATCGCGCGCGGCATGCGGGTCATGAACCTGCCGCTGCGCCCGCGGGCGATCGAGGAGCTGCAGGCCGCGAGCGCCGTCGGCCAGGGCAAGCTGTATCGCGTCTACGACGAGCTGCTGCGCGATCGCGCGATCACCAGCGCACAGGTGCTGCTGACGTTCTTCGACATGAGCGCGCGCACGCACTACCTCAACGCGCGCCAGACGCTCGGCAAGCTGCTCGAGTGGCGGGTGCTGCCGGTCATCAACGAGAACGACACGACGACGACCGACGAGATCTCCTTCGGCGACAACGACTTCCTGGCTGCGCAGGTCGCGGTGCTGATCGGCGCCGACCTGCTCGTGCTGCTGACCGACGTCGACGGGCTCTTCACCGCCAGCCCGCGGGTCGATCCCGGCGCGCGGCTCGTGCGCGAGGTCACCGACTTTGAGGCGCTCGGCGAGCTCGACATCGGCCACGCGACCTCGCCGCTGGGCTCGGGCGGCATGCGCTCGAAGGTCGTCGCGGCGGAGATGGCGACGGCCGGCGGCATCGAGGCGGTGATCTGCAGCGGCCTGCGCGAGGGCGCGCTGGGCGCCGCGCTGGACGGCGAGCCGGAGGGCACGCGCTTTCCCGCGAGCGAGGCGCGCTACTCGTCCTTCAAGCTGTGGCTGAAGTACGCGAAGCCGTCGCGCGGGACGATCGTCGTCGACGCCGGCGCCGCGCGCGCTCTGCGCGAGGGCGGCACCTCGCTGCTGCCGGTCGGCATCACCGGCGTGCGCGGCCAGTTCGACGCCGGCGACGCCGTCCAGGTGGCGCACGGCGCGATCGTCATCGGCAAGGGCATCTGCAACTACGCCGCGGGCGAGCTCGGGCGCGTCAAGGGGATGAAGTCCGGCGCCGTGCGCGAGCTGCTGCCGCGGGCGACCGACGAGGCGATCCACCGCGACTACTTCGTGCTGGCCTGACGGGCGCCGGGGGGAGACGGCGCCCGCCAGGCAGCTGGGTAGGGACTAGGAGATGAACGGCGGCGCCGACACCGGCGGGCCGTCGGCGACGTGCATCGTGCGAGCGATGCCCAGGCTGGTTCTGCGAGCCAGCGCGGCGCATGTCGCGCTGCCTTGCGCCGTCGTGCTGCTGGGGGTGACCGAGACCCGGTAGACGAGGTACCGGCGGTCGTTCGTCACGAGGCGGGCGGGAAGGCGCTGCACGCCTCCGGCGCCGGGGACGGAGTCACTGCCGGGTGAGCTGCGCAGCGTTCCGGCCCACCAACGCACGGGGCCGTTGCGGCCGCGCCGGCCGGGGCGCAGCACGTCGGTGCTCGGGGAGGACGGCCGCAGGCGCACGGTCCGGCCGCGGACGATCGGCGGGCGCGTGGAGGCCCTGCCGACGACCTTGGCCGAGAGGCTGCAGCCCGCTCGGTCCTCGAGCTCGTAGGTGCCCAACGCCGGCGTGCCCTCCAGCGTGCCGAGGCGCTGCTTCCATGTATCGCCCTTGAGGGTGAACGCGACGTGGTCGGTCTGAGAGCTGGTGGGCGCCTTGATGGGCGCGTCGCCGGCGCGATCGGCGAGCGCCGGCGTGGTGAACAGCAGCGACCCGAGGGCCGCGAGCGGGAGGATTGCAGTGAACATGCCGGTTGGACGGCCGCCGGGCGCAGGACGTTGCGCGCGGCGCTCTGAACCGTGACGCATGTCACGTAGCATCTCGGGCATGGCGATCGCCACGCGCACCGTCTCGGAGATCTGCCTCGACGCGCGCACCGCGGCCCATACGCTCGCCGCGCTCGACACCGATCGCAAGGACGCCGCGCTGCACGCGATCGCCGATGCGCTGATCGACCGCACCGACGAGATCGTCGAGGCCAACGCGCGCGACATGGAGGCGGGCCGCGCGAGCGCGATCGGCTCGGCGCTGCTGGACCGGCTCGCGCTGGATCCCGCGCGCGTCGCCGCGATCGCCGCCGGCACGCGCGCGATCGCCGCGCTGCCCGATCCCGTCGGCGAGGTGGTCGAGGGCCGGCGCCTGCCAAACGGCCTCGACGTGCGCATGCTGCGCGTCCCCTTCGGCGTCGTCGCCGTCGTCTACGAGGCGCGCCCGAACGTCACGATCGACGCCGCGGGGCTGTGCCTGAAGTCCGGCAACGCGGTTGTGCTGCGCGGCTCGTCGTCGGCGTCGCGCTCCAACGCGATCCTGGCGGCGATCGCCTCGGAGGCCGCGACCGCCGCGGGCGTGCCCGCGGGAGCGATCGGGATCGTGTCCGGCGGCGGTCGCGAGGAGCTCGCGGAGCTCGCCACGCAGGAGGGCGTCGTCGACCTGATCTTCCCCCGCGGGGGCGAGGGGCTGAAGGCGGCGCTGAAGGCCGTCGCGACGGTGCCCGTGATCTACGCCGCGTCGGGCAACTGCCACGTCTTCGTCGATGCCACCGCCGATCTCGACGCCGCCGAGGCGATCGTCCTCAACGCCAAGACCCAGCGCCCGGGAACGTGCAACGCGGCGGAGACGCTGCTCGTCCACGCCGAGGCGGCACCGGCGTTCGTGCCGCGCGCGCTGCACGCATTGCTGGTGGCGGGCGTGCAGCTGCGCGTCGACGGCCGCACCCGCGCCCTCGCGGGCGAGCTTGCGCCGCGGCTGTCGGACGCCACCGACGAGGACTGGGACACGGAGTTCCACGCGCTCGTGCTCGCCATCGCCGTCGTCGACTCAGCGTCCGAGGCGATCGAGCACATCAACGCCCACGGCTCCGGGCATTCCGAGGCGATCGTCACGCGCGACACGGCGGCGGCGCGCGCGTTCGAGCTCGGCGTCGACGCCGCCTGCGTGTACGTCAACGCATCGACGCGCTTCACCGACGGGGGGGAGTTCGGGATGGGGGCCGAGATCGGCAACTCGACGCAGAAGCTGCACGCCCGCGGCCCGATCGGCGTGCGCGAGCTGTGCACGTTCAAGTACGTGATCGCCGGCGACGGCCACGTGCGTTCGTAGCGGTGGCGCGCGTCGGCATCCTCGGAGGGACGTTCAATCCGCCGCACCTGGCTCATCTCGTGTGCGCCTCGGAGGCCGCGTCGCAGCTGCGCCTCGATCGCGTGCTGCTGACCCCGGTCGCCGTGCCGCCCCACAAGAACGCGCGTCGCGACCCCGGCGCGGCCGAGCGCCTGGCGCTCTGCCGGCTCGCCGTCGCCGGCGACGAGCGCCTGGAGGTGTGCGATCTGGAGATCGCCCGCGGCGGACCGTCGTACACGGTCGATACGCTGCGTGAGCTGCACGACCAAGAGCCGGAGGACCAGCTGACCTTCATCCTGGGGGGCGACATCGCCCTCGGACTGCCGACATGGCACGAGCCCGAAGCGGTGCTCGGGCTCGCCAAGCTCGCCGTCGCCGAGCGGGCCGGCGCGGCGCGCGCGGACGTCGCCGAGCGCCTCGAGGAGTCCTTCCCCGGCAGCGCGTCGCTCGAGTTCTTCGACATGCCGCGCATCGACATCTCGTCGTCGCTGATCCGCCGCCGCGTCGCCGAAGGCCGGCCGATCCGTTATCTCGTTCCGGAATCCGTGGCCGATCACATCGATCAGGGAGGGCTCTACCGATGACCCCGGAGCAACTGGCCGAGACGATCGCCGAGCTCGCCGCCGACAAGAAGGCCGCCGGCATCGTCGAGCTCGACGTCCGCGAGGTGCTCGGCTACACGGACTTCTTTCTCGTCTGCTCGGGCAACACCGCGCGTCAGACGAAGGGCATCCACGACGCCATCCACCAGAGCCTGAAGGACGACCACGGCCTGCTGCCGCGACGCGTCGAGGGCGTGCGCGAAGCGCGCTGGATCCTGATGGACTACCTCGACGTCGTCGTGCACATCTTCACCCCCGACGCGCGCGACTTCTACCGCCTCGAGCAGCTCTGGGGCGAGGTGCCGGCACGCGCCATGGAGTCCGTGACCTCCTGACGGCGGCGCCGCGACGGCGTCACCGATCTTTCACGAGCGGCGCGAGGCCCGAGCCTAATCTGCGGCGCGCCACGGCCGGCACGGACCCGAACCTTGGAGGACGCCGCATGCCCAAGATCGCGCTCGCACTCATCCTGCTGCTCGCCTGTGTTCCGACGCAGGTCGCCCATGGCGCCGCCGACGACGACTCGCCCCGGCTGCTCGGACGCGCCGTGCTGCCGGCCGACACCTTCGCCCCGGGTCCACCGTCGGGGACGCAGCTCGCAACGGCGCCGATCAACGGTCGCACCCCGCCGTTTGCGAGCCAGCCCGTGCAGGGCTTCTCCGCCGTGCTGACCAACGGCAGCGAGTACCTTGCGATGCCCGACAACGGGTTCGGGGCCAAGGCGAACTCCGCCGACTTCCTGCTGCGGATGTACCGCATCAAGCCCGACTTCGAGACCGCTCGCGGCGGCAGCGGCAAGATCCGCGTCGGCAAGTTCATCTCGCTGCGCGATCCCGACCGCAAGATCCCCTTCGACATCGTCCGCGGCGACACGCGCGAGCGGCTGCTGACCGGCGCCGACTTCGACATCGAGTCGGTGCGCCGCGGCATCCACGGGGACTTCTGGTTCGGCGACGAGTTCGGGCCATATCTGCTGCACACGAACTCGGCGGGCCGCGTGCTCGAGGCGCCGATCCCGGTGCCGGGGGTCAAGTCACCGGACAACCCGACGCTGCAGCCCGGCGAGGTCCCCAACCTGCCGCGCAGCCGCGGCATCGAGGGCATGGCGCGGTCGGCCGACCGCAGCGAGCTGTACGTCAGCCTCGAGGGGGCGCTGACGACCGATCCCGACCAGCGCCGGCGCCTGATCTTCACCTTCGATCTCAAGACCGAGCGCTTCGTCGGCCCGACGCGCGCGACGCGGTTGGACGAACCCGGCCACGCGATCGGTGATCTCACGGCGCTCGACGAATGCCGCCTGCTGATCATCGAGCGCGACAACGCGCAGGGCCCCGCTGCACGCGTGAAGCGCATCGACTCGCTCGACCTGTGCGCGCCCGGAACCGATGGCTTCCTGGCCCGCTCCCCGCTCGTCGATCTGCTGGACATCCGCGATCCGGATCTGATCTCGCTGCCCGGGCGCGAAGGCGACTTCGGCCTCGGCAACCCGTTCAGATTCCCGTTCCAGACGATCGAGAGCGTGCTGCCGCTCACCGGAGATCGCCTGCTCGTGCTCAACGACAACAACTATCCGTTCAGCGCCGGGCGCAACCCGGGCCGGCCCGACGACAACGAGGCGATCATCATCGAGGTGCCCGGCCTGCGCGATCGTGAGCGCCCGGGGCCGCGACCGTCGACCGTCGACGTGCAGGTCATCGGCCTGAACGACTTCCACGGCAACCTCGAGCCCCCGGGCGGCCAGATCCTGCTGCCCGGCGGCACGCGCGTCGACGCCGGTGGCATCGAGTTCCTGGCGACGCACGTCGACCGCCTGCGCGCGACGAACCCGCGCAACACGGTCGTGGCATCCGCCGGCGACCTGATCGGCGCGAGCCCGCTGTTGTCGGCGCTGTTTCACGACGAGCCGACGATCGAGGCGATGAACCGCCTCGGGCTGGACCTCAACGCGGTCGGCAACCACGAGTTCGACGAGGGCGCGGCGGAGCTGCTGCGGATGCGCAACGGCGGCTGCCACCCCGTCGACGGCTGCCTCGACGGCGACGGCTTCGCGGGCGCGGACTTCCAGTTCCTGGCGGCCAACGTCGTGCGCAGGGCGACGGGCAAGACGCTGCTGGCGCCCTACGCGATCAAGCAGTTCGACGGCGTCAAGGTCGCATTCGTCGGCATGACGCTGGAGAACACGCCGGAGATCGTCACGCCGTCGGGCGTCGCCGGCCTCGAGTTCCGCGACGAGGCCGAGACCGTCAACAGGCTCGTTCCCGAGCTCAAGCGCCGCGGTGCCGAGACGATCGTCGTCCTACTGCACGAGGGCGGGCGGCAGGCCGGCACCTTCAATGAGTGCACGGGCATATCGGGCCCGATCGTCGACATCGTCAACCGCACGGACGACGAGGTCGATGCCTTCATCACGGGCCACACGCATCAGGCGTACAACTGCGTGATCGACGGGCGCGTCGTCACGAGCGCCAGTTCGTTCGGGCGGATCCTCACCGACCTCGACCTGACCATCGACCGCCGCACCGGCGAGCCGACGACGATCAGGGCGAACAACCTCGTAGTCACTCGCGATGTCGCGAAGGACCCGTCGCAGACGGCGATCATCGAGCGCTACCGCACGCTGTCGGCTCCGATCGCGAACCGCGTCATCGGCTCGACCAGCTCGGCCATCACGCGCGATGCGACGCCCGCCGGCGAATCGGCGCTCGGCAACGTCATCGCCGACTCGCAGCTCGCGGCTACGACGCCCGCCGGCTTCGGCGCCGCTCAGATCGCCTTCATGAATCCCGGCGGCATCCGCGCCGATTTGGACGCCGGGCCGGTGACCTACGCCGAGGCGTTCACGGTGCAGCCCTTCGGCAACAGCCTCGTGACGCTGACGCTGACGGGCGCGCAGATCGAGCGGGTGCTCGAGCAGCAGTTCCAGCCGACGATCACGCGCATCCTGCAGCCCTCACGCGGCTTTGCATACGCCTATGACCCGGCGCGGGCGATCGGTGATCGCATCGACCCGGCGTCGATCAAGCTCGACGGCGGCGTCGTCGACCCGAACGCCTCGTATCGCGTCACGGTCAACAACTTCCTCGCCGACGGCGGGGATGGGTTCAGCGTGCTGCGGGAGGGGACCAACCGGCTCGGCGGCGCGGTCGACCTCGACGCACTGGAGGCGTACTTCCGCGCGAACTCGCCGGTCGCGCCGGGCCCGCAGGACCGGATCTCGGTGCCGGCACCGTAGCTCGCGAACCGCCTGGTCGGGGCCGGCCGGATTGCTCGGGCCGGCCTCGTCACGCGGGTGTTCGCCGTCGATGAACGGTGTTCATGAATCCGCGACGCCCACAGGACATGGACCCCCACCGACAGCGCCGCCGCCTGCGGATCCCCGTCCCGCGCTGGCCCAGCAGGGACCATCGCGACTTCCAGACGGCCGGCGTGCTTGCCGCCTGGCGTTCGCGCAGGTCGCGGCCGGCTGCGCCGGAGGATTCTCCAAACCGCCTCGATCCCCCGCCGCTGACGAGGATCGTCCGCCTGCACCGTGAGGACGCGGCGCTGCATGTCGAGCTCGCCGCGCGCAGCGCGGTCGCGCACGGCAGGGCGCCGGTAGCCGTGCGCGACGCCGGTGCGGCCTGCGCCGGCGCGCGACCCGATGATCCTGAGACAGCGCCAGAGGCGGCGGCGAGCTGGACCGTGACGCTGACGCTGAACTGACCGGTCGCAGCGCGCTGCTGTGAGAACGGCGAACGGCCCTCCCGATCGGAAGGGCCGTTCGCGCTCTGCCTCGCCGGGTCGTCGTGGCGACCTGGCTCCCTGCGGGGCTAGGCGGGCCTGCTGCGGGGGCCCTTGGCGCTGCTTGAGCGAGTGGTGCTCCTCGGCCCCCCGTTGTTGGCTGCGAACGGGCCCCAGATCAGGTACGTCAGCCCGCGGTCGGCGAGCGGCTGCGTGGTCGGCGTCTCGGCCGGCGTGGTCGCGGTCGCTGCGGCCAAGCGGCCGCCCTGCTGGTTGAGGTAGAACGTCCTGGGGTCGCCGCCGAAGCACCCGCCGCAGAACTCCGAGTCGCTGAGCAGCGACTTCGCGAAGTCGTAGATCCCGCCGGCCTGGTTGACGCCGCGCACGTACTGCACCCCTGGGCCGTCCTCCTGCAGGAAGACGTCTCCCGTGGCGGGCACGACGACGACGTTGTCGGGGTTCTCGAGCACGCCGGCCGACGTCGACTCGTAGATCAGCTTCAGCCGCCCCCCGTCGTCACGCGGAGTGAACTGCCAGAGCTGGCCGAGCTGCGCTTCGCCGCCGCTGGTGCAGTCGAAGAACACGCTGCCACTCGTCGTCCACGCGCCCTCGGTGCGGTCGAAGATCGCGGCGCCCTTGCTCTGGGCCTCCGCGCGCACCGTGTCCGTCAGCGGGTTGGGCTCCTCGATCGTCACCCACGAGACGTCGAAGGTGTCACCGGGGTTGGCGAGGTTGGCGTCGAAGTTCGGCCGGCCGTCGACGACGAGCGCCTGCAGCGTGCCGCCCTGGGTGGCCAGGTCACCGTGCTCCCGCGGCCTGCGTTCTGGCAGGAAGCGGTAGAACGCCGCGTCGCCACGGTCCTCGGTCTCGTACAGGACGCCCCGCAGCCAGACCGCCGCCTCGTGCGAGAAGCGCCCCGCGTCGACGATCGGGACCGCGGTCACGGCACGCGTCGCGTCCGCCGGGACCTCGAACGAGTAGCCGTGCGGAGAGCCCATGCCGGGCGCGTTCCCGCTGGCGCCGTAGTTGAAGATCTCCTCGCAGGTGATCCAGGTGTCCCACGGCGTCTCGCCGCCGGCGCAGTTGGTGTGGGTGCCGCCGAGCACCGCGAAGCTCGACTGCACGCGCCGGTCGGGCCCGACGACGACCTTCGTGACGCCGCCGCGAACAGCCATGTCCGGGTCGTAGCGCTTGCTGACCGGCACCACGACGGGGATCTCACCGGGCCGCGAGCGGTTCTCGTGGTTGCGCATGAGGACCGTCGTGCCCTCACGCCGGGGTACGCGGCCATGCCGTCGAAGATCCCGGGAGTGGGGTTGCCGTCGCTCATCGGATCGCCGCTCTTGGAGATCAGCCGGTAGCTGAAGCCCGCCGGCAGCTCCAGGTACTCGATCCCGGAGTCGATCTCGGGGGTGGGGCGCAGCGGGCCGTAGCCCGTCGCCTTGATCTGCCGCCCCTGGGCCTGGGCCTGGGCCAGCGCGGAAAGCGGCCCGCTGAACGCCAGTGCGCCTCCTGCGACGGCGGTTCCCTGCACGAAGCGCTTGCGCGTCAAGTCAACTGTCATGGTGTCCAAGCTCCTTCTCGTTGTGGTCCCGGCCCGGCGCTTGATACCGGCCGGGCGTCGCCTCCTCGTGAACGTCGTGTGATCGGCGTTCCGTGACAGGTGGCGAGGCGCCTAGCATGCGACGGCGTGACCTCCCGCGATCTCTACGGAGCCCCGCCGCCGCGGCGCACGCCGCAGCAGACGGGCATGTCGCGCCGTGCGCTGCTGCGGATCGGCTGGTCGGACCGCGCGCGGTCGGACATCGACTTCGACGGCGTGACGGCGCGGGTGCGCGAGGAGTGGGAGCAGCCCGGCAACGGGGGATTGCTGCGGGCGCTCGGGCCGGCCGCGGAGGTGCTTGCGGAGGTGGGCGAGGCCACGACCGGCTGCCGCGTGCTCGACGTGGGGGCGGGCGACGGCAACGTGGCGCTGGCCTGTGCCCGCCGGGGAGCGGCGGTCGACGCCTGCGACCTGGCAGCCGCGATGGTGGCCCGCGGGCGCAGGCGCTGCGCCCGCGCCGACGCGCGCGTGGACTGGCGCAGGGCGGATGCTCAGGCGCTGCCCTACGCCGACGAGTCCTTCGACCTCGTCGTCTCCGCCTTCGGCGCGGCGCTGGCGCCCCGCGCGCGCCGCACGGCGCGGGAGCTCGCGCGCGTCTGCCGTCCCGGCGGTCGCGTCGTGCTGGCGGCCTGGGTTCCCCGCGGACTCCCGGGGCGCCTCTTCGAGTTCCTCGAGGTCGTCGACCCGCTGCCCGACGGGGTGCGCTCGCCGGCCGCGTGGGGGGTCCACGACGTCGCGCTGGCGCGCCTGGCGCCGCTGCTGGAGGACATGACGGTCAGGACACGGACACTCGCGCTGCGCTTCTCCTCGCCCGACGCCATGTTCGCGGCGCTGGCGCCGGCCACGCTCGGCGAGGAAGGGCGGCGCGCGCTGCGCCCCGCGTTCGACCAGCTGCTGGCCTCGACGAACAACCGCCCGCCGGCAGCCGAGATCGACGCCCGCTACCTCGTCATCTCAGGGCGCCGGCCGGCGCGCGGGACCGGCGAGCAGCGAACAGCGGTGCAGTAGGAGAGCCGCTCGTCGGCGCGCCGGGCACAGCCGTCGGTCAGGCGGCGGCGCGCAGCTCGCTGGGGTCGGTCGCCGCGCGCAGGAACAGCAGCGCGATCGCGGTCGTGACGAACGTCAGGGCGAGCGACCCTCCGACGAGCACGCCGAGCTCGGTCCAGGGGACCGGGACGTGCTCGACGACGAGCCGCTGGTCCTCGATGCCCGTGCCCGCCATCGACTCGATGCGCGTGCCGAGGACGCCGCGCGCCGCGAGGATGCCGGTCGCCGCCGCGAGGATCACCCCGGGGATCAGCGGCAGCAGGGTCTCGGCGAGCGCCGCCCGCGCCAGCACCGGCCGGGGGGTTCCGCCCGCGGCGAGCGCGGCGTAGCTGCGACGGCGGCTGACGATGCCCTCGGCGGCGTTGACGAGCAGCCCGGCGGCGGCGATCGCGATCGCGACGGCGACCGCGATGTCGATCAGGTCGAACGTGTCGGCGTAGAACGGATTGCTCGAATCCGTCGTCCGCAGGATGTTGAGGCG
>Ga0136616_10001390_pt1 | contig 12643 bp, 10 predicted proteins | sample AntDrymUQ2992106_2_FD_106648 | JGI IMG/M metagenome (GOLD analysis project Ga0136616, IMG submission 106648) | Polar desert sand microbial communities from Dry Valleys, Antarctica - metaG UQ299 (21.06) | ecosystem: Environmental > Terrestrial > Soil > Desert | place: Antarctica: Dry Valley...
CAACGTCGTGGAGACCGATCCCCGTACGTGGCTGGAGCTCGCCACCGGGCGCCTGCTGTGGGCCGATGCCGCCGCAGCCGGGCGCATCACCGCGTCCGGCAGCCGAGCCGGGGACGTCGCGGGCTGGTTGCCGCTAGTCGACAGCACTCGTACCATCGGAGTCACGTGCTGCGGAGGTGCAACCATGGTCACGACGTTGTCCGATCCTCGGTGGATCGATCTCGCGGCAGAGATCCTCGACAGTCACGCCACTGCGTGGCCCGCCGAGCAGGTTGTCCGCCAACTCGTCGACACGTTCGACGGCGTCGGTTGCGGGTATCACGTCCGGGCGTCCGACGGAGAAGTGCAGGGACTGTGGCCACCCGAGCGATTCATCGACCATTCCGACGAGATCCGCCATTGGTCTCGGCGCAAGGCCGCGACGGAGCACCCCATCCTGCGCTACTACCTGGCAACCGCCGACGTGCGCCCCATCCAGGTCGACGACATCCCCTCTCACATCGCAACACCGCGCCTCATCGCAGACTGGACCGAACGCGGTCGGAGATGGGGGGGTGTACATCATCAGCTGGCCTTGCCGCTCGCCGTCAGCGCGACCGTGCGAGCCGGGTTCGTCATCGGTCGGGCCGACCCCTTCACGCCGCAGGAGATCGACCTGGCCTGCACCCTGGTTCGGCTACTGACGGCCCTGGACCGTCACTTCGTCGCCCGCTCCTGCTACGCCGGGGCCGGTCCCCGGACCGACATCGCCGAGGAGGTCCGGTTGACCCCTCGCCAACTGGTCGTGCTCACCCTGCTCGCCGACGGACTCACCGCCACGGCTATCGGACGCCGACTCATGATCACCGAACGAACGGTGCACAAACACCTTGAACGGAGCTACGCCAAGCTGGGAGTAGCCGACAGACTCGACGCCGTCCTCCGAGCTCAACGCATCGGCCTGCTGCCTGATCCGTCGGTTCGGTCGGCGTGACGGGGGGCGGCTGCCGACGCCTCCGGCGCTCCACCATCAGTGCTCGGCGCGCGCTCCGCAGCAGAAAAGGGCCAGCGGGCCGATCAGCCTCGGGCCACTCGTTTTCGGCTCGACCGCCGGCACCATCTCGCGTCAATACGTACTTCTACGTACTGCGATGGCCTGCGCTCGAGGCCAGACTGGCGACAACAATGTCGGACCGCAGGCGCAGGCTCGCGGACAAGCAAGCGTCCCGAACAGGAGCAGATATGGCGAACCAGTCGAGCGGCGGCGATATGGCTCGCGTCGAAGGCGACCACCTCGTCGACAGTTCCGGCCGAATCCGTGATCCATCGGAGATTGATGTCGATCGGCTGGAGCAGATCGTCGGACGGCAGATCTCCGGCTTTCTACTGCCTGCCCCACAAATCGACGCCGACCGGCTGGCGACCGACCTGACGAGTCAGCTCTCGGCACTGCCCGCCCCGAACGTCGACGGCGACCGCCTGAACATCCGGCTGTCGTCGATGCCCCTGCCGAACATTGACGTCGAGCGGCTGGCCAGCGACGTCGAGCGCATTCCCGACAGTGGCAGCCACGCCTAGATGCCGACATCTGCCGCCGGTGACGGGTTGGATTCATCGACTCCGCACCGAATTTCGCGGACCGGCCGAGAGGAGGTGAAAATGCCAAACGAAGTGATCCCAGGCGAGGGCCCCCTCAACGCGGAGGACCTGCTGCAGCTGGGTTATGTCGACGACCCTCTGCTGCTGGAGGACGTCTCGCTGTGCACGCTGTGCTCGGTTACCTGCAAGAACACCACGGTTCCCATCCAGGAGGCGTAACAGCACATCTCCCCCTCTTCAGTGGAGGCGCCCTGGATCACGATCCAGGGCGCCTCCGGCGCGACCGTCGCGCGAAACGGATGAGCTCCCATGAACCTGGCCCGACAACCATTCGCCGACCCCTTCCGGGACGCTCTCACGGGGATCGCGGAAGCGTGGAGCGCGACGCATGTGCTGCGCGGGGACAGCGCGTGGTGGCATCTGGAGCCGAGCGTCGACCGGCCGGCCCGCCCGCAGGGCTGGAAAGTGCACGTCAGCGCGATGCCGATCTCCAGCGTCGCGACCCTCCGCGCGGTCGCAGACGTGGTCATGCCGCGGGCACTGGCGTGGAAGGTCGCACGCTCGGTCGAGCACCTGACGCAGTTGTGTGCGCCGCCATCGCCGGTGACGCAGGTGGGAAAGTTCGTCACGGTCTATGCCGCCTACGACGAGCCGGCCGACGTCGAAGGTCTCGCCGCCGAACTGCACCAGGCCACCCAGCTGCTCGACGGTCCCGTCATACCGAGCGACCACCGCTACTGCCGCGGCAGCAACGTGTATCTCCGATACGGCGCGTACTCGCCGCTGAGCAGCTACGAAGGGCCCGAGCAGACCCGCTCCTGGTTAATCGTCGACCCGAGCGGCCGACGGATCGCCGACAGCCGAAAACCGGGACAGGACCCCCCGCCGTGGGTCGCGGGCGGGTCCGCCCCAGCGTCCTCACGAGCGATCAACGGGCGAAGCGGAGGCCTGTTCGGACGCGGCATCACCGTCGTGGGGGTTCTTCGACAGTCGGCCAAGGGCGGCGTCTACCGCGCGACGTGGCGCGGAAAGCAGGTCGTGCTGAAAGAAGCGCGGATCGGCACCTGCGCTGATCTGCTCGGCCGGGATGCTCGAGACCGGCTGCTCAACGAGTGGCGAGTGCTGAAAGTCCTCGAGGGGACCGGTCTCACGCCCGACCCGCTCGACTTCTTCTTCGAGCAGGACAATGCCTATCTGCTGGAGGAACATCTCGCCGGTGAGACGCTCCGGGATGCCGTCACCGGAATGAACTACTGCGACCCCGTGTGCGCCGACACCCTGGCCGCGATGTCGCGAGGGGTGGCGGAGACGGTGGCCCGGATCAGCAAGCACGGTGTCGTTCTGCGCGATCTCACGCCGAACAACATCATGGTGTTCGGCGACCGGTACACGGTGATCGATCTCGAACTGTCGACGCTGCCGGACGCGACGGAGCCACCGTTCGAGGGCCAGACACCCGGATACGTGCGCCCGACCAGCAGCCCCGCACGACCCGACGCTGACGAGGTCTACTACGCACTGGCGGCGGTGACACACTTCGTTCTCACCGGCATCGATCCCTATCTCGGCGGTTCGAACCGCTTCTCCGATCACGTCGACGCCGTCCTCGATCGATTCGCACCGGGCGAGCCCGTCGTGGCCGAGGAGATCGAGCGCGTTCGACGGCACCTCGGAGCACCGTCCGCGGGACCGGAGGGAACGCGGCGGAACCGACCCCCCGCACCCTCCCGGGACCAGATCCTCTCGGAGGCGGTTGCCGCAGGCGTCGAACTGGTCCAGTGCACCGACTGGGACCCGACATCGTGGCCCTTGCCGGAGAAGTGGGGACCCGGCTCCTTGCACCCCGCGTCGTTCATGTCCGGGACGGCCGGGATCGCACACTACTACCTCGATCTGTGGAGGGCGACGGGCGACCGTGCCTGGATCGGGCATGCCGACGACCTGGTGGAGTGGACGTGCGAGCGGTTTCCTCACATTCCTGGCCAGAGCCCGCCCGGTCTGTACTTCGGCATGGGCGCACTGCCGTGGCTGATGGCAGAACTGGCGCGTGTCAGCAGTGACCGGCGCAGTACCTCGTGGTCGCATCGTGCGGTCGAGATGGCGACCCGACTTCGACCGGCGGACCCGGACATGTGGGACATCACCCACGGCACGGCCGGCATCGGTCTGACACAGCTGGCCGTGCTGTGCCACACCGGCGATCCTCGCTGCCGCGATGCGCTCGAGCACGTCACGCGCCGGATCCTGCAGGGCGTGGACCATGTCGAGGGGGTGCCCCTGTGGCGCCGACAGGAACGGCATCACTTCGGGTTCGCGCACGGGAGCGCCGGGATCGGATACTTCTTGCTGGCCGCGGGGCAGGCGGTCGGGGACACCGCCGCGACGGATACGGCGATCGCCGTCGGCCGAGCGCTGCGCGACGTGGGTGTCCCGGTCGCAAACGGTCGCGGCACGACTTGGAGGCAGGGGCCGGGCAGTACCGAGACACCGTGGACGCACTGGTGCAACGGCGCGGCCGGGGTCGGAACGTTCTTCCTGTCCCTGGGGTCCGCGACCGGTGACCCGAGTTTTCACGACGCTGCGGTGCGGGCAGGCCGAGCGATCACGTCGACCCGCCCCTTCGGCAGTTGCTGCCGCTGCCACGGGCTCGCGGGCGACGGCGACTTCCTCCTGGCCCTCTCGGCGGCCGGCGCGTGCGGCGCAGAGTTCCGGCGCGCGGCGGAGCACATCGGAGCCAAGCTCGACGCACTCGCGATCCACGTCGGCTCCGCACTCAAGTGGCCGCACGAAGGAAACGGTGAGCCCCGGCCCGGATTCATGCGGGGGTACACCGGGGTGCACTCCTTCAGATTGCGACTGGTCGGCCTGATCGACGACGGTCCGCTGTCCCTGCCGGGGAGGACGAAAACATGACTATGAAGATCGCTGAGAGCCCGATGGCGGGCAGCTTCGCCGCCGCGCCCACGATCCCGGGCGGGATGTCCGTCGAGCTGCACCCGTTCTGGGGCACCAGTCTGCGGGCAACCGTCCAGCGCGACGGGGAGAGCGTCTTCTCCTGCCTCGTCGACAAGCGGGGCGACGTCGCCACGGTCACGGACTGCCTGCCGCAGCGCCGCGACCCGGTGGTGGCCGCCTGGCTGTGCGCCGTGTGCGACCACCTCCTGTTGTCCCTGCGCTGCCGGCGGATCGTCGCCATTCATCCGGCCTTCTGGGACGACGAGCTGGGGCACAGAGGCGCGCGTCCGCTCCAGCGTATTACCCACATGCGGACGGCACTGGACGCCGACCTGCTCCGCATGCACGCCAAGCCGCTGCCACGCACACACCGGTTCGTACCGTTGGAGACGACGTCCGACGCGCTGCCCGTGGTCAGCCGTCTGAGTGGCCCGCCGGAGGCGGCCGACGAGTCCCGCGTGTGGGGCGACATCCTCTCGGACGTCTACGGCCCGGTCATCCCCGAGGCGAGCGTGAGGATCGCGAACGGATCGGACACGGTGTGCGCGACAGCGATCACCGAGTACCACGGAGAACCGCTGGTCGCCCACCTCGTCACAACGGCTGAGCTGCGCGGGTCCGGCCTCGGCCGAGCCGCCCTGATCGAGAGCCTGACGCGCCTTAGCGATGCCGGTTACGCAGACTGCCACCTGAACGTGCTCGAGGTGAACTGGGTCGCTCGGCGGCTGTACCGCTCGGTCGGGTTCGTCCAGGACCGCCCAACCTTGCGGGCGAGCCGTATCGGGCCTGGGTGGGCGGAGACGTGAATGCGCATCCGGCGTCGAGCTGCGTGACCGGTCTGGCGGACCGCGACGGCGTGCAGCTCACGTACGGCTCATCGGGACTGTTGATCGTTCGCTGCTCCTCGGCCATGGCCAGGCTGACGACGGACTCGATCCGGTCGCAGGTCGGACCGCGGAACGTTCGCTACTACCTGTCCGCAGGCGACGACCAGTTCGGAGCTCCGGCGTGGACCCTCGGCTGCCGCCGGCGCAGCACCGAGCCAGCAACCCGCGACCGCTCGGCGATGCTCCTCGTCCGGAGCATCCTGCACGGTCGCGAGCACCGGGCCGAGCTGCTCGAACAGGAAGTCCGAGCGATGGCCGCGTGGTACGGCGACGGCGGCGACGCGGAGAAGTGCGTGGTGCTTGAGTTCATCGGTCTGCCCGGACGGGATGACCTCGCGTTCGTGCTCGCCTGCCGGATGCGGGTGAACAAGACGCTGCAGACGGTGCTCCCGGCCGTTCTCGTGGTCCATGACGAGGCGGCCGAGCCCGACCGGACCCCGCTCGTACCGGCTCAACATACGGACGAGGTCCTCCTGACACTCCTGCTGTCCGGAGGGTATGTATGGGCGAGCGACATCGAGCAGTGGTCGACGCTGCGCGGATGGAGCGACGCCGCTGTCGCGGCAGCGACCTCGACGCGCGCAACCCCCCACGGAGTGCTCTTTACCTACGCGGACAACTGCGGGCGGCCACGGGCGTGGGCGGCCTTGCGCGCGAGTGCTCCCACCACCGCCGCGACGCTCGCCGCGATGGTGGTGTCCGGCCGGGCGCAGCCGTCGATCGCAACGGCGTCGTTGGTGCCCGACCCCGCACTCGCCCTTCGCGCCTTCAGCGCGTTCGGCTGCGCGGTCGCGGGCCACGACCGGCGTCGGTCCATGTCGTCCTACGCGCGCACGGTCTTCCGCAGTGCCCGCGCCCACGGCTGGCGCGGCGCGCCCAAAGCGATGGCCGGAACGGTCGTGCTGGCAGCCGTGATCTCGGAACGGAAGCGGGTCACTGCGGCGGAGTCGCGGGTGCTGTTGAACCTGGCCGAGTCGTTCGGGATCGACGCGCAGGTTCGCGCACGCCTAGCCTACTGCCTCGGGCAGATGCTGGCCAGGGACTCAGTCGATGCCTCCTGGGCGGAGAGCATCCGGTGCTCCGAGTATGTCAGCAGATGCCTCACGACGCCGCGATCGGTGTCGGACGGCAACGTCGTGAGTCAGATGGCCGCCTCCTACAACGGCGCAGCGCTGGCACGTTTCCGATCCGGTGATCTCCCGGCGGCTCGCGCGGCGGAGTCCGCCGCGCTCGACGCCATCGCGAGTGCGGCGATGCAGAACGACGACCTCGGCGAGCAGCAGATCCTCCTGCTCGCCAACCTGGCCAAGGTGCACGATCGCGAGGGAAACCGGCCCGAGGCGCTCGCGTGCTACCACCGGGCCTGGCACGGTGCCAGCCGTGTCGGTTCGCTCGAAGCGATGGCGTATGTGGGCCCCTCGCTGACGCGCGACCTCCTCTCGAGCGGCCGGAAGGCTGATGCGGAGGCTGTCGGGCGGACGTTGATTGCCAGCTATCGCAACAGTGACCTGCCGCATCGCAAGGTCGAGCGGGCGATCGCCGCGAGCTGCTTCGCACTCGCCGATGCGGATCTCGAAGAAGGCGCCACCGACGCCGCAGGCGAGTGGTACGTCGAGGCCGTCGACTGCACACACCAGCCGGTTCCGCAGGTGATCGACGCCATCATCGGGAACCTGGGGCGGCAGGCCGGTGCGCCGCCTGCCGCGATCGTGCGGTGGCTGGACGTGCAGGCGCGAACTCATCGGACCATGGCCCAGGACGTCGACGCACTGGTGGCCCTCGCCGACGGGGGGCGCGACGGTGGCTGACACCAGCCGAGGGCTCGCGTCTACGCAGCCGACCAGCTGGACGGTCAACCAGGACCGCACCATGGGCGCAGGCGACGCCGACAGCTCGTCCGGGATCGCATGCTGGCGGATCAGCGCCACTGGCGAGCTGTCGGGCCGGCTCCGGATCGGGGCGCCGACCGACGACCCTCCGGGCCGGTGGTCGGTGCTCGGCTGGGCCGATCGGGACCACATAACCCTGTGGCGGCGGGGAAAGCACAACGAGCTTCGGATCGTCGGAACCGATGCAGGTGAGAGACCAGCAGACCTCAGGGTCGTCGGTCGCCCAGTGGCGTGCCGGATCGCCGCTTCGGGGCGGGTCGAGTGCATGCTCGCGCTGTCCGCCGGCGGCGGTCGTGCGGTGCCGTGCCTGTACTTCCCGGCGGACGACACGTACCTCCTGGTCGGCGGCCCGGGCGAGTTCACGGGTCTCGCGGCCTGGGACGCACGGCAGGGACTAGCCGTGCTCAACGCGGAGGCAGGCGGGTCGTCGCACCTGCGAATCGTCCTGTACGGCGGGGGCAGCATCGAGGAGGTGCCTCTCGCGCCGTCCGGTGACATCGCGGTACTGAGCGCGCGGGGGCACGGCGCTGACACCGTCGGGCTGACCGGGAGGACCCGGGACGGACAAGTGGTGCCCGGCACGCTGAACCTGGTCGACGCCTCCGTCCGGTGGCACGACGCGATGATCGGCTACTGGTCCACCGACGTCTCGCCGTCCGGTCGGCGGTTGTTGATATCGACGTGGGCGGACGAGAGGAACGTCTATCGCGTCCTGGGGACCGACGGCGAGCGCATCGGCGAGGTCCGGCCGCCGGACGGCGTCGCGACGAGGCTTGTCTTCACCGCCGACGAGCGGCACCTCGTGGGGTGGTACCAGTCGCCGACCACACCACCGACGGTCCTGCGATGGGACACCGAGACCGGCACGGCGTGCCCGACGCGCAGGAACTCCCCGCGCGCCGTGAGCCACGACCTGTCCTGGTCGCACCGACGCGTACCGGACCGCGACGGCCGGGATCTTCCTGAGTGGGTCTTCACACCCCGCCACGGCCGCAGCCACGGCACGGTCCTGCACCTGCACGGCGGTCCGCGTGGACGCCTCAACCAGATCTACGACCCGGTGATCGCCGCGCTGGCCTCCGCGGGGTGGACCGTGGTGGGAATGAACTACCCCGGCAGTACCGGCTACGGGCAGGAGTACGCAGAGCGCAGCCGGGGCGACTGGGGCGGGACGGACGCGGCTTCGGTCGAGTGGCGCCTGCGGACGCTGCGTCGCGAGGCCTGCGGCCCAATCTGCGTGTACGGCCACAGCTACGGCGGGTACCTTGCGCTGTTGCTGCTCGCCGCAGCCCCGGAGGCCGTCGATGCCACCGCGGTGTGGGCGCCGGTCACCGATCTTCCGGAGCTCCTGCGCACCTCCGGCGGAACCCGGCGACGCTGGCTGGAGGAGGAGCTCGGCGCACTCCGGTCCGACCCGGCGCAGCTGATCGCGCGCAGCCCGGTGACCAGGCTGGGCACGCTGCGAGGTCAGCGCCTGCTGGTCGGGCACGGCCTGCTCGACGAGGTGTGCCCGGTCGAGCAGTCCCGACGGCTGGCTCACACACTCGACGGTCCACGAGAGCGGCCGGGCCGCTTCGAGTACCTCGAAGACGATGGCAGCTCGCACACGCCGACGACGTGGCACCGGTGGATCGATGCCGTCGTCGGGCATTTCGACCGGGTCCGCTCGGCCGGATCGCGGACAGCTCTGCGAGATGACGGGTCCGCCGCTACCCGCGAGAAGCCACGATCGACCAACGGGCGGCCCGCACTCCGCGACACCCGCGTCCGGACGATCAGATGATCAGGACGCTTCACGAGCCGTACCTGCTGCCCGCCGTCTTCGCCAACAACACGATCTCCGTCGAACCCGTGACGACGTCGGGTGCCCGCCTGCGCTACTACACCGACAGCGGCGGCGACGACTGGATGTACCTGTCGACCGCGGCCAGCCTGCGGCTCGTCGACGGCAGGGATCGTCGCGGCGAACGGCGGACGTCCATCCAGATGCCCCCGTTCCGCGACGACGCGTGGATACCAAGTCCCAACGCAGACGGATCGATCATGCTCAACCCGACCTCGGACGAGCTCGACGACGCCGGCCCGCAAGGTCCTGCGGCAGGCCTGCTCGGCCAGAGCTGGTTCAGCCGGTATCCGTGGGAAATCGACTACTCCGCCGAGTCCTTCCTGCTCCATCCCGAGCTGCCCGCGGGGGACCGAGGAGTGGCCGTACCCCTGGGAATCGCCGAGAGCGGCGGTGAGCGCCTCAACAACTTCGCTCGGATCCGCGCGACCGTCTCCGGCGAACCGCTGGACCTGCTGCTCGACACCGGCGCACAGACGGAGCTCACCCCCGATGCCGTGGCCCGGATCGGTGGCAGCGGGTCGATCCACGCGACGTCCTTCGTCATCAGCTCGATCGTCGCCCGCTGGCGATCGGAGCAGCCCGACTGGCCGGTGGTCGAGAAGGGCGAGGCCGGCAGCGGCGCCACGATGATCCAGGTCCCGTCGCTGCAGGTGGGCGGTCTCACGACCGGACCGGTCTGGTTCACGCAACGTGCCGACCGGAACTTCCTCGACTACATGTCGCAGTGGACGGACCGGACGGTCGTCGGCGCGCTGGGCGGTAACGCCCTCTGCAGCTTCCGCCTTCTCCTCGACATCCCGTTCGGTCGGCTTTTCCTCCGGCCGATCTGAGAACCGGTGACATCGGCGTCCAACCCGCTTCTACGAGGAGACCGACCAAAACCGTGGTTGCGACGTGAGGTCGCACGTTGTGAGTGAGTGCGTCGAGGAGGTCGGCTGATGTCGATGACGTAGTCCGGGTCAGTGTTCATGACCTGTCCCCACCCTGACATGCGTGGCTGGGTCCGGCTCAGTCGGGTGTGAAGCTCAGGGAGGAAGCCCAAGGGCTCCCGTTCCGTCCGGGGGTTACAGGCGAGGGGAAGGCTGGCCGGGTGAACAACCGTGAATCCTTGATGATGCGTCGTTATTTGGAAACCTTGGGACGGGCAAGATCGCCGGGGTTGCAGGAACCGTGCCGTTGAGAGGCGGCAGGCGGCGACCGAGTACCACGCTATGGTCGTGTGAACACCGTCGTTCCCGAGGTACAGAGGACACCCTTCCCAGCCGGGTCTCATACGTGCGGAACATGGAAACCTCGTCAAGGTCCGTCCCATTCACGACATTGTGGTGGTGGCGGTAAGCCGACCGTAGGGGGGGCCGAATCCCTTGGCGGGACAGGATGCCCATCAAGCGAATGCCGGCGGCCGAAAGGCAGCAGGAAAGCGGGACCATCGTGACCGGCGCCTCCGCCGGAGGCCCTCGTATAACTGGCCGGATACCGGGCCGAGTGCCCGGACCCGAAAGGGTGCTGACGTGTGGCAGGTGGGCCTGTGAAGACGACGCAACGCGAACGCCAGCGCTGAAGGGCAAGTTGGACACCTTATGGTGAACGGACCGGATGGCCTTCTCCTCGACTTGGACGCCGACCGATGGGATCGCATCGATTGGCGGGCACGCGAGGAAGAGGTACGGCGACTGCGGGGCAGAATCTTCGCGGCGGCGCGGGAGTCAACCTGAACCGCCCCTTGGGGCCTGCTTGAGCCGTGTGCGGTGACAAGCCGCTCGCACGGTTCTGAGGGGGGATCGGCGGGGTAACCCGCCGGTCCTACCCGGCGAGATCAACTGCTCGACGTGTGCCCGGTGGTGATGCTCTACGCCACAAGCTCGACGGGTCCGTTGTGATGGGTGAAGCCGGGATGCCAGCGGGCGAAGTCAGCGGCCAGGTCGTCGTTGAGGACTCGGGTGCGGACCTGCAGGAACAGATGGGCGCCGTGCGGTACCAGCGCATCTGCTGTTTTTTGACCATACGTTTGGACACCACCTGGTTGACGGTGGACTCGACGAAGGCGGTGGAGATGGTCTCACCGCAGCGGCGGCGCTCGCCGTAGTTGGGGATCCGGTCGGCGTTGGCGCGGATGTATCCGGCGAACTCAGTCAGGTATTTGGCGAGTTTGCGCTGTTCAGGGTCTGGTTCCTCGGCGTCGAGGTCGACTTGTAGATCGTCGAGGATCTGGTCGGCGCGGAAGGTGTTGCCGTGCCACAGGAACCACTTGAGGCTCTCCAGCTGGCTAGCGACCTCGGCCGCGAGGTCGAGTGGTGGTGATGGTGTGAGGTCGGGATCGGGTGGTGGGGAGCGCAGGCTCTTGGCCATGTTGCTCATCACGGTGAGGCGCATGGTGATGTGGAACCAGTCCAGGTAGTGCTCGGAGGAGACCGACCAGGTAGACAGTGCCCCCGGCGAGCGGGTCAACCGCTCGCCCACTCGATCTCGCCCAGACCAGGTGTGAACGCCTCGTTCAGCTCTCGCGACGACACCGACCGGCGAAACCGTGGATAGGCCGTGCGCTCGATCGACGCCACGGCAGTCCTCCCCGACCTACCAGCCCCGCGATGCCCGCTGAACGGGGCGCCACGCTACAACCCAGACCAGGCCCAACGCCCCACGGCCCCTTTTCTCCGCATCCCGCTCATCCCCGTCGAGCAGCTGTGTGGCGAACTCACCACCACCCGCGAGACCGGGGAGCGCCAGCAGGCCGAGGCGGCACGGTTGGGTGTCGCCGAGCTGGCCACCGTGACCGCACAACTTGCCGCGGCCCGCGAACTTGTGGAGACCACGAAGACCCACGCCGCCGAACGGGTCGCTGACTACGCCGCCAACTCGACTCACCCGCCGGGCGGTGACCGCAGCCGGCCCCGCCGGTGGTTGTTGTGTGGGGGGCTGTCTTGGTGGTGGGTGGTGATCTCCTCGCGTCGGCGGGCGTAGCCCGTGCACCTGGTTCTGTCGGGGAGGCACGGGTGGCGCGTGCGCCATCGCGTAGCGACGCCGTAGGCGCCCTTGCCTCCCCGACAGGTTCGGTGCTTGCCTTCATGCGCCGACGTGAGGAGATCACCACCTGTGACCAGATGAGAGGGGGGCGGGTGAGCTGCCCAAGCGCGAGGATCAGTGACGCGGCCAGCGCGGTGGGTCGGATCGGCGTCAGCGCGAGCGCGGCCCCGTCCGTCACGCCGATTACCGCGTCCTCCCCGGCTGCTGCGACGACGACGGCGTGCTCCCCGACGCCGTCCGGGGTGAACCAGCCGTAGTACTCGTGCTTGGCGCGGGCGAGCACCACCCAGGTGTCGAGCAGGTCGGCGGCGACCCGCCCGCGATGCACCAGGCCTGCCGTTGCCAGTTCGTCCATCGCCTGCCGGGTCAACACGTCCCGTTCCTCGAGCGTCGCGCCGGGGGAGGGCGTGGCCAGCGCCGGGTGCTTCGGACCGACGTCGGCCTGCTCCCAGGCGACGTCGTAG
>Ga0136616_10001391_pt1 | contig 12638 bp, 15 predicted proteins | sample AntDrymUQ2992106_2_FD_106648 | JGI IMG/M metagenome (GOLD analysis project Ga0136616, IMG submission 106648) | Polar desert sand microbial communities from Dry Valleys, Antarctica - metaG UQ299 (21.06) | ecosystem: Environmental > Terrestrial > Soil > Desert | place: Antarctica: Dry Valley...
AGACCACGGCGACGCCCGCACCGAGATTCCCGAGCTCGCCAGCGAACGAGACGAGCACGCCCGCTATCTTCCGGCGATTCTCGGATCCTGCGCTCAGATCGCCAAAGACGTGGCCGCCACGGCCCAGTCGGGGGCGATGCCGCTCGTGCTCGGCGGAGACCATTCGATCGCGATGGGGACGCTGGCCGGCCTCCACTCGGTTCAAGGGCCGGGCGGGGTGCTGTGGGTCGATGCACACGGCGATCTCAACACGCCGACAACGTCTCCCTCGGGCAATGTGCACGGCATGCCGCTGGCCGCCGCGCTGGGGGAGTGCGGCTTCGTCGTCGACGGCTTCGAGCCCGCGCCGTGGGTCGATCCCGCGCGTGTCGCCATCATCGGCGCCCGCCAGATGGACGAGGGCGAAAAGCGATTGGTCCGTGACAAGGGGTTGTGCGTGCTGACGATGGCCGACATCGATAGGCGCGGGCTGGCGTCGGTCATGCACGAGGCGCTCGTGGTCGTGGGAGGCCCCGGCTTCGTCCATCTCTCACTCGATATCGACGCGTGCGACCCCGAGATCGCGCCCGGGGTCGGCACTCCTGTTCGAGGGGGCCTGAGTTATCGCGAGGCGCACCTGGCGATGGAGCTCCTGGCTCAGGCCGAGGTCATCACGTCGCTGGAGGTCGTCGAGGTCAACCCCATCCTCGACAACGCCAACCAGACCGGCGATCTAGCAGTCGAGCTGGTAGCCAGCGCACTAGGCGCCAGCATCCTCTAACCGTTCCCGCCACCCGTTCTGAATGCTGTCACCCCCCGCACATCGAGACCCAGGAGCCAGAGAAACCGTCGAGTCGGCTAGTCGCGCAGGACTCGGCCCTCCATTCCTCCTGCGACCGTGATGACCTCGCCGCTTATGTGACCCGAGATTTCGTCCGACGCCAGCGCCATTATCGTGCGGGCGACGTCGTCCGCCGCGCCGAGCTTGTCGAGCGCCATCGTGCGGGTGATGCCCTTGACGAAGTCGCGATCCTTCACGATGTCGCGCGTCATGTCCGTCGCGGTCCAGCCCGGCGCAACCGCGTTGACGCGTCCGCCCGGAGCGATGCGCACGATCTCGTTCTTTAGGCTCTTCAGGAATCCCGAGACGAGCGCGCCCTTCGCCGCCGCGTAGTCGCTGTGGCCCGCCTCGCCAAAGATCCCAGCGGTGGACGCAACGATCACGATGTTGCCCTCACCGGACTGTGCGACGTGGCGGAGAAAGGCGCGGCACGACAGAAAGACGCTGTCGAGATTGGCGGCGATGTAGTGGCGCCACCGCTCGTACGGCATGTCCCACACAGGGGTGTCGTCGCTCGGCCAATCGCCGGCGTTCGCGACCAGCACGTCGAGCCGGCCCAGTGCGTCAACGGCGGCCGGTACGAGTGCTTCGGCCTCGGACTCAACCGTAAGGTCAGCTGGTAGCGCGCGGCCCCCGATCTCCTCGGCGAGGGTCTCGGCCTTGTCCTTACTCGAGCGGTAGTGGACCGCGACGAGCGCGCCCTCGGCCGCAAAGGCGCGCGCCACGGCCGAACCGATGCCGCCGCCGCCCCCTGTAACCAGCACGCCCTTGCCCTCGAGCCCAGTTTTCATCGTTCCTCCAGAAGCGATTAGGGGCCGCGACGTTACCCGCCGACGAGGGCTCGCGGGTTCTCTGGCTCTTGAGTCTCGATCTGCGGGGAGCGACGGCATTCAGAACGGTATTGGGGGCGCTAACCTGGGTGCTTATGAAGGACGTGGGCATCGTCGGGGTTCCTTACTCCGGCAAGACGACTCTCTTTTCCGCGCTAACCAACGCGGGCACAGCCGGGGGACGCTCGAACCAGGCAGTCGTCGACGTGCCCGACGAGCGACTAAGGAAGTTGACCGAGCTCGAGGGCTCGAAGAAGACGGTCCACGCGAAGGTGCGTTTCGTCGACGTGCCGGGGGGCCTTACGGCCAAGGGCATAGCCGAGTTCCGCCAAACCGATGCGCTCTGCATCGTCGTCCGCTCCCACGGACCCGACGCGGACCCGAGCGGGGAACTCGCCTCCGTCGACACCGAGCTTCTGCTCGCGGATTTGGGCAGCATCGAGCCGGCTCTCGACAAGGGTCGCAAGAAGGCGCGCTCGTCCAAGGACATCCAGAGAGAGGTCGAGGTGCTCGAGCGCGCCCACAAGCTGCTCGAGTCTGAGTCTCCGCTGCGGGACGAACCCTGGGAGGCCGAGGAGCTCAAGTTCCTGCGGGGCTTCGGCGCTCTCACGCTCAAGCCGTGGATCGTCGTCGCGAACGTCGCCGAGGGGGCCGGTCTACCGGACGCTCTCCCAGAGAACTCGATCGCGGTGTCCGCTTCGCTCGAGGCAGAGGTCGCCGGCATGGACGACGCCGACGCGCGCGAGCTGCTGGCGGGCTTCGGGGTGGACGAACCAGGTCTTGGACGAGTCATCCGCGCCTGCTATCAGGCGCTCGACCTCATCACCTTTCTCACGACGGGCGAGGACGAGACGCGCGCCTGGGAGGTGCGGCGAGGCGCCAAGGCCCCCGGGGCCGCGGGGGTGATCCACTCCGATCTCGAGCGCGGCTTCATTCGGGCCGAGGTCGTGCATTACGACGCCATCGTTGCGGCCGGCTCCTGGGACGAGGCCAAAGCGCGCGGCAGCCTGCGCGTCGAGGGCAAAGACTACGAGGTCGCAGAAGGGGACACCCTCAACGTCCGCTTCTCGGTCTAGCCGGCCCGGGCGCCTTCCGGTCTAGGCCGGGTGCTTGTCGTGGCCGGGATAAACGTCTTCCTCCGACTCGTGCCACACCGCGTGGTCGCCCGAGGTCTCGACGTTGAAGCCGTAGTCGAACACCAGCGAGCCTCCGTAAGTGGCCCCGAAGCCGACGAGGCTTCCCGCGAGCAGCGACAGGATCAACCCCACGGCGTTGACTCCACCGTCGTCGAGGCTGCGCGCCAGAAGGTTGATGACGACCAGAGCCGTCACCGTCAGCATCACCGCCATGTGCCAGTTCGCCGTACGCCACGCTTGGGTGTGTTTAGGCGTCGATTTGAGCCAGTCCCAGAATCCGGTGAGGCTCGTCGGAATCGACACGATGAAGCCGCCGATGAGCGCGTAAGTGGCCGCGTGGTACATGTTGCCGCCGAGGTCCCCGCTGGAGAAGAACGAAATCACGTCGAAGACGGCGGCGAGAACGTAGGCGCCGACGGGGATGTCCGTGAGCGGTGGATGAAGTGGCTTCCCGGCGAACCCGCGCAGGCCCTTGAAGGTGCGGCCCTTGAAGGTGATCCCGGGCTTGATCGAGAACAGCCGTGCCATCCCATCCTCCTCGCTCGCTCCACCTCGACTCGACGCGTCCCAGCTCGCATCCAACGTACTTCCTCGGGTGTTAGTGGGGACTCATGCGCGCTCAGCGCGCACCACGCCCCAGAATCAATCAGATGAGGACGTGGCCGCCCGAGCGACGGGGGTCGTGGATCGCGTCGACGGTGCCGTCTTCCGACACCGACGCCGCCTGCACCGCTCCGAAGTACATGTGGATGTCGTCGTAGGGCCGCGCGATGAAGTCGAGTCGATCGCCGGGCAGGCCCGGCTCGAAGCAGAGCGTCTCGCCCTCGGGCCTGGGATCGAGATGAGCCCGGGGAGCGGACACCGCGTCCTCGAGTGAGTCGCCGTCCACCGCCATGCGCATGAGGGTCTGGGCGATCGCGCCCACGATGCGGTCGGCCCCCGGCGAACCGAGCCCCACCACGAGTCCGGGTCCGGACGCGATCGTCGGCGCCATGTTCGAGTGACAGCGCGACCCAGGAGCAAGTCCGTGCACGCCGAACGGGTTGAGCTCCTCCTCGCCGAGCGAGTTGTTCAGCAGCATGCCGTGCACGACCAGGCCCGCCCCATAGCCGTTGGACTCCGTGATCGAGCAGACGTAGCCGTCGGAGTCGGCGGCCGAGCCGTGTGTCGTGTCCTGCGAGCGCAGCGCCCTGCCGTTGATCCCGTCGATGGCCTCCTGGAAGGCCGAGGCGATGCCGGTGGGATCCCCGTAGCGATCCCGGCGGTATCCCGTTGCCATGCGCTGCGCCTCGATGAGCGAGCGGAGCCTCTCTGCGGGCTCGTGGAGGTCGGCGGAATGCAGCAGCGCCAGCATGTGCACGAGCACGGCGCCCCCGACCGCGGGCGGCGGATTGGTATCGACCCGCCAGCCCCACACCTCGCTGATGAGGGCTTGGCGAACCGAGGACTCGTAGCGGCTCAGATCGTCGACGGTCATGAAGCCACCGTCCGCCTGGATGGCGTCGGCGAGCTCTCCCGCGAGCTCGCCCGAGTAGAAGACCTCGGGGCCCCGAACCGCGACGAGCTCGAGAGCGTCCGCAAGCTCGGCCTGGACGAGGTGGTCGCCCTCGACCAGCGGATCGCCGTCCGGCGCAAAGATCGCCGTGGCGGCGGGATACTTGCGCCATACCGGATCCCACGTCACGGAAAGGTAATAGGAAACGGTCTTCGACATCGGCAGGCCGTTGCGCGCCGTGGCGATGGCATCGGTGAACAGAGCCTCCCATTCGATGTTGCCGTGACGCTCCCAGGCCCTGCGCGCCGCGGCGAGTATCCCAGGAACCCCGACCGAGCCTCCGCCGATGCCCGTGTACATCCCGTCCGCGTACTCGGGAAAGAAGACTCTCTGCAGGCCCTGGCCGGGTTCCCCCGGCGTCGTGTGAGGCATGGCGGTGTTGCCGTCGAAGATCTCGATTTCTCCGCCCGGGGTTCGCACCAAAACGAAGCCGGACCCACCAATCGAGCCGAAGAACGGTTCGGCGACCCAGGCCATGATCGACGCGGCGAGGCACGCGTCGACGGCGTTGCCTCCCGAGCGCGCGACGCCGGCCGCGGCCTCAGCTCCAGGGAGGCTTCCCGCCGCGGCAGCGAGTCGGGACTTTGACATGGGCGAAGACTAACCTCAGTCTTCGCTCATATCCCTCGTAGGATTCCGGCGTGTCTGCGCCTCGGTCACAACGTAAGAGTTTCGAGATCGCCACCGAGCACGTCGCTCGTTGCGATCCCGCCGTCGTCATGCGCCATCTCCTCGACTCGTCCCAGTGGCCTCGATGGCAGGCAGAGATCGTTGCGACGGTTGGCCCCGAGCGTGTCGAGACGGGTGACGTTGTTCGAGGTCACGCCGACCTTCTCGGCTTCGGGGTCGCCGGTCGAGCTTCGATCGAAGAGGTCGAGTCCAACGGTTTTACGGAGGACGTACTCGTCGGTGTGCGCATGCGGGTCACCTACGAGGTTCGGCCGGACGAAGGAGGGTCCCTGGTTCGGTCGCGGATCGTGACCGAGGCGCCAACGGGACTGTCCGGACGGGTGCTCGGGTGGCTCCTTCGCCGGCGGCTCCGGTCGATGCAGCGCACCTCGCTCGAGCGATTGGCGCGCCTCTCCGAAGAGCATTAGCTTGCACGGATGATTCTCGGAGCTCATGTTCCCGACGAGGACCCTCTCGAACACGCCGAGGTTATCGGCGCGGCCGCCATCCAGATGTTCGTGGGGCCCCCTCAGTCGTGGAAGAAGCCCCCGTCTCGCCCAGACGCACAGGAGCTCAGGGACTCCGACATACCGATCTACGTTCACGCCCCCTACCTGATAAACGTCGCATCTCCAAACAACCGCGTGCGGATTCCGTCTCGCAAGATACTGGCCGGCACGCTCGAACGCGCGGCCGAGATCGGAGCGGTCGGAGTCATCGTGCATGCGGGCCACGCCGAGGACGGCATCGAGAGAGGGTTCGGCCGCTGGCGCAAGGTCTTCGAGGAACTGGAGGACGATGCCCCCCGTATCCTGATCGAGAACACCGCGGGGGGCGACAACGCCATGGGCCGTCAGGCCGACGTGATCGCAACCCTATGGGAGCACCTCGAGGATTTCAGCCCCGGCTTTTGTTTCGACACCTGCCACGCACACGCCGGCGGTGAGGACCTCAGCGACGTCGTCGAGCGCCTTCTCGGCGCGGTTGGGAGCATCGACCTCGTGCACGCAAACAACTCGCGCGACGTCGCCGGCAGTGGCCGTGATCGGCACGCAAACTTCGATTCGGGAGAGATTGATATCGACGCCATCGTGGACATGGTCAAGACGTCCAAGGCCCCCACGGTCATCTGCGAGACACCCTGGCCCGGCATCGCCGCCGATCTAGAGACCCTTCGCAAGCAGATCTAGGGGGTTCCGAAAAGAGTCTCAAGACCCTTTCGGCGCGAACTTTCACCCACTAGGCTTCGCCACACAACATGGGAATGAGTGTCAGCGCAGGCGAACTACAGCACCACAACCGTCCTCACCGCCGTTCTCACCTGAGCAGGCGGGCTCTTGTCGATCTCGCGGATCTGAGAGTGGCCGGCGCGCTCGCGCTCGGAGCGGGGGCGCTCCTCCCGTTGCTCGGTCATCCTGGGCCCGGCTGCGTGCTGCGCGCCGCCACGGGGATTCCCTGTCCCATGTGCGGGATGAGCACGAGCGTTCAGGACACACTTCGTCTCAATCTCGAGAGCGCGTTTGTCGCCAACCCCGCCGGAATCGCCGTGGTCGTGGCCTCGGCGACGCTGCTCGTGTATCGAAAGCCTCACCGAGTCGCCGTTCCCGTGTGGTTGCCGGTGGTCGTTCTCGCGGTGATGTGGATTTATCAGTTGATCCGTTTTTCGGTTCTTTAGGAAGGAGGAGCCCATGTCGAATGGTTACTCGCCGCAGGGCGGTCAGGGTGGTGGGGGATACCCGCCGCAGCAGGGACAGCCGCAGTACCCCCAGCAGGGACAGCAGCAGGGACAGCCGCAGTACCCCCAGCAGGGACAGCAGCAGGGACAGCCGCAGTACCCCCAGCAGGGACAGCAACAGGGCGGGCCGCAGCAGCAGGGAGGCTATCAGCAGCCGAGTGGCCAGTACCGGCAGGGTCCCACCGGCCCGAGGGCGAGCTTCGGCCAGCGCCTCGGCGCCTACGTTATCGACTACTTGATCTTCGCCGTGCCCCTGTTCCTCGTGGCGACGGTGCTTGGAGTCTTCAGCGCGGCAACCGTCGAGTTCAATCCCGAGACGGGGGAGATCGCCAGCTCGGGTGGCCCCGGCGCCGGCGCGCTCCTGCTTTTCTACCTCCTCGCGATCGGGGCGCCGCTCCTTTACTTCGGCTACTTCGAAGGTGGGCCGACGGGCCAGACCATTGGGAAAAAGGTGTTGGGCATCCGCGTCATTCGCAAGCAGGACGGGCAGCCCCTCGGGTGGGGTCTCGCCATCGGTCGTTACTTCGCTCGGGCTCTGTCCAGTATCTGTCTGCTCGGCTACCTCTGGATGCTGTGGGATTCGGAGAAGCAGACCTGGCACGACAAGTTGACGAACACCGTCAGCGTTCCCTTGACCGCCTATCCGCTCCAGCAAGGCGGAGGGCAACAGCAGAACTACGGGCAGTACAGGTGATGCTCGCAAACCGGCGGCAACAAGAGAAAGAGAGGTAGAGCAGTGTCAAACGGTTACCCACCGCAGGGTGGGCAGGGTGGCGGTCAGCCACCCCCCGAAGGTGGATACCCTCAGCAAGGACAGCCTCAGTACCCGCAACAGGGCCAGCCTCAGTACCCGCAACAGGGCCAGCCTCAGTACCCGCAACAGGGCCAGCAGTACGGCCAGCCTCACCAACAGCAGCAGCCCGGTGGTTATCAGCAGTATCCCCAGACGCAGAGCCAGTACCAGACCGGCCCGTCGGGCCCGCGCGCCAACTTCGGTCAGCGTTTGGTCGCGGTCATCATCGATAGCATCATCCTGCAGATTCCGCTGTGGATCGTCGGCAGCATCCTCGGTGCCTCGTTGTTCTCCTTCAACTTCACGGTTAATGAGTCGACCGGCGAGCTCACTGGTGGTGGCGCGGGAGCGGCGGGAGGAGCGCTCCTTCTCTATTGGTTGCTATCGATCGCCCTTCCGCTCGCCTATTTCGCGTTCTTCGAAGGCGGAGACTCGGGCCAGACCATCGGCAAGAAGGCGATGAGCATTCGCGTGATCCGTCAGCAGGACGGCCGTCCCCTCGGCTGGGGTCTCGCCATCGGTCGCTATTTTGCGCACTTTCTTTCGGCCATCGCCTGTTTGATCGGGTACTTCTGGATGCTATGGGATCCCGAGAAGCAGACCTGGCACGACAAGTTGAGCAGCACCTTGGTCGTGCCCACGGCGGCCTATCCGGTACAGCAGTCCGGCGGCCAGCAGGGTGGCTACAACCAGTACGGGTAAACCACGCGCTTCACCCTTAGCCTGCCAAGGAGTCCTTGAGCGCGGCGACGTGGGTGCGCGCGTTAACCCCGTAAAGCGCTTGTTCGATGGTGCCTTGCTCGTCGATCATGAAGGTCGCGCGCTGGACCGTCAGCGGGATGCCCTCGAACTCGCCGAACTCGCCCGTCGCGCAATAAGCCGAGGCGAGGCTCATGTCCTCGTCTACCAACAAGGGGAAGTTGAGGCTGTACTTGGTTGCGAAGGACTCGTGCGAGCCGGCTCCCTGGGGACTGGCTCCAAGAACGATGTAGCCGAGATCACTCAACTCCGAGTGGGCGTCTCGAAAGTCACAGGCTTGGGCCGTGCAGCCTGGCGTATCGTCGGCCGGATAGAAGTAAAGGATGACCTTGTTGCCGCGCAGGTCGGCAAGACGCCACGTCTTGCCCTGGGCGTCCTCCGCCACGAATTCGGGCGCAGCGTCCCCCGGTACCAACTTTCCCATGACCCGTTCCTTCGCCTCGCGTGATAGTCGTCGTTCTCAGGGAACCATCCTGTCGAGGATTGATTCCTGCAGCCAGCCCAGCCAGTGCATGATCTGAAGCGGCTCGAAGCGCGGGTCGTCCGGGTCTGGTTCCTCGTCCATGGTCTCCGCCGTCACGTCGAGGCGGGTCCCAATGGCGAGCCGCATGTCGGTGAGCGTCCTTATCCACGCATCCGCATCGTCGGGGGTCAGGGTGATCCTGGCTCCACCCCTTGATCCGAGAGCCTCCGCCACGCGCTCGAGCGACTCCAGTTTGGTCACGCTCAGGTCACCGCCGATGATCTCGCGGTAGTCGGCCGCGTCCTTCGGGTTTTCGTAGGCGTCGGGGAAAAGTCGTGCATGAACGGGATTGTCCGGATCGGATTCTCTGAGAAGAGAGCGCATCTGCTCGGTCAAGTCCCGGAGAATCGCAGCCTCGTGGGCGTTGAACTTCAGAGCGACGTCACTCACTCTTGCTCATGGTGGCCCAGAGCCCGTAGCCGTGGAGCCGGAAACAGTCCATCTCGGCCTTCTCGCGCGGGCCGCTCGAGACGACAGCCTTGCCTTTGAAGTGGACGTCCAGCATCAGCCTGTGAGCCTTCTCGCGCGAGTAGCCGAAGAGCTTTTGAAAGACGTGCGTGACGTAGGACATCAGATTGATCGGATCGTCCCACACGATCACGAGCCATGGGCGGTCGGCCTCGACGACCTCCTTGACGTTGGACTCGCGCTCGATATCGGGCGCGATCGTCGGCTGCGGCATGCCATCAATCGTCCCACTTTCCGAGCGCGCGTTCTAACCGGACGAGGGTTGGAAACCAAGGGGAGCAAGCACACAAGGTCTTGACTCCCCGTTCGGAGAGATGCGATCTCCCTTGACCAATCGTTCGGGGAGTCCGGGCCGCAGTTGACTGAGGGGTCCGAGAGTTGACGATTTCATCCAGAAAGTTTGCCGAAAGGGCCTCACATCCGGTAACGCGTCGGCATGCATCGAGTCTTGTGTAGTAGAGGGTCGCACCAAATCCACGCACACGGGCAGGGAGGTTCGTGCACGTAATGGAGATTCGCGCCGTCGACGCCGCGTTCCTGAGCGACGCCGACGACGAGACACTGGCCGCGCGCTCTGCGGAAGATTTCGAAGCGTTCGCAGAGTTGTACCGGCGCTACGCCTGCGTTGTGTTTCGCGTTGTTCGGGCGCGCACTCCAAGTGAAGATGTGGCCGAGGACATTACTGCGCACGTCTTCTTCAAGGCCCTAGTCAAGGCCGACGAATGGCGGGGCGAGGGTAACTACCGGTCGTGGCTCTACGGCATCGCCCGGAATGCAGTATCAACGTGGCGTCGTGACCATGGTTCCAATGCGGTGGGGCTGGAGATCGTTCCAGACATCGAGGATCCGGTTCCGACGCCGCCTCACCAGGTCGTCATCGGTGAGGAGCGCGACCTCATATGGAAGCGCGTCGCCGAGTTGCCCGACGCGCAACGTGAAGCGGTAGTGCTCCGTTATCTGAAGGAGCACTCGATCGACGAGATAGCGAGCATCACGAAACGAACGAAGGGCGCAGTTCGCATTCTGCTGCACCGTGCTCGCTCGAGACTACGCAGGCAGATCGAATCAATGCAGGAAGAGCCAGAGAAGCATAGCGATCGTCTTGACGATCGCGCTAGAGAAGAATAGCGATCGTCTCGACGATCGCGCTAGAGAAGAATAGCGATCGTCTCGACGATCGCGCCAGAGCAGAAAGCGATCGTCTCGACGGTGGCGCTAGAGGAGGACCATAAGTGAAGGCAGGACTATTTCCAGGGCAAGGAATCCCGGCGGGCACAGTGCTCGACTGGTTGCCGGAGAACGATTCGCTGGTGGACGAGTCGCAGATGACGCTCGGCTACCCGCTGCGCCGCCGGGTCAAGATCACGGCGCGCCGCGAGGGAGCTCTGCTGGCGACCGAACTCGCTCAACCCGCGATCTTCGTCGCGAGCGTTCGCTCGTGGCGCAAGACGGATGAGTCTCACGACTTCTACACGGGGCACAGCCTCGGCGAGTACGCGGCGCTGGTCGCAGCCGGGGCGATCAGCTTCGGTGACGCTCTGCGAGTCGTGCGCGTCCGAGGCGAGGCGATGAACGCGGCGAGTAAGTCCTCTCCAGGAACCATGATCGCCGTTCTCGGAATGGGCCTCGAAGCAGCGCACGAGATCGCCACTGCGGCGGGCGTGCAGGTGGCCAATGACAATGCTCCAGATCAGGTGGTGCTCGCAGGTCCGGAGGCGGCTCTCGAGCGAGCCGCGGCACTGGTGGGTGAAGGGGGCGCTCGCTCCGTGCTCCTCGAGGTGTCCGGCGCCTTTCACACCGAGGCGATGGCGGCGTCCGCCAATGACCTGCGACAGGCACTCGAGTCCGTGGACATCACCATGCCGCGTGTGCCCGTCATCTCGAACGTCACCGCCGAGCCCTACGGTTCGGCCGACGCCATCAGAGAGCTGCTTGTGACCCAACTCACGCACCCGGTCCGCTGGCGCGAGTCGATCGAGCACCTGTGGACGCAGGGCGCGCGCGACTTCGTGGACCTCGGTCCGGGGCGGGTCGTAGCCGGGCTGGCCGCACGAGTCACCCGGGACCTCAAGAAGAAGGAGGTGCCCGTTGGCGCCTGAAACAGCAACCCTAGAGGAGTTCGCTCCTGCCCCCGAGGTCACGCATATCGACGAGAAGGTCATCGTGTCCCCCTGCGCCGGCCGCTTCCTTCCGCTTCCACCCGAGGTCTTCACGACCGAGGGGGAGTGGGTCGAGGCGGGACAATCGGTGGGCGCCATTCAGGTCAACGACGAGCGCGTTCCCGTCACGTCGCCTCACAGAGGCTGGATGATGGGGATGCTCGCGGTCATCGGCCAGCCCGTGCGTTCGGGCGAGGCGCTCTTCTGGGTGCGAGGCCGATGAGCCTCGGCTCCACCATTACCGGCATCGGGGTTCACGTGCCGGAAGGACAACTCGCCAACTCGGAGCTCGCGGCGCGTCTCAGCGTCAGCGAGGAGTGGATCTTCGGGCGGACCGGCATCAGCAGCCGCCACGTCGTCGACGAGTCCGAGTCGAGCTCATCGCTCGGAGTCGTTGCCGCTCGTCGCGCGCTCGACCACGCAGGGCTCAGGCCCGCCGACGTCGGCATGATCATCGTCGCGACGATCTCACCCGATATGCAGTTTCCCGCCACTGCGAGTTTGATCCAGCACGCGCTCGGCGCGGGCAACGCCGCAGCTTTCGACCTGGGGGCCGGGTGCTCCGGATTCCTGTTCGCGCTCGCTCAGGCCAAGGCGATCGCTGAGTCTGGTTCGGCCCGACGGGTGCTGGTCGTCGGTGCCGATGTGCTCAGCCGCTACGTGGATCGCACCGACGCTCGCTCGAGCATCCTGTTCGGCGACGGAGCCGGAGCCGCCGTAGTCGAGGCTATCGACGCCCCGACGGAGATCGGGCGCTTCATCCTTCGCAACGACGGTGCGAACCCCGAGCTGCTGTGCGTTCCCAACGGCCGCCCCTTCATCCAGATGAACGGGCGTGAGGTCTACAAGGCTGCAGTTACCGGCATGACGAGCGCCGTGGCGGATGCGCTCGACGCCGAGGGTATGAAACCGGACGAGGGCGCCTGGCTCGTCGCTCACCAGGCGAACGCGCGCATCCTCGAAGCCGTCGCCCGGCGACTTGAGTGGCCGACCGACAGGGTCATCGTGAACATCAACGACTACGGCAACACGTCCTCGGCGTCGATTCCGCTGGCGCTGCACGAGGCGATGAACGACGGCCGCCTTCGGGACGGCGACGACGTCATGCTCACCGCGTTCGGAGCGGGCTTTGCGTGGGGTGCGGGCCTCGTTCGGTGGCGCATCCCCGCGTCGATCGGTCGCGAGCGAACC
>Ga0136616_10001392_pt1 | contig 12635 bp, 11 predicted proteins | sample AntDrymUQ2992106_2_FD_106648 | JGI IMG/M metagenome (GOLD analysis project Ga0136616, IMG submission 106648) | Polar desert sand microbial communities from Dry Valleys, Antarctica - metaG UQ299 (21.06) | ecosystem: Environmental > Terrestrial > Soil > Desert | place: Antarctica: Dry Valley...
AGCCGCACCGCGCGTTCACGCAACTCCTCGGGGTACCTCTTCTGCGTAGACATCGGGCGAGGGTCTCCTCTCCCCAGGACGGAACCTGGGATCGAGGTCTCCGTCAAACCCGGCCTGGCTCAGCGAGGCTCTCCCAGGCCGGTGGCCTTTCCGTCCAGGGCCTCAAGCCGAGTCCGAGCGCCGCCGACAAAGCCTATGACGATGCTCGAGAAACGGCAATGTGCGCAGGGAGAGTCGCCATGGCGGCGAAGCTGAGAACCGGGGCGAGATCGCTCGCAACAGGCACTTTGGATGACATGGGGACATCGACGACACCGCTGGATCGTGGAACCGCCAGGCGCCGGTCCGTTCGACCGCTGGGAGGCAACGGATGCCGGCCCTGAGTGCCCGGCCCGTACGGTTCGGCGGCGACATCGAGCCCGGTGAGCCCCACCGCGTCATGCCCGGCCAGGTGTGGAACGACGAGAGCCTTCACGGAACGGGCGGTCCTCTCCTCGTAATCTCCGTCGACTCTGCCTGCGCCTGCTGTCGCGACGGTCGCGACGGCGACGGTGAGCCACGTCGCATCGCGCTCAACTGGTTCGACGAGCGCCGGCGCGGGGGCTTGACCCTGGTCTCATCCTCCGACGGCCTCGAGGACCTCGTCGAGCGCCGGGCCCTCACGGCGCTGTGGGAGCTCGACTACGTCGGCAGCCCCGCCACGACCGAGACCGTCTGCGACGTGCTCGGCGGCTATTACTCGGCCAAGCGCGTCGCGGCCGCGTTGTCTGACGCGGAGGCCGACGGCCTCGCCTTGCGGTCGGGGCTCACCGCGGACGACGAGTGGCGCCTGACGGGCGGCGGCCGACGTATCGCGGCCGCCTGAGCCGGCTCAGACCGACGCCAGCCCGGCGCCGGCGTCGGCGAGCGCCTCGCGATCCGCCGAGCTCCGCTCGGCGATCATCCGCCGCGCCTCCTCGAGCTCCCCAGGGCGCGCCACGACAAGCGCCGCGGCGAGCGGTCCATCCTCGGCGAGCCAGAAGGCGCTGAAGGCGCCGTCTTCTAGCGAGCCGCGCAGAACCGGTTCGCCGGGAGGCGGACCTCCGACGCTCACGTACTCGAACGACGCCCAGTCGGCGAGATCGGACCAGAAATAGGGAACGGCCTCGTGGGCGACGTCGCCTCCGAGCATGTTGCGCGCCGCGGTGCGGCCGTGCTCGCGGGCGACGTCCCAGTGCTCGATCCGCACCGGCCTCCCGAGCAGCGGCGAGTCGTACTCGGCCACGTCGCCGGCGGCGAAGATCCCCTCGGCGCTCGTCTCGAGCCCGGACGAGCAGGCGATCCCCCCGCTCCCTCCGAGCTCGAGCTTGGCCGAGCGGGCGAGCATGACGTCGGGCATGACGCCTGCGCCGATCACCACGCAGTCGGCGTCGAGCTCGCGCCCGCCCGCGGTCACCACCTTTCCGACTCGCTCCCCATCGCCCTCGAGACGCTCGAGCTCGTCGCCGCCGAGCAAGTCGACTCCGTGCTCCTCGAGCACGCTCTGGAAGAAGCGACCGATATCGGCGCCGAACGCGCGCTCGAGCGTCACGTCCTCCTGCATCACCATCGTGCATCGGGTGCCGCGCGCGGCGAGCGTCGCCGCGACCTCACACGCGATGTAGCTTCCGCCGATCACCACCACCCGCTCGGCCGCGTCGGCGTCGGCGCGGATCCCGTCGCTGTTGCCAAAGGCGCGCAGGTAATGGATGCCGGCGAGGTCGGAGCCGTCGACGCGCAGCCGCCGCACGTTGGCGCCCATGGCTAGCAACGCATGGCCGAAGCGCACCTCCTCCTTGGTCGAGAGGCGCGCCGTGCGCTCGCCGGGGTCGAGCTTCATCACGCTGGTGCGGATCAGCAGCTCGATTTCCTGCTCCTTCCACCAGCCGTCGGGGTGAAGCAGGGCGTCCTCGCGGCCCTCCTCACCGCGCAGATAGCCCTTCGAGAGCGGGGGGCGGTGGTAGGGCGGATCGGGCTCGCGCCCGACGACGGCGATCGAGCCCTCGGCTCCCTCCTCGCGCAGGGTCTCGGCGCAGCTCGCGGCCGCGACCCCGCCGCCCACGATCAGAAAGTCGATCTCGCGGTCGGCCATCGCTCAGCGAGGTTCACACAATGGTGAGCGGTGTCGGAGAGCCGAACGCCGCCCCGCAGGGCGTCACGCCGCCCGGTCCACCGGCGAGGTGAAGCACGGAGTCACGCTCGGCTCGAGCCCCGGGTCGAGCACGACCAGTACCTCGTCGCCCGCCTCGATCACCGAGTCGCCGGTCGGCACGAAACCCGTGCCGTCCCGCAGGATCGAGATCACCAGTGAGCCGTCGGGAAGCCCGAGCTCCTTGACCTGCGAGCCGGCCGCCAGCGATTCGTCGGCCACGTCGAGCTCGATGATCTCGAGGCTCTCCTGGGGCAAATCGAGCAGGTGGAGCGGGCCGTACTTCGGCACCTCATGCTCGATCAGGCGGAGGATCAGGTCGGTCGCCGAGACCGCGGGCTTTACGCCGAGCAGGTCGAAGTGCTGAAGGTTGCGCGGGTTGTTGCACCGTGAGATCACGCGCTCGACGCCGTACTTCTCGCGCGCGACCTGAGAGATGAGGATGTTGTCCTCGTCGTCGCCGGTGACCGCCACCACCATGTCGGCGCGCTGGATCCCCGCGCGCTCGAGCACCCACAGCTCGGAGCCGTCGCCGTACTGAATGCCGTGCTGGAGCTCCTCCTCTACGGTCGCGTAGCGGCTCTGGTTCGACTCGACCACCATTACCTCGTGGCCGCGGTCGTCGAGCTCGCGTGCGAGGTTCCATCCGACCTTCCCAGCCCCGACGATCAGGACGTACACGGTCAGCCGACCCGTTCGTGCTCGCGGGCCGCGTCGCGGACGGCGTCGAGGAGGAGCTCGATCGCCGTCTGGGTCGGGCAGATCGTCGACAGCCCCTGATCGCGGTACCAGGACGCGCGGGCGGGGTCGAGTACTCGCACGACGACCTTGGGGACCTCGAAGCGCCGCTGGGCCACCTGGGCGATCACGAGGTTGGTGTTGTCGCCGTCGGTCGAGGCGACGAAGGCGTCGGCGCGCTCGACGCCGGCCTCGAGCAGCGCGTCGATCTCGAGTGCCGTGCCGACGGTGAAGGAGCCGCCGAGCTCCTCCCAGCTGCGGTCCTGACCTGTCTCGAGTAGTGCGATCGCTTCAGGCGTCTCGTCGAGGACGGAGACCTCGTGCCCGTCGGAGAGCATCGACTTGGCGATGGCCGAGCCGACTCGTCCGCAACCGACGACCAAGACGAACATGCGCTCACTGTAACGCGGAGGCGAACGGGAGGGTCACGCCCGGCCGCCGTCGCCGTCGCCGTCGCCGTCCTCGGCGGGAGGCGCGGTGACTATCACCCGGCAGGGCGCCTTCTCGAGAACCTCGCGAGTCATGTCGCCGACGAAGCGCTTGCGCGCCCCGCCTCGCCCCCCGAGCAGCGCGCCCCCGCGCATCCTCGTCGGCTCCTCGGCGGCGAGCACGATCGCCTCGACTCCCCGCCGGTGCGCCTCCTCGACGATCGCCGAGCCGGTCGAGCGCGCGCGTGTCGTCGCCGTCGCCACCTCGACGCCCTCGTACTCCTCTCCGACCTCCTTGGCGCGCGACAGCGCCCGGCGCGCCGCGGCGAGGCGCTCCTCGGGGACCTCGGCGTCGAGCGGCAGGGCCATCGGGACCTCGAGCACGTAGAGGGCCTCGATCATCGTGCCGCTCTCCCCCGGCCGTGCCTCCTCGGCGGCGAGTCGCCCGGCGGTGCCGATGATGTCGTCGTCGAGCGGCCGGCCGAAGACGGGCACGAGGATGCTGCCGTACTGGATCGAGCCTCCCGCCTCCCGGAGCTCGCTCTCCTCGACGCGCAGGCGGCCGCGGATCGAGGCGCCCTGGCGGCGGCGGTAGAGGACGTAGAGGGCGATGCCCGCCGCCATCCAGAGAGCGCCCGCAATCCGCGCGCGCTCGCTCAGCGCGATCACGGTGACCCAGGCGCCTCCGGCCAGCAGGGTTCCCAGCACGGCGGGGAGCGGCACCTGCACGCCCCGAACCCTGACCGACAGCGGCACTCGGTACGCCCGCTGCAGCTCGGGCTCGCGGAAGCGGAGCACGATCACCGAGACGTGGGCGATCACGAAGGTGAGCATCGCGCCAAAGGCGAACAGGCGCGCGAGGAACTCGAGATCGGCGGTGGCGACGAGCCCGAGAGCGATCGCGCCGGCGGCCAGGATCGCCACCGAGGGGGTGCCGTGGGTGGCGTTCAGGCGGCCGAGCGTGGCGGGGATCTGGCGGTTGGTGGCGAGCGAGTAGACGAGCCGCGAGAGCCCGAGCATGAAGACGTTGAGCGCGACGAAGAGCACGAGCGCGGCGACCGCGCCGACCAGATAGCCGAACACAAGCGCGAGCCACGGCGGCTCGAGGCCCATGACGATGCCGAGCACCGGCGCCTCGAGGAACCGGCCGCCGAGCGCGGTCGCGCCATCCACCACGGGCACGGTCGCGAGCGCGACGACGGAGACGGCGACGAACAGCACGATCGCCGTCCCCCCCGCGGCCAGGACCACGCGGCGCAGGGCACGGGCGCCCGGGCGGATCTCCGCGGCGAGGCCCGAGGCGGCCTCGACCCCGGTCACGACCACGCTGGCGATCACCGCGGCGAGCAGGAAGCCGCTCGCGGTCGGCGTCATCTCGGGGGCGAGCGGGGAGGAGGAGCCCCCGGGCTCGCCGCTGCCCGCCACCGCGCCGACCGCGACAACCGCCATCAGCAGGGCCACGTTGAGGAGCTGGATCCGCAGCACGCGCCCGAGTCCGCTCGCCGCCAGGCCGCGCACGTTTCGCCGCACCACGAGCGCCAGGGCGAGCGCGGCCACCGCCAGCTCGGTCCCCGATCGTCCGAGCTCGGACCAGAACGCCGCGAGGTAGTGCGAGATCGCGAGCGCCCCGATGGCGATCACGATCAGGTAGTCGAGCAGGATCGCCCAGCCGGCGATGAAGCTCCACAGCTCGTCGAAGGCGTAGCGGGCGAAGGTCGAGGCGCCGCCGCGCTCGGGGTGGAGCGAGTTGCCCTCGGCGTAGCTCATGGCCGTGACCGCGAAGAACGCGCCTGCCACCAGGAACGCGAGCGGCGTCAGCCCGAGCGCGTCGCGCGCGACGAGGCCGAGCGCGAAGTAGATCGAGGAGCCGATGGCCGCCCCGGCGATCGCGAACAGCGCGGCCACGCCGAGCGTGCGGCCGAGGGACTCGCGGGTGCCCACGAGGCCGGTCGAGGTCAGGTCGCGCTCGCGGGGGACCCCGGCGCGCGGGCGGTCCGTGGGCGGGGCGGGCTCAGCCATCGCCCGCGGGTGAGGGCGGCCTGCTCGCTCGGGTAACCGCCTCAGGCACCGCCAGAGCGGGGGGCCGCGCCCTCGCGGGCGAGGATCAGCCGGCCGCCCCCGAGCAGCGTGAGGGCCAGGCCGAGGACCACGCCTACCGACAGCGGCCCGCCGCCGCGCGCGAGCGCCGAGACGACCATGGCGATGCCCACGAGCACGAGCAGCACGGAGAACGCGCGGATCGACTGGCGATAGGCGCGATCCACGCGCGCCATGGTAGACCCGCGGTCAGCGCTCCGCCGCAGCGCCCTCCACGCCCTTCCCCTCCCCCGGCCGGGCGCGCCCGTTACCGGCTCCGTCGCGGGCGGGCGGCGACTCGATGATCACCCGGCACGGGCGCTCGGCGAGCACGTACTCGAGCGTTCGTCCGAAGATCGAGCTGCCGGTCCGCCGCGGCGGGGGCGACATGACGATCGCCCGCGCGCGGATCTCGCGCGCCTCGGCGACGATTCGCCGACCGGCCTCGCCGCGGCGCACCTTCTCCCAGTGGCCGGTGACCCGGCGCCCACCGAGCTCGCGGGCCGCCGCAATCGTCTGGCGCGCCCGGTTCTCCTGCTCGGGCATGGCGGCGTCGATCGGGACGTTGGCCGGGACGGTGAGCGTGACGAGCACGTGGATGCCCTGGCGCCGGCGCGCGGCGAGCTTGAATGCGGTCGAGACGTCCTCGGGGTGGTAGGCATCGTCCTCGACGACCACGAGGATCGACTCGTATTCGACCTCGTGCTCGACGATCGGCTTGGGCACGACGATCTGCGCCGTCTGGGTCAGTGACAGCTGTTGGCTGCGGCGGTAGACGGCGTAGCCCGCGATCCCGATCGCCATCCACACCAGGCCCGAGACCAGCACCCGGACGTCGAGCACGGTCACGACGACGAAGGCGATGCCCGTGCCGAGGCCGCCGAAGAGCGCGAAGAGCGGGATGTCGCGCCCGCCGATCCGGAGGTTGCCGGGTCCTCGGAAGGGACGCTCGTGACGGGGTTGCAAGAGCCGCAGGCGCACCACCGAGACGTGCGCCATCGTGAACCCGAGCATCGCCCCGAAGGCGTAGATCGTGCCCAGGAAGTCGGCCTGGCCGGGGACGATGGCCAGGCAGGCGACGAGCGCGAACGCCGCGATCGCCACGTGCGGAGTGCGAAAGCGCGGATGCAGGCGCCGCAGGCGCTCGGGGAGCTGGCGGTGCTGGCCCATCGAGTAGGTCAGCCGCGAGACCCCGATCAGGCCGGCGTTGGTGGCGATGAAGAGGATCGTCGCGGCCAGGACGCCGACATAGATCTCGGCCGGGCCCGCGAGGGCGGGCGGCAGGTCGAGGTTGCGCACGACGCCGAGGACCGGGTCGTCGGCGAAGCCGCCCTCCTCCTTGGGCAGCCCGAGAGCGGTCTGGCCGTCGCGCACCGGCAGCGCCGACAGGGCGATCGCCGGCAGGAAGGCGTAGATCGCCCCGACCGCGGCCACCACGCCGCCGATCCCGCGCGGGATCGTGCGCTCGTAGTCGCGCGCCTCCTCCGCCAGGTTGGAGACGGTCTCGATGCCGGTGTAGGCGACCATCGCCACCGGGATGGCGATCAGGAAATCCCGCACGGTCGGCGCCGTGCCGAGGTCGACCTGCGAGACGAGCGTGTCCGGCGAGAGCACGAGCACGACGCCCACCGCCACGAGCAGGAGCTGGGTCAGGAAGTCGGCGAGCGCCAGGAAGATGTTGAGCCCGGCCGACTCCTTGACCCCGACGACGTTGATCGCGGCGAGCACGGCGACCACCCCGATTCCGGCGATGACGTCGGCCGGCGACTCTCCGAGCGGCTCCCAGAACACGCCGAGGTAGTGGGGAACGAAGAACGCCGAGATGGCGACCGTGATGATGTAGGTGAGCATCTGGCCCCACGCCGTGAAGAACGACCAGAACTCGTTGAAGGCCTGCCGGGCGAACGACGACGCGCCCCCGGCCTCGGGGTACATCGTCGTCCCCTCGGCGTACGTGGCGGCGGTGGCGGCGAAGAGCAGCCCGGCGATGACGAAGACGACCGGCGTGAGCCCGAGCGCCAGCGCGGCCACGAGCCCGAGCGCGTAGTAGATCGAGCTGCCGACGTTCCCGTAGGCGGTGCTGAACAGGGCGCCCGTTCCGAGGACGCGCTCGAGCCCCTGGTTCTTCGGCCTCCGTTCCGCCATTTTCTCGCCAGGCTATCGAGCACGGACGGCAGAGGAGGCCGGTGGGATCGATCCGTGCGCCGCCGCTTCGGACAGCGCTCGTCAGCGGGCGGAGGCCGTCAGGCGTCCGTTGACCCCGCGTCGACCACGAGCGAAGCGCCACTCACGCCTACACCACGAACGGAATGATCAACAGCGCCACGATGTTCGCGACCTTGATCATGGGGTTGATCGCCGGGCCGGCGGTGTCCTTATACGGATCGCCGACCGTGTCGCCGGTGACCGAGGCCGCGTGGGCCTCAGAGCCCTTGCCGCCGAACTCGCCGTCCTCGATCAGCTTCTTGGCATTGTCCCAGGCGCCGCCGCCGGAGGTCATCGAGATCGCCGCGAAGAAGCCGACCACGATCACTCCGATGAGCAGGCCGCCGAGGGCCTGGTAGGAGAGAACTCCGACGATCACGGGAATCACGATCGGGATCAGCGACGGGAGGATCATCTCGCGCTGCGCGGCCCTGGTGACGATGGCCACCGAGCGTGCGTAGTCGGGCCGCTCGGTGCCCTCCATGATCCCGGGCTTCTCCTTGAACTGCTGGCGTACCTCCTCGACGACACCTCCGCCCGCGCGCCCGACCGACTCGATGGCGAGCGCGGCGAACAGGTAGACCATCATGCCGCCGATGATCAGCCCGATCAGGACCTCGGGCTGGGCTAGGTCGAACGGCAGGAGCCGTTCTCCAGCCGACTGCGCCTCGGCGCGCAGCTCCTCGATGAAGGCGGCGAACAGCACGAGCGCCGCGAGCACCGCGGAGCCGATGGCGTAGCCCTTGGTGACCGCCTTGGTCGTGTTGCCGACGGCGTCGAGGGGGTCCGTGACGTCGCGGACCTCCTGGGGGAGGTCGGCCATCTCGGCGATGCCGCCCGCGTTGTCGGTGATCGGCCCGAACGCGTCGAGGGCGACGATCAGGCCGGTCAGCGAGAGCTGGGCCATCACCGCCACGCCGATCCCGTAGATGCCGCCGAGCTCATTCGCGGCGAGAATGCCGAGGGCGAGCAGGATCGCCGGGGCCGCGGTCGACTGAAAGCCCTGGGCGAGGCCCTGGATGATGTTGGTGGCGTGACCGGTCTGCGAGGCCGCCGCGGTGGTCTTCACCGGGCGGAAGCGCGTCGAGGTGTAGTAGTCGGTGATCACGAACAGCCCCGCCGTGATCCCGATGCCGACGAGCGTGCACAGCCAGAGCTGGATTCCACTCGGGACGCCGCCGGAGGAGAGCAGCGACGATACCCCGCCCTGGAAGCTCAGGTCGTCCATCAGCCACAGCGTGATCGGCAGGAAGGCGGCGGCGGCGAGCAGCCCTGAGACGATCAGCCCCTGGTAGAGCGCGCGCTCGACGTTGCCGGCGCGGCTGCGCACCGCGAAGGTGCCGACGATCGAGGCGAGGATCGAGACCCCGCCGATGACCAAGGGGTAGACGGCGACCTGACCGGGCTCGGTGAAGGTGAGGACGCCGAGCAGCATCACGGCGACGGCGGTGACCGCGTAGGTCTCGAACAGGTCGGCGGCCATGCCGGCGCAGTCGCCTACGTTGTCGCCGACGTTGTCGGCGATCACCGCCGGGTTGCGCGGGTCGTCCTCGGGGATGCCCGCCTCGACCTTGCCGACGAGGTCGGCGCCCACGTCGGCCGCCTTGGTGAAGATGCCGCCGCCGAGGCGGGCGAAGACGGAGATCAGCGACCCGCCGAAGCCGAGGCCGATGAGCGCGTCGACCGCCTCCTCCTCGCCCTCACCGGTGAGCACCAGACCGCCGTAGTAGCCCGCAACGCCGAGCAGCGCGAGCCCGGCCACGAGCAGCCCGGTGACCGCGCCGCCCTTGAAGGCGACGTCGAGAGCGCCCGAGATCCCGCCGCGGGCGCGCTCGGCCACGCGCGCGTTCGCGCGGACCGAGACGTTCATGCCGATGAACCCGGCTGCCGCGGACAGCACGCCGCCGATCACGAAGCCGATCGCGGTCTGAAGGTCGATGGCGACGCCGATCAGGACGGCGAGCACCACCGCGACGCCGGCGATGATCGTGTACTGACGCGACAGGTAGGCCTGCGCGCCCACCTGTACCGCCTTCGAGATCGCCTGCATCTCGGCGTTGCCCGGCGACAGCGCGAGCAGCCAGCGGGTGGTGGCGAGGCCGTAGACCACGGCGGCGCCGGCACAGGCCAGCGAGAGGATCACTCCCCACTCGGTCAGAAATTCGGTCAAGGTCTCTCCGTGTCGATGGTTTCGGCCGCGCGAGCGCCACGGGCGGCGGGTGTCCGCGAGGCGAGAGGCATCGCAGAGGGCGCGCCGGTCAGGAACCTGAGCGCGAGGGTTCGGTCGCGCGTCGCGCGCTCGGGCGGAGCGCGGAACCGATATTCAGAAGCGCGGCAGTTTAGCGGGGATGGCGGGGAACCCGGGGCTTTACCCGCCTCGGCAGCGTCAGGCTGAACGCCGAGCGCGATCAGTCCCCTCCCGGCGTCCAGATCCGCGAACGTGCCGCCGCGCGGGCGGGGTCCTCGGCAGGTGCCGGTGGCGGTGGCGGCTGTCGAGCAGCTCCGGGCGGCGGCGGCGCCCCGCCCGAGGCGGGAGCCTCGCCCGCCTCGGGTGCGCCCGCCCCTGTCCCCGCCTCGCGGGCGTAGGCCATCTGAAGCTGGCTGAGCGCCTCGCGGATCGGTCCCAGGTCGCCCGGCAGGAGAGGCAGGATCGCCCGCGTGCCGTCGATGGCGAGGCGCGCCTGGTCGAGGTCACGCTCGCCGCCCGCCCCCGGGTCATCACCCGCGGCCCCCGGCTCTCCGGTGAGGCCGAGCTTGCGCGCCCCGAGGTTCACGAGCGTGACGACCGTCTGTACGAGCACGTCCGGCACGGTGAGCCGGCGCATCTGCTCCTCGAGCGCCGCCTGGAGCTCCTCCTCGCTCGGGGGGATGTCGCCTTCGCCGGGTGCACCTGCACCCTGAGGCCCTTGGGTGGTCACGTCGTCACCTCCTGCGTCGCGTACGTCCGTGCGGTCGCGGCCACCTCGGTCGCGAACGCGTCCTCGATCGTCGCACCTTCGGCGAGCGCGCGGCGCTGGCGCTGCGTCGGGTTCTCGGGGGCCACCGCGGCGTCGAGGCCGAGCTCCGCGCGGGCGGGCGTCGTCCAGGCGAGCAGCCGGTCGGCCACAGCGGCGGCGGGATACTCCTCGAGCCGCTCGAGATCGATCATGTGCCCGTCGAGCCCGTAGCGGATCGCCCGCCAGAGGTTCTCCTCGACGAGCCGGCCCGCCGGCGGCACGTTCGCCGTGCCCTCGTCGAGGTCGAGGGCGGTCTGGGCCACGCAGGCGACGATCAGCGCGGCCAGCGCGTTCGACTCCTCCGCGCGCGGCTGAGCGTCGCAGATCCGGACCTCGACCGTGCCGAAGGCGTGGTGCGGTCGGACGCTCCACCACAGTTGCGTGTGCTCGACTATCGAGCGGGTGTGCTTGAGCAGCTCGATGTGGGCCGCGTAGGTCGCGAAGTCTCCGAACGGCTCGGGGATCCCGCAGCGGGGAAAGCTCTTGGTGAATATCTGCGAGCGCACCGAGGCGAGCCCCGAGTCGCGCCCGTCGAGGAAGGGAGAGCTCGCCGAGACGGCGAGCAGCTCGGGAAGCACCGAGCGCAACCGGTCGCAGACCGCGATCGCGCGATCGGCGCCACGCACGCCGACGTGGACGTGCAAACTGAAGGTGTTGTTGCGCCGAGCCACGTAGCCGAGCCCCTCGAGCAGGCGCTGGTAGTGGTCGGTGTCGATGATCCGCTGGTCCTGCCACGGGCTCCAGGGGTGCGTGCCGGTGGCGGCGAGGACGACCCCGTGCTCGGCGGCGAGGCGCAGCAGCCCGGCGCGCGCCTCGCGCTGGCGGGCGAGCGCGTCGGCGAAGGTCTCGCCACGGCCCGAGCGGATCTCGATCTCCGAGGAGATCAGCTCACCCGCGACCGCCTGGGCGAGCACCGGATCGGCCCGGGCCGCCTCGCTCAGCTCCTCGAAGCGCTGGACGAGCGAGTGGGTGTCGGGATCGAGGATGTGGAACTCCTCCTCGATCCCGACCGTGAAGTCCTCGGAGGCCTCGAAGACCTCGCGGGCGCGGACCATGTCGAGCATCTCGCGGCGGAAGCTACGTGAGGTAGAAGTAGAGGGCGTGCAGCAGGTCGACGGCCGGGCTCGAGGTGTGCACGGTTACCCCGGGCGGCACCGCCAGCAACGCGTCCGAGTAGTTGAAGATGATCCTGACGCCGGCCTCGACGAGGTCGTCTGCGACCCCTTGGGCGGCTGAGGTGGGGACGGCGAGCACGCCGACGACCACGCCCTCCTGCTCGACGACCTCGGCGATCCGCGCGTAGCCGCGGACGGTGAGCTCCCCGTCGGAGCCGATCGGGTCGCCGACCTTATCGGGGTCCGGGTCGAAGACCGCCACCACCCGGAAGCCGTGCTCGGCGAAGATGCCGGAGCCCGCGATGGCCCGGCCGAGATGACCGGCGCCGAACAGCGCGATGTTGTGCTGGCCGCTCGTGTGCAGGATCCGGCGGATCTGCGCCAGCAGCGCGTCGACGTTGTAGCCGACGCCGCGCTTGCCGAACTTGCCGAAGCCCGACAGGTCGCGACGGATCTGAGTCGAGTTGACGTGCGTGTAGTCGGCGAGCTCCTGGGAGGAGATCGTCTCGCGACCCATCTTGCGCGCCTGGGTCAGCACCTGCAGGTACCGCGATAGGCGGGCCGCGACGCCGAGCGAGAGGCGGTCGAGGCCCGACTCGGTCAGTCCGAGCCCACCCGTGTAGGGCTCCTTGAGCGTCACGCGGTCACTCTATCGAGCCGCTGGACGAGCTCCTCGGCCCCGAATCGCAGCTCGAGCACCTCCTCGCCGTCGATCGCGACCACGGGGATGCGCTCTCCGTAGAGGCGCGCGAGCCGCGGATCGAGGGAGATGTCGATCTCCTCGAGCGCGAAGTCGCGCCGGCTGCGGGCGGCGACCACCGCAGCCTGAGCCTCCTCACAGAGGTGGCACCCCGGCTTGCCGTAGAGCGTGACCCGAGTCATGCCGCCGTCGTGGTCGCCGGAGCCGCGA
>Ga0136616_10001394_pt1 | contig 12626 bp, 11 predicted proteins | sample AntDrymUQ2992106_2_FD_106648 | JGI IMG/M metagenome (GOLD analysis project Ga0136616, IMG submission 106648) | Polar desert sand microbial communities from Dry Valleys, Antarctica - metaG UQ299 (21.06) | ecosystem: Environmental > Terrestrial > Soil > Desert | place: Antarctica: Dry Valley...
GAGCCGGGGAGGCGGCGGCTGAGGTCCGGGCGCGCGCCGCCTCGTACCGTCACGGCCCGATGCATCGCCGCCCGCCGCAGTTGCCCTCGCGACCGCCTCCGCCACGTTCACCGCGTCGCACGGCCGCTGACCGCACGTAGGAGACGTTGTCGGCATCGTCGAGCGTCTTGGCGGTCGTCCCGACGCTGTCGCCGTCGTCGACCGCCCGGACGGCGATGAAGTTGAACTTGGCGGCGTCCTCGGCGATCAGCCGATCACGCCCGCCGTCGGGGTCGGCGTCGCCGGCGGCCAGGCGCTTTGCGCGCTTGAAGTCAGACCCGTCGCGAATCGGGTCGTCCGAGCCGCGGATCTCGTAGCGGGCCGGCTCCCCGCAGTCGAGGTCGTCGCCCGAGCCCGCGAAGGACAGCTCGACGGCGCCTCCCCGCCGCTTCTCGAGCTTGAGCCGGCCGGGTCGCGCCGGCGGGCGTGCGTCGGTCCTGTAGTTGGCGCTGCTGAACTCGTCGTGGTGGAACGTCCACCACTCCTGGTTCGTGTCCGTGCCGCCCGCGTCGCAGGCGTCGGCTGACGTCTCCCAAGCGAATGACCAGCCCTCGCGCGTCACGGCCGTGACCTCGAGCTCGGGATCGCGATCGATGTTGCCGACCGAGGGCGTCGGCTGTACCCAGCCGCCGAGGAACTTCGGCCATCCCGACGGCTCGAGGCCGGTGGGACCGTAGGCGTGGAGCTGGTAGAGGCCGGTGCCGTAGAGCACCTGGCGATCGCTCCCCGAGCCGTCGACCTTGGCGACCGCCGGCTGGGAGACGAGCTGGAAGTCGTCGGTCGCCACGGGGAAGCTCGGTCGGTAGCTGCCGGTGCGCGGGTCCCACGCCTGTACCGAGTGGTTGAAGGGGAGGTTCTGGTTGACGGCCAGCAGGTTGACGACCCCATTCAGGGAGATGCCGCCCTTGATCACCGACGGGCCGGCGCCGTCGGAGAGCTCGCCCACCGAGGGATAGTCGGCGAGGTTGACCTGCATGCCCGCGTCGGTGATGTTCTGGCTGGCGGTGGCCTCGTTCTGGAAGACCTGCAGCTCGTCGCCGTCGCCGTCGACGAGCTTCGCATCGCCGGTCGCGGCCGACACCGCCACCTCGTCGTCCTCGGGATCGTCGTCGGCATCGAGCACGGCGGCGTCGTTTCCCGGCACGACGAGCGGCAGGATGTCACCGGCGAGCGTCCCGATCTCGACCGGCCAGCCGTCCACCATCTCGCCGTCGCCGTGGATCGCGTACACGACGTTCGCGCCGAGGCCGCCCTGCACGAACGCGTCGAAGATGCCCGTCGGCACGTCGGGCGGCTCGTCGAACTCGCCCTCGAGCACCTCGTTGGTCGCGATCACGACCTCGGGGTCGCCGTCCCCGTCGAGGTCGCCGACGGCCGGCGAGGTCGGTATCTCGGCGCCCGGGTGGTCGCCCGGCGTCGACAGCTTGGCCGGGAAGCCAGGGAGCCGCTTGCCGCGGCCGTCCCACGCGTACACGTGCTGGTCGAGCGATCCGGCGACGACGTCGAGCCGCCCATCCTCGTCGAGGTCGGCGAGCGCGGGTGACCCGAGGAAGCCGCGCTTGATGTGGTTGTCCGTCGTGATCTGCCGATCCTCCGCGTCGAAGCACGGCTTCTCGACCCCCTCGACGCACGGCGACGAGAGGCTGAGCTTGACGCGCTGTGGAAAGCCGTCGACGCGCCGGCCGTCGCGGTGCCAGGCATAGAGCCGCTCGCCCGCGGTCGCGACAAGCTCGGGCTCCCCGTCGCCGGTCACGTCACCGATCGCGGGGGCCCGAAGCGACTCGCGCGGGGCGTCGTCGAGGCTGCCGGGCGGACGGTCGTGAGAGCGCGCGGCCGAGTAGCGCTTGGTCAGCACCGGCCGCCCGTCGTTGAACGACTCGAGCGGGCGGCCGCTCGAGTCGAGGACGTGGAGCTCCCCGCTCGAGGTGCCGAGGATGACGTCGAGGCGGTTGTCGCCATCGAGGTCGGCGAGGCGCGTCGGCGTCTCGCCGCCCGAGCCGGTAACGAGCTTCGAGGGCTCTGAGCCGGAGCCGAGCGGGCGCGGCCACCCCTTGAGCGTTCCGTCGTCACGGTATGCGTGAAGCGTCTTGCGATAGCGCCCGATGTTCTGTGCGTCGCCGGCCTCGTGGACCGTCAGCCGGATCTGGAAGGCGTGGCGCTCGGGGTCGGGGTCCGGGTAGGGGTCGGTCGGGAACGGGTCGCTGGCGCGCCCAGCCGGCCGGCCGGCATCGTTTGAGACGCTGCCGTCGCAATCGTCTGCGAGTTGCTGGAGCAGCGAGACAGGCAGACGCCCAAGCCTCCCGTCGGTCTCGCCGCGACCACTCGCGCCGGGCACCGCCGCGAAATCGGAGTCGTTCGCGTCCTGCCCGCACGCGTACTCGACCTCCCACCTGCCGACGCCAGCCTTCGAGTGGGGAGCCGCGGCCCGTCCGTCGATCGGCACGCCCGCTGACCCGACCCTGTCGACGTTGATCGGGGCGAACCAGTCCGGCGCGTCGAGCTGGGCCTCGGGCGGGATCCGCCGCTCCTGGATGCGCTGCATCGCGCCGGCGAGGTTGACGCGCCCGTACCCGAAGTGCGTGTCCCATCCCGTGTTCGCCTTGTCGGGTAGGCCGATCGAGCCGGTGTTCGCGGGCAGGACGTCCTCAGCGGTCATCGTGAGGAGCTGGCGAATCTCGTTTCCGGAGAGGCTGCGTGGCAACCGGGTGCGACGAAAGCGCTTGCGACCGTACGACTCGAGCAGTCCGGCCGCACCCGACGCCTGACCGGTGTTCGCGGACCCGGTCGCGCCCATGAGCACGATGTCCGCCTTGCCGCCGTACTGGGTCAGGTTGGAGTTGCGGAAGAAGCTGGTTGTCGGCGGCTGCGTGCCGGAACTGAACCCGCCTGCCGTTAGCCCGCTCAGCCCGGCGAAGAACTCCGAGCAGCCCGGAATCGAGAGGTCAGGTCCACCCACGCCGGGGAGGCTCCCGACGCCGCACTCGCTCGGCGCCGAGTCGGGTAGCGAGCCGGCCACGTAGATCGCCTCGTTGTAGTTCGTCGGGTAGTTGTGATTCGCGCTATTGATGTCGCTCGAGACGAGCGTCAGCGTCACGCCCTTGCGGTCGGCATACGTGAACGAGCGCCGCGCGAAGTTCGAGTTGATGAGGCCGCCGACAGCGCCCTCCACGACATCGGCGCCGTTGTCGGCCGCATAGACCGTGCCGAGCGCGTAGAGGTTCGTGTCCACAACGAACGTGTCCCACACTCGCAGCGGCATGATCTGGCAGTCGGGGCACATGCCGGTTGCGTCGATGCCGTTGTCGGTGTCGCTCGCCGCCTCTTGGGCCCGGCCCGTCCCGTGGCCGCTCGCGCTACAGCAGCTCGAGACGTCGAACGGATCGTTGTCGTCATCGAAGAAGTCCCACCCGGCGATGTCGTCGACGTAGCCGTTCTCGTCGTCATCGTCGTTGTCGGAGAAGGTCGCGATCAGGTCCGAGCCGTCAAGGACGTCGTCGGACTCCGTATCGCCCGCGTCGATCGCGACGCGCGGATCACAGGCGAAGTCGACGACGTTGACGGCATCGTCGCCGTTGGTGTCGTCTTCACCCCGTTTGCGCTCCGCGCAGTCGTCCTGTCCGGCGATCGCGCTGGCGCTCGAGTCGATCTTCGGCCTGGGGAGCTCGGCCACGTTGAGATGGACCTTCTCGATCAGCTCCTCGGACTGCCACTCGATGCCCGTGTCGAGAATCGCGACGACGGTCTTCGGACTGCCGGTCGAGTACTTCCACGCGGTGTCGGCGCGGACTCCCGCGATCTGCGCACACTCGGGGTCGCCGGCAGCCTGGTTGGCGGCGCGGCCGGCGCTGTCGAGCTGGCTGCAGTCGTCATATTCAGTGCGGCCTCCGGGCGCGGTTGGATCGAGATCACGTGCAGAGTCGGGGTTGAACCCGAACGAGCCGAACTGCTCGTTGAAATAGCTCAGGCATTCCCGCTCGCCCGGTGTGTCCTCGTCGTCCTCTTCGCACTGGTCGAACTCCGGGTCGTTCGGCGTGTTGAGCCGCGGGCTCTCACTCGGGTCGGTGCCCGGATCCCCGAAGTCCGCCACCGCCGTGCCGGCGATCAGCACGACGAGGCCCATGGCCACGAAGATCGCGACGAGCCCAGCGCTGCGGAGTCTTCCCCTCATCTTCACCAACCCCCGCGCCGTAGGGTCGCAGAGGCGAGCGGATCATGCGCTGCCGGCTTTCGAGACCGCCCGCGACTAGCCCGCCAGCAGCGCCTCCACGAGCGCCGGCCCGTCGCGCGCCAGCCGCGAGCGCGGCGTGACCTGGTCGAAGCCGGCGTCCTCGGCGCGGCGGCGGGTGTCCTGATCTACGTGCGCGTAGAAGCCCAGCGTGCGCACTCCCTCGAGCTCGCGGCCCATCTTCATCGACTCGACGAGCATCGAGCCGTCGAAGCTGGGATCCGTCAGGTCGACGATCAGCAGCTCAGAGCGCGCCGCCTCGGCGCGCGCCGACTCCTCCTGGTCGAGACGCGTGACCTCGTGGCCCGCGGCGGTGAGCGACCCCTCGACCTTCGAGCCGAAGAGGAGGTCGGGGCAGAGCAGTGCGATCCGGGCCATCTACTGCGCGCGCCGCTTGCGGAACTCCTCGCGCACCGACTCCGGCCGGCCCCACATCTGCGTGATCTCCACGCGGCCCGAGCGGGTCTCGCGAACGGCGAGCTCGCCTTCGATCCCCTGCCCGTCGAGCAGCGCGAGCGTGCCGCGGACGCTCTCGGGCGCGGCCGCGTGGCCGAACTCGCGCGCCACGAGCAGGCGCCAGTGCCAGTCGTTTCGTGAGTGGCCCTGCGCGTTCACCTGCACGAGGATCGTTGTCGCCTCGATGTAGCGCTCCTCGTCGAAGATCCGGAGATCGAACTCGAGGTCGGTCCAGTCGGGCGGAAGCGAGTCGACTATCCGCTGAAAGTCCTCCGCGAGCGCCACGCGCAGAACCTTACGCGCCGTCCCGTCGAGCTAGGGGATCTCGACGCGGTTGAAGGACTTGTGCTTGTAGAAGTCGCGGTCCACGCAGCCCTTGATGCCCGGCACCTTCCCACAGCTCGTGTACTGCCAGAAGGTCCACCCCTCGCCGTCCCAGTTGTCGGCCGGCACGTCCGGGCGCTTGACCTCGTAATTGGCGATGAAGAGCGCCTCGTAGCCGCGCTTGGCGAAGAACTGCGTGTTGTCCATCTGCACGTGCCAGAACGACGGGTAGGTGTAGATCATCGGCTTGACGCCCACCTCGCGGTCCACCTTCCTGAGCCACTTCTTGGCCCAGTAGCGGAGCTCGTCGGGGTTGAGCGATCCCGCGTCCTCGAGGTCGAGCATCGGGAGCAGATCGCCGCTTCGCGGCTTGGCGATCCGGAGGAAGTGCTTTGCCTCGGCCTTCGCGTCGTCGGCTATGTGCGACTCCTTGCCGCCGCTCGGGCGCGCGTAGTGGTAGGCGCCGAGCTTCACGTCGCGCTTGTCGGCCCCGCTGCGGTTCGACTCGTACCACTTGTCGACGAAGTTCGTGCTCTCACTCGCCTTGACGATCGCGAAGCGCTCGCCTGAGCGCGCGACCTCGCCCCAGTCGATCTCGCCCTGGTGGTTCGAAACGTCGATGCCGGGGAGCTTCGCTCCGGCGGCCGCCGGAGCGACCAGGGCGGCGCAGACGGCGCACGCGGCCACCAGCGCGCGGCGACGCCGCGCGCGTCTCGATCTGTTCACGAGGCGCGTCGCTCTCATCGAATCGCCTAGTACCTTCACGAACGTCGGCGCGTCTGTCAACTCACAACCGGGCGCCGGCGACGCTGTGTCACGATCTCGTAATGACGATCGTCGCGACGTCCGACTACCAGCGACTCCACGACGACGCCGGCCTCGTCGATCGCTCGGATCGCGGCAAGCTGCTGCTCACGGGGGCCGATGTGGCGGAGTTCCTGCAGGGCCAGCTCACCAACGACATCGAGGCCCTCGCGCCGAGCACGGGCTGCTACGCGGCGCTCCTCACCCACAAGGGCAAGCTGAGGGCCGACATGCGCGTCCTGCGCGGGGACGACTGGCTCCAGCTCGATACGGAGCCGGCGACGCTCGCGCTCGTGCTGAAGACGATGCGGATGTACAGCCTCGGCCGCGACGTGCGAGTCGCGGACGTGACGTCCGAGCGCGCGATCCTGTCACTCGTCGGTCCGGCCGCCGCGGAGCGCCTCGACGTTCAGCCACCGCCCGTCGAGCACGCGTTCGCGGAAGGCGAGCACGGCCTCTACGTGAGGACCGACCTCGGCGTCGACATCGTGTGCGCAGCCGCCGACGTCGAAGCGGTCCGCGCCGAGGTCGACGTCGAGGCGGTCTCCGACGAGGCCGCGGAGTGCGTGCGGATCGAGGCCGGACGCCCGCGCCTTGGGCGCGACATGGACGCGGGCACGCTGCCGGCGGAAGCGGGCATCAACGAGCGCGCCGTCAGCTTCACCAAGGGGTGCTACGTCGGTCAGGAGACGGTCGCCCGGCTGCATCACAGGGGGCGTCCCAACCGGCACCTGCGCGGGCTCCGCCTGTCCGTGGCCGCCGAGGCCGGCGAGCCGATCACGTTGGGCGACAGGCTAGTGGGCCGCCTCGGCTCAACCTGCGTATCGCCGGCCCTGGGTCCGATCGCGCTCGCGATCGTGCGCCGTGAGGTCGAGCCGGGTGAGGCGGTGGCAGTCGGCGAGAACGGCACTACGGCGGATGTCGTGGAGCTCCCCTTCCGCGTCGTCGACTGAGCGCCCGCGGCATCGCTGCGACCCGCGCCCGCGAAGCGTCGCAAAGGGAACGTCCGCCGGGGCTCGAAAACCAAACGTGGCTCGCGTGCGAATACATGACCATCGGATATCCACCGAGACAGTCGCGACCGCGAAGTCGTGGCCGAAGGCGCCGGATAGCATGCCGCTGCCCACGATGAGAACCGCTCCGATCGACCCAAGCACGACGGCTGCACGAGGGCTGCCGGCTCCGTCGCGGGCATTCGGTTAGGGTTCGCCGCCGAGGGATGTCGACCGGGTCTCGAGGGGGAGTGAGGCGGTGACTGGCACGCGGTGGACGCGCGTCGCGACGTTCGCCGTCGTCGGCCCGCTTGCTTCGCTCACGCTGGCGGCGTGCGGGAGCAGCGACTTCGCGAACGATCCGCGACCACCGGTCCCGCTGGAGACGACCGGCGTGATCACCGACAGCCAGGTCACGGTCTCGCCGAGCTCGTTCGGAGCGGGGCCGATTCTCTTGACGATCTCGAACCAGACGCCGGAGTCGCACACCGTCACGCTCAAGGGGGGGGACATCTCGCCCGAGCGCGTCGGCCCGATCAACCCGGGCGACTCGGCGACGATCCAGAAGACCGTGCCGGAGGGCTCCTACGAGGTGGCGGCCGAGTCGAAGGAAGGCGTCTTCAGCGAGATCGAGCCGGCCGACATCACCGTCGGAGCGCCACGCGGTACCGCGTCAGACGACCTGCTGCTTCCCTAGCGGGCCGCGAGCCTTCGCCACTCCCGGTCCTCGGGCGCTCGCTCGCTACGATCCGCGCCTCGCTACCCGGGAGACGACTAGGCAATGGCTCAAGCTGATCTGACGAACGTGACCGACGTGGGCGTCGAGCCCGGAACCCTTCCGCCGACGATGACCGCGTGGGTGATTCGCCAGGACCGCGAGGGCGAGCCGACCGACGCCTTCCAGCTCGAGGAGATCGAGGTGCCCGAGCCCGGCGCGTTCGAGGTGGTCGTCCGCGTGATGGCGGCCGGCGTGAACTTCAACAACGTCTGGGCCGCCCTCGGCCAGCCGGTCTCGGTCTTTCGCTACCACCCCGAGGAGGACCACCACATCGGCGGCTCGGACGCGTCCGGGATCGTTTGGAAGTGCGGCGAGGGCGTGACCAAGTGGAAGCCCGGCGACGAGGTCGTGGTCCACTGCAACCAGGCCTCCTACGAGGACGTGGAGGTACACGGGCTCGACCCGCTGGCCGCTCCGTCGCAGAAGATCTGGGGCTATGAGACCTCGTGGGGCTCGTTCGCGCAGTTCACGAAGGTGCAGGCCCAGCAGCTCCTGCGCAAGCCCGGAAATCTGACCTGGGAGGAGGCCGCGAGCTACGGCCTGACGTACTTCACCGCGTACCGGATGCTGATCGACCAGTGCCGGCTGCAGGCCGGCGACCGCGTTCTGATCTGGGGCGCGGCCGGCGGGCTCGGCGTCTTCGCCACCCAGCTCTGTCACATCACGGGCGCGCAGGCCTGCGGCGTCGTGTCCTCGGACGAGAAGGGTGAGCTCGTGGAGCGCCTCGGCGCCACGGCCTTCATCAACCGCGGCGAGTTCGCCGGCATGATGCGCACCGGCGACGAGACGCCCGACGAGGAGAAGGCGCGCTTCAAGGAGTCGCGACGGTTCTCCAAGGCCGTCAAGGAGGTTCTGGGCGGCGAGCCCGACATCGTGTTCGAGCACGTCGGCAAGGCCACGTTTCCGACGTCCGTGCTCACCGTCAAGCCATTCGGGAAGGTCGTGATCTGCGGCGCCACGTCGGGCTTCAACCTGGACTTCGACGTCCGCTACCTCTGGATGCGCCAGAAGCAGATCATCGGCTCGCACTTCGCGAACGCGTGGGAGGCCAACCAAGCCAACCAGCTGATCGAGCAGGGCCGGATCCGCCCGGTGCTGTGGCGCACGATGGGCTTCGAGGGCGTGGCCGAGGCGCATCAGCTGATGCGCGACAACAAGCACCTCGGCAAGATCGCGATCCTCGTGGGCGCCGCGGAGCAGGGCGAGGGCAAGACGGCCGAAGGCCCGGGGGCGATCCGTGCCGAGGTCGGGGCGTGATCGGGCAGCCCGGCACGCGCCTCGTCGAGATCAACTGGGTGGCCAACCCGTTCAGAGCGGACAAGTTCGCCGCGGCGTGGCGGCCGGCCGCCGAGGCGGCGCTCGACTACGGGGCCACATCCTGGGCGCTGCTGCGCTCGGACGAGGACCCGTCTCACTTCAAGCAGCTCGCGGTGTTCGAGGACAAGGTCGCCTGGGAGCGCTACTGGCTGTCCGAGGAGATCTCCGAGGCGAGGGCGGCGGCGGCAGGCCTCTTCCAGATCCCGATCCTGCCCGAGTGGCATGAGGTGGTGGGCGCGGCCAGCCTCGCCGAGCAGGCAAGCGCCGGCTGAACGTCGCCGAGCGGGAAGACCCCAGCTTCGCTCGGGCGAGAAGACCTCAGCCCTGCTCGAGAGGCGCCATCGTGAGCCCGGCGTCGCGCAGCTGCTCCCAGTAGTGCTCGGCCGGCTCTCGGGGCCCGCTCCACACGATCGCCTGCCCGGCGCTGTGGATCTTGCCGGCGATCGCGTGACCCTGGTCGAGCGATACGCCCGGAATCACGCGCGCCAGCGCGGCGGCCACGCCGTCGAAGGTGTTGTGGCTGTCGTTCAACACGATCACCCGCCAGGCGCCGCCCAGCCCGCTGCCGGGATCGCCGGTGCGCGGGCGCTCGATCGTCTCGGTGCTCATCCTCCCTCGATCCCGGCTTCCGCGGCCCGGCCCGCCTGCGCCTCGGCGCGCTTGCGCCAGTAGCGCTCGAGGCCGAGCCACAGCTGCTCGGGCGGCGCGGCCTGGAAGAAGCGCTCGACCGCCCCTTCGTCGGCGGCGTCGTCGCGGACCTCGGCCTCGAGGCCGGCGATGAACGCGTCCCTGCCGTGCGCCCGCGCCCGCTCGCCCGAGCGGACGAGCGCCTCGCGGACGCGCAGGATGCGCTCGTCCACGGCGCCGATGGTGCCGAAGTGGGTGAGTCGCAGACTGCTGGCGCCCCACTCGGCGAGCGTGTCGAGCGACTCGCTCCAGAGCTCGAGGTCGATGTCGGGCGGCGGCGTGGGTGCCACCGCGAGCTTCCCCGGCGGGATCGTCACGCCGCCGACGTCGCCGACGTAGGCGTCGCCGCTCGCCTCGTGCAGGAACGAGACGTGGTGAGAGGCGTGCCCCGGCGTGTACGCCACGCGAAAGCCCTCGATCGTCTCGCCGCCGCTCAGCGTCCTTACGTTCGCGACCGGCACCGGCGCGACCTCGCCCCAGAGGCGCTCCATGTCATCGCCGTAGAGCTTGCTCGCGCTCGCGAGCAGCTTCGCCGGGTCGATCAGGTGCGGCGCGCCGCGCTCGTGCACATATACGGGCAGCTGCGGGAAGCGGCGGACGAGCGCGCCGGTCGCGCCGGCGTGGTCGAGGTGGACGTGGGTGAGGAGCAGTGCGCGTGGCTGCTCGCCGTCGAGGCCCTCGAGCAACGTGTCGAGACAGGTCGTGGGGCCCGGGTCGATCACCACGCCGTCGACCTCGTGCGCGGCGATCACGCGGTCGCGCCCCAGGTGCATCACGTCGATCGTGCGGCTCACCGGCAGGCCACCTTACAAGCATCGTCGGGGGCGCTTCGAGGCCGCCGGCCGCCTGCCCGACCGTACAATTGCCGGCCATGAGCGAGCATCGGCTGCCCGAGCCCGACCGGCCGTGGGTGATGCGCACCTACGCCGGGCACTCCACCGCGCGCGATTCCAACGAGCTCTACCGCCGCAACCTCGACAAGGGCCAGACCGGCCTGTCGGTGGCGTTCGACCTGCCCACGCAGACGGGCTATGACCCCGACCACGAGCTCGCTCGCGGCGAGGTGGGAAAGGTCGGCGTCTCGATCGCCCACAAGGGCGACATGCACTCGCTGCTCGACGGCATCCCGCTCGACCAGATGAACACGTCGATGACGATCAACGCCACGGCCGCCTGGCTGCTCGCGCTCTACATGACCGTGGCGGAGGAGAACGGGGTCGACGCCGGCGCGCTGCAGGGCACGACTCAGAACGACATCATCAAGGAGTTCCTCTCGCGCGGGACGTACGCGTTCCCACCCGGGCCCTCGATGCGGCTGATCGGCGACATGATCGCCTTCACCGTCGACGAGGTTCCGAAGTGGAACCCGATCAACGTCTGCTCGTACCACCTCCAGGAGGCGGGGGCCACGCCGGTGCAGGAGCTCGCCTACTCGCTCGCGACCGCTCAGGCGGTGCTCGACGAGGTACGGCCGCGTGTGCCCGCCGAGACCTTTCCGCGCGTCTTCGGCCGGATCTCGTTCTTCGTCAACGCCGGCATCCGGTTCGTCGAGGAGCACGCAAAGCTGCGCGCCCTGGACGAGCTGTGGGAGTCGATCGGGCGCGAGCGCTACGACGTCGAGGACCCGCGCTTCCTGCGGCTGCGCTACGGCGTGCAGGTGAACTCGCTCGGCCTCACCGAGGCCCAGCCCGAGAACAACGTGATCCGCATCGTGCTGGAGGCGCTCGCGGTTACGCTCGGCCGAAGCGCCCGCGCGCGTGCGATCCAGCTCCCGGCGTGGAACGAGGCGCTCGGTCTGCCGCGGCCCTGGGACCAGCAGTGGTCGCTGCGGATCCAGCAGATCCTCGCCTATGAGACCGACCTGCTCGAGTACGAGGACATCTTCGAGGGCTCGAACGTCATGGAGGCGCTGGTAGCCGAGCTCGTGGAGGGCGCCCGCGCGGAGATGGCGGTGGTGGCCGAGCACGGTGGCGCGGTCGGGGCGGTCGACTACATGAAGACCCGGCTCGTCGAGTCCCATCGCGCACGCGTGGCGGCGATCGAGACCGGTGAGCGGAAGGTCGTGGGCCAGAACGTCTACACGTCCACCGAGCCCTCGCCGCTCGGCGAGGGCGAGGACGGCGGCATCATGACCGTCGACGAGGGCGTCGAGCGAGGCCAGATCGAAGCCGTGGGGCGCTGGCGCTCTGAGCGCGACGAGGGCCGCGTGGCCGCGGCGCTGTCCGACCTCGAGGCGGCGGCCCGCGACGACTCGGTGAACGTCATGCCGGCCACGCTCGCGGCCGCGCGCGCCGGCGCCACCACCGGCGAGTGGGCCGGCGCCCTGCGCGAGGTCTTCGGCGAGTACCGCGCGCCCACCGGTGTGGCCGGCGCCGCCGCGGCGCCCGACGACGAGGCGCTGTCCGAGCTGCGCGAGCGCGTGGACCGCGTGTCGGCGGCATTGGGGCGCCGCGTGAAGATCCTCGTCGGAAAGCCCGGGCTCGACGGACATTCGAACGGCGCCGAGCAGATCGCCGTCAGGGCGCGCGACGCGGGCATGGACGTGGTCTACGAGGGGATACGCCTCTCCCCCGCCCGCATCGCCCAGGCCGCCGTCCAGGAGGGCGTCCACGTGGTCGGGCTCTCGATCCTCTCGGGCTCGCACCGTGAGGTGATCCCGCTGGTGCTCGCGCAGCTCGAGGAGGCCGGTGCGACCGTGCCCGTGGTGGTCGGCGGCATCATCCCGCCGGCCGACGAGCGGGCTCTCCTCGAGGCGGGGGTCGCGCGCGTCTACACGCCGAAGGACTTCGAGATCAGCCGCATCATGGGCGATGTCGTGGACCTCGTGGCCGAACGCAACGGCGTGGCCGCGGCGCCCGCCTGACGCCAATCTCGCGGCCTCGCTCGCGCCGGCTGCCGGCTGACGACTACTCGATGTCCGACGCCACGCGCCTCAAGATCGACCAGGCCCAGCAGGAGATCACCGACCTCGCCTACGAGCGCGCCGCCGCGATGGTCGTGGACA
>Ga0136616_10001395_pt1 | contig 12625 bp, 13 predicted proteins | sample AntDrymUQ2992106_2_FD_106648 | JGI IMG/M metagenome (GOLD analysis project Ga0136616, IMG submission 106648) | Polar desert sand microbial communities from Dry Valleys, Antarctica - metaG UQ299 (21.06) | ecosystem: Environmental > Terrestrial > Soil > Desert | place: Antarctica: Dry Valley...
ACAGCTCACCCTCACTCTGTCAGCCAATCAAGCGGTCCAGGAGGAACTGTTGCATTACCTGGCGGCTTTGAAAGCTGCGTGAGATCGCCATCAACCGAGATTTATGCAACGCTAGGGTTTAGGTGACCGGGGCGGGCGCTGTCACTGTACATCAGAACAGGTCAAACGCTACCGCGCCAGGATTTCCGGCCCGCTCTTGGACCGCATCGACATGACGATCGAGGTGCCGAACGTACCGCACGAGATACTCCTCGACCACGGCAGTCACACGGAGAGCAGCGCCAGCGTTCGCGAGCGTGTGTGCGCCGCGCGCGCCCGCCAAGTCGAGCGCAGCGGCAAGCCCAATAGCCAATTGAACAACAAAGAGATCGATCGTTATTGCCGGCTCACCGAGACCGACACCCGCCTACTCGGGTCCGCGATCGATCGCTTGGGATTTTCCGCGCGCTCCGCGCATCGCATCCTCAAGGTCGCTCGCACGATCGCGGATCTCGAACCCCGAGATGATATACAAGCAACGCATTTGACCGAGGCGATCTCCTATCGACGGCTAGAGCGGCCCCCGCGTTGACCCGCTCCGGCGTCGCTTGACGGTTGTTACGGTGCGACGGGCTATCACTGAGCGCCACGTTGCATCTGCTCCTCATACATTAAGCGGGAGGGACTCTCCCCGAGGATTAAGCTCTCAAACCGCAGCTACAGCCCATTGAATGGTAGGTCCGTAGTAAAGTAGTAGATAAGTGGGAAGTGATATGATTAGTTGTGCGAGGTCGATTATGCATAGCTTGATTGTTTTTATTCTATCTGTTGCACCGGTAGCGCCAGCGTTAGCTTGGGATGACGATGGGTTCATTATCACGGGTAAAGCAGCGTTTCCTGGCTAGGATCGGCGTTGCGAGCACCAACGAATTATTTGGAGCACCCGCCGATGAAGTTCGACATGCCGCAAATCATAGCATTCATCGTATTGTGGATGGTGGTGGCGTTTATGATTTTTACGTTCTTCTAATCAATATGTGATGCCCCCGACGAGGAGACAGCAACCTAGGCACATTAGCGCATCATTTGTACTAGCCTCGCGCTATTCGGTGCGCGATGAGAAACGTCGGTGCCATCCACGACGCCGAGGATGGGGGCCTCAGGAACAATTCGCCGAACAATACGTCATATGTCCTGCGGCAGGAGGATGGGAATGATTCCCCCGTCCTTTTTCATAGCTTCCAGTAGGGGAAAACATGTGCGCTTTGGCAAAAGATTAGGGACACCGCTATGCTATAATTATTTTGCTCCCTTGGGTGATGAGAGCGACGGGAAGCAGGGTCGCATGTGACAAATATAGGAGGAATGTATGGGCGAGTGGGGTATGCTTATTCCAGTGGTAGTAGCCCTCATCGGTCTTTACGCGCTTCACTGGGCGAGACAAGAAGAAGTTGTTCAGCCCGAAGAGAGCGCTCACCACCTCCGGGCCGACCAGGGCGGGGTTGTTGCCGGAGATGAGGCTGCGGCTACGGGCGATGAGGCCACTGAAACTGGGTCCGCCGCCGGCACCGAAGGTGGCACAATTCCGTTAAAATCAGATAGAGCCTCTGAGGAAGTTTCGTGATTCGTTAAAATTGCTCGTTTGTTGAACCAGAGCCCGGCCTTGTGCCGGGCTTTGTTTACCTCGATTGGCGGACGATCCGCGCTACCTAGAAAGGACGGTAGCCTAAGAATTCCATAATGGCTGGCCAGTGTTTAACCGCTGGCGTGGTCTTGCGGGCCTCCCAATTGTGCAGCGTTCCTTCCGAAACTGGTAGAAAGGTAGCAGCGTTGCCCTGCGTTAGCGATCGGTTCGATCGTTACTCCCCGAGACCGACACCCGTCTACTGGGGTCCACCATCGATCGTTTGGGGTTTTTCGCGCGCTCCGCGCATCGCATCCTCAAGGTCGCTCGCACGATCGCGGATCTCGAACCCCGAGATGATATGCAAGCAACGCATCTGACCGAGGCGATCTCCTATCGACGGCTAGAGCGGCCCGCGCGTTGACCCGCGCCCCGCGGGGCGGACCGACACTCAAGTTCTCCGAACCGTCGCCGATTAACCCTGCGACGGACGGGGGGCATGGATGCCACGGCGAGGGAGACATCCGCTGCACATCTCCTTCTCAAGCCGCATTCCCACTTAAACGCCTCACGCGCACCAGCATCTCAAATGGCGCGCGCCGGCTTTTCATTGACTTGCAGACGAGGAGGATCGCGATGATCGGTCTTGTAAGGCGCGCTTGGCTCGTGCTCGTTTTGACACCCGACGGGACCAAGGGCCTGAAAGAGGTCCCGATCGAGGAGTACCACGCATTGCGATGGACCTTAGATGCAATACGCGCCGGGCAAGGCGAAGACGGTGCGGGCCCGCATGCGTATCAAACCGACGGCGCCACCGATTGTGGCAGATACACGGACGCGCTGATCGCGTCCCTCCGCACCGGCGTCTAGGTCGCTGTATGCGCATCTAGATCCCACTCGAGTCTTACAAGGTACCCATGCAGCCCACCTGATATAGCCAAAATCTGTGCCCGCGCTATGCAAACGGCCCCACGTTGCGATGTTCCTCGTCACGTTCGCGGCGGGCGGAGGCTACACCGCCGACTTCGCGGAAGCCTCTCTCGCGGTCCGTCACCTTGAGCGATCCCAAGTCGCTGCCGGCGAGCGGGGTGGTCGGCACGGACGCGGCCCAGCCCATCCCCCGGCCGCAGGTAGACGTGGACAAGCTGTTGCCGGGGCTCGATAATAACCTCGGCTTCGTCGACCTCAAGGACGGGGATACCCTCCCCATCGCCCAGACCCGCGTGCGGGTCAAGGGGCAGGCGGGTTCGAGCTTTAAACTGAGTGCGAACGGCTCCGAGGTCTCCCGGGCGCGCGTCGGCAAGAAGGCCGTGCTGGCCGAGCAGCGGCTCCTGGTCTGGGAATACATCGGGATCCCGCTCAAAGCGGGCCGAAACACGCTGACGGTCCGACAGATCGACCCCTTCGGCAACGAGAGGGGCATGCGCAGCATCAGCGTCACCGGCCCCGACCGGCTTGGTCGCATCGAAACCCATCTGCCCGAGGCCCCGATCGCCGACGGCCATACAGCACTACCGGTAACGGTCCGGCTCACGGACGCCAAGGCCGTCCCGGTCACCGGGCGCACGCCGCTCACGGAGGCCACCGCGGTGCGCTGGCAGGTCGAGGACCTCGACCCGCGCGAGCCAGGCGTACAGGTCTTCATCGACGGGGGCAAGGCTGAATACCGCCTCCTGCCCCCGGACCTCTTCGAGAGTAACAAGCGCGTGGCGGCGCTCGGGGGCGACTACCAGTTCTCGACGCGCGGGCGTGTCTACGCGCGCCATGAGCTCATCTCCTCGCTCTCGAGCCCCTTCGCGCTCAACCAGCTTCAGGAGAACCACAACACCGTGATCGGGATCGATACCGACTATATGAAAGATGCGAACCTGTTCAGTGAATACCGGGCACGCGACGCCTTCGATGGGCGCAGCAGCGGGGCGGCCATCGGGACGCGCAACGCCTGGCACCTCTTCGAGGGGCTGACCCTGCACACCAGCGCCGAGCAGGTGAAGGCCCTGGAGTCGGCGGGCGCGGGCTTCGACAGCGACTCTCAGGCTTACACCGCGGCCATCGAGTACACCGGCCACCCGCTCTGGAAGGCGAGCGGCCGAGTCGAGTCCTACCACGCGTCGAACGCCGAGAGCTGGCTCAGCACCCTGGGCTTGGCCCACAAGCTTAGCCGCGACTGGACCTTTCTCGGCCGCAGCATCCTGGTGCTGACAGATAGCGAGGGCGCCGCTGGCGCGAGCCTCCAGCACCGCCGCCAGCTTGGCGTGGCTTACCGCGACACCGAGACCAACGTCTGGAACGCCTTGGCCCGTTACGAGCACAAATACGAAGACGGCAGCCCGCGCGTGGGCTTCGGCCTCAACACTACGGGTCCAAGTCTGGACCTGCAGCGCACCGTCGATGCCGTGTCGCTGCACTACAACTATCAACCCGAGCGCTCCTGGGTCGTGAGCGGACGGATCGCGGCCAAGTACGTCCAGGAGGATTCATTCGGCATCAAGAGCGGCTACGACGCGGAGCTGCTCATGGGACGCTACACCATGGACTTGACAGAGCGCTGGGATATCGGGCTCCAGGCCTCGGCGTTGGCCGGGGAGGGCTTCGAAAGCGTCCAGTTCGGCTTCGGGCCGGAGCTGGGCTATCGGGTCGCCGACAACCTCTGGAGCTCGGCGGGCTACAACCTCTTCGGCTTCGAGGATGAGGACCTTAGCGCCGACGAACACACCGATCAAGGTGTCTACGCCCGGCTCCGCTTCAAGTTCGACGAGGAGCTGTTCAAGCCGGTTATGGACCTCCTGAAATAGACTCGGTGGGACAATGAACGCATGGGCGACGACAATGAGGCAGCGCGATTATAGGGCAGCAACCGGCGATCGTCGCCGCCCTGGCGCTACTCCTCGCGACCCTGTGGCCGACCACGAGCTGGGCCGTCTACATCAACCGCTACTCGACCGCTAACCCGGGGAGCGTAACCTTCACCGGCAATACCCTGGCCTGATCAAGCAAACCAACGCGAACGCCCACCCGTGGCAGCACCGGCCATTGGGGAGCGAGCGGGTCATCCCTTAGGGTTTGGCAATCGCCTCGATATCGACCAGGCGGGCGCCGGTAAAGGTCAGGATCCGCGGAAAGCTCCCGGTACCCGGACGGTAGTGCCATTGCTCGACCAGGGCCTCGTTGGCGCCAGACACGATTTCCTTAAACACCGGTGGACCACATTTCTCCATTACGTCAAGCTTGGTGTCGCCCGCTTTGACAAGACGCGTGCCGCACCGGAGGCCATCATCCGCCAGCACACCCGCAAAGCACGAGAAAATCGCTAGGGATGCCACGGGTAACTTATTGTTCATTATGACCTCTTCCGCGCAACCGCCAATTAAAAAGTGTTATCGAATCGAAATATTTGGTTTCTGCCCAATGGGGTACGTGCTCAACCTTTGACGCACAGCACTTGGTTCAAGGCACGCAGGGTATAGAAATTTTGAACGCCGCTTTTCGTGGACAGAAGCGTAGTGCTGAATCTGTGGGGGTGTCAAGGAAAGGAATCTTGGCTCTTCAGAAGAATCTGCGGGGCATTTTCAGACCTTGCGGAGGAGCCAAAAATACCAATACCTTCGTTGTTCGTCACCCGCCTATCTCCTGTGTGAGCAGACCGGCCCTTCTGACCGCCTGGCCGGTAAAAGCCATCTTATACAGGCCCCCGACCTCAGAGCTTGTGAAGAAATCGTTGCGAGCAAGTCCGCCCGCGAGGCGCACGGCGCGTATGCGCCGAAGGGGCGAGCCTCAAGGACGAGGCGAGCAACAGCAGTGTATGTGGAAATACATGAGGATTCCGAGCACCGCACAACGACGCGGGCGGGCTGCGCAGTAGATTTATTCACAAGCTCTCAGTTGACTAACCGCCATTTGCCATCGGCATTGCGACAGGCCGCACGATAAACCTCGCGGAACTTGCCTTTTTGCACTACGGTCGTGAGAAACTCCCGGCAGGCGCGGCCATCCTTGCGGTAATTACGTACCGGCGTGACCTCGTAGCGGGCGGAAAGGCTGTTCCAAGCGACCTGTTCCCTTTCGCCCGCGCGTTCCAGAAATTGCTGCATACAATCTTCGTTAGCGGCCGCCGCCGTCGCATCGGCCTGGCTCCCCAGAATGGCGCCCAGCAGGGTACCCGTGGCGACCATCGCCGCGTTGCCCGTGCCCACCTGCGATGCCAAGGCCTCGCCGAGCGCCGCACCGCTTTCGCGTCCAGAAAGCCTCGGCGTGCACTCGCCCTTTACGAATGCGAGCCGGTCGTCTCTCCAGACCCTACGATCGGGCACGGGTCGAGGATAGACGCCGTCGTCCTTATCGTAATCCGGCAAATAGCGGTCGTCATGCCGGCGGCGCCGGTAGTCCTCGGAGGAGTCGTCGTCCTCGCTGTACCTGGAGTGTTCATAAGCGCGATCACGGTGGTGCTTTTCCTTCTTGTAATGATGTTTATCCTGATGCTTTCCCTCATGCTTATCGCGGTAACCATGCGCTGGCGCCCAATCCGACGGGCCGGCGAGGGTAGTAGCCGGGAGCAGGCAGACGCTCCCGATAATGACGAACGCAACGCGGACTATGCTAAAAATACTTTTCATGTTAGGACTCCTACTAGCTAGCTAGAGGTTTACTCGCGAGGGTAGCCGCTGGCCAGCGAATCTATTGCGGCAAAAATGAAGGTGGTAAGGTTCCTCCTCCGCGCGTATGTAGCGGCCGGCACCGGAGCCGGATTGAACCCGCGGCTGGGAAGGAAAAGGTGATCAACAGGCCCCGAGGCCGCTAGTCCCACGCTTGCGCTCGCGGCGGTAATCCGGTCAAATGCGCGCTATGACCAACCCCGCCCACAGCATCAAGGTGCGTGTGCAATCCACGTATGTGGAAGAACAATCCTCGCCCGAGAATGAGCAATACGTGTTTGCCTACACCATCACCATCGAGAACATCGGCACCATACCAGCGAAGCTCTTGACTCGGCATTGGATCATTACCGACGCCAACGGCAAGATCCGGGAGGTTCGGGGCGACGGGGTAGTGGGCGAACAACCGTATCTGCGGCCCGGCGAAGCCTTTCGCTATACGAGCGCCGCGATGATCGAGACCCCGGTCGGTAGCATGCACGGCAGTTACCAGATGATTGCCGACGACGGTGTTGCATTCGACGCGCCGATCGTGGCTTTCGGGTTATCGATCCCGAATCTTCTGCACTGAGAGGTTGCGAATAAAGCGTCGCGAGCAGCTCCGAGTGCGTCCTTCCCCGCATGGCCGTTTACGCAATTGGTGACATTCAAGGCTGCTATGCGGCGCTCCTCGCCCTGCTCGAAAAGGCGCGGTTCGATGCGGATCGGGATCACTTATGGTTCACTGGCGATCTCGTCAATCGCGGTCCCGACTCGCTCTCGGTACTGCGATTCGTCAAAGCACTCGGCCGGCAGGCGGTTACCGTGTTGGGGAATCACGATCTCCATCTCTTGGCGGTAGCGCACGGAATCCGCGCACCCCGGCGATCCGATACGTTACAAGCAGTGCTCGACGCCTCCGACCGCGACATGCTCATTGACTGGCTGCGCGAGCGGCCACTCTTACACCACGATCCGGCGCACCGGCTGACGCTCATTCACGCGGGACTGCCGCCTCAATGGGGCATCGCACTGGCGCGCCGCTGTGCCGCCGAGGTTGAAGCGGTGCTGCGCGCTGATGACTATGTCTACTTTCTCCGGCACATGTACGGTAATACGCCGGAGCGGTGGTCACCCGATCTGGAAGGCTGGGACAGATGGCGATTCATCACGAATTGCTTGACGCGCTTACGTTTTTGCGATGCGGCAGGCCGGCTCGCTTTGGATGAAAAGGGCGCCCCCGGCACACAAGCGGCCGGTTACGGGCCGTGGTTCGAGGCCCCGCGGCGGCGCAGTCGCGGGACGTCGATCGTTTTCGGCCACTGGTCTACGCTCAGGCTCACCAGCGTTGAAATGGAGCGCTACCGCGTTTATCCCCTGGACAGCGGTTGCTGTTGGGGCGGTGAGCTTACGGCGATGCGGATCGAGGATCGGCGCTTTTTCAAGGTCAAGGCGTAACGCTGTATCGTCCCTCCGGGCTCGCTTCGCGCCGTTTAAGCACGATAAAGCTATGTGCAACGCGATGGGTTTCGTCGGCCGGAAAGTCCTGCCGGGACTGCTCGATCCAGTCACGACGATCGTAATGGGGAAAGTACGTATCCCCGTCAACCTCGGCATGGATCTCGGTTAAATAGATATGCTCAGTGAGCGGAAGCGCGGCGGCATAGACACTGCTCCCGCCGATGACCATGATCTCTTCACATTCTCGTGCCCAGGCGAGGGCCGCTTCCATGCTCGGGACCACGATGCAACCCGAAATGCTCAGGTCCGGGTTGCGGCTCATCACGATGTTAGTGCGGCCCGGGAGCGCACGGACGATGGACTCCTGGGTTTTGCGCCCCATGACCACCGGCTTCCCCATCGTGAGTGCCTTAAAGCGCTTTAAATCGGCGGGGAGACGCCACGGTAAGGCGCCGTGCGCGCCGATCACGCCCCGGCGGGTCATCGCCACGATAATCGACAGCGAAGACTTAGGCACCGTTAGACGGCGATCGGGGCTAGGATCGCGGAATGGTGGCGGTAGTCGGCGATCTCGATATCATCGAATGTGAACTCGCAGAGCGATCCCGGGTGCGGACTGAGCCGTAGGCGTGGTGCCGGGTAAGGGTAACGCGACATCTGCTCCTTGGCCTGTTGCCGGTGGTTGAGGTAAAGATGCGCGTCTCCGAGCGTATGCACGAGATCCCCAGGCGCCAAGCCTGTCACCTGCGCCACCATCGCGGTTAGCAAGGCGTAGGAAGCGATATTGAACGGCAGGCCCAGGAAAACATCCGCACTGCGCTGATAGAGCTGGCAAGACAAACGACCCTCGGCCACGTAAAACTGAAACAAGATATGGCAAGGCGCCAGCGCCATCTTGCCGATTTCACCGGCGTTCCAAGCGCTGACGATCAGACGCCGCGAATCCGGATTGGTTTTTATCGCATGCACGACGTCGTTGAGCTGGTCGACCCTCCCGCCCTCGGCCGTGCGCCACGCGCGCCATTGTGCGCCGTAGACCGGTCCGAGCTCACCACTCGCATCCGCCCACTCGTCCCAGATCCTCACTCCGTGCTCTTGCAACGTGCGGACGTTGGTTTCCCCGCGAATAAACCACAGTAGCTCATGGATCACGGATTTCAGATGCAGCTTCTTGGTCGTGACCGCGGGAAAGCCTGCTTGCAGATTAAAGCGCATCTGATAGCCGAAAACACTGAGCGTGCCCACACCGGTACGGTCACTCTTACGGACCCCATGCTCAAGCACATGCTCGAGGAGAGCTAAATACTGCCGCATGGGCTCGCGAAGCGCGCTACCCCTTTAGGACCGGCGGCCGGTTCCCGCCGACGCTAACGGCTCCCGCGGCCGGCGATAGGCATTCCTGATCCACCACATGCCGATTATCAGCATCGGCACCGTCAGCGCCTGCCCCATCGTTAACCAACCGAAGGCGAGGTAACCTAAGGGTTGCTCGGGCACCTTCGCAAACTCCACCATGAACCGCACTAAGCCGTAACCCAAGATAAACACGCCCGAGACAGCTCCGCGTGGCCGGGCCTTGGAGGAGAAGATCCAAAGCACGCAAAACAAGAGCACGCCCTCCAGGAAGGCCTCGTAAAGCTGCGAGGGATGCCGTGGGATCCCGCCGGCCGCCGGATCGGGGAAGATCACGGCCCATGGCAGATCGGCCGGCCGTCCCCACAGCTCACCGTTGATAAAGTTCGCGATCCTCCCAAAGCAAAGACCGGGTGGGACCGCCGGCGCGAGAAAATCGATGACATCAAAGAAACCTTTACCGAGTGTCTTTGCGTAGATCGCCATCGCGATTAGCACACCGATGAGCCCGCCGTGAAACGACATCCCCCCTTCCCAGATCTTGAAGATAGCGATCGGATCGCTGAGATACATCGTCAGGTTATAAAACACCACGTGCCCTAATCGGCCGCCGAGGACCGCGCCCAGCGCGGCGTAGAATATGAGATCACTGATCTGCGGGTCGGACCAGTCGAGCGCCCGCCGGCGCGCCCGGTAGCGCATCAGCCCCCAGGCCACTCCAAAGGCGGCGAGGTAAGCGATCCCGTACCAGCGTACGGCAAGAGGACCGATTCTGAATGCGACCGGATCGATGTCGGGAAAAGAGATCACGGCGTTAATATTAGCATGGAGTGCGCGAACCCCGCGCGGGATTGCGTTACACTCTTTCGGAACACTACCCACTCACGACCATCCGGCATGAATTCACTCACACAAGAAACCAGCCCCTATCTCTTGCAGCACGCCGGCAACCCGGTGGATTGGTATCCGTGGGGCGAAGCGGCGCTCGCCCGCGCGCGCACCGAGGGCAAACCGATCTTGCTTTCGATCGGCTATTCGGCCTGCCACTGGTGCCATGTGATGGCGCACGAGTCTTTCGAAGACGAGGCGACCGCGGCGCTGATGAACAAGCACTTCATCAACATCAAGGTTGACCGCGAGGAGCGCCCTGACGTCGACAAAATCTACCAACTGGCGCACCAGCTTCTGACCGGGCGCGGCGGCGGCTGGCCGCTCACGCTGTTCCTCACCCCCGAGGACCAGGCCCCGTTCTTTGCGGGCACCTATTTTCCGCCCGAGCCACGCTACGGGATGCCGTGCTTTGCGGATATTCTGCACCGAATCGCCGGCGCCTACCGGGAGCAGCACCAGGAAATTCGCAGTCAGAACGCGGCGTTGATCAAGGGCTTGCGCAACCTAGGCACGCAGCAACAAGCGTCCGGCGCCATCAGCGAGGCGCCGCTCATCGAGGCGCGGCGCCAGCTCGGGCAAGCCTTCGACAGCCATTTCGGCGGGTTTGGCGCGGCGCCGAAGTTCCCGCATCCGGTCCATATCGAGTTCCTGCTGCGCCGCTATGCGGCGGGCGCGATGGCCGGGACGCCCGACGCCGAAGGCTTGGAAATGGCGCTCTTCACGCTGCGACGGATGGCCCGCGGAGGCATCTATGATCACCTGGGTGGCGGCTTCTGCCGCTACTCTGTCGATGAGCGCTGGACGATCCCGCATTTCGAGAAGATGCTCTACGACAACGGCCCGTTGCTCGCGGTGTATAGCTGGGCCTGGCAGTTGAGCCGCGACCCGCTGTTCAAGAAGACCGCCCTCGAGACCGCGGAATGGACACTGCGCGAGATGCAATCCCCCGAGGGTGGCTTCTATTCCAGTCTGGATGCCGACTCCGAAGGTCACGAAGGCCGGTTTTACGTTTGGGATGCGAAGGAAATTCAGTCGCTGCTCAGCGCCGAGGAGTACCCCGTCCTAGCACGCTGTCTCGGCCTGGATCAGGCCCCGAATTTCGAGGGCCAATGGCACCTGTGCGTGTCCGTGCCGCTGGAGGCGCTCGCCAAGGAATGGGGTAAGCCGCTCGCGGATCTCGAGCGGCTTTACGCCGAAAGCCGGAAAAAACTCCTTGCCGTCCGCACGCGGCGTGTCTGGCCGGGCCGAGATGAGAAGGTGCTAACGGCATGGAACGGTCTCATGATCAAGGGACTGGCGGTTGCCGGCCGGGTTTTGGGACAGCCCGATTTTCTAGATGCGGCCCAGCGAGCGGTTGATTTTATCCGCGCGCGGATGTGGCAGGACGGACGGCTCCGCGCGACGTATAAGGATGGCAGGGCCCACCTCAACGCCTATCTCGATGATCATGCTTTCGTCATCGAGGGACTGTTAGCGTTACTCGAAGCCCGTTGGCATGACGGCAACATGCGCTTTGCGATCGAGCTCGCGGAAGCCCTGCTCGCGCGTTTTGAAGATCCGGCGCAAGGCGGATTCTTCTTCACCTCGCACGATCACGAGGCCCTGCTATTGCGATCCAAATCGCTTGCCGATGACGCGCTTCCGTCCGGGGCGGGTATTGCCGCTTACGCGCTTGGGCGGCTCGGACACCTGCTGGGCGAGAGCCGCTATCTGGACGCGCGCGACCGCGGGCTGCGCAGCGCCTGGGGCGCCGTCGAACGCTACCCTACCGCTCACAATGCCTTGCTCCTCGCATTGGAAGAGTATCTCGCGCCGCCGATCTCCGTGGTGATCCGAGGCGATAAGCCCGCGGAGAATTGGCATCGGCGCTGCGCCCAACGCTACGCACCGCAACGGCTGGCGCTGGCGATTCCCTCGACCGTCACGGAGCTTCCCGGCCTTCTGGCGCGGCGGGAAGCTCACGACGGCGCCGTGGCCTACCTCTGCGAAGGCCAGCAATGCCGTCCCCCCATCAAGCGTTTCGAGGAGCTCGATCGGGTCCTTTGCGGCAGCGAGGCAATCTCGTCCGGGTGACCGGCGCGCCGCCAGGCGCCCTATTTCTTTTTCAAAAAATAGTGCAGCGACGAGGACAAACTCTTCAGAGTCATCGCGGCGGGTGTCTTTTCGATCACCTCGAAGGTCCCGCTGCGGCCGGTCACAATCTTACCCTCGGTGACATCATAGGTGTCCGTGATGGTCATCTCGCGGCCACCGCCCGTCAGGGTTTCGGAGAACATATACAAGCTCGTCATCGATAGGACGCCGTCCTTACCGAATGTCCATTTGGAAGTTTCCGGAGAGCGCTTACCCGTCAGGTTGAGAGCGGTGCCTTCTATCACCCAGTTTCCGGCGATATCGGAGCGCTGTTGAATCAGCGGTTGCGCCGCCGCGGATGTAAAGAAACAAAGAAAAATCCCCCACCGGAGAACTGACTTGATCATAACGCCCTCCTCGTCACGCTGCGTTGTTATTCATATATGCGCCTGGCGTTATTTTGACCGGCGGCCTTGCCCGGCACAAGCCCCTGTATTCGGCCAATACATTTTGCACTGAGTTGATGTTGACGATGATGCCACAACCTGGGCGGGTGTTTGCAATCCCAGGGCATGATGGGGGCGTTCGGTGTTGTACCAGAGGAGCCAATCGA
>Ga0136616_10001396_pt1 | contig 12620 bp, 11 predicted proteins | sample AntDrymUQ2992106_2_FD_106648 | JGI IMG/M metagenome (GOLD analysis project Ga0136616, IMG submission 106648) | Polar desert sand microbial communities from Dry Valleys, Antarctica - metaG UQ299 (21.06) | ecosystem: Environmental > Terrestrial > Soil > Desert | place: Antarctica: Dry Valley...
ATGGCCTACTTCGCCCTCAGCTTCGATCACCGCATCATCGACGGTGCGGACGCCGAACGCTTCCTCGCCCACGTCAAAGAAGTGTTGGAAGCGGGACAGTTCACCGTTTAGTCCGTTGTCCGTGGTCAGTTGTCCGTTGCATGTGGTTGCTCAGTCGAATGCTAAAGAACAAAATTCAAGATCGTTCACACAAAAACAACTGACAACGGACGATGGACAACGGACAGCCTTACTTTTTCGGCCAACGGCGCAGTTCAAGCGTCAAAGTGTTGAGCGCGCAGGCCGAGCGCGGTCGAGTGAATCTGCATGGATACGGCAACGAGTGATGAGCAGTTGGTAGAACGTGCGGTGGCAGGCGACGCGGACGCCTTCGGCGAAATCGTGCGGCGCTGGGAGCGGCGCATCTACGCGCTGGCCTACGGCATCCTCGGACGCGAAGAAGACGCGCGCGACGCAGCGCAGGAGACCTTCATCAACGCCTTTCGCAACCTGAGCAACTTTCGCGGCGAGGCTAAAGTCTCCTCTTGGCTGCACCGCATCGCGGTCAATCAATGCATCACGCGCCAACGCCGCGCGAGCGTCCGTTCCGAAACTTCGCTCGAATACGAGCAAGAAGAAGGCGGCCAGCAGTTCGCCGCGCCGCCCGCTAGTTCGCCGCTTAAACAGGCCGAAGGGCGCGAGCGGCGGGAAGTCGTGCGAAAGGCCGTCGGCGCGCTGCCGCCGGAATTGCGCGAAGTGATCGTGTTGAAGGAGTTTGAGGATTTAACTTTTCAAGAGATCGCCGACACGTTGCAGATACCGCTCAGTACGGTCAAGAGCCGCCTTTACACGGCGCTCAAACAGTTGCGGATGAAGTTGGAGAAATACGGAATGGAAGCCGCGCGCGTCTGAGGCGCGGCAGCCGAAGAGAGCAAGCCATGAATAAGATCACGAACAATTCTTGTGCGCGCGGGGAAGCATTAGTCGCCTACTTGTACGGCGAGGCACAGTCCGCGCAAGCGAGCGCCTTCGAGCGGCATCTCGAAAATTGCGCGGCGTGCCGCGACGAGTTGACGGCCTTCGCTTTTGTCCGCGAGGGCGTCGGCGAATGGCGCGCAGACTTGCTGAAGGGTGCGCCGAGTTTGTCCCTCGCCGGCGCGCTGGCTCTACCATCATCTCAATTGGCGACGGCGCGACCAGAGCGTGATTGGCGGCGCGCGTTCGCGGCGTTGCGTGAGTTCTTCACGCTCTCGCCCGTGTGGTTGCAAGCCGGCACAGTGGCCGCTGCTCTCGTCATCTGCGCGTTGGCCGCGCTCGCCGTCGTCCGCGCCGAAGTGCGTTGGGATGAAAGCGGTATCGCCGTCAACACCCATTCCGGCAGCATGCAACAGCGACCGGCGAGTGTCACGCCTATCCCGCCCGCGCCGGTCGAGCGAATTTATACGCAGCAGGAAATCGAACAACTGACTGCACAGTTGTCCGCCGCGAACCAACAGCTTGAGGAGACACGCACGCAGTTACAGACGGCGCAGCAACGCGTCGCCCGCGCCGAGAGACAAAAAGACAGCGCGTCCGTCATCCGCAACGCGACCGCGAAGAACGAGCCAACGCGCAAGCGCCGCGCGCCGCGCCATGAAGAGGCGCAACTAAAACGCAACTTGAACACTGACGATGAAGAATTGCCGACGCTGCTCGATCTCTTTGGCGAGACTGATTAAGAGCGCTCAAAACTGTAGGGGCAGGGCTGGTCCCTGCCCGCTGCTCCGCAGAGAATGGCTCGATTAGCAATGGGCAACGCGCATTCGCGCGACGGGCAGCGGACTTGTCCCTGCCCCTACAAATTTAATCGATTAAGTTTCGATTTTAGAATTGCGATGAAAAAGATTTTCACACTGGCCCCTCGATTCAATCCTTTCACCTGTGCGCTTGCTCTCTTGGCGCTGCTGGCATGTGGCGGAAATGTTCTGGCACAAGAGACAGGAACGCCAGTTGCGCCGGAAGAACAGCAGGAAAACAGGCGTGATAATACCGAGTTATTGCAAGCTCTGAATTTGACGCCGGAGCAGAAAGATCAGATCAAGTTGCTCAGGCAGCAGACAATAGCCGAAGGGCGCGCCGTCACGTTCCGGCTCCGTCGCGCCCGCCGCGCCCTCGACGCCGCAATTTATTCCGCCGCAGCAGACGAAGCGTTAATCGAAGCGCGCGCCCGCGATTTAGCCGAAGCGCAGACCGCGCAAGTCCGCCTGCGCGCCCTCACCGAACTGAAAATTCGCCGCGTTCTGACGACAGAGCAGTTACAGACTTTCTTGCAGTTGCGCCAACGCGCGCGCGCGCAACAGCGTCTGCGCCGGCAACAGCAATTGCCCGGCGGCGACATGCGCCCGATGCGCGAACGTCCGCGAAGAAATCCTAACGCCTCGCCAAATTCCGACAATTCGCCCCTCGCCAACCCGCGCGCCCGTCCCAACATCATGCGCCCACGCTCGTAGCGATACTCTTTGTCGGAAGCGTTAGATTGCTTGCTGATTAAAAGCTTTCCACGAAGTAACACGAAACGATGCAAAGAAAACCACATGAAAATCTTCGTGTGGTTTCGTGGATGAGGTTTTTCCTTCTGTCCCGATCTCCCACGCTCTGATTTAGCGCTCCTGGCAACTCGCCCTTATTTCCTCTGCGGATAAAATTCAGCGAAAGCCGCGCTGCCGTCTCAGTTCTCACTTGACGACTTCACCATTTTTTAAGCATGATCAATCGTTCGTTGCCGTCGATTACAGATTGAGTCTTCGCGGATGATTAACTTGCGCGCGGGTCTCGCGGGCGATGAATGAGTCATTTGCTTCGGCTTCTTCATGCGGCGGCAAACACTCTGAGACATCGGGCGCATTTTCGTTAAACCCCCTAGCTTGCATGAATATTGCAATTCGCTCCCTGCTCGAAGTACAGGAGACGTCTTTGCTGGTGGCCCGCGCCGCACGTCGCCTCTTCCGCCGCCCGACCTATCTCACCGAAACGATCTCGCAAATGGATTTGATCGGCGTCGGCTCGCTGCCGATCATTCTGCTGACGGGCTTTTTCACCGGCGGCGTCTTGACGCTGCAAACTTATCCGACGCTCAAATACTACGGCGCACAAGATCAGACCGGCTATCTCGTCGCGCTGTCGCTCGTGCGCGAGCTTGGTCCTGTGTTGTCGGCGTTGATGGTGACGGGCCGCGTTGGCTCGGCCATCTCCGCCGAATTGGGATCGATGGTCGTCTCCCAACAGATCGACGCGATGCGCGCGCTCGGCACCGATCCGGTCAGAAAACTCGTCGCGCCGCGTTTAATCGCGCTGCTCGTCACGCTGCCTTTGCTCACGGTGGCGGCGGACGTGATCGGCATCATTGGCGGCGGAACGGTCGCAACGATGCTGTACGGCATGTCCTACAGCACGTTCATGAGTTCGGTGCGTTACGGCATCACCTTCGACGATATTATCGGCGGCGTGATCAAGCCGCTCGTCTTTGGCCTGATCATCGGCAGCATCGCTTGTAATAAAGGACTCAACACCGAAGGCGGCACGGTCGGCGTCGGTCGCGCGACGACTTCGGCGGTCGTCACGGCCTCCATTGTCGTTATCGTCGCCGACTTTTTTCTGGCGAAAGCTCTGCAAGTTATCCTAGACATGCCGAATTAAGAATGTTAATTCATTTGGTGAATCGTTAATCGCAAATCGTGAATAGTGAAAGACAGTCTTTCTATTCACGATTGACGATTCACTATTCACAGTTTTTATGTCTTCGACAAATCTCGAAATAACTGGCGTGGCGGCAACCGAGGAAGCCTTCACCGAACAGGATCAGGTGAGCGAGGCGGCTGCCGACTCTACGTTCGCGGAAGTGGACGATCACGAACGGATCGTGCCGGCCATCGAATTCCGCGACGTGCATCTCTCGTTCGACGAACGCAAAGTCCTCGATGGCCTGAGCTTCAAAGTGCTGCGCGGCGAGGCCAAGATCATCCTCGGCGGATCGGGCTGCGGCAAATCCACGGCGATCAAACTCGTCCTCGGACTCTTAAAGCCTGACTCCGGCAGAATTTTTGTCAACGGCGAAGATATCACCGACTATAGCGAAGCCGAGATGATGCGCGTCCGCAAACAATTCGGCATGGTTTTTCAAGAGGGCGCGCTCTTCGATTCGCTCTCGGTTTATGACAACGTCGCCTATCGCCTGCACGAACAGGGCGTTCCCGAAAATGAGGTCGAAGAGGAAGTGCGCCGGATGCTCCGCTTCGTCAATCTCGAAGACGCCATCGACAAAATGCCGATTGAACTATCGGGCGGGATGCGCCGCCGCGTCGGCATCGCGCGCGCGCTCGTCGGCGGCCCTGAAATCGTGATGTTCGACGAACCGACTGCCGGCCTTGATCCGCCGACCGCTCGCACCATCTGCGAACTGGCGATCAAGCTCCGTGATCTCGAAGATGTCTCGTCAATGTTCGTCACGCACGAAATGAACAATGTCCATTATCTGTCGTCCGAGTACGCGGCGGTGAACGAAGAAGGCCAAGTGATCTTCGAGAAGGAAGGCGAGCGACTGTGCCTGACCAATACCAAAGTGATGATGATGCGCGAAGGCCGCGTCATCTTCAGCGGCACGGACGAACAACTCCAAAAGTCCGACGATCAGTATATCCAACGTTTCCTGCGCGGACACTGACACAGTTTTCAGTTTTCAGTTTGCAGCCGGAACCAAAGCTGCTTACTGAAAACTGAAAACTGAAAACTGCTTATGCCTACCAACAAAAAGAAACTCGGCTTACGCGAAGTGCGCGTCGGGCTGTTCGTGATCATCGCCATCGTGGTGCTGATCTTTTTGATCCTGAACGCTTCGGGTGACATCTCGTTTGCGCGGAAATTGCAGGTGAAGGCGAGGTTTCTCAACGCCGATGGACTACGGCCCGGCGCGGAGGTGCGACTTGCCGGCGTCCGCATCGGGAAAGTGTCGGATGTGAATTTGCTGCCGCCGACTGACGATCCGAACAGCCCGCGCGTGGAAGCGATCCTTGCGCTTGACCAGACGGTTGACGGCAAACCCGTCACCGAGTTAGTCCGCACCGACTCGACCGCGCAACTCGGCTCGCCCAGCCTGCTCGGCAGCGACAAAGTGATCAACATCGCGCCCGGCACCTCGCTCGGCCAGCCCGTCCCGGAGAATTATGAGTTAAACTCCACGTCCGCCGAAGGGATCGCGCAACTCACTTCTTCGGGCAACGAACTGGTCCAGCAACTCAACCGGCTCTCGACGCAAGTCACGGAGATCACAGAGAAGATTAACGAAGGGCGCGGCACGCTCGGTCGCTTCGTCAACGACGAAGCCTTTTACAACAACCTCAACGCCACTGTCCGTGATACGCAAGCCGTTATCCGGGACGTCCGCACCGGGCAAGGCTCTGCCGCGCGCTTCATCAATGATCCGGCGCTCTATAACAATCTGAACACCGTCAGCGAGAGCCTGCAAACCATCGCTACTGATCTGCGCGCCGGTCGCGGCACTGCCGGCAGACTCTTGACCGACGAGGCGCTCTACAACGACGCCCGCGCAACCGTCAATCGGCTCAATCGTTCGGTCGAAGAGATCAACACTGTCGTCGCCGACATCCGCGCCGGTCGCGGCACTGCCGGCAAACTCCTCACCGACGAACAACTCTACAACGACGCCCGCGCTGCCATCGCCCGCTTCAACACTTCCGCCGAACGCATCGATAGCATGGTCGCCGGCGTCCAACGCGGCGAAGGCACGCTCGGCAAACTCGTCACCGACGAAACGCTCTACAACAACGTCAACCAACTCTCCTCCGAATCCGTTAAGCTCCTTTACGACTTTCGCCAAAATCCGCGGAAGTATCTGACGGTCAGATTCTCGATCTTTTAAGTTCTCAGTTTTCAGTTTTGGCTTTTTGTTTTACTGAAAACTGAAAACTTTTCTTGCACCAACACTTGAAAGCTCCCGCTCATGCCGCCGGGGAGGATCAGCTCGCGGGCGGCGAGGCGCAGGTTGACGCGCTCGGCTTCATCGGCGGCGCTCGCGGTCAACAGTTCGAGTTGTTCGAGGAGGCCGGCGCGGAGCAGAAATTGATCTTGCGGCTCGAAGAGGATTGTTTGTAAGCCCGCCGCTTCTCCCGCTGTCCGTATCTGTGTCCAATCGATGGTCGTCGTGATGTCTTGTTCGCCGGGAGACGCGAGGACATTGCCGGCGAATTGGTGCCGGCGAAAAGCGCGGAGCGTGCCGGTGTACCGACCCGGATCGTGATAAAGCTCCGACGCCTCGGCTCCGTAATCGACAGTGATGAGGAAACCACGCCGGAGCAATTTCGCCGCGCGTGTGATCCAGTCGGCGGCGGCGAAATTGATTTCAACGATCTGCCCTTCTTCCAAACTGATTTGCTGGCGCGACAGATGTTCGAGCAAGCGCGGCGTTGACGGCTCGCGCACAACCCAGACGAACTCGCCCATCTCATTTAATCCGACGTAAAACTCCGACAATTTCCCGTCGTGCATAGTGACGCGATGCACCGGCAGAGCGTCGAGCAATTCGTTCGTGAAGATGAGGCCTTCTCCAATTGGCTCTTCTTGATCGGACAATTGAACAAACGCGGTCTGCTCGACGAACTCGCCGAGCGCGTGCTTGATGCGATGCCGCGCATCGTCGCTCAACTCGTCGATCAAGTAATGTATGCGGGGAAAAGTTTCCGGGTGATCGCGGCGCAAAGTTTCCAACACGCTGCGCGCGAAACTCCCGTCGCCGGCTCCTGATTCAATGATCGTGAACGGATGCGGCGCGCTTAACTCTTCATCGAGGGCCGCGAAATACTGCGCGAACGTGGCGGCAAAGAGTGGACTGCGTTCGGCGCTGGTGCGGTAGTCGCCCGCGCGCCCCCATCGCGTGAGATCGGCGCGCTGGTAATAACCGCCTTGCGGATCGTAAAGCGCGGCCTCCATCCAATCGCGGAAAGTGATCGGCCCTTCGCGCTCGATCCTTTCGCGCAATTGCGCTGCGAGCGTGTGTGTGGACTCAGACATCGCGGTAGTGTGAGTTGATGCGCCTGCTCATCGCTTTATTCAGGTAGGCGCGCATCCAAGCTGAGGCGGGAAATTGCGTCGGCACGGCCTTGATGTTGTGCGGCGCGCACGAGCGTTTCGGTCAGCAACGCGAACAAAGTCAGCATCTCGCCGGACGGCATGGCGATCTCTCTGCGTAAATCGTCGTCAGATTTTAACAAGGAGAATCCGCGCTGCCGCGTCGCTTCAACTTCCGAGAGATACTCTAACATCCGCTCCGGCGCGGCGAGACATTCGGGCAGCGTCCACTCGAACGGATCGTCCCACAAATTCGCCGTGATGCCGCCGAACGTCTGCTCGACGACGGCGGCGCTCCTGATGATATGTTCGCCACAAGAGTAAACGGGCGGCGCACCAATCGTCGGCGCATGCGGCTGCCAATAAAGTTTATCGGCAGGCATGGCACGAACTAAAGCGACTAAGCGCGCGTGCAAGTTTGAGAACTGTTTGTCGAGAATGGAGAGGAATTGATTCATCGGCTCATCGATTCATCGACTCATTAACTCACTGCCGACCGGAACGATGAATCGATGAGCCGATGAATCAACGAAAAAACCTCACTTGATTTTCCGATCTTGCTCTTCTAGCACCGTGCCGAAATTGCGTCCGCCGAAGCTGAAGCCATTATAGACGCGGCCTTTCGCGCCGACCTGCGCGCCGCGCGAAGGCACACCGCCGCGCCGCGAGACGACCCACATCTCGCCCGTCCCGTCGTCGAGCTTGTACGCGCCGCCGACGAACGGAATGCCGTAACTATCTTCAACACGGCCCGCGATCCCGACTTCCTTATCGAGATAGCGCGACGGATCAGAGACGATCTTTCCGATATTAGTCCGGCTCGGACAAGCTGTCAGAAAAAGAACACTGGCGAGAGCGACGGTTAGGACTACAAAGTTACGACGTGAGCGCATTGCTTCTCCTTACTCTTCGTTTGAATTTTGGGAGAGGGTGAATCATAGCGTGCGATGATGTTTTGGGCGGGAGGGATGCTTCTAAAAAACGCGCGCGCGCGAAACGCAGCGCGAAATTTAAGACGCCGCGCCGCTAGACCTGCGGTTTATCCCCGCACGATAAACATGACGAGCAGAACAACAAGGAGAAGCGCGCCGGAAATTACCCCTAGAATAACGGCGACGAATGCGCCTTGCGACATGCCGTAGTGTGTGCGGTATGGATCGATAGCCAGCGAGTTGTCCCGCTGTCTCTCGCTGATCGGTCGCTTGAAACGGAGACGGCTGTCATCGAATTTTTCCAGCAAGACCCAGCCGGCTTGCGCTTCTTCTTCGCACACTTGCCGCAGCACATCAGGTTTCTTGAAAGCGTCTGAGTTGGCGCGGAGAATCTTGAACTCCCAGCCGTCTCGTAGCTCCGGCTCGCCGTATTTAGTCATCTCTTCTTCTTCGCGCCGCCGGGCGGCTTCCGCTGCCGCCGCCGCAATCGCCGCGGTCGTCGCTGCTGTCGTCGCCATCGGCTCCTCCGATCATCACGCTCATTGCTGCGGCACGGCACACTGCCCAATAGCAGCGCGCCGTGCCGCAGCGTGTCTCAACTCCTCCGACTAATTACCGAACCAACCGATGGGTTTGCCTGAGAGATCGACCCAGACGCTTTTGACTTGGGTGTAGAGTTCAAGCGCGTGCTTGCCCATCTCGCGCCCGTAGCCGGATTGTTTGTAGCCGCCGAAGGGCGAGGCGGCGTTGAACATATTGAAGGTGTTAATCCAGATGACGCCGGCCTTGATCTCTCTGGCGAAGCGGTGGGCGCGCGTGATGTCTTTCGTCCAGATGCCGGCAGAGAGACCATAGATCGTCTCGTTGGCCTGTTTGATCAGATCGGCCTCATTGCTGAAGGTAATGACCGAAGTCACGGGGCCGAAGATTTCCTCTTGGGCGACGCGCATCTCATTTTTGACTTCGCTGAAGATCGTCGGTTGGAAGAAATAGCCGCCGCTGAAACGGTCTTCGAGTTGGGGCGGCTCGCCGCCGGTCAACACGGTCGCGCCCTCGCTGCGCGCGATGTCCACGTAGCCCTTGATGCGGTCGAGTTGTTCGCAAGAGACTTGCGGCCCCATCAAAGTCGCCTTGTCCATCGGATCACCGACTTTGATCTTTTGCGCTTTCTCTTTGAAGCGTCCGAGAAATTCTTCCTTAATCCGCTCGTCGAGGAAGAGGCGTGAGCCGGCGCAGCAGACTTGGCCCTGATTGAAGAAGATGCCCATCATCGCGCCGCTGACCGCCTGCTCAATGTCGGCGTCGGCGAAGACGATGTTGGGAGCTTTGCCGCCGAGTTCGAGCGAGACTTTCGTCAAATTATCCGCTGCCGCGTGCGCGATCAGCTTGCCGACTTCCGTGCTGCCGGTGAACGCGACCTTGTCGATGCCGGGGTGCGCGGCGAGCGCCGCGCCCGCCGTCTCGCCGTAGCCCGGCACGATGTTGACGACGCCTTCGGGAAAGCCAGCCTCTTGAATCAGCTTGCCGAGTTCCATCGCCGTCACGGGAGTTTGTTCGGCGGGCTTCAAAACGATGGTGTTGCCCGCCGCGAGCGCGGGCGCGAGTTTCCAAGCGGCCATCAGCAACGGAAAATTCCACGGAATGATCTGGCCGCAGACGCCAATCGGCTCGCGCAAAGTGTAGTTGAACATCTGTCCCGGCACGGGGATCGTCTCGCCTTCGATCTTCGTGGCGAAGCCCGCGAAGTATTCAAAATTTTCGGCGACCTGCGGCAGATCGACGAAGGCCGATTCGCGGATCGGCTTGCCGTTGTCGGCAGTTTCAAGCGCGGCCAATTCTTGCGTCCGCGATTCGATGAGTTGCGCCAGCTTGTACATCAAACGCCCGCGATCACGCGCGCTCAACTTGGACCACTTGCCCTCGAAGGCGCGGCGCGCGGCAGACACGGCTTTGTCGATGTCGGCTTTGTCGGCTTCGGCGACTTCGGCCAGCGTCTCGCCGGTCGCGGGATTCGGCGAGGTAAAGGTCTTGCCCGATTCGGCATCGACCCATTGGCCGTCGATGAAGAGTTGATAACGACGAGGCGTTTCAGATGCGGCTTGTGGTGTTGACATGAACAGAAACTCCTTCCAGACAATAGTGACATTAAGAAAACTTGGAGGCTGGATTGGTTAAATTGACCGCGCTTACTTTAGCACCAACGCGCGGCGAAAGTCTAAACCACGCCCCTTTGCATCAGCATGAATTTGCGCTGAAGAGAGATGGAAGGAATGAGACTCACATCATTAGCAGCCTAGCGTGCTTTCGGTGCCCGCCGCGGTCGTTACTTAGGCGGAGCCAAGACGCACTTGCAACAGGTGCTGACGGCAACGGCGATCAACTTTGTGCGAGTTGCCAACTGGCTCGCTGAAGTGCCGCCGGCGCAGACGAGGCAAACGTCTTTCGTAAAGTTGATGATGCAGCCCGTCCTGCTGACTGAATTCGCCAGCGGTAGCAAAAGAGCGACAGAACCAAATATGTGAAAACGGTCAGTGAAATATCTGAAGACGTACAGCGGAGCTGGCCGTCCTTTTGCCATGACGACTCACGCTCCCGTTACTGGAAGCTATTCTCGGAACGTTGGATGGCGATCAGCCCTTTATTACTCACCGCGCCGCGCTGGCTGACGCTGATCCACAACTGATCGGCACTGCGCGCCTGATCCGGCAGCGTGACGATGATCTGAGTTAGCCACTCGAAGCCCGCGACGCTCCCGGCGTATTCAACCGCCAGCGGGTAAATTCTTTGTGCAGCGTCTTCAGCTTGGACGTTGATCACCGAAATGTTTTCCGCCGACTCCGCATCCACGTAAAGGGCGAAGAGCATCAGGCGGGTGCGACCGTCGGCGGCGAAATTGCGACTGCTCGTGAGCGAGAAAGGGCCGGGAACCATCGTCGTCGAGTCGAGAGCGACGGTGCGCGCCGTACCATCTTCGGTGAGCAGCACCGGCAGGAGCGCGCCCGTGAAGGCGGTCACTTGGTTGCCGCCGAGGCTGCTGAAAGTCCGGCTCGCCGGGCCGAAAGCGTAGCCGGGCTTCGATGGCGTCACGGTGTAGTTGCCGCCCGCCGCCACCGTGAACGAATAAGTTCCGTCATCGGCGGTCGTGGCGCACAGTGATTGAGCGCCGCTCAACTCGACGGACGCTCCGCCAAGCGGCGCGTGTTTAGCCGCAGTCACCATGCCGCTGATGGTGTACGTGCGGAGGACTCCAATCGAGTCGAACACTTGGTCGCCGCTCAGATCACTGAAGTTCCGGCTCGCTTGGTCGAACATGTAATGGTCCTTCGCCACGGCGATAGTGTAAGCGCCGCCGGCGTCAACGACGAATGAGTAAGCGCCGTCGCCGCCCGTCGTCACTACTGCGGACTGAGTGCCGCTCAGGGAGACCGTGACGCCACTCAGCGGCTTGACGCCGTCGGTCACGGTGCCGCTGATCAAATGTCTCTTGAGTGTCGCGCCGAAGTTGACGACCCGATCCTGCCCCGGATTTGTCACGACCTGAAACGGGGGCGCGAAATCGTAATGCGTCTTTTCCGGCGTGACCACGTAATGGCCGGCGGTAGGCAAGTCAGGGAATGCGTAATTCCCAGTGCTGTCGGTCATCACCGTCGCCGCGCGCGTCCCGCTCAGTGCAACGAACACGGAGGGCAGCCCGTCGCCTCGGCTATTCAATATCCGCCCGGAGAGCGTGTAGGTTGGCGCGGGCGTCGCGCCGAGATAAGCCGAGAGGGCGAGGCGTTTTTCCGCCGTACACTGAGCCGAAGCGTCGCAGCCGAGAAATTGATCGGCCCAGTAGATCAGTTCCGCCGGCTTCGGCTCCTGACCGAGGACGCTCAGGTACTGCTCGCGCACGTACTGAACTGGATCATCGGCGGGTGCAGTCGTCACGACTTTAGTGATCTGCGCCGAAGAATCGAGCGTGGCATACACGGAATTGATGACGGTGAGGCGGTGCGTCGCGTCGTCGGCGTAAATGATGTTCGCCGCGTCCACGCAGTCGGCCCGGTCAATGGTCGCGTCGCCGATGTTGCCGAGCGCAATGGCGGCGGTGGTGACATGGCTCCAACCGAAGTGCGACCGCTCGATGAACACTCTCCGGGCGTCGCTCAAATAGACCCCGTTGCCTCCGAGGTTGGTCACGTTCACCTGTAGGCCGGAAATGAAGATGAGATCGATGGGCGCGCCGGCTTGCGGCTGCGTGAAAAATGCCGGGATACAACTCAACCCGACGAACACTCCCTCATCGAGGAAGACGTTACGGATGATCACCTGCCGCTGCTCAGCCGGATCATCCACGGCGGCGGCGTTGCCGACGCTGATCCACGAGTAGGGCGGCGACAGCGTGGTCTTAGAAAAGAAATCGGGCCGCCATCCGTAATCTATGAACCGCGTGTCCGTGATCGACACTTCTTTCCACCAAACGTTCTGGATGACGGAAGTTTGCAGGCCGCTGTCCGCAGCGCATCCTAAGAACGCCGAGCCTTCCACCTTGAGACCGCTGTGATACGCGTAAACGATTGAGCCGCCATCGACGAAACTCGCCAAGCCGTA
>Ga0136616_10001397_pt1 | contig 12620 bp, 14 predicted proteins | sample AntDrymUQ2992106_2_FD_106648 | JGI IMG/M metagenome (GOLD analysis project Ga0136616, IMG submission 106648) | Polar desert sand microbial communities from Dry Valleys, Antarctica - metaG UQ299 (21.06) | ecosystem: Environmental > Terrestrial > Soil > Desert | place: Antarctica: Dry Valley...
GGACGGACGGGCTGGACCCAAGACATGGGAGATGCTTGGCGGTGGATGACGAGGTTCGCCGACCACCGACCCGCCGGCCTGTGCGAAACGGAAGAACGAGCGTCTCGCCCGCTGACAATCGCGGGAGCTGCCCCCTTTCATGATCGAGGTGGCGTTACCCGTGACGGGGCACGGGTGGACCCGCCTCGGTCACGGCCTCGAGTGGGCAGGTGCGGAAGCGGAACACGGGCGGCCCCCGTCGGGTTAGGCTGGACGCGGTGCCTCACGAGGTGCCGGTCGACCCGCTCCATGGCCCCCGGTCCCAACCCTGTCGCTTCGAGCGACCATATGCCGAGAGGCAGTCCTGGCGGGTCGACGCGCGAGGCCCCGGACGTCCATCGTCCGGGGCATTCGTGTCTCCAGCGCCGGAAAGGCTTGCAGCGCGCCGGTCGGTCAGGGCTGCGGCTTCCCAACGGCGACCAGCCGCAAGGGACCTTGCAGCCAGCGCTCCACCGCGGCCCGGCTGCGCAGGCGGACGATGACGAGCTCGGGCCGCAGAGCCTGTTGCGCTGCCATCCTCGGCGCGGTCTTGTGGTGGGTCGACCATGCCCAGCGCACGATGTGTTCTTCATCAGTGAAGATCGTCCGCAGCGGCGGTTCGATGTTGTCGTTCCACAGCGCTTCGCGGCGCAGCCGTCGGCGCAGCGTGCGCAGCACGACCTGGCGCATGACGGTCGCCCGGGGAAAGTCAAGCCAGACCATGAGGTCGGCACGCTCGACGAGCAGACCGCGTACGGCGTCGTACTGCCACTCGGTCACCCAGTGCGGCTCCGCGCTGAATCGGCGGACATCCGTCTCGAAGGTCGTCCGGGGGATCCAGCCCTGGCCGTGGTAGAGCGCGTCGATCTCCGTGTGCGGAACGTCGAGCACCCGGGCCACCCGACGGGCCAGTGCCGTCTTGCCCGATCCCGACGTCCCCGCGACCACTATTCGACGAGGTCGACCGGGCAGCGGGTCGTCCGCCTCCAGCAGTGGCACCAGGTCACGCTAACCGTCTCAGCCGGCCTGACATGGCGTCAGCGGTGCAGCCACTCGAGCAGGTCGGCGGGCGCCAGCGCGGCCGCCTTCGCGTCGTACCGCGCACCGTCCGCCGGAGTGAGCAAATCCCGCCACTGCCCCGACTCGCCGCTGCGGAAGAACCGCTCGTTGCTGCGAAGCAGCCCGATCCGTTCATCGGGGACAAGGTTGTCCGCGTTGGCTCGCATGGTGTCGAACCGCGCCGCCCGGACCAGCGCCGGCCACGCGCGCTCGGGCACGGTGAGGTCGAGCTCGTCGGCCAGCCGGCGCATCTCGCCCTCCAGATCGTCGGACAGGTCGCGGTAGTGGACGAGGACGACGTTCGACTCGTGTCGACGTTTCCACGCCTCGCACAGGTGCGCCATGACCCCGCGGAGGGAGTCCATGCTCTCCTGCGGACTGCTCGAGTCCTCGATCCAGTTCAGCAGCGCCTGCCGTGCACTGGGGCGGACCGCCGGCGACGTCGCGGCGGGTGGTCCCGGTTCGTCGAGCAGCCGGCGGATCAGGTCACGGTCGAGGTTGGCGCCCTGGTGATAGAGCGATACCGCCATGTCCCGCGGATCCCGCGCAGTCACGACGTACGTGACACCGGCCCCGTGGGGCAGCCCGTCGAGCGGCGTGTGCGTCTTGATGAAGCGGCGATGCTGCTGCGCCTCCAACCGGCGATGAACCTCGTCGACGGGATTCAGCTTCATGTCCAGCCACGGTGACAGCGTGGTCAACGGCGCCGGCAGCTCAGCCGTCTGGAAGACGAGCAGCGCGCAGATCATCTGCACCCACGTCGTCCCGGTCTTCGACCGGGCACTGATGACGATGTCGCCCGGCCGCAGTACAAACCCGTCCCAGCGGGCGCTGTCCTCCATGTCCGACCGGTACCGCACCCGCTCACCCGACACGGTCGACCCTCGCCAGATCGCTGGCCCGGCGGTCAGCCGGTGTCGGGAGCCGACGACGTACGCCGACGCCGCCGCTGCTCGAGGCGGGCATGCACCTGCGGCTCGCCCATGTCCACGTCGGCCAGTGCGCCGCGCAACAGCTGTACGGCGCTGCGGGTCAGTGCGTCCGCCTCGGGTTCGCTGAGCCCGAGGTCGTGGGCCACACCTTGGGTGCCCTCGTCCAATCCGTACGCCACCACCGCCGCCGCCCGCTCGGCGCGGGGGAGACCGGCCAACGCCTGCTCCAGCAGCTCCAGCAGCGCTGCGTCGGACAGCGCCGCCGAGCGGTCCGGCGCCGCGTCGGCGAACGTACCGGGTAGCGGGCGCAGCCGCGGCGGTCGGTCGTCGGTCATTCCTCCGAGGGTAGGTCGTCTGCCCGGCTCTCCGCCCGACTGATGCCCCACGCGGCGTTGATCAGCCCCACATGGCTGAACGCCTGGGGGAAGTTGCCGAGCAGCTCACCGCTGTCCGAGTCGATCTCCTCGGCGAGCAGCCCCACATCGTTGGTAAAGGCAGCCGCGGTCTCGAACACCGTGCGCGCCCGGTCCACCTCACCCGCCAGCGCCAGCGCCTCCGCCAGCCAGAAGGTGCAGAGCAGGAATGTGCCCTCCTTACCGCCGACGCCGTCGTCGCCATCCTCCGCGCTGTAGCGGTAGATCAGTCCCCGGTCGTCGCTGAGCCGCTCCGCGACGGCCTCGATCGTTGCCCGCATGCGCTCGTCGTCCGCCGGGAGGAAGCCGACGACCGGCATGACGAGGCTGGACGCGTCGAGCGCGGTGGAGCCGAAGTGCTGGGTGAAGGAGCCGACCTCCTCGTTCCACCCCTCCCGCAGGACCGTCTCCCTGATCTCCTCCCGGACCCGCGCCCATTCCTCGGTCTTCTCCGCCGCCTGGAGCAGCTCCGCCAACTCGATGGCCCGGTCCAGCGCAAGCCAGCACATCACCTTCGAGTGCAGGAACTGTCGTGGCTCCCCGCGCACCTCCCAGATGCCCTGATCGGGGTCGCGCCAGCGGGCCGCTGCCGCGTCAGCCGCTCGTACGAGGAACTCGCGCGTACCAGCGTCGAGATCGGTGAGCTGGTCCGCCAAGCGGTGCGCGGCGCCGAGGAGCTCCCCGTAGACGTCGAGCTGGTCCTGTCGCCACGCGTCGTTGCCCACCCGTACTGGTCGGCTGTCCCGCCAGCCGGCGAGGTGGTCCAGCGTCCGCTCACTGATGTCGTGCTCGCCCCCCACGCCGTAGACGATCCGCAGCGACCGCTCCGGTCCACCGGATCCGGCCGCAGCAGTCGTCATGAACCCGAAGAAGTCATCGGCCTCGTCGGGACAGGCGGCCACCCACAGAGCCTCCATCGTCATGCTGGCGTCGCGCACCCAGGAGTAGCGGTAGTCCCAGGTGCGACCGGTGCCGACCGCCTCGGGCAGCGACGTTGTCGCCGCGGCCACGATCGCCCCGCTGGGTTGATATGTCAGCGCCTGCAGCACCCGGCCGCTGTGTTTGACCAGGTGGTCCCACGGGCCGTTGTACTGCTGGTGCTGGTCGGCCCAGGACTGCCAGGCGTCGATGGTCCCCGCGAGTCGCTCGCCGAGCTCGCCCTGCGACCACACGCGCGCCGGCGAGTCCTGCAGCGTCGAACGATGCAGCGCGAAACGCAGCGTCTCCCCGGCGCGCACCCGCGTGCGGCCGCGGGCGCCGCCTCGGTCGATGTCCAACTCGAACGGGCAGGTGAGTACCAGCCACTCGGCACCACCGCGGGCGGTGACCCCGCCGTCGACGCACGCGAGACGCGGTACGACGTGGCCGAACTCCGGGCGGGGGGTGTAGCTCACCTCGACCTCCGCCTCCCCCTCCGTACAGCGGAGTTGACGGAGCAGCAGGTGCGGGGCGCCGGCACCGAGCTGGTGACCGGTGTTGTGCGCACCCATGGCGAGCGCATCGGTGAGGATGACGACGCCGGTCGGCGTACGGAAGGTCGTCTCGAGCACCATCGTGCGGTCGAGGTAGCGCCGGCTCACCTCATGGTCCGCGCCGGTCGGCCGGACGGACCAGTGGCCGGCGTCGTCATCGAGCAGCCGGGCGAAGACCGCGGGGCTGTCGAAACGCGGGAAGCACAGCCACTCGACGCAGCCGTCGCGGTTGACCAGCGCGGCGGAGTGGCAGTCGGACAGCAGGGCGAGGTCGGCGATCGGCGTAGTGCTCAACGGCTCCTCAATCGTCGCTAGTCAGGCATCGTGGCCCGCCGTGGCAGGCCAGCGCACCCACCCGCCCATGGTGCAACAAGTCGGTAAGGGTGCCACCCTGGGCGGGACATGGCTGCTGTGGACGACACCGGTGACGGCGATCTCGGGCTGTTCGGGCCGGACAGCGTGACGTGGCGGGTCCACGCGGACCCGCTGCTCGGCCTGGCCGGGCTGCGCGCGCTGCTGCTGCAGGCGTTGCACCCGGTGGCCATGGCGGTCGTGCATGAGACGTCCGACTTCAAGCGCGACGCGTGGGGACGGCTGTTTCGCACCGCGGAGTACGTCGGCGTCACGACGTACGGCTCGACGGAGCGGGCGCGGGAGATGGCCGCCCGGATACGCGCCGGGCACCGCACGATCCGGATGACCGATCCGGTGACCGGTGCGGAGATCCGCGCCGACCAGCCGGAGCTGCTGCTGTGGGTGCACGCCTGCCTGGTCGACTCCTTCCTGTCCACCGTCCGGCGCGGGGGGCTGCGGCTCAGCGACGCCGAGGCCGACCGCTACGTCGCCGAGCAGGTCCGCATGGCGCGCCTCGCCGGCATCCGCGGCGTCAAGGTGCCGCGCACCGTCGCCGAGCTCGCCGGCTACTTCGCGGACATCCGGCCCGAGCTACGGGCCACGCGGGCCGCGCGGGAGGCGGCGCTGTTCGTGCTGCTGCCGCCCATGCCGGTGCTCGTACAGGTGGCCACGCCCGCCCGGCCGCTGTGGGCCTCGGCCGCCGGGCTGGCCCTCGCCACCCTGCCGCCGTGGGCTCGACGCCAGTTTCAACTGCCCGGCCTGCCCACTACCGACCTCGCCGCGGGCGCGGCGTTGCGGGCGTTGCGGCTGTCGCTGCTCGCTGTGCCGTCGGCGGTGCGTGACGGCCCGCACCTGAAGCGGGCCCAGCGTCGGGCGGCGCCCGCGTAGGGTGCCGGGCATGACGTGGGTCGCGGCGGCGTACCCCACGGTCGCTGGCTTGTCCGACCTTGGCCGCTGCCGCGTCATGGGTGTGGTCAACGTGACGCCCGACTCCTTTTCCGACGGCGGGCGCTTCCTCGACACGGGTCAGGCGATAGCGCAGGGGCTTGCGCTGCACCGGGCGGGGGCCGACATCGTCGACGTGGGCGGGGAATCGACCCGACCGGGCGCCGGCCGGGTACCAGCAGACGAAGAGCGCCGACGGGTCCTGCCCGTCGTACGCGAACTCGCCGCGGCAGGGGCCACGATCAGCATCGACACCATGCGCCCGTCCGTCGCCGAAGAGGCGCTTGCCGTTGGCGCCCGCATCGTCAACGACGTGAGTGGCGGGCGGGCCGACCCGGCGCTGCCCCGGCTCGTCGCCGCGGCTGGGGTGCCGTACGTCGTCATGCACTGGCGCGGGCACAGCGACTCCATGCACGACAAGGCGGCGTACGCCGATGTCGTGGCTGAGGTCCGCATCGAGATGCGTGCGCGGCTCGACGAACTCACCGAGGCCGGCGTGCGGCCCGAGCAGGTCGTCCTCGACCCCGGGCTGGGGTTCGCCAAGACCGCCGACCACAACTGGGCGCTGCTCGCCGGCCTCGACGACCTGGCCGCGCTCGGCCGCCCGCTGCTGGTGGGCGCCTCCCGCAAGTCCTTCCTGGGCCGGCTGCTGGCCACCCCGCAGGGTGATGACCGGCCGACCGACGACCGGGCCGCAGCGACGGTGGCGATCAGCGCGCTGGCCGCTGCCCACGGGGTGTGGTGCGTACGCGTCCACGAGGTGGCCGCCAGCCTCGACGCGGTACGGGTGGCCGCAGCATGGCGGGCCGCGGAAGGGAGTGCGTCGGTGAAGGGGGTGACCGGGTGAGCGACCGGGTGGCGCTGCACGGACTGCGCGTCCGTGGACACCACGGCGTGCTGCCCGACGAGCGGACGCAGGGACAGGACTTCCTGGTCGACGTGGTGCTCTCTCTCGACACCGGTGTCGCCGCGTGCAGCGACGACATAGCCGACACCGTGGACTACGGCGCGCTGGCCGCGCGCGTCGCCGCCGTGATCGGTGGGGAGCCGGTGCACCTGCTGGAAACGCTGGCACAGCGGGTGGCCGACGCCTGCCTCGGGGAGCCGCTGGTCGACTCCGTCGAGGTGACCGTGCACAAGCCGGGCGCCCCCATGCCGGTGACCTTCGCCGACGTCGCGGTGACCGTCGTACGGGACCGCGGGTGAGCGGAGCGCCCCCTCCCGGCCACCACCGCTGCGTGCTTTCCCTCGGGAGCAATCTGGGCGACCGGTTGGCGTACCTGCAGGGGGCGCTCGATCGGCTGCTCGCCGATGGAGAGATGCACGCGGTCGCCGTATCCCCCCTCTACGAGACCACCCCCGTCGGTGGCCCGGACCAACCCCAGTACCTCAACGCCGTGCTGATCGCCGACACGGCGCTCCCGCCGGAGGCCCTGTTGCGGCGGGTCAACGCCGTGGAGCAGGCTCTCGGCCGGGTCCGTCGGGAGCGGTGGGGGCCGCGCGTGGTCGACATCGACATCGTCGCGGTGGGCAATGAGCAGCGGTGTGGACCGGCGCTCACCCTGCCGCACCCGCATGCGTACGAGCGGGCCTTTGTGCTCGCGCCCTGGCTCGATGTCGACCCGGATGCCGTGCTGCCCGCCCGCGGGCGGGTCGCCGACCTGCTCGGCGACCTGCTGACCGCTGGGACCCCAGCTGGGGGGGAGGGCGGCGGCATTCGTCGCTGCGCTGACCTGCGGCTGCGGTTGCCGGCATGAGGCCCACCCGGGTGGCGGTGCTCGCTGCGCTGGTCGTGGTCGCCGCAGCGGTCACCTGGGCGGTGCTGCGCGTACTGGACAGTCGGATGAGCCTGCAACCTGGAGTGCCGTCGAGCGCGGCGGTCGCACTGCTGCTGCTCGCCGTCGCGCTGGCCGTCACCGCGCGGTCCCTGCAGGCCCGGCTGCAACGGCGGCCGGGCACCAAGCCGGTGCATCCGCTCATCGCTGCACGCATGGCGGCACTCGCCAAGGCGGGGTCGCACACCGGTGCCTTGGCAACCGGGGTGTACACCGGCGTGGCTCTTTTCCTCCTTCCGGCGAGCACCGCCTTCGTTCGGGGCAACGCCGCCCGGGCGGGTCTCGCCGTACTGGCTGCGCTGCTCGTGATGGCCGCCGCGCTGTTCCTGGAGCGGGTCTGCCGTGTCCCCGACGCGCCTCCCAGCGACGACGACGCCGTCCCCTCCTGACCCGGCAACCGGGCGCGGAAGGCGGCGGTCAGGCGCGCTCGACGGTGGCCACCTGGACCTCGGCGCCCGCCACCCCGTCGGCATCGGCGTCGACCGAGCGGCGCAGCGCCTCGTGCAGACCGCTCGGAGTGAGTACGCCGAGGTAGCGGTCACGCTCCAGCACGGCGACCCAGCCGGAGTCCTGCTTGAGCATCTCGGCGAACGCCGCCTTGAGCGTGGCACCCATCGGCACCCACGCGGCCATGCGTCGGGCCCGGTCGCTGACCACACCGTCCCCGCTCGTGGCCTCGATGCCGATCCACCCGTGTAGCTGCTGCGCGTCGTCGAGCACCACCGCCCACCGCGCGGCCCGTCGGCGTAGCTCGTCCGCGGCGGCGGCGAGCCGGTCGTCGAGGTGTACGACTGGCGGGCTCTCCAGGTCAGCGCGGTCGATGTGCGTGACAGACAGCCGCTTGAGCCCGCGGTCGGCGCCGACGAAGTCGGCGACGAAGGGCGTCGCCGGAGCGCCGAGGATCGTCGCCGGGGTGTCGTACTGCTCGATGCGCCCGCCCTGGGCGAAGACGGCGATCCGGTCGCCGAGGCGCACCGCCTCCTCGATGTCGTGGGTGACGAAGAGCACCGTCTTGTGCACCTCCGCCTGCAGGCGCAGGAACTCGTCCTGCAGGCGCTCCCGCACGATCGGGTCGACGGCCCCGAAGGGCTCGTCCATCAGCAGCACCGGCGGATCGGCGGCGAGCGCCCTGGCCACGCCGACCCGCTGCCGCTGGCCGCCCGAGAGCTGGTGGGGATAGCGCTTCCCGAAGCGGTCGGGGTCGAGGCCGACGAGGTCGAGCAGCTCGGTGGCTCGCGCCCGCGCCTTGGCCTTGTCCCAGCCGATCAACGAGGGCACCGTCGCGGTGTTGTCGAGGATCGTGCGGTGGGGGAACAACCCGACCTGCTGGATGACGTAGCCGATCCGGCGGCGCAGCTGAACCGGGTTGACCTTCGTCACGTCGTCGCCATCGAGGAAGATGCGACCACTGGTCGGCTCGATCAGCCGGTTCACCATCTTCATCGTCGTCGTCTTGCCGCACCCCGACGGGCCGACCAGCGCGACAAGCTCACCGCGGGCCACGTCGAGGTCGAGCTCGTCGACGGCGACGGTGCCGTCCGGATACCGCTTGGTGACGCCATCAAGACGGATCATCGGTTCGGCGGTACGGTCCATCGAGTGACCCCTCTCGCCCAAGGGTGCCTGGCGGAGAACGCGTGGCTCTGTGGAGACTACGTGCGCACCCGGTCGGAGGAAATCCTCTCCGCTGCGCAGCAGCACGTCTTTCTGACTGTCGTGTCGGTGGCCCTGGGTTTCGCCATCGCCTTTCCGGTCGCCCTCCTCGCCCGGCGCTTCCGCGCCGAAGGAGCCGTCCTCGGCCTCACCACCGGCCTCTACACCGTCCCCTCGCTGGCGTTGTTCGGTCTGCTGCTGCCCTTCACCGGCCTCGGCGTGCCGACGGTGATCATCGCGCTGGTGATCTACTCCCTCACCATCTTGGTGCGCAACGTCATCGCTGGACTGGAGGGCGTACCCGAGGACGTCCGGGAGTCCGCGCGCGGGATGGGCTTCGGGCCGGTGCGGCAGCTGTTCTCCGTCGAGCTTCCACTCGCCATGCCTGCGGTCTTCGCCGGCCTGCGCATCGCGACGGTCTCCACCGTCGCGCTGGTGACCGTCGGCGCGCTCATCGGGGCCGGTGGGCTCGGCAACCTCATCTACGAGGGGCTGAACAGCGTGTTCAGGGCGCAGGTGCTCACCGCCGCCGCGCTGTGTGTCGTCATTGCGGTGGCTGCTGACCTGCTGCTGCTCGGAATGCAGCGCATGCTCACACCGTGGCAGCGCGGCGTCCGGTGAACGCGCTCACCGAGGTGGTCCAGTGGTTCACCGACCCGGCGCACTGGCAGGGACCGAACGGCGTACCCACCCGGTTGGTGGAGCATGTCGGCCTCGTGGCGCTGGCGGTGGGCATCGCCTGCCTGGTGGCGTTACCGATCGCTCTGGTGCTCGGCCACCTCGGGCGGGGCGGCACGCTGGCCATCAACGTCAGCAACGTCGGCCGGGCCGTACCCACCTTTGCTGTGCTGGTCCTGCTGGCGATCGGACCCTTCGGCATCGGCGCCAAGGCCACCGTGACCGCACTGGTGCTTTTCGCCATCCCGCCGATGCTCACCAACACCTATGTGGGCATGCGCCAAGTCGACCGCGACGTCGTGGAGGCGGCGCGCGGCATGGGGATGTCCGGCGGCGAGCTGCTGCGAAAGGTCGAGCTGCCGCTCGCGATGCCGCTCGTCATGGCGGGGCTGCGTACGAGCGCGGTGCAGGTCGTCGCCACTGCGACGCTCGCCGCGATCGTCGCCGGGGGAGGACTCGGCCGCATCATCACGCAGGGCATCGCCTTTCAGGACCAGGCGCAGGTGGTGGCCGGTGCGTTGCTGGTGGCGCTGCTGGCCCTGATCGTGGAGTTGTCGATGGCCGGGCTCCAGCGGCGCACCGACGTACGCCGACGGGCCGCCCGGGAGGCACGGGCGGCCGGTGCCGAGCCGGCCGAGGACGCCGACGATGATGACCGAGTCCTTGCCGGGGGGTAACGATCTGGCATCTGATGTTGGCGCGGAGTCGCTGGGAGTAGTTGGCTGGACCGCGCGGGACCCGTCCGGTGCCCGCCTAGACACGCGCAGCGCCCTTTACGCGCTGCGGGACACAGAAGGCGGTCGCCACATGCGCGCCATCTCGCCCGTACCTCTTCCCACCTCCACTTCTCCCGTCGCGTTTCCCAAACTGCCGCGCGGCGTCACCGCGCTCATCTCCGCGTTGCTGCTCCTGCTGCTGGCCGGCTGCGGCGGCGGTGACGCGTTCGACGACCCCGCGCAGCCCCCGGCGGCGGCGAACCCGACGACCACCGCCGGCAGTACCCCCGCCACCGGGGAGGGCGCTGAGAAGGGCCAGCTCACCATCGGGTCCGGCGCCTTCACCGAGAGCCAGGTCATGGCCGAGATGTACGCCGCACTGCTCGAGGCGGAGGGCTACGGCGTCGAGGTGACGACCGTACAGAACCGCGAGCTGTACGAACCGGCGCTGGAGTCCGGGCAGATCGACATCGTGCCGGAGTACGCCGCCACACTCGCGGAGTTCCTCAACCTCAAGGTCAATGGGATGGACGCCGAACCGGTTGCCTCCGCGGACATCGACGCGACGATCGAGGCGCTGCGCGGACTGGCCGAGCAGCAGGGGCTCGCGGTGTTCGAGCCGGCCGAAGCTGTCGACCAGAACGCCTTCGCGGTGACGCAGGAGTTCGCACAGGAGAACGACCTCGAGTCGCTGTCCGACTTCGGGCAGAAGGTCAACGACCCGATCACGCTCGCCGCGGTCGAGGAGTGCCCGCAGCGCCCGTTCTGCCAGCCCGGTCTCGAGGACGTGTACGGCATCGAAATCAAGAAGGTGCAGCCGCTCGGCTTCGACACGGTGCAGACCAAGGAGGCCGTGCAGTCGGGTCAGGCCGAGCTCGGCCTGGTCGCCACCACCGACGGCACCCTGGAGGAGTTCGGCCTGGTGGTCCTCGAGGACGACAAGGGCCTGCAGAATGCCGACAACCTGGTGCCGGTCGCCAACGCCTCCGTCGCTGAGGAGCCAGGTGTGGAGGAGGCGCTCAACCAGCTCGCCCCCGTGCTCACCACCGAGGACCTGGCCGAATTGAACCGCAAGGTCGATGCCGAGCGCGCGAAGCCGGCCGACGTCGCCCGGCAGTATCTGGAGGAGAAGGGCCTGCTCTAGTCCTCGTCGGCGGTGGCCGCCAGCTCGCCGGCGGCCACCGCGACGTCGAGGGTGTTGCCGGCCGGGGCGAGCGGACACGCCCATGCGGGGTCATAGGCGCAGGACGGGTTGTAGGCGAAGTTCAGGTCGACGACGAGCCGGCCGTCGCGTGCGTCGCCCCCGAGGTCGGCACCCTTGACGGTGTCGAGCAGATAGCGGCCGCCGCCGTACGTCGTGCGCCCTGCCGTCGCGTCCTTCAGCGGCACGAAGACCCCGCCGCCGTACGACGCCAGCCACCACACGTCGAGGTTGCCCAGCCCGGTCAGCTCCACCCGGCCGACCCGGTCGAACGCGACGATGCCGTCAGTGCCGGTCTCCACCTCGATGCGCTGCCCGTCGACGTCCCTGTCGACGGAGCACTCGAAGCGCAAGGCCGGGTCGTACGGCGCCACCGGGAGGCCGCTGAACGCCGCCCGGTCCCGAGGTAGCAGTGGGGACTCGGGATGGGTGGCGAACAGCTCGTTTCGTCCGTGTCGCCAGGTCGCGTGCCCTTCTCGCGGGTCGTCGGCTGCTCGTACGGCGGCGTACAGCGCGAAGACCCGCCGCCGCCAGTCCAGCACCTCCAGCGAGCTGCTCATGTGCTGGTCACTTGGCTGGTCACTTGTCGACGTCGCCGACGACGAAGAACATCGAGCCGAGGATCGCCACCATGTCCGCCAGCAGCGTGCCGGGCAGCAGCCGGGCGAGCACCTGCACGTTGTTGAATGACGCGGAACGCAGCTTCAGCCGCCACGGCGTCTTCTCTCCGCGCGACACGAGGTAGTAGCCGTTGATGCCGAGCGGGTTCTCCGTCCACGCATAGGTGTGGCCCTCCGGCACGCGCAGCACTTTGGGCAGCCGCTGGTTGATGGGTCCCGGCGGCAACTCGGCGAGATGGTCGAGACACGCATCGGCGAGATCGAGCGACACGCGGATCTGCTCGGCGAGGCACTGGAACCGGGCAAGGCAGTCGCCCTCCCGCCGGGTGACGACACGCAGCGTGTCGCCGAGCTCGCGATAGGCGAGGTACGGCTCGTCGCGGCGTAGGTCGACGTCGACACCCGAAGCGCGGGCGATCGGTCCACTGACGCCGTACGCGAGCACCAGGTCCGGCGTGAGCACGCCCACTCCGCGGGTGCGGGCACGGAAGATCTCGTTGCCGAGGACGAGGCGCTCGATGTCCGGCAGCCGGCGGCGTACGTCGGCAACCGCCCGCCGGGTGCGGGCGAGCCAGCCGGCGGGCAGCTCCTCCTTGAGACCGCCGACGCGGTTGAACATGTAGTGCATGCGGCCGCCGGAAACCTCCTCCATGACGGCCTGGATCGTCTCCCGCTCGCGGAAGGCGTAGAAGATCGGCGTGATGGCGCCGACCTCGAGCGGGTA
>Ga0136616_10001398_pt1 | contig 12619 bp, 12 predicted proteins | sample AntDrymUQ2992106_2_FD_106648 | JGI IMG/M metagenome (GOLD analysis project Ga0136616, IMG submission 106648) | Polar desert sand microbial communities from Dry Valleys, Antarctica - metaG UQ299 (21.06) | ecosystem: Environmental > Terrestrial > Soil > Desert | place: Antarctica: Dry Valley...
AGTTCCTAGACGCGGAGGTCTAGCGCGCTCTACGAAGCTCGAAGCGTTTGTAGTTGTTCACCCGCGCACGGAGGTCGCCCTTGGGTAGGTCGGATCGGTCCACCGCGACCACGAACGTGCGAGAACTGAAGTCGTCGGTGCAAACCGGACCTCCACGGGCCGGGTGCCCGTAGCTTGAACTTCTTGCGTTCGTCGTTGAACCTCAGTGACTCGAAGCGGAGAGGACGGCTCCCGACTCTCCCGTCCCGACGAACAGGACGATCCGGCGCTCGAGGTGTACATGGGGACGGTCCCCTTTGAGCCGGAACCTGTCCCACAGTCTGCGGTACGCCGCCTTCGTCATAGCGGCCCGCCCGACGTTGCGATACACATTCTTGGGCAGCCTTTTCTGGGACGCCACCGGCCGATGATCTATCGGTCCCGCCTTCGAAGCGGCTGCGCGGCGAGTGATGCCAAGGCTCGCTCCTCGTCACGAGCAGGACGGCAACCAACCAGGGCACCAGCCTGGTGCGACGGACCACTGAGTGTGGATTAAGTGATTGCATCGTTCCTCTTCCCCAGATCATTCCGTCAACTTTGGGACGCCGTCCAGCTTTGGGGCGTCGCCGTCCCTGCGTTTGTTCCCGGCCTCGTGGCTTCGTAGAGGAGGATCCCCACCGACACCGCCAGGTTCAGCGACGACGCGGCCCCGTACATGGGAATGCGGACGGCGAGGTCACCATCCTCGAGCAGCTCGCGGCTCAGGCCTTGGCCCTCGCTCCCGAAGAGAAGCAGGGCGGGATTCGAGTAGGTCGTCGACCAGTGCTCTGTCTCTGTGTGCGCCGTCGTCGTGACGATCGTCAGACCGTGGTCGCGCGCCCAAGTCAGTGCGTCTTGCGGACTCGATACCTGTACGAGAGGGATCGTGAAAACCGTTCCCAGCGAGGAGCGAACCGCGTTCGGGTGCCAGAAATCCGTGCCCTCGCCGATCGCGATGACGCCCGCCGCGCCGGCGGCGTCGGCCGTGCGGATGATCGTTCCGAGATTGCCTGGGTTTCCGACCTCATGGAGGCCGATGAAGACGGACTCGGGTGTGACCTCGAGGTCGCGCAGCCGCAAGGTTCGAGAGCGGGCGATCGCCGCGAGGCCGACGGGGTGCTCCCTGTCGGACAGAGTCGCGAACGCGTCCGCGGAGACCTCAACGACCTTGATGTGGTTCCGGGCACGCTGGACCAGGTCGAGGGCCCGGTCGCTGGTCAGCAGCTCGGGACTGGAGAAGACGATCTCGACGTCGGCGTGTTCGAGCGCCAGCCACGTCGGAGCGATGCCCTCGACGAGAAAGACCCCTTCGGCCTCGCGGTGCTTGCGCTGGCGCAGCTTTCTGGCGCGCTTCAGCAGTGGGTTGGCGTGGCTGGTTACGAGTTGCGCCACCTCAGTGGCCTAGGCGTCGGGCGCGAGCTGAGCGAAGAAGTCGGCGCAGCGTGTCGCCTCGGCGTCTTCTCCAATGGCGGCGGCGGCGGAGCTCAGCCCCCGCAGCGAGCGGAGAAAGCCCCGATTGGCCTCGTGGGCCCACGGGACCTTGCCGCTCCCACGCCACCCCGCGCGCCGGATGCGATCGAGCCCTCGGTGGTAGCCCACACGAAAGTAGGCGTATGCCTCGACGACTCGGTCTTGCTCGAGGGCGGCCTCTCCGAGGGAGGCCCAGGCCGTGAGGCACTCGGGATAACGGGCCGCGACCGCGGCCACGTCCTCGGTAGAGGTTGCGCTCGCCAGCGCCTCGAGAGAGCCCGGCGGCTCTTCGATCGTGGTTTCGGGCGGTTCGGTGATCGGAAGTTCGGCCATGGCCGCATCGTAGCCGCAACGCCGGCCGTGGGTCGGTGCCGTGACGGCGACTGGAGTCCCCGGGTCCTGCCTCTCTGCGGTACAATCGTGTCATGTCACAATCGTATGTCACAACCCCGTCGACCTCCGCCGCCCTGTTGCAACTCGCAAGACTGAAGGCGGGCCTAAGCCAGGGGCAGCTGGCCGCGCGCGCCGGGGTGCCGCCCACGATGATCTCCGCTTACGAGAGAGACCGACGGCAGCCCACGCTGCCCACGCTCACCCGGCTCCTCAGGGCGGCTGGTTTCGAGCTTCGCATGCACCTCACACCGACCGATCCGCACGATGACGTGCTCGCCGCGTTGGAGACGGGTCGCGGCCCACACGAGCGGGCCCGCAAAGACCAGCAGATCGAGGCATGGCGACGTGCCACCCCGGTGCGCTGATCCGGTGTCCAGGCCGCCGGCCGAAGACCCACCAAAGTTGAACGCCGCCGCGATCATTCGCCGTCTTGAACCGTCACCACGTTCGCTACGTGGTGATCGGCGCCTTCGCTGCCATCGCTCAACAGGCGCCGATCCCCGCAACTCGGGACATCGATCTGACGCCTGAAAGGAGCACGGAGAACCTCACCAAGCTGTCGGCCGCGCTCACAGAGCTCGACGCTCGCATCCGCACCGAGACGGTGTCCGGCGGTCTTTCGTTTGCCCACGATGCCACCTCGTTGGAGGCCGCAGAGATGTGGAACCTCGTCTGTTCGGAGGGTGAATTCGACATCTCGTTTCGGCCGGCAGGTTTCGAGCATGGCTACCCCGATCTGGACGAACGCGCGCACCGTGTTCGGGTCGATGGCATCGAGGTCGTCGTAGCCGACTTGGACGATGTGATCCGATCCAAGGAAGCGGCGGGCAGGCCTAAAGACCTACGCGTTCTACCACTCCTGTACCGGCACAGTGCGACTCGGCGAGGCGATGCGGGAACCTAACGAGCCGTGCTCGGACCTAGAGGTGGTCGACCTTGCCGTTGCCCGCGGCGCGACGTTGGATGTCCTTTCGTCGCGTCACTGCGGCCGTCGCGTCCTCGAGGGCTTTGCTCAGGATCCCCAGGCGTTCGTTCTCGGATCGCAACTCGAGCAGACTCTGCTTGAACTCGACGCCGAGATCGACCTGCGACGCTATCTGCCAGGTGACGTTCTCTCCGGAGACGTCGAGTGCGTCCACGTCCGTGCCGGAAGTAGTCGCCAGTTGGTCGAGGGATCGCATGCAAGCCGCTTCGAGTTCGGGGTCGACCTCGGTCTCCTCATCGGGAAACGGTTGAGTCTCAGCGGTCAGGTAAGAGCGCTCCTCGGTGATACGGGTAACCCGAAAGCGTTCTTTGCCCTCGACGATGACATCCATCCGCCCATCGTCGTAGCGGTTGAGCACCTCGATCACGCGCGCCGTGCTGCCAACGGTTCGCAACTCCGTCTTGTCCGCCAACAGCACGCCGAACTCGGTTTCCGCTGCGAGACACTCCCCGATCAGGTCCTTGTAGCGTTCCTCGAAGATGTGAAGCGGAACGCGCTCTGATGGCAGGAGCACGAGATTGAGAGGAAACAGCCCGATCGAGGTCACCGCGCGACCCTAGACCTAGAGGTCCTCTAGCGAAAGCGGCGCTTGTCCTGCGCCGCGTAGGCGGCCACGCTGTCGTCGATCGAGCGCGCGCTCCGGAGTTTGTCCACGACTTCTCGGAGCGCTGGCCCCGGAATCGCGCAGCTCATCTCGTCGCTTGCCATTTCGGTGCGGACGCGACTCAGCATGCACCCGATGCTGGCTGCGACCTTGTTGTGCTCTTTGGCCATCGCCACGATGTGACACTGGGGCTTGCCCTCGATGGCCATCTCCGGCACGGCATCGTTGAGAACCATTAGCTGCTTGGGGTTCAAACGAAGGAAGACAACGTCTGGGTCCACCGGGGAATCCTCGAGCGGTCCGTAGGTGACGTGCGCATGCCGTGTCGACACGACGGGGAGTCGGGGGACATCGTCCATACCGATCCAGCCTGCCCCGAGCAGCGCGCCGACGTCATCGTTGCAGGCGACGTCTTGGAGAGAGGCGAAACCGTGCGTCATGCGACCGACGCTGCAGTTTCCGTGGTCCTCGGGCACCGTCGTGAAGGTACGTTCGACGCCCTTCATCCAAAAGACGCAGGAGGCGGACACTCGCCCGGCGCGCCCATCGTCTGCGGGTTTCGACATCGGTTCGTCAAAGGCCGGGACGCCGTCGGGCGCGTCGTCCCCGAAAGTGATTGCAAGAGGGGCCACATCCAGGTTCAGCAGGGATGTGAGCGCCGCAGACGCGTCCTTGTAATCCGGTCGCACGTTCACTCCTTTCCTCGGAGCACTAGAGAGAGCCAAACTGACCCTCGGTGGGCTCCGCTCAGCAGAACCACGGCTCGGTGAGTCGTGGCCTCCCCTCGATGGATCCGACTTCGATCAGGTCGGGATGAGCCTCGGCCGGACGTCCGGCGGCCTCGACGATGGTCCTGTAGATCTTGAGAAAGGTGGCGCCGGGGGGCTCACTTAGGAGTGTGTCTTGTTCGACGAGACCAGCCAGCTCCCGTTGCAGCCGGTCGAGAGAAGGATCCTCCGCCGTCCATGTGTAGGAGAGCCGCTCGGAGTCGTAGGGACCGAGATGCCGCTTCATGTCGGGATGGTCCCGCAGCAGCGAACCTTCAGGAAGCAGCAGGCGGATCGAGTACTGCACGGGATCGACGTTGGCGATGAGGTCGTGGGCGATTACGAAGTCCATCAGCTCGACGAGGTCGTGATGCGTGGTCCACGGCGTAAAGGGGAGAAACGAGGGGCGCACCTCGATGCCGTGCGAACGCAGCAACGAGATCGTCTCGATAGTCTGGGCCGTCGTGTGGCCCTTGTCGAGACGCTCGAGGATGTCGTCGTTGAGAGTCTCGATCGCGCAGACCGCGAACAGACAACCACATTCGGCCACCTCGCCCCAGATATCCCGGCGCTCGAGAACGTGGTCCACCTTGGTGGTCACGTCGAAGCTGAGCTGAGGCCAGCGCTCGTGCACGGCGCGCACGATCTTCAGGGAGTGCCGCCACCCGTTGAGGAAGTCGGGATCGCCGAACGTGATGTGCTCGGCCCCCATGGCCACGAGTCGAGCGATGTCGTCGAGCACGACCTCGGCCGGCACCAGCCGGATGCGTCCTCCGTAGACCACGGGCACGGGGCAGTGGCGGCACTCGTGCGCGCATCCGTGGCTGGCCTCGACGTAACCCACCGTGCGTTCGGCGCCGCCGAGGGCGAGGTGCGCGTAGTTGTCGAGTGCCGGCAGCAGGTCCCGGGCGGGCGTCGCGAAGGCGTCGTGACCGAGTTGAACCAGTGGTTCGTCGCTCCCCGTCCCAGCAGGGGCGCCGCCGGCAAGGCGGTCCACCCACTGAACCAACCCCCGTTCGTACTCGCCCGCGATGACGCGATCCGCAACCAGGCCCACCGTCGCATCACCTCCCACCGGAGCGTAGAGACCGTAGAAGCAGACCGGCAGCTCGGGTCGGGTCGCTTTGAGCATCGTCGCCGCCCGGATTCCCAATCGCATCGCGGTGTGCATGGGGACCGAGATCCCAACCGCATCCGCCCACTCGACGGCGTTCGCTTCGAGCTTCTGCAGGGACAGGTCGAGACAACGAAGCTGGTGACCCGCCGTGCGCAGCGCGGCCGCCGGCGACGCGACGTGCAGCGGCTGGTGACCAAGCTCGTAGGTGGACAGAAGCAGGACTCGCATATCTTCGCAAGGCTATCCGGCCCGAGCCGGGCCTCGAACGCGCAGAACCGCGGTCACGAGTAGCGACCGCGGTTCTGTTGGGAATCGATGGTTAGCCGATCGCCGAGACGTTGGTCGCCTCGGGTCCCTTCTCTCCAGCGCGCTGCTCGAACTCCACCTTTGCACCCTCGGCAAGACTCTTGTAGCCATCGCCGGCGATGTTGCTGTGGTGAACGAACAGATCCTTCTCGCCTTCGTCAGGGGTGATGAAGCCGAACCCCTTGGCGTCACTGAACCACTTCACGGTTCCGGTTGACATGAAAACACCTCCCTTGCCACACACTCACGAACGGGCAGGAAAGGTATCTATTACCGAACCAGACTCACGCTCTTGCAGTTCCGGACGGTCGATACCGCCCTTCAGTCACACTAACCGCTAACCACCGCTCCCGATTCCCGACCTCCCCAGCCGCCCCTGAAACCGTCTGCACAGGGGGGGTGAGGATCATGCGTCGTCCTCGCGCCTGTGATCTCCACTGAGCTCGTGCAGCGCGTCTCGGTCCACGAGCTCGGGAGGGACTACGACGCCTCGCAGAGGCGTAATGGCTCGGACGGTGGCGGTGCGCCGTCCCCCTTCGATCAGGGCGCGCTCCCCCACGACCGCCCCGGGGCCGATTTCGGCGAGGACCGTGCCGTCGACCTCGACCGACCCGACGCCGTCGAGGACGAGGAACAGGTCGGTTCCCTCGTCGCCCTGGGTGAAGAGGACCTCGCCGGCGGCCAGCCGACGACGCCTGGTACGCACGCCCGACTGCATGATTGCGCGCGCTAGCTGCTGCTCGAGCTCGGACTCGACCTCGGTCGTCAGAGCATCGAGATCCACGGCCTCCCAGGGAGTCACTCCGCCGAATGCGTGGTGGTACCACTGGTTGAAGTCGATGAGCCCGCTCTTCGCGACGAGGTCCCCGGAGTGGTCGTAGACCCAGTGTCGGGGAAATGGACTCGATCCCACGAGGCGGCCCTCGGAGGTTCCGTCCGCGAACAGCTCGAGCTCGAGTGTGGTCCAGACGACGGGTCCTCGCATCTGCACGAAGGGTTTGTGCTTGATCCGGCGCGGAGCCGGTAGTGCCGCACGGCCCCCTGCGGTCTGGCGCCAGATGACGGACTCGGGCGTGACGGTGGGATCGGAGCGAAGGTCGGGAAGCGAGAGTCCCGGGAGGGTGATCGTGCGGCTCCCCACGCCCACCACGGAACTGCCCATGAGGCCTCCGCCATCGCAGCCGTAGCCGACTATCCCTCGTTCGTCCACCTCGATCCACGCATCGAGCTGATTGGCGAAGCGCAGTTTCTGATTTTGGACCAGGTGCGAGACATCATCGACATGCGCCGGCGGCGGTTCGTCGATATGCGTGATCCCCACCTGGAACGGAAGGCTGGGAAGCCCCGTGATGGCCTCGGAAGGTATCCACGAGATGATGGTTATCGAAGATGAATGTCGAGTCATTCCCTCGCCTCTCTCGGGTCGTCGTGCAGTGAGTAATCGATGACTTCCTCCATACGCATCGCGCTCCCGCGCGCCCACCCTTCGCTGAACCCGGCGTCCCCGAGGGCTTGGTGGACCGCGTTGACCCGCTCCTCGTAGGCACCTTGTTCGATCGGAGGACGCGGTGCGCCGATCGCCCAGCGCAGGGATTCCGCGCCTCCGTAGAGGACCGCCGCCTGATAGTGAAGATCGAGCTCGTGAAGCTCGCCTGCGAGATCCTCGAGACAGTCGGCGACGTCCCACTTGTCACCGAGCTGGCGCCACAGCACCAGGCTCTCGCGTGACAGCCTGACGGCCCGCGCGAAGTCACCCACCTCGCGCGTGCTCACGGCGATATTCATGAGGGCGCGCGCGATCCCCTGCTTGTCTCTCAAGCCCCTGAAGGTGACGAGGCTTTCCTCCAACATGCTCAGCGCCTCGGTTTGATCGCCTTTGATCTGGGCGATGAAGCCAAGGTTGTTGAGTGTCTGGGCGATCCCGGCCTGATCCCCGAGTCTCCGCCACTCCGCGAGGCTCTCCCGGTACAGCTCCTCGGCCGCCTCGAGGTTGCCCTGATCGACCTCGAGGTTGCCGAGGTCCTTCGTCGACACGGCCACCCCGGCCTCGTCGCCCAACTGACGCTGTGCCTCGATGCACTCCTCGAGAAGCCGGCGGGCCTCGCTGAAATCGACGCGAGCGCGCGCCAGCATTGCTCCCCCGGCGAGCACGCGCGCGCGATGAATACTGACGGTTCCCTCCGTGTGCTCGAGCGCGAGCTGGATCCAGCGACGGCCCTCGCTCACGTAGCCGCGCGTGGACCAGAAGTAAGACATCGCGGCCGTCAATTGCAGCAGGACGGTCCACTCGTCCGTCTTCTGCGCCCATTCGAGCGCATCCTGTAGGTTGTCGTGGTCGAGCTCGAGCATCTCGAGCCAGTGGACCTGGTCGGGCCCACGAAGCTCGGAGCTCGCCCGCTCGGCCTGCGCGAGATAGTAGTGAGCGTGGGCCGCCTCGGTATCATCCTTCTCGCCGGAACCATCGAGGACGTCAAGCGCGTACTCCCTGATCGTCTGCAGCATCCCGAAGCGCGGTTCGTCCCCCAGAGACGGGACCTGACGCAGCAGGCTCTTGCCCGCCAGCGAGTCGAGCCCGTCGAAGAGATCGCGACCCGGATCTCCGGCGGCGGTCGCGATGATGGTGGCCGCGTCCAGGGTGAATCCTCCGCGGCAAACGGAGAGTCGCCGAAAGAGCGTCTGCTCTTCCGGTTCCAACAGCGTGTAGTCCCAATCGATCGCATTGCGAAGCGTTTGCTGGCGTGCGGGGAGGTCGCGCGGACCGCCTGTAAGCAGGCCCAACCGGCTGCTCAACCTGTCGAGGAGGACGGCTGGGGGCAGGAGCTTGACGCGCACGGCCGCCAGCTCGATGGCGAGGGGCAGGCCGTCGAGCCGATGGCAGATTTCGGCGATGTAGCGAGCGTTCGCGTCGGTGAGTGCGAAGTCGGCCTTGACCGCGCGCGCACGCTCCACGAACAGCCCGACGGCGGAGTGCGCCGAAAGCTGTGCGATGTCGGGGAGGTAGTCGAGCTCGGGTAGTTCGAGGGGCGGAACCTGATACTCGTGCTCACTACTGATACGAAGAGACGCGCGCGTGGTGGCGAGGATCTTGATGTCGGGACACTCCGCCAGCAACTTCGAGACGAGCGAAGCGGCGCCGATGACTCCCTCGAAGTTGTCGAGCATCAGCAACATGTGCTTGTCGCGTAGGAAGTTGGTGAGGCCCTCGAACGGCGACTCACCCGCGCTCTCCTGCAGTCCGACGCTCTGGGCGATGCGGGAGAGCACGAGCGACGGGTCTCCAAGTGAGGCAAGCGTAACGAGATGGACGCCGTCTCCGAACTCCCCGAGCAACCCCCTCCCGACCTCGATGGCGAGACGAGTCTTGCCGCAACCCCCGGGGCCGATCAGCGTGACCAGTCGAATCGAGGACAACAACTCTTTGATCTCGGCGATCTCCCTCTCGCGTCCGACGAAGGTCGTTAGTTGAACGGGGAGATTGTCGGTGCGCGCTTCCTCGGAACGGAGAGGAGGAAAGTTGTCCGGCAGATCAGGATGGGTGAGCTGGTAGACGGTCTCGGGGCGGGTGAAGTCCTTCAGGCGATGAACACCCATGTCCTTGACGGCGGCTCCGGGGGGCAGGTTGTCGCGCACCATCTCCATCGTGGCCGACGACAGGAGGGTCTGGCCCCCGCTCGCGAGTCCCCTCAGACGGGCGCAACGACTCACGGTCTGGCCGAAGTAGTTTCCGTCTGCGAGCCGGGGTTCGCCCGTGTGCAGGGCGAGACGCACTCTAAGGGACACGCCCTCGGGCCACGGTTCGGCATGCAACGCAAGCTGGATGGCGAGCACAGCCGCTAGCGCGTCGCTGGAACGGGAGAAGGCCGCAAAGATGCTGTCGCCTTCACCCTGGTCGCGTGGCATCGCTCCACCCTGCCGCTCGATCGCGTTCTGGATGATTGCATGATGGCGGGACACGGCCTGGAACATGGCTCTCGGTCGCTCCGTCCACAGCCTGGTCGAGCCCTCGATGTCGGTCAACAACAGGGTGACCGTCCCCGTCGGCAGGCTCGGCGAAGTGGTCTCGGCGGACCTCGTCTCAGATTCATCGGCGTCCGCGTGGGGGCGGACGCCGCCTTCTCGACATTGCGGGCTGGTCACCTTCCGCCTCCCCGAGCGCTTGGTTGTGGCGCTGTCATTGTCGCCCCTCAGCCTGCATAAGGCGAGGGGGATGACCCGAGCGCTGTCCTCGGAAGGACCTGGGCTGTCCACGATGACTAGCGACATCCGTCCACCATGCCCCGCGACATCACAGAGTGCGGTGGGAGGGACTTGAACCCTCACGTCCTTACGGACACATGGCCCTCAACCATGCCTGTCTACCAATTTCAGCACCACCGCAACGTGGCCTCGCGTCCCCCTCCTCGGGGCCGTAAGAAGAGCCCCGACCGCACGTCGGGGTGCCGGCGGGGCGTCGGTCGATTATAGCGAGGACCGGGTCTTCAGGACCCCAGCGAGATAGGGGCCGCGTCGAAGCCGCCGAGCACGTCGAAGGTCACGCCGTCGACTCGAGGCTGCGCCGCCCAAAACATCCTGAAGGAGCCCAGCGGCGCCAGTGGCGTCTGTTCGAGAATCGCCCGCTCCGCCTCCTGGTAGAGCTTGGTCCTGGCGGCCACATCGCCCTCCCGTTGCGCCTTTTCGAGGAGGGAGTCGACTTGGTCCGAAGCGAAGGCCGCGTGGTTGTCCGGAGAGTCGGAGTCGAACAGGGCGGCCAGGAACACGTCGGGATCCGGATACTCCGAGATCCACCCGAGGCGGTAGATCGAGTGCTCCTCGTCGCTTAACCGGTTGAGGTACTTGTTGAACGAGTAGGAGCGCAACTTCACCTCGAGGCCGGCGTCCTCGAGGTCTTTCTTGATGATCCTCGCCACCCTCGCTTGCGGTTGCTTGCGGGTGTACTCAATGGTTACGTTTCGCCCCTTCTGGGGGAGTTCGCGCACCAGTCGTTTGGCTTCCTCGGGGTCGAACTCGCATAACTCTTCGCAGGCGTCGTCGTCGAAACCGGGCATGCCTCTCGGCACGATTCCGCGCGGCGCGATCAAGGTGCCGGAGAAGATGTCCTCTCCGATGGTCTCTCGGTCGAGCGCGAGGTTGACCGCCCTCCTGAGTCGTTCGTCTTCGAGTTCGGGAGAGTCCAGGTTGAAACCGTAGTAGGAGCCGACCAGCAGGGGCACAAAGCCGTTGTCGCCGTAGTCCTCTCTCGCCTGCTCGACCCGCGTCGCCGGCACCTCGGTGACATCCAGTTGCTCGTTCGTGAAGGGCACCCACGACGACGCCGCGTCGGGGAAAGGTATGAAGCGGATGCCCTCGAGCGAGACCTTCTCGAAATAGTCTTTGGCCGCCCTCAGCACCACAGGACCGCTCAGCTCGAAGGGTTGAGCCAGCTCGAAGGGACCGTTGCCGATCGGCTCGGACACGAAGTTCTTCGACTGCTTGAAGGCCTCTTCGGGCAGCGGAACAAGGCTCGGATGCGTGAGCAGCGTGGGAAAGCTGACGAACGGTTCGGAGAGTTTGATGACGAGCGTGCTTGCGTCCGGCGTTCGGACGCCGGACAGACGTTTGGAGTCGCCGAAAGCGTTGACCTCGTCGAAGCCCTGGACGAGCTCGAGCAGGTACGCGACGTCGGCGCCGTTGCGCTTGAGAGCGATGCGATTGAAGGCGAATGCGAAGTCCTGGGCGGTGACGGGGTCGCCGTTGTGGAAGGTGGCGTCCGGACGCAGGGAGAACGTGAAGGTGCGCGCATCCTTCGAGACGTCGATTCTCTCGGCCGCGGCGGGCTCTACGCTGGCCCCTTCCTGATCCCAACGCACGAGGCCCTCGTAGAGCTGACGTGTGATGAGCACGGATCCGGGGTCCTGAATGCGCATGGGATCCAGTGAGTTGGGCTCTCTGATGGCGACATTGAGGACGTTGTCCTCATCTTCGAACGAGGCGGTGGTGGCGTCGGGCGAGGGCATCGCCCCCGGGCTCTCTGTGGGAGAGACGTCGGGCGCTCCTGTGGCTGTCGCCTCGGGCCCGGCCGCCGGTTGGTCGTCGTCGGTGCACGCGCCTGTCAGCAGCAGCATAGAGAGGCCGACGATGACGGCCCGCACCGCGCCGGTAGGGGCTGACATGCGAAGCAGGACTCCCAGAAATCTCCCCTCTACGAACCCGACAGCCGGAACGCGAGAAGAACAGTGGTGCCGGCGAAGATGATTGCAGTGATGACAGTGATGCGGTCCAAGTTCTTCTCCATCACGGTCGACCCCATCGCCGAACTCTGCATGCCACCTCCGAACATCTCCGACACACCGCCGCCGCGCCCCGCGTGGAGCAGGATCAACAGGATCAACCCGAGTGAGACTGCGACATGGACGATGACGAGCGCGATTGTCACTTGAGGCACCTCTGTAGACGTGTAGATGGGCGGTGTGGACGCTGTCGAGAGTCGCTGCGACTCAAGGAGACAGATTACCCGGTCTCGAACTCGAGCGCGAGACGCCGCCTCAGCGACCCCCGGTCGAGGCGAGCAGGTGCTGGTCGATACGGTAGACCCCGAAGGCATTGCGCTTCAAGAGAGGGACCGGCCGGGCCTCCAGCTGGAACTCCGAGGCCGGTATCCCGAGGCGGTGCGCCATCCGGAACAATTTGTCCGTGAGGGCATCGGCATTGGTGTCCGCCACTAGGAGGGTCCCCGGGGGCTCGGCCAAGAGGAGGAACCGCTTGAGCGAGCTGTCCTTGCGCGCTCTCTCGAGCTTGGCTCGCTCGGCCTTGGTCAGGCTCTTGTCCTCGGCGGAGATCTGACTGGCCGCACGAGGCTCCCACGACAGGGCGTCGTCGGTCGTCGTGTTGCCCCAAACCACGGCCCAGGTCGAATCCTCGGCCGCGAGTTGGGCGCCGGATTGGAGCCCGAGGACGGCGACGAGCAGAGCCGCGGCCATATA
>Ga0136616_10001399_pt1 | contig 12616 bp, 9 predicted proteins | sample AntDrymUQ2992106_2_FD_106648 | JGI IMG/M metagenome (GOLD analysis project Ga0136616, IMG submission 106648) | Polar desert sand microbial communities from Dry Valleys, Antarctica - metaG UQ299 (21.06) | ecosystem: Environmental > Terrestrial > Soil > Desert | place: Antarctica: Dry Valley...
ATCTGTGTCTGAACTACCGTCAAATGACAATTGATTCACAGCCTCTCAGAGCTTGTGAAAAATCTGCTGCGCTCGGGATCTCGTGTTCCGGCGGCGCTCGGAATCCTCATGTATTTCAGTATATATACACTCCGGTTCCTCCGCTCCGGCGGAACACGACCTCCCTTCGCTCGCGACGATTTTGTCACAAGCTCTCACTCATGCCGCCTGAGATCGGTCACCGTGCCGCGCGTGGTTTTCCAGGCGGGATAGAGGGCCGCGAACGCGGCCGCCAACACGCCGATCAACAGCCCCTGAAGCAGAATCGAGGGGACAATGTGTACCGTCATGACCCAACCGAAGGAACGCGGAATGACCACCATCTCGAGCACCACGGCAATGATCATGCCGACGGGAAGAGCGATGATTCCGGCGATGAGGCCCATAAAGGCCGTTTCTAAGATGATGAGCTTTCCGATCTGCCTGGGGGTCACCCCGCAGGCGCGAAGCACACCGCGCTCGTGCGCCCGCTCCAATTGCATCGCCATTAAGGCGCTAAAAACGCCGACGAAGGCGACGCAGCCGGCAAGCATCCGTATAACCTCGGTGATGATGAACGTGCGGTCAAAGATGCGCAATGAGCTCACGAATAAAGCCCGGTTTGATTTCACCGCAACCATCTGCGATGGCCCCGATAAGGTCTTGATCCGCGCTTTTAGTCGCTCCTGATCGACGCCTGGGGCGGTATAGACTCCTACGCTAGACACACCCGTGTCGCGCCAGTAACGGTCGAAGATAGGTCTGCTCATCGCGACGAGTCCCTGATCGGATCCGTAGTGATAATAAACACCGGCGAGCGTAAAGTTGCGTTGGCCCCGGTCGGTCCGCAATCGGATCGAATCGCCGAGCGATAAACCATGACGATAAGCATAAGCCTCGGAAACCAATACCACGTCCTCTCGGTCGAAAACCCTCCAGATGCGCTCAGGATCTCCGCGCTGGAAACGAAACCCCGCGCGCGATTGTGAGCTCAGCTCATAAGCGACCAGTTCCGTGATCTCCCCGGGGTCTTCGATAAGGATACGGCGAGTGGTAGACACCGACGCGACGCCGGGCGCGGATCGGATGCCCTGGACCAGCTCCGGGCGTAACGCCGACGCCGGCGCCCTGGACGTGGGGCCGGGGACAAAAACATACAGATCCGCCCCCAGCAAATTAGCGAGCCAATCGGAAACCGACAGGCGAAAATCGCTGATCATTAATCCCATCCCCACGGTGGTGGCAATCGCGAGCATCAAGGCCGCAACGGCGACAGCGGTGCGGCTGAGCGCGGCGGTGACCGAGCGCAATGCCATGCGTAGAAGCATGCCGACGCTAGGCGACAATAGTCTTCCAACGCCATGGATGATGCCTACCATCAGCACTGGCGTGAGCAGCGCGCTCCCGAAAACGATGGCAAACAAGGCCGTGAACGCCGTCACTAGGCCCCCACTCGGGATCCCTAATGACAGCGCGCCGAATGCCGCAATCGAGACCCCAACCCAGCCCGCGATGGCGACTTTGCGGCGGCTTCGGGTCTCCAGGTGAGAGCGCGCCAAGGAAAGCCGCGGCAACATCGCGGTTGCCTCGTAAGCGGGGAGCGCGGCCGCGATAAGCGTCGTTCCCATGCCGAGGGCAATGCCTTTCAGGACAGTTGCGCTCGCGAGAGAAAACTGCCTTACCGCTAACACATAGTAGACATCGTTGATCGTTCTCGTCATTAATTTGACGAGCGCGTCACTCATCCCTAAGCCCAAGGCCAGCCCCAAGACTGTTCCGGCGCTTCCCAAAAGCGTCGCTTCCGCGAGAATCCACCCAAACACCTCCCCCCGCCTGACCCCGAGCGTGCGCAATGTCCCTACCAGGTCCCGTTGCTGCACGACCAAAAAGCGCATCGTGTTAAACACCACAAACCCGCCGACCATGACGGCTAAGAGACCCAAGGCGAGGAGGTTCGCTTGAAACGCGCGTGTCATTCTCGCCACTGATTGATCGCGGGTCCGGGCGGAAATCACGGCCGCGCCGGGAGGCAACAAGCGCTGGATACGCGCGAGGACGGCCTCGGTTCGCGGCCCAGCGAGGATGAGACCGATATGGCTTAGGCGTCCCACCATGCCAAAGAGCTCTTGTGCCGTGGCAATGTCCGTAACCAGCAGGTCGTCATAGGACCCCTGGTCTAAATCGCCGATTTCGGCGAGCCAGCCGACCACCCTGAGCCGATGCGCCGCCGTACCCAAGTTTATATCCAAGTGATCGCCAAGGTGGAACCCAAGGCGCGTTCCGCTCGCACGGTTAATGAGCACGCTCGCGGGTTGGGTAAAAAACTTGACCAGGCCGGCCGCGGAGGCTGTATCCTCACCAGCGGACCGTAGCGCACGAAAGCTCAGTTCCGAAAACGGATCGATGCCCAGTAGTTGCATCGTCTCGCCCGGATGATCCGCGAGCGACACGTGATCCTCCAATACCGGCGCCGCCTGCCGGATCGCAGCGCTGATCTTTAATCGAGTAAAAAGAGATTCCTCGAGACCTCTAGGTCCGCCGATGATGCGATGAGTAGCCTTCCCGACGACCGCTTGAGTGGAAAGCGTGAAAGCGCGATCGGCGCTGGTCCGAGCGGCGTCGATGGCGACCACCACCGCCACTCCCAAGGCGATTCCGAGCACAGCGAGACCGAGCTGCCAAGGGTTGCGGATCAAAAAACGTAAGCCCGCGCGCCATAATATCGAGGTCACGATGCTGATGCCGATGCCGTCAGCAATCCCTGTTCTAGACGATAGACGCGGTCGGCGACAGCCACCATTTCTTGGCTGTGCGTGACCATAATTAAGGTCTTTGCGGCCTCTCGAACCGTTTCTTGCAACAGGTTCAGTACAGAGCGTCCGGTCTCGAGATCGAGATTACCGGTCGGCTCGTCGGCCAGGATCACGGCGGGATCGTGTATCAAGGCCCTGGCGATGGCGACTCGTTGCTGTTCCCCGCCCGAGAGGCGATCAGGAAAGCTCGACCCGCGCCCATCGAGGCCCAGCCGTTCCAGAAACGCCATGGCCTTGGTCTGGGCCTTGTGGCCCGTGATCCCATTGAGCTCGAGGGGTAACAGCAGGTTCTCTTCGACCGTAAGCGTCGGGATAAGGTTATAGAACTGAAATACGAATCCAATATAGCGGCGCCGAAACAGTGTGCGCTGCGTATCATCGAGCGCGTGCAACCAAATCTCGTCGAACCGGACACCGCCTGCCGTTGGCAGGTCGATGCCACTGATGAGATTGAGCAGCGTCGACTTACCCGAACCGCTTCGTCCGGTCACGGCCAAGAACTGCCCCGCGGGGAAGGTGGCGTTCACACCTTGGAGGACTACGCGCTCGGAGCCGCCTTCGTGATAAGTCTTGGTGAGATCACGCAGCTCGATAAACGGTGGCTTAGGCGCCGTATGCACAGTGGCGGGTGCAGTGACTAAGGAAACTCCGAAGAAGCTACTGTGCCGCCTATCTGCTTTGTCGCGTGCTCGCTCGCCGCTCGCCTTTCTGCATGATATGTCTCACGTCTCGCTGTGCAGCTTCGCGCAGTTGGGCGTGCTCATTACACTTATTCAGAGTTTTCCTAAGGCTGCGATCGCGAGCGTCCGTTCGCGTTGTCGCCCCGGTTCATGCGCCGCGCGGATTGGATTAAACGCCGTCAACGCAAAAGTTTCGCGATGGCTTTGAAATGCTCGTGTTTCGCGTCGCGTAGCCACTCGAACACCACGGACTCGGCGCTGAGCACCGCTACGCCGGATTGTTGCATGCGCGATAGGGCATTCTGGTAATTTTCCAGCTTACGCGAGCACAGCGCATCCTCGGCGACGAAAACGTCGAAACCGTGGGCGCTGAGGTCAATCGCCGTCTGCAAAATGCACACGTGCGCCTCCATCCCCGCGAGCACCACGTGTGGCCGAGCTGCATTCCTGACGGCGTCGAGAAAACCGTTGGCTTGCACGCATGAGAACGAGGTTTTCTCGAAGCGTTGCACGCCGCTTGGAAGGTGTTCGATGATCCGAGGCTCCAAGGGACCTAGGCCTTTCGGGTATTGCTCGCTGGCGAGCACCGGGATCCCGAGGGTTTTGGCAGCCTCCAACATCAGAACGGTATTGTCGATCACGCGATTAAGGACCTTCACCGGAATCGTGGCGCCGAGTCTCGCCTGGATATCGATTACCACCAACTGACTCTTGGCGGCTTCGCAGAGCAACGCCGCGCATTTGGTTTCCGATGGAGTACTGTCTATGCTACTTGTCCGGTTCATAGGAATTACCCTTGCTGGTGCATATCTCATATTAAACGGGTCCCCTCCCACGAACTGTTATAAAATGACCTAAAAATTCACAAACGCATTGCGGTTGACATTGCCCGCTAGCATCCGATCCAGCGATTAATAGAGCACAACCCAAGCCGCTTGTATAGGGGCTCGCGGGGCGCCGTGCCGAACTCTGCTCCGCGCTACAGCGCTCAAACCCTATCTTACAAGCTTTCAAAACGATGGATAAGCGGATTGTCAGACGCGTCATCCCGGCGGCGGACGGCCTTATGAACGGCCTGCGGCCCGTGTTGCAGCGTATTTACCTCGCCCGCGGCGTGCGTTCTTACGAGGAATTGGACTATTCGCTCACCCGCCTTCTTCCCTACCGTGAGTTGGGCGGCATGACTCAAGCCGTGGAGGTGCTCGCCGGCGCGCTTGAACACGCCGAGCGCATCGTCGTGGTCGGCGATTTCGATGCCGATGGCGCCACCGGCTGTGCGCTCGCCGTGCGCGGGTTACGGGCATTGGGGGCGGCGGATGTGCATTATGTCGTCCCCAACCGCTTCGAGTATGGCTATGGTCTCACGCCCGAGATCGTGGCGATCACTCTCCCGTGCCGGCCCCGGGTTCTCGTTACCGTCGATAACGGCATCTCCAGCATCGACGGCGTCTCCGCGGCCCGGCGCGCGGGTGTGCGGGTCGTGATCACGGACCATCATCTGCCGGGATCCGCCCTGCCTGAAGCGGATGCGATCGTCAACCCCAATCGGCCCGGGGATCTTTTCCCGAGCAAGGTCCTGTGCGGTGTTGGCGTGATGTTTTACGTGCTGACGGCGTTACGCGCTCATCTGCGCGCCTCGAATTGGTTCGCCGGCAAGGGAATACCGGAACCGAACCTCGCCTCGTTCCTGGACCTCGTCGCGCTCGGCACCGTGGCCGATGTGGTCCCGCTCGACCACAACAACCGCATTCTCGTGGCCCAAGGGCTGGCCCGGATCCGGGCCGGGCGCTGTGTCCCCGGGATCCGCGCCTTGGTATCGGTTGCGGGCCGCGATTTAGGGCGGCTGTCCGCGCGTGATCTCGGCTTCGCGGTTGCGCCGAGGCTCAATGCCGCGGGCCGTTTGGCGGACATGTCGCTTGGGATCGAGTGCCTCCTCGCCGAGGACGAACGCACGGCCAAGGAACTGGGCGCGCGGCTCGACGGGCTTAACCGCGAGCGGCGCGACATCGAGGCCAAGATGCACGAAGAGGCGATCGGATCGCTGGCAAGCCTTGGGTCTCTGGAAATCAATGAAACGGCCTACGGCGTTTGCCTGTTCCACGAGGACTGGCACCAAGGGGTGGTGGGGATCGTGGCCGGCCGCATCCGCGAACGCATCAATCGTCCCGTGATCGCTTTCGCCTTGGCCTCGGGAGATGAAATCAAGGGTTCGGCGCGCTCCATCGCGGGCGTGCATGTCCGTGACGCGCTCGATGCCGTGGCCGCGGCGCACCCGGGGCTCATCAGCAAGTTCGGAGGGCACGCCATGGCCGCGGGAATGGTGTTGCGGCGCGCGGACTTAGCGGCGTTCGCGCGCGCTTTCGACGTGGAGGTCGAGGGGCGAATGTCGCCGGAGACGCTACGCGATGTGGTCTATACTGATGGCGAGTTGGGTGCAAGCGATTTAGGATTGGAAATGGCCGAAGCCCTGCAGCAGGCCGGTCCCTGGGGCCAAGGCTTTCCCGAGCCGCTGTTCGACGGTGAATTCGATCTGCAAGCCCCGCGAGTGGTCTCGGACCGGCACCTAAAGTTCGTCCTGCGGCCTGATCAAAGCACGCATTCCGTCGCGGGCATCGCTTTCAATGCTTTGGAGGCGGGCTGGTCCCTGGAGGCGCGGCGCGTGAGGCTCGTGTACCGGCTGGCGATCAATGAATACCAGGGGTCTCGCAGCCCGCAACTGATCGTCGAGCACCTGGTTCCATCAAGCTGATCCAGCCGGCAGCGAGTATGCGGAGCGGGAACTTGTTTGACGTCGTGAACGCGCCCCTGATCGTCTCCGTTGCGCGGGATTGGTCACCGGCAGAGCGCAAGAGCAACGGCGCGAGTGTGGCCAGTCCTAAGCCGCTTACCGCGTGATTTTCAAAACAGCGTAGCGTTAGCGCGTGCCTCACGCCGGCTCCGCCTCGTTGGTGACGACGCGGTTGCGCCCCGCCTCTTTCGCCTTGTACAGGTTCTGGTCGGCGGCCTTGATGAGCGCGGCGTCGCCGGTGGCGTCCCAGGGATAGGTGGCCACGCCCGCGCTCACCGTCACCTTGCCGAGCGGTTGCGTGCTGCCGCCCTTGAACGCGTACGTCTCGACGTCCTGGCGCACGTGCTCTGCGAAGCGCGCCGCCTCTTCGCGCGTGGCCCCGTAAAGCAGCGCCACCAGCTCCTCGCCTCCGTAGCGCGCCGGGATGTCCCCGCGCCGGCCCGCGTTCTTGAGGATCGCCGACACCTGTACCAGGACCACGTTGCCCTCGGAGTGGCCGTTGGTGTCGTTGTAGTGCTTGAAGTGGTCGATGTCGAATATGACCAGCGAGATCAGGTCGCCGGTCTGCCGGGCCCGCTCGAGCTCGATCTCGAGGCGCTCGCGGAAGAAGCCGTAGTTGTACAGCCGGGTCAGCACGTCCGTAATGGCCTGCTGGTGGGTCTTGGTGACCTGGCGAGTCAGGTAGCGCACGCGCTCAACCTGAAGCCAGTACAGCTCCTCCAGCATGTCCGGGCGCCGCCGCAGCAGGTTGCCGAAATCGGGGGCCAGGATCTTCAGGATGCGGCAGGAGGTACGCGCACGCACGGCGGCGGAGCGGGAGCGTCCGTCCGTGGATGCGATCTCACCCACCAGCGCCCCCGCGTCGAGCGTACGCAGGATGACCTCTTCGCTCTCGTCGCCCGCTTCGAGCAGGATCTCCAGCGTCCCGTCCAGCAGCAGGACGACCGAGTCCCCCGGGTCTCCCTCGTGCCAGAGCATTGTTCCCGCGCCGAGCCGCGTCTCCGTCCCGATGCGGGACAGCTCCCGATAGAAAGGTTGTAGGCTCCGCTCCGCCAAAGATGCACGCTCCGTTTCGGTGATCGTATCCTAGCGCGGCGCTCGAGCTGCGACCAGCGGAATTGCCATCCCGGTGGACACCGTCAATGGAGTGCCGCCGCGCTGGCCTGAGCCAACTGGGGAGTCTGGCCCAACAGCAAGCAGGTGGACCCAACACCCGCCTAGCGTCACGCCGGCATGAGCTAGGCCAAACGCTTGAAGCGCGTCTTCAACATCGAAAGCCAGGGCAAGGGCTCGTACGAGCCCGGCCGAAGGCCGGCTGGGGCCGAAGGCGGCCCTGCTTGGCGCCCTGCGGATGGACATCGAGACCTGTGAGCATTGCGCCGGGACGGTCAAGATCATCGCCGGCCAAGACCCTCCTCGACCACCTTGAGAAGAATACAGCCCAAACACCCGCCAGGCGCGCGTTGCCACCGGCCGCAGACGCACCACCCCAAGCGATCCATCCGGGCCTGACGGATTAGGCGCTTCTCCTCACCCTCTCGGCACGGATGCCCAGTCGTTCATGACTGCGGCAGAGGAACTGTCGTGCCGACGGCAAACCAACACCGAAAACACCTCGAAAATTGCAGCGTCGCGCACGGTTCCGACCCTCGATCCGCTCACCGGCAGGGCGATCTCCGGCGGCGGACCTGCCTGATGAGCTCCGGTTCTCACGCGTCGACTCACCAGAGCGATGGTTTATACTTCCTATACGCAAAATACAGCCGCCCTCGCCCGCATTGAGATTTGGTAGGTAACGCCCACCTATATAAACGCAATTCTCCTTAAGTTCTCTATTCCTCCTGTCGTACTCAGACTCTGTTGGCGGTTGCGGCGGAGACGGTGATGGACCTGAATTATAAGACGCAGGCTCAGTCCTCTTGTATTGCTGGACAAACGCATCTTCGCGTGCGCGCTCGATATTGAACAGACGTTCAACACATGCAGGAGTAGGATCTCCCAGTCGATTACAGATACCCTCCACTCTCTCCATAGGTGTAGCACAACCACCTGCGACCACCGTACCGAGGGCTATGGTCAATAACATGCGCATATCAGTTACCTTCTTATCGAAGAGATTATGGATAGAATTTCAAGGCGCGCACCTATCGAGGGGCGTCCCCACTCCGTGCGATCGGCGCGCCACCTTGATTCGTGTTGAGCATTGTTAGGATGCCTTTACCTATCGGCCAGCAAATACCTGCTTAAAATTCCATCCGTTACCTATCTTCTGTGCTTGATTAGGCCAATCGGGCGTACACACCTCCAACGATACGAAATGCACCTTCGCTTGTGCAGTGACTTTTCGCACAAACATTTTGTGACCTAATCACAATCCGTCCCGAAAGAGAAACGCGAACGGGACACCCTGATCAATGCCCATGCACAGAATCCATCTCACGCGGGCGGGCGTGCAAATGCGATAAAAGGCTGTACGCCGGCGGCCACCTAGCGCATGAGTCTGATGGGCGCTCTGCCTAGGAGCAGTAAGGTAGGATGTCGCCGGCCAGTCCTAAGCAGTTTGCCGCGTGACCTTCAAAACAGCGTAGCGTTGAAATCGCGCATCATCGTCCCTTGAAGATTGATCCCAGCACGCCGCGCAGGATCTGCCGGCCGAGGCTGCTTCCGATGCCGCGTGCCACGCTCTTGACCAAGGCATCGGCGGCGGTTTGCCCAGTCCCACTCCGTCCTTTTGCACGGCGTGGTGACACACGTTCGGGGGACGGCCGGTCAGCGCGTGATTGGAGATGCTCATAGGCGGATTCGCGATCGACCACTTGTTCATAGTGCCCGTAGAGGGGGCTGGCCCGGAGGATGGCCGAGCGTTCTTCACTGCTCGCGGGTCCCATGCGGGAGGCGGGTGGGCGGATGCGCGTGCGCTGCACCATGCCGGGGACGCCGGTCTCATCGAGGAACGAGACCAAGGCCTCGCCGACCGCAAGCTCGGTGATGGCGGTACGGACATCGAATGCGGGATTGGCGCGGAAGGTTTCCGCGGCCGTGCGCACGGCCTTCTGATCGCGCGGGGTGAAGGCGCGCAGCGCGTGCTGGATGCGGTTGCCCAACTGCCCCAGAACGCTTTCCGGGACATCAAGGGGGCTTTGCGAGATGAAATACACCCCCACCCCCTTAGACCGGATCAAGCGCACGACCTGTTCGACCTTCTCAATGAGGGCCTTGGGCGCCTCGTTGAACAGCAGGTGGGCCTCGTCAAAGAAGAATACCAGCTTCGGTTTTTCGAGATCACCGACCTCGGGAAGCTCTTCGAAAAGCTCCGACAGCAACCACAACAAGAACGTGGCGTACAACCGTGGTTGCCGCATCAGGGAATCGGCGCGTAATAGGCTCACATACCCGCGGCCCTCTGGATCCGTGCGCATGAAATTGTGAATATTCAGCGCCGGCTCGCCGAAAAGCCGATCCGCGCCTTCTTGTCCCAGGACCAACAGGCCACGCTGGATGGCTCCGATCGAGGCCTTGCCGACCGTGCCGTAAGTCGTCGTCAAGTTGGAAGCGTTTTCGCCCACGAAGTCGAGCATGGCCCGGAGATCCTTAAGGTCGAGTAACAACAGCCCTTCGTCGTCGGCGAGTTTGAAGGCGATATTTAAAACACCCTCTTGGGCGCTGTTGAGCTGCAGGAGCCTGGTCAGCAAAAACGGCCCCATCTCCGAGATGGTGGTCCGCAGCGGGTGGCCTTGTTCGCCCGCGATGTCCCAGAACAGCGTGGGAAAACCTTGGGGCGTAAGCTCTCCAAGACCCACCGTGCGGGCGCGTTCGGTAAGTTTAGCGTTGGCCGTGGCGGGCCGGCTGGTCCCGGATAAATCGCCTTTGACGTCGGCTAAAAAGACCGGCACGCCGCGGTTCGACAAGCCCTCGGCGAGCACCTTCACCGACACGGTCTTGCCGGTGCCGGTGGCGCCCGCGATCAATCCATGGCGGTTCGCGAGCTGCAACAAAAGCTGTTGCGGTGTCTCGCCCTTGCCTACGAATACAGCGTTGTCGGAGTGCATGATATTCGGTTCCCAGGTTGCGGATGGAAGAAGTCAAGGGCCGTAGCCGCTTACAATCATGCGCTATTCTACCTGGAACCGGCACGTGCGACGGAAGCGCCAAGGCTAGGGCTACGCGTCGCGACGCACAGCTCTACCATTGGCGCTCGCGAGCCAAATTTCCTATACTCGCCATTGTAAGCCGGGATTGTCCCAGCGGGTCACAGCGCGAGGAGGATCTATGAACGATAAGTACAAAAATATCTTGATGGTTTACCCGAAGTTTCCGCCCACCTATTGGGGCTCGCAATACTACCTTCCGCTCATCGGAAAAAAGGCGGCGATGCCGCCATTGGGCCTGATCACGATCGCCGCCATGACGCCGGCGGAGTATCAGATCCGTTTGGTCGATTTGAACTGCGAATCCCTGCAAGAAAGCGATCTGGCGTGGGCCGATATCGTCTGTCTCTCGGCCATGCTGACCCAAAAGTCCTCGTTATTTGAAACCGCGGCGCGCTCCCGAGCCGCGCGGAAGCTGGTTGTATTCGGCGGCCCCTATCCGACGGCCTGTTCCGAGGAATGCACCCCCCATTGCGATGTCCAGGTTCTAAACGAGGGCGAAATCACCTGGCGCGAGTTCCTCCAAGACCTGGAACGGGGGACTTATAAAAGCGTCTACACTACCCCCGACAAGCCCGATGTCACAAAAACGCCGGTGCCGCGGTTTGATTTGCTCAATCTCGATTACTATGCGATGAATTCGGTGCAGTTCTCGCGGGGCTGTCCTTATCTATGCGAATTCTGCGACATCACGGTGATGTTCGGGCGCAAGCCGAGAACCAAGACACCGCCGCAGATGATGAAGGAGCTCGACGCGATCTACGACACCGGGTTCCGCGGCGTGATTTTCGTCGTCGACGATAACTTCATCGGTAACAAGAAAGAAGCCAAGAAACTCTTAGCGGCGCTCGCCGTGTGGAATGCCGAGCGCGGCCATCCCTTCTTCTATGGGACTGAGGTGACGGTGAATCTTGCCGATGACGCCGAGTTGCTGGATCTCCTGGTCAAGGCGAATTTTATCTGGATCTTCATGGGCATCGAAACGCCCTCAGCGGACAGCCTGAAGGAAACGCGTAAGTTCCAAAATTTAAAGGGTTCCTTGGTCGAGCACGTGTGGCGTATCCAGCAAGCGGGCCTGTTGACCTACGGCTCGTTCATCGTCGGGTTCGACAGCGACACTGATGATATCTTCGCCCGTCAGATCGAGTTTATTACCGATGCGTCCATACCGAACGCGATGATCGGCCCGCTCGTGGCGCTGCCCGGGACGCCGCTCTTCACGCGCATGAAGCAAACCGGCCGCTTGATCGAAGATCTCACGGGCGACGAAGAACGAACGCTAGGATCGGGGTACACAAACATTGTGACGCGCATTCCCCGCAAGCAGCTTTTGGAAGGGCACCTTCGTGTGATCCGCACGCTCTACGAGCCGGACGCGTATTTTAAGCGCGCGCTCAAAATGTTCTCCCGCATGTCACATCCGGCCACCGTGGCGGGCCGCTTGAAACGACTGTTCTTCTTGACCGCTTCCGGTGTGCGCAATCTCGTCTCGAAGTTGGTTAATGGAAAAATCTCCTTGTCGACTATTTGGCGCCAGTACCAGCAACAAAAGGTTATTTATAAACAGTTCCCCGAGGACTACAAGAAAGCGAGTCAAGAATTCTCCCGGCGGGTTATGCGCGAATACCCGGATCAGATTCCGTTCATCATGCACTACATCACACTCGGGTATCACTACTACATGTTCACCTTCGATCACGCGGCGCCGGGACTGACCAAGCTTCTCGCGGAAGAAGACATAATGGCGCAAGGATCCGAGCTGGGACGAGAAGTGTCGGCGGCGTGAGTGGCGCGGGAAACCTTGATCAATCGTGGGTCACGGCCGCAGCAGCGCGGCCCGCGATGAGGGCGTGCTTATGCAACCCTGATTCGGGCGACTCCGAAGCTCATCCCTAAGGGATCGATACTCACTCAAGACCCTTTCCAGCGTTATCTCGCCCACCGTCGCGCCTTCTTTGCCGGCCCGCACACAGCGCGAGTGTTGCGAGAGGGGCCGGTACTTGGTGTACTCGCGGTAGATATTGGCGTGCAATGACACAATAGCCGTGTTGAAGGCCGAGGCGATATGCACGATCGAGGTATCCACGGTCAGGACCAGATCCGCGCGCGCCACGGCCGCTACCGCTTCGATGATTGAAGGGGTCTCATAGAGACGGGTGTTTGCGGTGG
>Ga0136616_10001400_pt1 | contig 12612 bp, 13 predicted proteins | sample AntDrymUQ2992106_2_FD_106648 | JGI IMG/M metagenome (GOLD analysis project Ga0136616, IMG submission 106648) | Polar desert sand microbial communities from Dry Valleys, Antarctica - metaG UQ299 (21.06) | ecosystem: Environmental > Terrestrial > Soil > Desert | place: Antarctica: Dry Valley...
CGCAACACAACTGAACATCTCATCCCGAGGGGCAGAGGGAACGGCCCGTTGAAGCCCCGGCAACCACCGCGACTGCTCACCTACCGGCGAGGCCGGTCGCGACAGGTGCCAATTCCGTCTCGCGCGCAGGCGCGGGAAAGATGAGCAGAGAGGCCTCGCCTGAATGACGCTCACCGCTTCGGACACCCTGGTCGACTGTCCGGCCGACGGGCTGGTCTGCCGCAACTGCGGCGCCCGCTATCCACTCAGCCCGGTCCACGCGTGCGTGGAGTGCTTCGGCCCCCTCGAGGTCGGCTACGACGCGTCGGTACTGGCGTCGGTGACCCGAGCGCAGATCGAGGCCGGACCGTCGAATCTCTGGCGGTACGCCGGCCTGCTACCGGTCGGGCAGGATCCGGCGGCCCGGGTGTCACTGAACCCCGGCTGCACGCCGCTGGTGCGCGCCGACCGGCTGGCCTCGGCACTGGGGATGCGTGCGCTCTGGGTCAAGGACGACAGCGCGAACCCGACGCACTCGTTCAAGGACCGGGTCGTGTCGATGGCCGCGACCGCCGCCCGCGGCTTCGGCTATGACCGGCTGGCCTGCGCCTCGACCGGCAACCTGGCGAACTCCGTCGCCGCTCATGCCGCCCGGGCCGGGATGTCCTCAGTGGTGTTCATCCCCGCGGACCTGGAGCCGGGCAAGGTCGTGCAGAGCGCGATCTACGGCGGCACGCTGGTCGCGGTCGAGGGCTCGTACGACGACGTGAACCGGCTGACCAGCGAGCTGGCCGAGACCGACGAGTTCGAGTCCACGGCCTTTGTGAACCAGAACGTCCGGCCGTTCTACGCTGAGGGCTCCAAGACGGTGGGTTACGAGACGGCCGAGCAGCTGGGCTGGCGACTGCCCGCGCAGGTCGTCGTACCGGTCGCCTCCGGCTCCCTGCTGACCAAGATCGACAAGGCCTTCACTAAGTTGGTCGCGGCCGGGCTGGTGGACGCCGCGCCGTGGCGGGTCTTCGGTGCGCAGTCCTCGGGGTGTGCGCCGATCACGGCCGCTTTCGACGCGGGTTTTGACGTGGTTCAGCCGGTCCGGCCGACCGGGATCGCGAAGTCGCTGAACATCGGCAACCCGGCTGACGGCCCGTACGCACTCGACGCGGTACGGCGTACCGGTGGGTCGTTCGCGGCGGTCGGGGACGAGGAGATCCGCGCCGGAATCCGGCTGCTGGCCCGGACCGAGGGGATCTTCGGCGAGACCGCCGGCGGGGTCACCGTCGCTGTGCTGCAGCGCCTGCTGTCCTCCGGAGCGCTCGACCCCGACGCCGAGACCGTCATCTACAACACCGGTGACGGCCTCAAGACCCTCGACGCCGTGGCCGGTGTGGTCGGCCCCTCGGTGACGATCGCGCCGACCTTGCGCGCCGTCCGCGGCGCCGGCCTCATGGGCTGACCCGCTGCTGTCTGACTTTGCCTGTCGGGCGGCCGCGACCGCGGGCGGATTGTCCGCTTTGCGGGGCCACTCGGCAGGCAAAGTCGGGAGGGCTGTGGGCTGTCCACCGGCCTGTGGAAAGCGCCGGCTGCAGCCGGCCTTGTTCGGCAACCATGCACGGGTGCCAACCGAGGCTATGTCGTTCGCCGACCTCGACCGCTGCGGCGTCTCCCGGCGGCGACTTCGGACGATGCTGCTCCATCAGTCGTGGGTCGCTGTGCGACGCGCTGCGTACGTCGAAGCGGGCCGGCCATCAATTCGCATGCTGCTCAGCGCAGCGGAGGTCAGCCTCGGAGGCGGTTGGGTGGCCAGCCATGCGACCGCCGCCCACTTACATGGGCTGGCCTTACTCAGACGACCGCGACCTGACCGGCTTGTCCTGACTCTGCCGTCCGCAGCCAAGGGGCATGCCGACCTGTACGGAATCCACTTCCACCGTGCCGCCCTCCATCCGGACCATGTCGACGTGTTCGAAGGTGTGCCGCTGACCACCGTCGCCCGAACGTTGGTCGACCTGGCTCGGGCGCTGCCGCTGCGCGACGGGTTGGTTGCGATGGACGCCGCACTGCACGCCGGCCAGGTCACCCAGGAGCAGCTCATGGCTGTGGTTTCTGAGTGCCGGCGCTGGCCATGGGTCCGCCGAGCCGCACGGGCAGTTGCGCTCTCGGACCCCGCGGCCGAGTCACCGCTCGAGTCGGTGTCGCGGCTGTTCTTCATCGATCACGACATCCCGATGCCGACCAGCCAAGTCACGCTGACTCGTCGAGGCCTCTTCTTGGCCAGATCCGACTTCTGGTGGGAAGCCCAACGCGTCGCCGGTGAGGCGGACGGCTTGGCCAAGTACACCGACGCGGCGGTCCTGCGTGCGGAGAAGCTGCGGCAGGAGCGGATCGAGTCCGCCGGCATTCGCGTCGCGCGCTGGACCTGGTACGACGTGGACCGGCTGCAGGAGAGCCGTCGTACGGCCGCCCGGCTGCGGCGCATCCTCGGCCTGTCCGCCTGACGTTCGCGACTTCGCCTGTTGGCCGGCCCTCCGAGACTCGCGACTTTGCCTGCTGGGCGGCCCCGCAAAGCGGACAATCCGCCCGCTGTCGCGGCCACCCGACAGGCAAAGTCGGGGAGTTCAGCGGTGGGCGAGGGCGTCGATGCGGGCGACCTCGTCCGGCGAGAGCCGGAAGTCGAAGACGTCGAAGTTCGACGCCAGCCGCTCTCGGTGACTGGATTTGGGGATCACCACCACGTCGTGTTCGATGTGCCAGCGCAGCACCACCTGAGCCGGCGTCCGGCCCAACGACCGGGCGATCCCGACTACCACCGGCTCCCGCAAGGCGCCAGACTTGAACGCGCTGTACCCCTCCAGTACGACGCCCACCGACCGGCTGTGCTCCAACCGCGGCCGGTCGAAATCCGATGGGCTCCACCGGATCTGGTTCACTGCCGGCGGCTCACCGGTCGCTGCGATCAGCTGGTCGATCTGCGACGGCGAGAAGTTGCTCACACCGATCGCCCTGGTCAGCCCGTTGTCGCGCAGCCCACGCATCGCCTGCCAGGCACCGACGACGTCCGACGGCGGCCAGTGCGCGAGCCACAGGTCCACAGAGTCGACGCCGAGTGCCGACAGGCTGCCTTCCAGCGTGCTGCGAGCGTCGGCGAAGCGCTCGGCCTGGATCTTGGTGGTCAGGAAGACCTGCTCCCGTCCGAGCCCGCTGTCGGCCAGGCCGCGACCGATCTCGGCCTCGTTCCGGTACATCGCGGCGGTGTCGATGTGCCGGTAGCCGATGTCGAGGGCCGCTGTCACCGCCTCGTACGCGCTGGATCCGCGTAGCTGCCAGGTACCGAGCCCCACCCGTGGGATCCGGCCCACGGACAGCGCGATGTCTGTCTGCGTCATGTTCGGAAGCTTTCCCATTCGGCCGCTGTTCTACCCCTGTCAGCTTGCACTCGACCCGGTCGAGTGCTAAACCTGAGCTAGCACTCTCCTCATGTGAGTGCCAGCCAGACCCCTGGTCGGGATGGTGAGGTACCCAGACGCCCCGGGCCTACCCCGAGGCATCACGGTGCCGTCCGTCGCGGGCACCGCCCGGCCACGAACAGTCCAATCATGGAGGACACAGCCGCATGGCAAAGATGATCGCGTTCGACGAGGAGGCACGACGCGGCCTCGAGCGGGGGATGAACATCCTCGCCGACACCGTCAAGGTCACCCTCGGCCCCAAGGGCCGAAACGTGGTGCTGGAGAAGAAGTGGGGCGCGCCCACCATCACCAACGATGGTGTGTCGATCGCCAAGGAGATCGAGCTCGAGGACCCGTGGGAGAAGATCGGCGCCGAGCTCGTCAAGGAAGTTGCGAAGAAGACCGACGACGTCGCCGGCGACGGTACGACGACGGCGACGGTGCTGGCCCAGGCGCTGGTCCGCGAGGGGCTGCGCAACGTCGCGGCCGGCGCGAACCCGATGGAGCTGAAGAAGGGCATCGAGAAGGCCGTCATCGCGGTCAGCGAAGAGCTCAGCCGCAGCGCCAAGGATGTCGAGACCAAGGAGCAGATCGCCAACACGGCGTCGATCTCCGCAGCCGACTCCAGCATCGGCGAGTTGATCGCCGAGGCGATGGACAAGGTGGGTAAGGAAGGTGTCATCACTGTCGAGGAGAGCAACACCTTCGGTCTGGAGCTGGAGCTCACCGAGGGCATGCGCTTCGACAAGGGCTACATCTCGCCCTACATGGTGACCGACACCGAGCGCATGGAGGCCGTCCTGGACGACCCGTACGTGCTCGTGGTCAACAGCAAGATCGCCTCGGTCAAGGACCTGCTGCCGCTGCTGGAGAAGGTCATGCAGTCCGGCAAGCCGCTGGCCATCATCGCCGAGGACGTCGAGGGCGAAGCCCTCGCGACCTTGGTCGTGAACAAGATCCGCGGGACCTTCAAGTCCGCCGCGGTCAAGGCTCCCGGCTTCGGTGACCGCCGCAAGGCCATGCTGCAGGACATCGCGATCCTGGCCGGTGGCCAGGTCATCAGCGAGGAGGTCGGCCTCAAGCTGGAGAACGCCGGGCTGGACCTGCTCGGCCGCGCCCGCAAGGTCGTCATCACCAAGGACGAGACCACAATCGTCGAAGGTGCCGGTGACTCCGACCAGATCGCCGGCCGGGTCAACCAGATCCGCTCCGAGATCGAGAAGAGCGACTCCGACTACGACAAGGAGAAGCTGCAGGAGCGGCTGGCGAAGCTCGCCGGCGGTGTTGCGGTGATCAAGGCCGGCGCTGCCACCGAGGTGGAGCTCAAGGAGCGCAAGCACCGCATCGAGGATGCCGTGCGCAACGCCAAGGCGGCCGTCGAAGAGGGCATCGTCGCCGGTGGCGGCGTGGCCCTGGCGCAGGCCGGCCGGAGCGCGTTCGACAAGCTGGAGCTCGAGGGCGACGAGGCGACCGGGGCGAACATCGTCCGCGTCGCGCTGTCGGCTCCGCTCAAGCAGATCGCCATCAACGCCGGCCACGAGGGCGGCGTCGTGGCTGAGAAGGTCGCTGGGCTGGACGCCGGTTGGGGCCTCAACGCCGCTACCGGGGAGTACGTCGACATGCTCGCGGCCGGTATTCCGGACCCCGCGAAGGTCGTCCGCTCCGCACTGCAGAACGCCGCGTCCATCGCGGCGCTGTTCCTCACCACCGAGGCCGTCATCGCCGACAAGCCTGAGAAGGCTGCGGCTGGCGCCGGTGGCGGCGGCGGGGACATGGGCGGCATGGGGGGCATGGACTTCTAAGTCCTCCTGGCAAGACCACAGAAGGGGCGGTCCCGCGACAGCGGGGCCGCCCCTTCTGAGCTGCGTGAGAGGGTCACCCGCGTGGCCATCATGATCGACCGGCCGGTGTGGCCGGGGCGCGGCCGCCGCTGGTCACACCTGTGCAGCGACGTCAGTTACGACGAACTGCACGAGTTCGCCCGCCGCCTCGGCGTACCGGCTCGTGGCTTCGAGCGGGACCACTACGACCTGCCCGCGGACCTGTACGACGCCGCGCTGGCACTGGGCGCCGAGCCGGTCCCTAGCCAACAACTCCTCCGCCGGCTGAGCGCGGCCGGACTGCGCCGCCGCAAGCGCGGCAGAGGCATCACGGCCGGGCCGGACCGCCCAGCAGGGCGCGGGTAACGGCCTCCCGCTCGTCGAGCAGTTCGTCGAGCGCGGCGTGCAGCTCCCGGTCACCGAGCCGGACGGCACCGTCGCCAGCCAAGACGGACCGGCGTACGAGTTCCTTGACGAACGAGGCGGTCGTGCCGCGCATCCGGGCCAGGATCGAGGCGGGATCGGCGAGTTCCAGCTGCACTCCGCGGGCGTACAGCTCGAGCAGCCGCTGATGGCCGGCCTCGTCCGGAAGCGGGATCTCCACGGCCTGGTCCACCCGGCCAGGGCGTTCGGCCAGAGCCGGCTCCAGCACACCGGCCCGGTTGGTCGTGAGCAGGAACGTGACGTCGGCGTCCTCGGCCATCCCGTCCATCTCGTTGAGTACGGCGAACAGCAGCGGCTGCGGCCCGTGGTAGGACCGGTCCTCCGCGACCAGGTCGACATCCTCCAGTACGACGATGGCCGGTGTGAGCAACCGGGCCAGCGCGCAGGCCGGCGTGATGAACTGCAGCGACGCACCGGCGAGCACGATCGCCGTGTGATCGTCGAGCCGGGTCAGCAGGTACCGCATGGTCAGGGTCTTGCCGGTCCCGGGCGGCCCGTACAGCAGGACGCCGCGCTTGAGATGCAGGCCGGCCGCCCGCAACCTCGACCGCTGCTCGGCGATGCCGAGGACCTGCCGCTGCACCGCACGCAGCGTCGGCGCGGGCAGGACCAGGTCCTCCGCGCTCACCTGCGGGCGGGGCAGGAAGCGGATCGGACCGGCGCCGTGGCCGAACTCGTGGCCCTCGAAGGACAGCACCTGCCCGCGAAAGATGTTGTGTTCGACCATCAGCTCCTCGAGCCGGGAGAAGAGGGTCTCGGCCGCTTCCTCGTCGGTGGTCAACGCTTCCAAGGACACCCCCTCTTGGCCGTGCTGCCGGTCGGGGCCGCGCTGCAGGACCGCCATCCGGGCCGGGCCGGCCTCGATCAACCAGACCCCGAACTGCACGCAGGGCCGGGTCTCGGTCGGCGAGACCTGGACCCGCTGGTAGTCCACCGAGCCGGTTTCGATCGGCACCCCGTGCCCGGACATGTCGATGAGCTCGGACAGGCTGTGGTGGCGGCGGAATTGACTCGTGAGACCCACCAACTGCCCGACCGCGTCGGCTCCACCGAACAGGGCCTCCAGGGCGACCTGGACGTTCGCGTGGTCGTAGCCCGGATAGCCGCGGCTGACCACGGGCAGCCCGGCCGGAGCGGCGCCGAGGTGTGCGGCCAGCTCGCGGATGAACCCGGACTCCGCCCGGTTCACCTGATGCGTCATCCGCTCCAGGAATGCCCGGAACAGCGCCGCGAAGCTGTCGACGTCGGCGTCCGGGGGATGTGGTTCGCCGGGGCTCGACGTCGACACCACCCAGCCCTGCTCGCTCACGAGTCCGGACCGCGCGGCGAGGAGGCGAACTCAGGGTTGGAGCAGGTGGCGCCCGGCTCCGGCGTGATGTCCGGGTTCATCCGGTAGATCCGCAGGAACGCCGCCAGCCTCGGGTCGTCGGCAGTGTCCACCTTGAGCTGGCGGGCCCACGACTGCACGGACACCGCCGTATCCAGCACCCAGGCCGCTCCGTGTTCCAGCGAGTGCACGGCGTTCTCCGACCGGATCGGCTCGGGGTAGACCGTGCCTGTGCAGTCCGCCCAGGCCGGGTCGTGATCGCCGCCGTACGGCGGGGATTCGGGGTACTCGACGTCCTCCGTGGTGTGCGCCGTCCGCGGTGAATTCAGGATCGTCACGCCCGGACGTCGCCGTCGGTGGTGTAGCCGGCCGCCTCCTCGGCTGCCGCGCCGCTACCTTGCCCCGCTACTTCCGACGCGCAGCTGCACAGAGCCAGCAGAACGAGCAGGCGGACATGAGACACGACGGGCAGCCTACGTTTCCACCAAGCGAATCGGTGTCAGGGAGTGACCACAAGGGTCGCTTCGGATGAGGTCTCCCCCGCCGTGCACTCGACCACATAGGTCCCGGCACCCAGCTCGACGGATCCGGGAACCACTTCGCCGTCCCCTCGGGACGCCTCGGTCCGGTGCACGACGCTGCCGGTGCTGTCCCGGAGGCTGACCGTGACCGGCTGGCCCTCGGCGATGAGGACGAGTTCGTGCGTCCCGGCACCGACTTCGTACCGATTCAGCAGGCAAGGCTCGGTTGGCTGCTGCCTGCTTCCGTGCACCACCTCAAGCGGCGCCACCGACGGATCCGGCGGCGGATCCCCGAAGCAGCTGGTCAGGACACCAGCTGATGCAAGGACAAGCCACAGCGTGCGCACCCGGTAATTCTGGCCGGATCTGGCGACAATCGGCAATCAAGGCTGTGGCTAAGCCCGCAGCAAGGCCAGTTCGGCGCGCATGTTGTCGCGCGCCGGTTGCTCGAGCGCGACCAAGCCGGTAGTTCCGAACAATCGATCGCGGGCGAGCAGCGAGGTCAGTACATCCGCCCGTCCGACGCGGAACTCCGAGTCGGGCACGTGCGCGTACTCCGCTCGGATGGCGTTGACGTAGCCGACGTAGGCCGGCGGTGGCGCGGCCAGGATCGACAGGTCGGCGTCGCAGAGCAGGGCGGCGTCGGCGTCCGCTGCGTCGTACCGGTGCGTCTTGGTCACCATGACCAGCCGGCACACCTCGGCGACCGTCGCGGTCCCGAGGCCGAGCGGTGACAGCGCCGTCCGCGCGAGTCCGGCGCTGCGCTCCTCGTTGTCCGTGCGGGTCGGGTCGTAGACCGCATCGTGGTACCAGGCCGCCAACCGGACCGGGTCGGCATCGTCGACCGTCGAGGCATGATCGTCCACAATGGACAGTACGGCGACGAGGTGGGCCAGGCCGTGGTAGTGCCGGTGTGGCTCGCTCCAGCGGCTGACCAGGTCGGTCCAAGCACCCCTCGACGCCTCACCCGGGCCGACCACCGACGTCCACCTGGCCAGCAGGTCGGGCTGAACGGCGGGCACAGCGACCAGGGTGGCACGAGGCGGCTAACCTCGCCGTCATGGTCAGAACCGAGCCGGTCCGATGACCGGAGCCTCGCCGCAGCCGGGGTGGTACGCCGATCCGGCCGGTACGTCGTGGCAGCGCTGGTGGGACGGCCAGCAGTGGACGGAGCACACCCAGCCGCCACCGCAGGTCCAGGTCAGTGATCCGGCGCGGGTGCAGCGCCAGGTCCAGGAGCAGGCACGGGTGGCCCCGGTGCAGCAGGGGGGCGGAACCCTGTTCACCGAGCCGGTGCTGGTGGTGAACCAAAAGGCGAAGCTGATCGAGCTGACCAACGAGTACGCCGTCTACGACCAGCGCGGCAACCAGCTCGGTTCGGTGGTCCAGGTCGGCCAGAGCGGTCTGAAGAAGGCCGTCCGCTTCCTCGCGTCGGTGGATCAGTTCCTGACCCACCGGCTGGAGGTGCGCGACAGCGCCGGCCATCCCCAGCTGGTGTTGACCCGACCGGCGAAGTTCATCAAGTCCACCGTGATCGTCGCCCGGCCGGATGGTCAGGAAATCGGCCGGATCGCGCAGCAGAACGCGATCGGCAAGATCCGTTTCGACTTCGAGACCCCGTACGGCGTGATCGGGTCGATTCGCGCGGAGAACTGGCGGGCGTGGAACTTCGCCGTCCTTGATCAGGGCGGCGCCGAGGTGGCGCGGATCACCAAGACCTGGGAGGGCCTGGCGAAGACGATGTTCACGACGGCGGACAACTACGTCGTCCAGATTCAGCGGGGCCTCAACGATCCGCTGCTGAGCATGGTGGTCGCCAGCGCGCTGTCCGTGGACACCGCGCTCAAGCAGGACGACCGCGGTTTCGGCTGAGCCGCCCGTTACGCGTCGGGAAGGGCCGGCCCGACGACGTCGTCCGCGTCGACGATCGTGTACGCGTAACCCTGTTCGGCGAGGAACCGCTGCCGGTGAGCTGCATAGTCCTGATCCAGGGTGTCGCGGGATACCACCGTGTAGAAGTGCGCCTGCCGGCCGTCGGACTTCGGCCGCAGCACCCGGCCCAGCCGCTGCGCCTCCTCCTGCCGCGACCCGAACGTCCCGGACACCTGGATCGCCACCGAGGCCTCGGGCAGGTCGATAGAGAAGTTCGCCACCTTGGACACGACAAGCGTCGGGATCTCACCGGTCCGGAATGCGGCGTAGAGCCGCTCGCGCTCGCGGTTCGTCGTCGAGCCCTGGATGATCGGCACGTCCAGGTCGGCGCCGAGTTCGTCGAGCTGGTCGAGGTAGGCGCCGATCACCAGCACCTGCTCCCCGGTGTGCCGCGCGACCAGGCTGCGTACGACGGCGAGCTTGGTCCGGGCGGTGGCGCAGACGCGGTAGCGGTCCTCCGGCTCGGCGGTCGCGTAGGCCATCCGCTCGGCGTCGGTCAGCGTCACCCGCACCTCGGTGCAGTCCGCCGGCGCGATCCAGCCCTGCGATTCGATGTCGCGCCACGGCGCGTCGTACCGTTTCGGGCCGATCAGGCTGAACACGTCGCCCTCGTGGCCGTCCTCGCGGATCAGCGTCGCGGTCAGCCCGAGCCGCCGGCGCGACTGCAGGTCGGCGGTGAGCCGGAAGATCGGCGCGGGTAGCAGGTGCACCTCGTCGTAGACGATCAGGCCCCAGTCACGGGCGCCGAAGAGTTCCAGGTGCAGGTACTCGCCCTTCCGCCGGGTCGTCATGATCTGGTACGTCGCGATCGTGACCGGCCGGATCTCCTTGCGCTCACCGGAGTACTCGCCGATCTCCTCCTCGGTGAGAGAGGTGCGGGCGAGCAGCTCCCGCTTCCACTGCCGGCCCGCCACTGTGTTCGTGACGAGGATCAGCGTCGTCGCCTTGGCCTGCGCCATCGCGGCGGCGCCGACGAGGGTCTTGCCGGCGCCACAGGGGAGAACGACGACACCGGATCCACCGGCCCAGAAGCCGTCGACTGCCTGCTGCTGGTAGGCCCGCATCGACCAGTCGTGAAGGTCCAGCTCGATCGGGTGTGCCTCGCCGTCGACGTACCCGGCCAGGTCCTCCGCGGGCCAGCCGACCTTGAGTAGCGCCTGCTTGAGCCGGCCCCGCTCGCTGGTGTGCACGAGGACCGAGTCGTCGTCAATGCGGGCGCCGAGCATCGGCATGATCTTCTTCTGCCGGACGATCTCCTCGAGCACCGCTCTGTCGAGGGCACGCAGGATCAACCCATGGGCCGGGTCGTTGACCAGCTGCAGCCGGCCGTAGCGATCCATGGTGTCAGCCACGTCGATGAGCAGCGCGTGCGGCACGGCGTAGCGGCTGAACCGGACGAGGGCGTCCACGACCTGCTCGGCGTCGTGCCCGGCGGCCCTGGCGTTCCACAAACCAAGCGGTGTCAGACGGTAGGTGTGGACGTGTTCAGGGGAACGCTCCAGCTCGGCGAAGGGGGCGATGGCCATTCGGCATTCCAGCGCCTGAGGGTGATCGACCTCCAGGAGCAGCGTCTTGTCCGACTGGACGATCAGCGGTCCTTCGGTCACCGATACAGTCTCCTCTTCAGCGTGCGGCAGCGGGTGGCCCAGTCTGTAACGTCGATCCGACACTTTCCCATCCCCTGGGGAGATTCGATGGGTACGACGGTCGACCGCGCCGCACTCGCCACGGAACGGGACCGGATCGTGGCGACCTACCTGCGCGTCAAGGCCGAGCGTCCCGCATCCAGCGCCCGCGGCGTCCACCACGTGGCGCTCATCTCGGCCGAGGTGGAGCGGACCGTGCGCTTCTACCAGGAGATCCTCGAGTTCCCGCTCACCGAGGTCTTCGAGAACCGGGATCTGCCCGGGTCCACGCACTTCTTCTTCGATCTCGGCAACGGAAACGCGATCGCGTTCTTCGACCTCCCCGGTGTCGATGTCGGCCCGTACGCCGAAGTTCTCGGCGGACTGCACCATCTGGCCATATCGGTGGAGCCGTCGCGGTGGGAGCGGCTCAAGTCGAACCTGGCCGTGGCGGGGGTCGAGTACGCGCATGTCGACGAGGTGTCGCTGTACTTCCGCGACCCCGACGGCGCTCGGGTGGAGCTGATCGCCGATCCGTTGGGGCAGATGTACGGCTCGCCGGTGGTGTGACGCCCGCGCTCGAGTGATCGTCAGGACGATCCGGCTCGCTGAGAGCCGTTCCGCCCTGACGATCACGAGGTCTGCCGCACCAGATATGGTTGCAGGGTGCATACAGATAGTCTTGCCACCGAGAGCCGGGAGATCCTGGCCGGCCTCATCGACATCCTGGGTGGGCTGAAGCGACGGGCCGGCGAGCGCGAGGATCCGGCGACTGTCTTCCTGCTCAGACACCTGCGCGAGCCACCGGCACGCCGGATCACCGAGCTGGCCGAGTGCTCGCGGCTGGACATCTCCACCGTCAGCCGGCACGTGAAGTCGCTGGAAGTGGCCGGCCACATCGTACGGATCGAGGACCCTGACGATCGGCGCGTGTCCCGCCTGCTGATCACCGAGCAGGGCCGGGCCCTGTACGACGCGGCGATGGCAGCCCGGTCAGCGGCACTCGATCGAGGCTTGTCGACCTGGTCCGAGCAGGAACGTCGCACGTTGGCCCGGCTCATCACCAAGCTGGCCGGAAGCCTCGGCACGAGAGGTGATCGTTGACCACCGAGGCTGCCGAGAGCCCGGCCTACCTGTCGCACAAGCAGATCGTGCTGGTGATGGTCGGGGTGATGAGCGGGATGCTGCTGGCTGCCCTGGACCAGAGCATCGTCGGTACCGCGCTGCCGCGGATCACCAGTGAACTCGGCGGCCTGGACAAGCTGTCCTGGGTCGTCACGGCGTACTTGCTCACGGCGACCGCGGTGACGCCGCTCTGGGGAAAGATCTCCGACCTCTACGGCCGGCGGCTGATCTTCCAGATCGCGATCAGCATCTTCCTGGTCGGTTCGGCGCTGTGCGGCTTCTCGCAGAGCATCGAGCAGCTGATCGCGTTCCGCGCCCTGCAGGGGATCGGCGGCGGCGGGCTGTTCTCGATCGCATTGAGCATCATCGGTGACGTCATACCGCCGCGAGAAC
>Ga0136616_10001401_pt1 | contig 12612 bp, 10 predicted proteins | sample AntDrymUQ2992106_2_FD_106648 | JGI IMG/M metagenome (GOLD analysis project Ga0136616, IMG submission 106648) | Polar desert sand microbial communities from Dry Valleys, Antarctica - metaG UQ299 (21.06) | ecosystem: Environmental > Terrestrial > Soil > Desert | place: Antarctica: Dry Valley...
GCCTCCTCGAAGGCCGCTGTTAGGTTGACGCCATGTTCGTGAGGTTCCTGCGGCTGTCTGGGTTCAAGTCGTTCGCCCACCCCACCGTGCTCGAACTGGAGCGCGGCATCAACGTCATCGTTGGGCCCAACGGATCGGGCAAGTCCAACATCGCCGATGGCCTCTCCTGGGTGCTCGGCTCCCAGGCCCCCTCCAGCCTGCGGGGGGCGTCGATGGAGGACGTCATTTTTGCGGGATCGGCCGAGCGGGTGGGCCTGGGTGTTGCCGAGGTCGAGCTCACCCTCGACAACGGCTCGCACACCCTGCCGCTGGACCTGTCCGAGGTGACCATCAGCCGCTTCGCCGATCGCACGGGAAACTCCGAATACCGGATCAACGCTGCTCCCTGCCGCCTCCTCGACATCCAGGAGCTGCTGTCCGACGCGGGGGTGGGTCGCAGCCTCCACACCTTGGTGGGTCAGGGCCAGCTCGACCAGGTTCTGCACGCCCAGCCCCTGGAGCGGCGCGCCTTCATCGAGGAGGCAGCCCAGATCGGCAAGTACCGCAAGCGCAAGGAGCGCTCGCTACGAAAGATCGAGCGGGTCGACGACAACCTCATGCGACTCGCCGACGTCCTCTCGGAGCTGAGACGGGCGCTGCGGCCGTTGCGGCGCCAGGCGTCGGCGGCGGCCCGTCATTCAGAGCTCGCGGCCGAACATCGCGGGCTCAAGCAGCGCCTCTGCGCCACGGACCTCCGCGCGCTCGAACTTGAGGAAGCGGAGCACAATCTCCGCCTGCAGACCCGGCGGGCGGAGCTCGCCCGCGACGAGCTCGACGGCGTCCGTACACGTCTCCAGAGTGCAGGCGCCGAACGAGAGTCGGCCGCCGATGGCGCCGAGGAGGCGCTGCGCTGTGCCCACGGCGTGAGCCGGGTAACCGACCGCCTGGATAGCTTGAGGCAGCTCGCCTCCGAGCGAGCCGCCCGTATCGAGCTGCGTTTGCGTGCCGAGACCGAGGAGGGTTACCGGGAGCGCATCACGTTGCTCGAGGCGGAGCTCGAGCGCTGGACCGGGCGTGCCGTCGAGCGAGCGGTCGAGGCGGACGGCGCTCGCGAGCGCGCCCGGGAGCGGCACGAGCGCGCCGCCGCCGCCGCGGCCGCCTTGCTGGAGACGCAGAGGGCGGTCGCCGAAGGGCGGGCGCGCGAGACAACGGCCGCCCAGGCCGTGGTGCGGGCCGAGGGCTCCGAGGCGGCGGGACGAGCCACGATCTCTTCCTACGAGGCCCGGACGGCGGCCGTGCAGCAGCGTCGTAACAGCGCACACGCCGCCCTGGAGGAGGACGAGGCCGCCATCCGTCGTGCCCAGGACGAGGTGGTCTCCTCGGAACAGCGGCTGGACGAGGCCACCGAGGCGGCGGCGAGGGCGGAGGCTCTGCTAGAAGAACAACGGCTGGAGGAGGAGCGCCTGCGCGACGCGCTGGGCGCGTCGGGCTCCGAACGAGCCGCCGCCTTCGCCCGCGTCGAGGCCTTCGAACAGGTCGAGGCGCTGTTCGCCGACCACCCTCTATTGGTGGGGCGACTGCAGTCACTGCTGGAGGAGGCGCGCTCAGGGGCGCGTCTGGCGGCGGCCGGTACGGAGGAGGCCGGCACGATCCTCAACGAGGCCCGTGCTCGCTCCGAGCAGCGCTGGGAGGAGGTGGCCGCCCTCGATGAGGAGCTCAAGCGACACGATGCCCTCCTGGCCGCCGCCGCCGACCGGCTGGCGGCGGCCCGGCGCCGCCAAGACAAGCGCGAGACCGAGCTTGCGACGCTGGACGAGGAGCTCGCCCGGGTGTCCGAAGCGCTGGCTTCGGCACAACGTGCGGCCCTCGACGAGAGGACCGCTCTGCCGGTCCATCGTTCGGCGCAGAGACAGGCGGCCGAAGACCTCGAGCGGCGCTTGCGCGGAGCCGAGGACGCGGCAGAACAGAGCCGAGCCGTCACGATCGAGGCCAATGAGGCCGAGATAGAGGCGCGCGGCGCCGAGGAACGAGCGCTGAGTGCCCGCCATGGAGTGGAGGAGGCAGAGGCGGGCATCGCCGATGCCAAAAGCTCCTTGAGCGGACTGGCCGAAGTGCGCGACCGGCTCGAGCGCGAGCGCGGACGGGTGCTGGCGCTTGCCGAGACGGTCGCGGAGGTGGCCGCAAGGGCGGCGTTGTGGTCAGAGCAAGCCCAAGGCAGGGCCCAGGAGGCGCGCGAGCAGGCCAGGGACTCGGAACGACGGATGGCTGAGCTGCGTGCTCGCGAGCTCGAGCTCGATCGGGGCCTCGGCGCTTCCGAGCGTCGCCGCACCGATCTGGATGTGAAGAGGGCGGAGGCCCGCGCTCGAGCCGAGGCGCTGGCACAGAGGGCACTCGAGGAGTGGGGGATGACCGCCACCGAACTGGGCGCCTTGGACGTACTCGGCGAGGACGAGGACGCCGCCCGAAATCGCGCCCAACAATTGGATTCCCAGATAAGGCGCCTCGGCCCGGTCAACCCACAGGCGGCCGAGGAGTGCAGTCAGGCCGAGGAACGGGAGCGCTTTCTGGTGGCGCAGATGGAGGACCTCGAGTCCTCCAAGAAGGACCTGCTGAAAATCGTGGCCGAGGTCGACGAGACGATCGTTCAGGTCTTCTCCGAGGCCTTCGAGGATGTCGCGCGCGAGTTCGAAGTGGTCTTCGAGCGCCTCTTCCCCGGAGGCAGGGGTCGCCTGGAGTTGAGCGACCCGCAGGACCTTCTGGGCGGGGGGATCGAGATCGAGGCACGGCCCCCAGGCAAACGAGTCAAGAAGCTGTCGCTCCTCTCGGGAGGCGAGCGCTCTCTCGTGGCTCTTGCATTTCTGTTTGCGATCTTCAGGGCCCGGCCCTCGCCCTTCTACCTGCTCGACGAGGTCGAGGCGGCGCTCGATGACGTCAACCTTCAGCGCTTTATCTCGCTCGTGCACGAGCTCGAGGAGCGAGCGCAGGTCCTGATCGTCACCCATCAGAAGAGGACAATGGAAGCCGCCGATGTGCTCTACGGGGTCACGATGCGAGCAGACGGCGTCTCCGAGGTGATTGCCCGGAGGATGCGGGAGTCGCGGGAGTCGCGGGAGTCGCCGGTCCTTACTGAATGACCGGGCCGGTTTAGCCTGTGAGGATGCTCGAAGGGCTCCTCCCTCAGATATTGGTTGGTCTCGCGCTGGTCTTGCTGGTGATCGGCGTGGTCGCGGCGCGTCGTCGTCGCCCCTCCGGACGTCGCGGCGCCACACGCATGAAGGACTTCGAGGCGATGGAGCGGGCCGGGCGCACCGCGGTCGAAACACCTACTCGGGCGGAGAGAGATAAAGGGGAGGAGGAGGAGGAGGGAGAAGAAGGGGAGGAGGAGGCAGGGCCGCTCCCGGAGACGGCGGAAGCTGCGGCTCCGCCGCGGCCCTCCCTGCGTGATCGCCTGGTCAAGAGCAGACGCTTCTTTGCGGCGCGGCTCTCGGAGGCCTTCGGCGGCGGGGTCGGCGAGGACACTTGGGAGGACCTCGAGGCGGCACTCATCCAGGCCGATGTCGGCGTCGAGACCTCTACCAAGATCGTGGCCCGCCTGCAGGTGGCGGCCAAGGAGCGTGGCGTAAGCGACGCCGCCGAGCTGAAGGGCCTGTTGGCCGAGGAGCTGATCGCCCTGTTCGACTCGGTTGAACTTGGACGTGACCGGGCGCTTGCTTTCGCCCCGGAGCCGCCCACCGTGTGGCTCGTCGTGGGCGTCAACGGCACCGGTAAGACGACGACCATCGGCAAGCTGGCCTCGGACCTCTCGCACCGTGGCAAGGGCGTTGCGCTGGCGGCAGCCGACACCTTCCGTGCCGCCGCCGACGAGCAGCTTCAGGTGTGGGCCCGGCGCTCTTCCGCCCAGCTCGTCAGGCACCAGCCGGGGGCAGACCCCGGAGCGGTGGCGTTCGACGCCTTCCGCTTCGCTCGCGCCCGCGGCCTGGATGTGCTCCTCATCGACACCGCTGGGCGGCTCCACACCAAGACCCCATTGATGGACGAGCTCTCGAAGATCCGGCGCGTGGTCGAGAAGGAGGGCTCGGTCACGGAGGCGCTTCTGGTCCTCGATGCGACCGCGGGCCAGAACGGCCTCGCTCAAGCGCGAAAGTTCACCCAGGCGGCGGGCGTCACCGGGGTCGTGTTGACCAAGCTCGACGGCAGCGCCAAGGGCGGGATAGCGCTCGCCATAGAGTCCGAGCTGGGACTGCCGATAAAGCTCATCGGAGTGGGGGAGGGCATCGACGACCTCGAGCCCTTCGACCCCAAGACCTTCGTCAACGCCCTCCTCTCTTGATGTTCGACGCGTAGATGTTCGACACCCTGTCGGGCCGCCTCGACGAGATCTTCACCCGGCTGAGAGGGCGCGGCCGCCTCAATGAAAAGCAGGTGGACGAGGTTCTGCGCGAGATTCGATTGGCGTTGCTCGACGCAGACGTCTCACTGCGGGTAGTGAAGGCGTTCGTAAAGGACGTGCGGGAGCGAGCTGCGGGGGCCGAGATCCACAAGAGCCTCACTCCGGCGCAACAGGTGATCAAGCTCGTTCATGCGGCCTTGATCGATATGCTCGGCAAGGAGGCCAGCGGGCTGGCGCACGCCGACCGCCCGCCGCGGATCATTCTGATCGCGGGCCTTCAGGGCTCGGGAAAGACGACCGCAGCCGCGAAGCTCGCCCGCCTTCTGAAGTCCCAGGGGAGGCGCCCGCTGCTCGCCGCCTGTGATCTCCAGAGACCCGCAGCCATACGCCAGCTTCAGATTCTGGGGGAACAGGCCGGAGTCCCCACACACGCCGAGCCCGACGCAGCCGACCCGGTGGCGGTTGCGGGGCGCGCCCTCGCTCTTTCTCGCGGCGAGGGCTACACCGATTTGATCGTGGACACCGCCGGGCGCCTGAATGTGGATCGCGAGTTGATGGCGCAGCTCGCCCAGATACACGACGCCCTCGATCCCACCGAGACGCTGCTGGTGTGCGACGCGATGACGGGCCAGGAAGCGGTCAACGTGGCCGAGGCCTTCAGCAGCGAGGTCGAAGTTACCGGTGTCATCCTCACCAAGCTCGACGGCGACGCACGCGGTGGGGCGGCGCTGTCCATGACATACGTCACCGGACGTCCGATCAAGTTCGCGGGAGTGGGGGAGAAGCTGGCCGATCTGGAGGCCTTCTACCCCGACCGCATGGCGTCTCGCATCCTCGGGATGGGGGACGTTCTGACTCTGATCGAGAAGGCCGAGTCTGCGTTCGATGAGGCCGAAGCCAAGAAGATGGAGGAGAAGCTTCGCAAGGCCGACTTCACCTTCGAGGACTTCCTGAGCCAGATGCAGGCGCTAAAGAAGATGGGCCCCATGTCACAGGTCCTGGGGATGTTGCCGGGCATGTCGAAGCTTCCGGTCGGAGACATGCAGATAGACGAGCAGCTCCCTCGCATAGAGGCGATAATTCGCTCGATGACGATGCAGGAGCGCAACAACCCCCATCTCATCAAGGGGAGCCGGCGCTCACGAATCGCGCGCGGGTCGGGAACGAGTGTTCAGGAGGTCAACAAGCTCGTCAAGCAATTCGACGACGTACGCAAGATGGTCAAGATGATGTCTTCGGGCAAGGCTGGGGGCGGCATGCGGCTCCCCGGCGGCCTCAAGGTGCCGCCCAACCTGGGTCTTTGAGACCGTACGGGACGCCCGGCAACCCAAAATGTCGTTCTGGTGCCACTGAGGTACGAAATCCGATTCCTTATGCAGCTCAGGCTAGGTGAGGTCGGGTCTCGGTTGAGAGCGGGGGCCGGGTCGGGAGTGCTGCTAAACTCTGGCCAACCCCATAGCAAGCTGTTTTCGTGGCGCGAAGGCGCCGCCCCCGATCGAGGAGAACCATGGTCAAGATCAGGCTGATGCGAACCGGCAAGAAGAAGAGGGCCTCTTATCGGGTCGTCGTGGCCAACGCCACCAGCCCGCGCGACGGACGCATTATCGAGTCCATCGGGCACTACCAGCCCCGTGCGGATCCCTCTGTAATCGTGATCGACAACGACAGGGCCGTCTACTGGCTACGGCAGGGGGCACAGCCGTCCCAGCCGGTCCGTAAGCTGCTCGACATTTCGGGGGCGTGGGGAGAGTTCTCCGGCCGTCCCCGAGTCACAGCCGCCTCCACCGCCGGGAGCACTCCCGAGGCCGAGGTTTCACCTGCGGCTCCCCGGGCAACGCCGGCGGCCTCAGTCGCCGAGGGCGGCGAGGAAGGCTCCTCGGAGGAGTGACACGTGCGCTGATCGAGTATGTCGCTCCATGGTTGGTGGAGCATCCCGATGCGGTCCAGATCGAGGAGATCGAGAACGAGCGGGGCACGCTCGTGGTCGAGGTCACCGTTCATCCCGACGACGTCGGCAAGATCATCGGCAAGCGGGGCCGCATCATCCGCAGCCTGCGAACTCTGGCCAAGGCGTCGGGGCAGCGCGACGGGGAGAGCATCACGGTCGAGGTGGTCGATTAAGGACGGCGAACTGCCGGCCCCGCCCGCGCTGCTCTTGGCGGGACGGGCGGGCAAGCCGCATGGGCTTTCGGGCGAGCTCTATGTCATTCCGATCTCGGACGACCCCCGTCGCTTCCAGCCGGGCGCCGTGCTCGTTGATGCAGGGGGCGAGCTCCTCAAGGTGGAGCACACTCGCGGCCACCACGCACGGCTCCTGATCAAGTTCGAAGGGGTCGACGACCGCACCGCCGCCGAGACCAAGCACGGCCCCCTCTACGTGCAGCCGGGCGATGTTCGCACGCTCGATGAGGGCGAGTGGTGGGAGCACGAGCTGGTCGGCATGAGGGTAGAGGACCCGGAGGGACACGAGCTGGGGCGGATCACGGGAGTCATGTCCAGGGTGGCCCAAGACTTGCTGGTAATCGAAACGCCCGTCGGCGAGAGGCTTGTCCCCTTGGTTGAGGCCATCGTGAGTGAGATCGACAGGGAGTCCGGTCGCGCGGTCCTCGATGCCCCGCCCGGTTTACTCGAGTAGTGAATGGTTTATGAACATCGACGTCATCACGATCTTTCCCGGGCTCGTCGAGGGCTTCGTCTCCTGGGGGGTGCTGGGCCGCGCGATTGCAGCGGGACGGCTTGGCGTGCGTGCTCACGACCTCAGGGAGTGGTCGACCGACCGGCATCGCTCGGTCGACGACGAGCCCTATGGGGGCGGGGCCGGCATGGTGATGAGCCCGGCGCCCTTCTTCGAGGCGGTCGACTCCGTGCGCGAGCCGGGTGGGCATGTCGTGCTGCTGTCCGCCAAGGGACGAAAGCTCGACCACGGGGGCGTGGCACGCCTTGCCGGGCATGCTCAGTTGGTCCTTCTGTGCGGGCGCTACGAGGGCGTCGACGAGCGCGTCGCTGCGGTGGCCGACGAGGAGCTGTCCATCGGCGACTTTGTCCTGGCCGGCGGTGAGCTCGGCGCGCTGGTGGTCATCGAGGCCGTGGCCCGCCTGTTGCCGGGAGTTCTGGGCAACGAGAAGTCGCTGAGCTTCGAGTCGCATGCGGCCGGGACTCTGGAGTACCCGCAGTACACCCGTCCCGCCGAGTATCGGGGGCTTCGGGTACCCGCAGTGCTGTTGTCCGGCGACCACGGCGCGATCGAGCGCTGGCGCCGAGAGCAGTCCGAGCGGCTGACCAGGGCGAGGCACGGGCCGGCACCGAGAGCGGCCGAACGATGAAGTCGATCTGCTTGCAGCCTCCTCGCGCTGCAGGGATCGTGCATAGTGGTGGACGCTCAGCCACGCCACACAGCCCCGGCGATGTGATTCGATTGCTAATCTCATGACACAAGACTCGCTCGCGAGGCCGGAAACCGGCTCGATCCCAACTGCTGCCGGCGTTTACCTGTTCAAAGATATTCAGGGCCGGGTCATCTACGTGGGCAAGGCGAAGACGCTGCGCTCGCGCCTGTCCAATTACTTCGGACCCGAGCTCCACCCGCGCACGAGGGCCATGATCGAAGCCGCCTCCGATGTCGACTGGATCGTGACCGACAACGAGGTCGAGGCGCTTCACCTCGAGCTCAACCTCATAAAGGAGCACCGCCCCCGCTACAACGTGCGCTACCGGGACGACAAGAGCTATCCCTACCTCGCGGTGACCCTCGATGAGGAGATTCCCCGAGCGCGGGTGATGCGCGGATCCAAACGCAGGGGAGTGAAGTACTACGGGCCCTTCGCCCATGCCTACGCGATTCGCGACACGCTCGACCTCCTGTTAACGACGTTTCCGGTACGGACCTGCTCTCAGGGTGTGTTCGACCGCTGCCGGAGACGCAACCGCCCCTGTCTTCTGTACGACATCGAGCGCTGCTCGGGTCCGTGCGTGGGGGCGGTGTCGCCGGACGGGCATCGCGCTATCGTTGCGGAGCTGTGCGACTACCTCGACGGCCACACGCGCCCGGTGATCGACCGCCTCGAGAGCGCGATGAGAGAAGCGTCGTACAGGGAGGAATATGAGCTTGCGGCCAAGCTCAGAGACCAACTCGACAACGTCCGTCGCGCCATCGAGAAGCAGCAGATGGTGTCTTCGGAGCGTGACGACATGGACGTCGTCGGCTGGCACGAAGACGACCTCGAGGCCGCCGTCCAAGTGTTCTTCGTGCGTCGCGGCCGGGTCACCGGACGCAAGGGGTACATCGTAGACAAGGTCGAGGACCTTGCAACTCCGGAGTTGGTCGAGGGATTCCTGGAGCGTCTCTATGCCGACTCGGATGTTCCGCGACGCGTGCTGGTGCCGGTGCAGCCGGCCAACCGAGCGCTGGTCGAGGCGTGGCTGTCGAAACTCCGGGGAGGGCCTGTGAGTTTGTCGGTGCCACAAAGGGGAGCGAAGCGTTCGTTGCTGCAGACGGTTACCGATAACGCCAAGGAAGCGTTTGCCCGCCACCGGCTCAAGCGTTCGAGCGATTTTGCCTCCCGCTCCCGTCAGCTCACCGAGCTACAGGAGGTGTTGGGGCTGAGACAGGCTCCGCTTCGCATCGAGTGCTTCGACATCAGCAACACGGGCCCATCGGAGGCGGTCGGTTCCATGGTCGTATTCGAAGACGGTGTGCCCAAGAGATCGGACTACCGGCGCTTTCAGATCAAATACACGAGCGGACCCGATGACTTCGGAATGATGGGGGAGGTCGTAAGGCGGCGGTTTCTGCGCTTCCGGCGCGAAGGCCCGGAAGCGGAAACGAACCGGAGGTTTGCGTACGCACCCAACCTCGTGGTAGTCGACGGAGGCAAGGGACAACTGGGCCGTGTGGTCGAAGTAATGCAGGAGCTGGGAATCAACGACATAGCGGTGTGCTCGCTCGCCAAGCGGATGGAGGAAGTATTTCTTCCGAATCGGACAGAACCCATCATCATCCCTCGCAGCTCCGAAGCGCTTTATCTCTTGCAAAGCGTTCGAGATGAGGCCCACAGGTTTGCGCTCACCTACCATCGCCTTCGCCGCAGCAAGAGCATGACGCGCTCCGCGCTGGACGCGGTGCCGGGGTTGGGTGACGCCCGCCGCAAGAAGCTCTTGAATCACTTCGGCTCGGTCAAGCGAGTCCGGGCGGCAACCCTGGAGGAGCTCTACGAGGTGCCGGGGCTGCCGCGGTCGGTGGCCGAAGCTGTATTCGCGCAGTTCTCAGATCCAACCGCCGTGCAGCAGCGGGCGTCATGAGCCTGAGACAGCGCGCGCAGCACGTCGACGTCCTGGTCATAAGTGGGCTGTCGGGAGCGGGACGGTCCGAGGCCGCAAAGGCACTCGAGGACCTCGGATGGTTTGTGGTCGATAACCTGCCGCCGGCCCTGATCAAAACGATGGTGTCCCTTGCATTGGCACCCGGCAACGACATCGATCTCATTGCACTGGTTATCGACGCCCGGGGCGGCACATTCTTCTCCGAAGCGATGAAGGAGCTCGAGAAGCTGAGACGGGATGTGTGCAACTACCGGCTCGTGTTCCTGGAGGCCTCCGACGATGCTCTAGTCAGGCGTTTCGACGCCTCACGTCGCAGGCATCCCCTGGCGCCTGACGATCGCGTGGCAGTCGGTATCCAGAGGGAGCGCGATCTCATGCGGCCGTTCCGAGAGGGCGCGGACATCGTCGTGGATACCTCCGATATGTCCGTGCGCGCGTTGAGGACGCGGCTGGGTTCCTACTTCTCGGATGTGCGTGTGACCGACGGACTCAGCACGTCGGTGATTTCGTTCGGCTACAAGTACGGGCTGCCGCTCGATGCCGACCTGGTTTTCGATGTTCGTTTCCTTCCCAACCCACACTGGGTGCCGGACCTTCGCCCGTTGACCGGGCTAGAGCAGGGAGTCAAGGACTATGTCCTCGGCCGGACGGTCACTGCCGTGTTCATGGACCGTCTCTGCGATCTGCTCATGGTGTTGCTGAACGGATACCAGGAGGAAGGTCGTCACTATCTGACCGTGGCGATCGGCTGCACAGGCGGGCGCCATCGCTCCGTCGTGTTGTCCGAGGCGATAGCTGCGACCGTTCGCGACCTTGGATTTCGGGCCAAAGTCGTGCATCGCGACGTCGAGCGTCCGCAGACGTGATGAGGGTGACTGGGGTGGGGGGCGGTCACGGGCTCGCCGCCACCCTGAGGGCGGCGCGCCTCTACGCCGACGAGGTGGCGGCCGTGGTCACGGTGGCCGACGACGGTGGCTCCTCGGGCCGCTTGACAAGGGAGCTCGGTATTCCCGCCCCGGGAGACATCCGCAACTGTCTGGTGGCGCTGTCCGAGGACTCGGCGCTTAGCCGCCTCTATCAGCACCGCTTCGGCGAAGGGACGTTGAGCGAGCATCCTCTCGGCAATCTCGTGATCGCAGGACTGACCGAGATGACCGGCGACTTCGCCGCGGCGGTGCGGCTGGCAGGCGAGCTGTTGGGTGCCTGCGGGCTCGTCTATCCCGCGACAACTGAGGTGGTCTCGTTACGGGCCCGGGTCAACGGAGAGGTCGTGCGAGGACAGGTGGCCGTGCAGAGCGCGGGAGCCCCCATCCAGGCGGTCTATCTCAAACCGGCGAACGCCAGCGCGTGCGAGGGGGCGGTGCGGGTGATCCTCGAAGCCGACCAGGTGGTGTTGGGGCCGGGGAGCCTGTTCACGAGCCTCATTGCCACAGTGATCGTGCCCGGCATCAAGGAGGCATTGAGTAAGACCAAGGCTCGCAAGGTGTTCGTCTGCAACAGCTCCACCCAGCCGGGCGAGACGACCGCCCTAAGCGCCGGGGGGCATCTCGAGGCTCTGCTGGCGCACGCCGGGCCCTATGCGGCCGACGTCGTGGTGGTGCAATGTCCTGTATTGGAGCCCGCCGGGGTGGTGGTCGATAGGGAGACGCTCGAGTTCTGCGGAGCCAAGGTGGTGGAGGCAGATGTGACCGCTCCCGATGGAGGCCACGACCCCCTTCGGCTGGCCGAGGTGCTGCGAGCCCTTGCCTGAGGCCTCCAGACCCGCCCGCCCCGCCCGTTCCGGGCCCTGCGGCGGTGCAAACGTCCTCGGTCCGCTTCTACCCACAGTTTCCTGTGTGCAGATGTCCACGGTCCGCTTTTAGCACCACGGGGCCCATCCACTCCCTCGGCCTCCGGGCCAGCTTAGGATGACGCCAGAATCGGGACCAGCCGCTGGATAATGGGAGGTGTCGTCGATGTCGACGCGAGTAGGGATTAACGGCTTCGGGCGCATCGGTCGCAACTTCTTCCGGGCGTTTACCGCCAAGGGGGCGGACTTGGAGGTTGTGGCGGTCAACGACATCACAGACCCGGCCACCATCGCCCATCTGCTCAAGTACGACACTGTTTTCGGCCGCCTCGGCAAAGAGGTCAAGTCGTCCGACGAGGGGTTCTCGGTCGACGGCAACGAGGTGAGAGTGCTATCCGAGCGAGATCCGGGCTCGCTGCCGTGGGGCGATCTCGGAGTAGAGGTCGTGGTCGAGTCGACCGGGCTGTTCACCAAGCGAGCCGACGCCGCCAAGCACCTCGACGCCGGCGCCAAGAAAGTGATCATCTCGGCCCCGGCGAAGGACGAGGACATCACACTCGTCATGGGAGTCAACGACGATGACTACGATCCCGGACAGCACAGCATCATCTCTAACGCTTCGTGTACCACTAACTGTGTTGTACCTATGGCGAAAGTGCTGCAGGACAACTGGGGTATCGAGAAGGGCTTCATGACCACCTGTCACGCCTACACCGGCGACCAACGTCTGCAGGACCTGCCGCACTCCGACCTTCGCAGGTCGCGCGCGGCGGCCCTCAACATCATCCCGACCTCAACCGGAGCAGCCAAGGCTGCGGCGTTGTCGCTGCCCGCACTCAAAGGCCGCCTCGACGGCATCGCCTTGCGCGTCCCCGTGCCCGACGGCTCGGTTACAGACCTTGTGTGCAACTTGGGGGCCGAGGTGACGATAGAAGACGTCAACAACGCCTTCAGGGAGGCCTCTCAATCGGCGCGCATGAAGGGCATCCTGTACTACACCGAGGACCCAATCGTGTCGTCCGACATCGTCGGCGACGCGCACTCGTGTGTCTTCGACAGCCTCTCGACGATGACCAACGGGAACATGGTGAAGATCCTGGGCTGGTACGACAACGAGTGGGGCTACAGCAACCGC
>Ga0136616_10001403_pt1 | contig 12606 bp, 14 predicted proteins | sample AntDrymUQ2992106_2_FD_106648 | JGI IMG/M metagenome (GOLD analysis project Ga0136616, IMG submission 106648) | Polar desert sand microbial communities from Dry Valleys, Antarctica - metaG UQ299 (21.06) | ecosystem: Environmental > Terrestrial > Soil > Desert | place: Antarctica: Dry Valley...
GGGGAGCGCACGGGTGACAGCGGCGCAAAGGCCACGTCGCCGGTGTCGGCCGCGCCCGCGCGCTGCGCGACCCCCGCCGCACGCAGCGCGTCAGGCGCGCGTGCCACACCGTCGGGGTGGCCCGAGGAGTTGAACGGCACCCCGATGAGCTGGAACGCCACGCTCAGTCCAGCCACTCCCCGATGGTGCCGGACGCGTCCTCGTCGCCGGTGTTGCGCGTGCCGCGGGGCTCCAGCATGAGGATCTGGGTCTCGGCCTGGGCGGTGGGCCGGTGCGGGCGGCCGCGCGGGACCACCGCAATCTGCCCCGGCTCCAGCACGAGCGGGTCGGCGCCCTCGACCTCCAGCGTCAAGCGACCGTCCACCACGAGGAACAGCTCGTCGGTGTCGTCATGCGTGTGCCACGGGAACTCGCCCTGCACCTTGGCGATCTTCACGTCGTAGTCGTTGACCGCCGCGACGATGCGCGGGCTCCACTGCTCGTCGATCCGGCCGAAGCGCTCGGCGAGGTCGACTTTTCCCACCAGACCATTTCTCACTAAACCTTCTCCATTCTCACTAGACCTTCTCCATGAGATGACGTGGCTCCCCTCGCGGCTAGGCCTTCGCGGCTAGAGGCGTGCCAGAAGTTGGGCCTTCTTGGCCTGGAACTCGTCCTCGGTGAGCAGGCCCGCGTCGCGGAGCTCACCGAGCTTGCGGATCGCCTCGAGCAGGTCGGGCTGGCCCGGGGCGGGCGGGACGGACGCTCCGGTCCCCCCCATCCGCGACTTCACCACGCTCACCAACTCAGCCATCGCCCGGCGATCGTTCACGTACTTCACCTCGACGGTGTTGCCGGAGGCGAACATCCGGATCGTGCTGCCCATGAGCGTGCGGCCCTGCTCGAAGGAGGAGATGTGCTCGTAGGGGAACGACTCCAGCTCGAACCCGCCGCGGCGCTTGCCGAACATGACCACGCGCCGGTCGGTGGCGAGTAGCACCCCGTTGCGCACCGCGTTCATCCCCAGGCGGGTGGTCTCGTAGGCGCCGAGCACCGCGCCCAGCACCTGCTCGCCCGGCTCGAGGTGTTCTCCGGCCCGCCGCAAGACCCGCTCGCTCACCGTCATATCACCGATGCTAGGGCCCAGATGCCGTGCGGCGGCGGACGATCTCGAACAGCGCGACCGCGCTGGCGGCGCTGGCGTTGATCGAGTCGACGCGGCCGGCCATCGGGATGCTGGCGAGGCCGTCGACCCGCTCGCGGACCAGCCGCGACAGGCCGCTGCCCTCGGCGCCGACCACGAGGGCGACCCGGCCCTCCAGCAGCGTGCTCGACCAGATGGTGTCCTTGCCGCCGCCGGCCAGGCCGATCGACCAGAACCCGAGCTCGGCGAGGTCGACCAGCGCGCCCGCGACGTTGGGCGCCACGGCCACGCGCAGCCAGCCGAACGCCCCTGCGGCGGCCTTCTCCGCGGCCGGGCCCACCGTGGCGCTGCGGCGGCGCGGCAGGACGAGGCAGCCGGCGCCGGCCGCCTCGGCGCTGCGGGCGATGGCGCCGAGATTCTGCGGGTCGGTGACGCCGTCGAGGACGACCACGAGGTCGGTGGAGCGCGCGGCGTCGAGGGTCACGTAGGGAAAGTCGCGCTGGACGCCGACGACCCCTTGGTGCACCACGCCGTGGGCCAGCAGGTCGAGCTCCTCGCGGCCCGCGATGCGCACCCGGACCCCCTGGTCCCGCGCGCCGGCGGTCAGCTCGCCGAGCTCACCTTGCGTGCGCTCGTCCATAACCACCTCGACCAGGCGCCGACGGGCCCGCAGCGCCTCGGCCACCGGACGGCGCCCGGGGATCGCGTGGCTCACGACGGTCCAGCGAGGCGCCACTCCGACTTGTCGGGACGGTCCTCAACCACTACGCCGAGCTCGGCCAGCCGGTCGCGGATGCCATCGGCCTCGGCGAAGTCGCGGCGCGCGCGGGCCTGCGCGCGCAGACCCAGCAGCTCCTCGACGAGACCCCGCACCAGGTCGGCGCCCGCCGTGCCCGCCGCTTCGCTGTGCTCCAGGCGGAAGCCGAGCACGCCGGCCAGCTCCAGCAGCTCCTCGCGCAGCGCGTGCGCCTCCGCGGCGCGGCCCGTCTCGAGGTGGGCGTTGCCCGCCCGCACCAGGTCGAACAGCACCGCCTGCGCGCGGGGCGTGGCCAGATCGTCGTCCATCGCCGCGATGAAGCGCCCGCGGAAGCCCTGCGCCTCGGACAGTCCTGCGAGGTCGTCTGGCTCGGACCCGCCAGGCACGGCCGGCCTGAACAGCGCTGGGTCCAGGAGCGTCGGGTCGCCTTCACCGCGTGGCGCGGTGGCGCGCAGAAAGGCGGCCCAGCGTTCCAGCCCGGCGGCGGCGTCGGCGAGCCGCTCCGGGTCGAGGTCGACCGGCGAGCGGTAGGCGTTGGACAGGTACCAAAGCCGCAGCACGTCCGCGCCGTAGCGGTCAAGGGCGTCGCGCAGGGTCAGGAAGTTGCCCAGCGACTTCGACATCTTCGCACCCGCGACGTTCAGCAGGCCGTTGTGCATCCAGTAGCGGGCGAACGGCTGCTTCGTGGCGGCCTCGGACTGGGCGATCTCGTTTTCGTGGTGGGGGAAGATGAGGTCGAGCCCGCCGGCGTGGATGTCGAAGCCCTCGCCGAGGTAGGTCGCGGCCATCGCCGAGCACTCGATGTGCCAGCCGGGCCGCCCGTCGCCCCATGGCGACGGCCACCGCGGCTCGCCGGGCTTGGCGGCCTTCCACAGGGCGAAGTCGGCGGGGTCGCGCTTGCGCTCGTCTGGCTCCACGCGCGCGCCGGCGCGCAGCTCGTCCACGTCGCGCCCGGACAACCGCCCGTAGCGCTCGAAGGAGCGCACGGAGAAGAACACATCCCCGCCGGACTCGTAGGCGCTGCCCAGCTCCACCAGGCGCTCGATGAGCTGGAGCATCTCGAAGATGTGGGCGGTGGCGCGTGGGGAGACGTGGGGCGGAAGGACGCCGAAGCGAGCCATGTCCTGCTCGTAGACGCGCGCGTTGCGCTGGGCCACCTCGACGGCGAGGCGGCCCTCCTCGGCGGCGCGGGCGATGATCTTGTCGTCCACGTCGGTGAAGTTGCGCACGTGGAAGACCTCGTACCCGCGCCACTCGAGGTAGCGGCGCAGGACGTCGGGCACGAGGTCCGCCCGCGCGTGACCGAGGTGGGCGACGTCTTGGACCGTCGGCCCGCAGACGTACATGCCCACCCGTCCCTCGTCGCGTGGGACGAACTCCTCGGTCGTGCGCATCAGCGTGTTGTAGAGCCGCATCCCGACAGGCTAGAGCCGTTCAGCCCGAGGAGCGGCGGTACCGGCGGACGGCGAGGGGCGCCGCCACCACGAGGATGCCGGCGATCCAGGCGAGGGCCTTGAGGACCGCCTCGGTGACGGAGCCGCCGATCAGCATCTCGGCGGTCTCGCCGCCCACGACCAGTCCGCGGGCGGCATCGACGACGGCCGTGATGGGGGTGTTGTTCGCGAACGCCTGGAGCCAGCTCGGCATGGTGTCGATCGGGACGAAGGCGGAGCTGGCGAAGGTCAGCGGGAAGATGGTGACGAAGCTCGCCGCCTGCGCGCCCTCCGCGCCGCCGACGGACAGGCCGACCAGGGAGAACACCCACGCGAGGGCGAAGCCGAACAGCACCACGATGGCGATTGCCCCCACGGCGTTGAGGAAGCCGGCCTCGAAGCGGAAGCCCACGAGGTAGCCGACGGCGGTCATGAGCAGCACCACGAAGGTGTTGCGGACCAGGTCGGACAGCGTGCGGCCCAGCAGGACCGCCGAGCGCGCCATCGGCAGCGAGCGGAAGCGGTCGATGATCCCGCCCTGGAGGTCCTCGGCCAGCCCGACCGCCGCCTGCGTGGCGCCGAAGGATACGGCCTGCACGAAGATGCCCGGCAGCAGGAAGACCACGTAGTCGAGCCCGTCGGGCAGCGAGCCGCCGATCGACCCACCGAACACGTAGCGGAACAGCAGGACGAACATCACCGGCTGGATGGTGGAGAACACCAGCAGCTGCGGCTGGCGCGTCCAGTGGCGCAGGTTGCGGCGGGTGACGGCAAGGCCGTCGGCCACGATCCGGCCGGTGCTGGCCTGGGCCTGGCGCTCGCTGTTCGCGTCGGCCTGGGCGCGGGCGGTGGGCAGCGCGGTGCTCATGCGGAACTCCTCGCGCGGCCGCGGCCGCGGCGGGACGGCCTGGCGCCGCCCGCCTCGGGGGCGCCCTGCTCGGCCGCCTGCTCGGCGGCGCGGCCGGTCAGGGTCAGGAACACGTCGTCCAGCGTGGGCCGGCGCAGGCCGAGGTCGCGGACCTGCACGCCCTCGTCGTCCAGCGCCCTGGCGGCCTCGGCCACCAGCGCCACCCCGCCGCCGCTGGCTGTGAGGGTGATGCGAGAGCCGTCGCGGCTGCGCTGCGGCTCTCCGCGGCCCAGCCGGGACAGCAGCGCCATGACCTGGTCACCGGCGCCGTTGACCACGACCACCTCGAGGACCTCGCCGCCGACGCGCTCCTTCAGCTCGTCGGAGGTGCCCTCGGCGATGACCTTGCCGTCGTCGATGACGGAGATGCGGTCCGCCAGCCGGTCCGCCTCCTCCAGGTACTGGGTGGTGAGCAGCAGCGTGGTGCCCTCCCGCACGAGGTCGGCGATCGCGCCCCACAGGTCGCTGCGGCTGCGCGGGTCAAGGCCCGTGGTCGGCTCGTCCAGGAACAGCAACTGCGGGCGGTTGACCAGGCTCGCGGCGAGGTCGAGCCGACGGCCCATGCCGCCCGAGTAGGTGCGCACGCTGCGGTCCGCGGCGTCCACCAGGTCGAAACGCTCGAGCAGCTCGCTGGCGCGGCGTGCGCTCTCGGCCTTGGGGAGGTGGTACAGGTCGCCCACCAGGCGCAGGTTCTCGCGGCCGGTCAGCAGACCGTCCACCGCGGCGAACTGCCCGGCCAGGCCGATGACCGTGCGCAGGCGGGCGGCGTCGCGAACCACGTCGTGGCCGAGCACCTCGGCGCGTCCCGCGTCCGGCGTCAGCAGCGTGGTCAGGATGCGCACGGCGGTGGTCTTGCCCGCGCCATTCGGCCCGAGCAGTCCCAGGACGGTCCCCTCCGGGATGGCGAGGTCGATGCCGTCGAGGGCCCTGGTCGTGCCGAAGGACTTCACCAGCCCCTCGACGATCACGGCGTTGCTCATGGTGCGTTGCCCCTTCGCGAGCGGGTGAGCAGGCAGACCCATTGCCGGGCCGCCGCTTCCGGCGTACCCTGGAGATCCACAACGTAGCGCAGGTGATGATGTGTGTCCACAGTAAGTTCGCGCCACACCGAACTGGCTCGCGAACTTGCGGGTGCCTTCATGGCCTTCGGTCCGGCCTACTTCAAATGGGTGAACGCCCGGGTCCGGGACTCTGGTGTGACCTTCGCCCGCATGAAGACCCTGCACGCACTGAAGTTCCACGGACCCCAGATCATGAGCTCCCTGCGCGACGAGCTGGGCGTGACGGCACGCAGTGTCACCGCCCTGGTGGACGCGCTGGAGGGTGATGGCCTGGTCCGGCGGGTCCCGCACCCCACGGACCGCCGCGCCACCATCATCGAACTGACCGACGCGGGCCGTGAGACGGTCCACAAGCAGTTCGAGGCGCACGCGGTGCGCGCCGCCGAGGTGTTCGGCCGCCTCGACGAGGGCGACCAGCGCGAGCTGCTGCGCCTGCTCCGGCTGCTGTCCGCCGAGTTGACCGGCTTGGGCGCCGAGGCCGGCTGTGCCGTCGCCACTCCCGGCCTCCGCCGGCGCTAGCCCGCAGCCGAGGGCGCGTCAGCGGGCGACGAGCAGCGCGACCGCGAGGCAGGCGACGCCCTCGCCGCGGCCCGTCCAGCCGAGCCCGTCGGTGGTGGTCGCCTTGATCGAGACCGCGCCCTCGGCGACCCCGAGCAGCGCCGCGAGGCTGGCGGTCATCGCCGCGCGCTGGGGGGCGAGACGCGGGCGCGCCGCCACCACCGTGCAGTCCACGTTGCCCACGGCCCAGCCGGCGGCGTCGAGCAGGCGCCGGGTCTCGGCGACGAAGACCGCCGACGACGCCCCCGCGTACCGCGGGCGGGAGGACCCGAACACCGAGCCGAGGTCGCCCAGGCCCGCCGCGCCGAGCAGCGCGTCGACCACGGCGTGCAGCACCACGTCGGCGTCGCTGTGGCCGTCGAGGCCCGGACCGCCCGGCACCGTCACCCCGGCCAGCACCAGGGCGCGGTCGGGTTCGTTGGCGAAGCGATGGGCGTCGATGCCCTGGCCGACGCGGAAGGCGGCTGTCATGGCGCACTAGCATGCGCCAATGCCCGCACAACTGCAGGGACTTCTTGCCGCGCCCGGACTGGCGATCGGTCCCGCGGTGGTCCTGCGGCGGGCGGGTGCGGCCACCGCGGGGCCCGTGGCCATGCCGGTGGCCGAGTCGGACACCGTCGGCCGCGCGCACCGCCCTGGACCTGCCCGACGCCGCCGCGGTGCGCACGTCGCTCTTGGGCCTGCTGCCGTGAGGCTGATCGCCCTCGACGTCGACGGGACCCTGCTCGACCCCGACAAGGGCACCGGGCTGGCGCGGGTCGCGCAGCCGTGAGGGTCGCGGCGATCCTGCTGGCGGGCGGCTCCGGGACGCGCCTGCGCCACATCGGCAACCACAGCGAGAACAAGCTCTACCTGATGGTCGGCGGGCGCCCGCTGCTGGACTGGTCGCTTGACCGGCTCGGCTGCTCGCCGCTGGTGGACGACATCGTGCTGGTCATCCGCGCCGCCGACGCCATCCAGGTGTCGCGGCTGGAGACCTCGCCCCCGGCGAAGCTGCGCGCGATCGTGGAGGGCGGCGCCACCCGGCACGCCAGCGAGCACGCGGGCCTCGACGCCATCGCCGACGCGATCGACCGCGGCGAGATCGGGCTGGTGCTCATCCACGACGCCGCGCGCCCGTTCGTCAGCAACAGCCTGCTAACCCGCGTCATCGAGACGGCCCAGCGGGCCGGCGGCGCGGTGCCGAGCCTGCCCCTGGAGACCCCGGTGTTCCGCAGCCTCAGCCCGCAGCGGCTGGAGCAGGTCGCCGTGGACGACATCCGCCGCGTCCAGACCCCCCAGGCCTTCTGGGCCCACGAGCTCCTCGCCGCCTACCGCACCGCCGCGGCCGACGGCTTCGCCGGCGTCGACACCGCCGAGTCCGTCCAGCGCTACAGCGCCCTCGAGGTCCGCACCGTCGACGGCGACCCCCGCAACATCAAGGTCACCTTCGTCGAGGACCTCTTCGCCGCCGAGGAGCTCGCCGCCACCTGGACCGGCGAGGACTAAGCTCGCCGAGTGCGACGACCCGCTGCGTGGCACCGTCCCAGCGGGCCGTGAACTCCTGGCTGGCCCGCAGCGCCACGAACAGCGCCCGTGCGATCTCGGTGTTCCAGCTGCGGCGCTGCTTGCGCTCCTGCGTGCGCGACAGGTCCACCCGCCGGTGCAGCACGAACTTCGGCGCCGCCGCCGACGCGACCATCAGTCTGGCCGTCGCCGCCCGCACCGCCTCCCCCCAGATGGTTCCGGGGCGGGTGGGGCGGCCTGGATGGCGGCTGGGGTGGGGTCGCCGTTGCGGGCCGCGAGGTAGCCGTCCAGGTCCTCGGGGGTGACATGGCCGCAGGAGCCAGTGCGGGGGACGTCGGCGAGGTCGACGCCAAGCTCGCGGGCGCGCTGCGTCACATAGATGACGCTGCTGTGCAGGCGTGGATTGATCATGCGCCGAGCAGGCAGGGGTGTCAACCAGGTGTGAGGGCAGGACCGGCGGAACCGGTCCTGCCCTCAGGTGAAGCGAAGCGAAGGCGACGGTCGATCAGCGCGGGGCGGGCGCGACCGCCGTCTGCGGCGAGCGCACCGCGGAGGGCGTGGCGTGGAACATGCGCACCGCATGGCCGGCGGCGATGAGCAGCGCCGCCGGGTCCTGGGGCCCGCCGTCCGGCAGGACGAGCAGGGCCTCGTCCAGCGCACGGCGCCGCAGGACGTGCGGGGTCTGGATCGTCAGCAGCCCCACACGGTCGACCACGCCGAGCAACCGGTCGCCGTCGACTCGCTTCAGCGCGTCGGTCACCGGCGCGCCGCGCACCACCGCGGCGACGTCGGCGGTCAGCCAGCCGAGCATCTCGGTGACGTCTGATGGCACCAGGGTCTCCAGGGCGGCGCCCTCGAGGAAGACGACGTCGTCAACGTCGTCGGGGACCCCGCGCAGCCCGGTCAGCAGGGACTGCAGCGGAGTGCGGACCGCGCTCGCCGGGGTCTCCCAGCGGCAGCCACCCAGTCCGGGTACGAGCGGGCCGGTGGCCACAAGGCCGTCGAGGGAAGCCGCCAGGACCGGGGTCCAGTGGCGGAGTATCTCGGGCTCTGCACTGGCCGTGGAGAGGACACCCCACACGGTCAGCGGACCCTCCTCGGGTCGCGCTGCCGGGGAGGCCGTACGAGTGGCGGGCCGAGGAGGGAGCGTTGGCTCATCGGGGCAAGACTAGCGTGCCGCACACCTGTGATGACCCGCTCCGGCGAAGGTTTTGATCAGTCGGTCAGGAGCCCGTCGATGAGGACCTCGGTCTCCTCGTCACTCTTGCTGATGGCAGCCGACAGCTCGGACACCAGGATCTGCCGGGACTTCGTGAGCATGCGCTTCTCGCCGGCGGACAGCCCCTTCTCCCGCTCGCGCAGCGCCAGGTTCCGCACGACCTCGGCCACCTGGTAGATGTCGCCGGAACGCAGCTTCTCGTAGTTCGCCTTGAAGCGCCGGGACCAGTTGGTCGGCATGGAGCCGTCCCGTCGGCCGAGCACCGTCATGACCTCGTCGACCTCCTGCGTGCCCACGACGTTGCGCAGTCCCACCTCGTCGGTCGCATCCGCCGGGACCATGAGGGTGAGGTCGCCGTAGGTGAGCCGCAGGACCAGGTAGTCGCGCTCCTCCCCGGCAAGCGTGCGCTTCTCGCGCTTCTCGATGATCGCGGCTCCGTGGTGCGGGTAGACGACGGTGTCCCCGACGCTGTAGGTCATTGTGCTCTCGTCCCCTTCGTCAGCGCGCTCGCCAGGGGCGAGCGGAGATGGTTCGGTACGCGGCCCAGCAGAGGGATCACGGGATCGCTTCGCCCCCACGGGTCGCGCTTGTCGCCGGCTGGTGCCCCGCGCCGTCCTCTCTTAAGAGTCGTCTGGGTCTTGGACGGGCGCATCAGGCGTACTGGTCGAGGATGCTGGACTCGGCCAGCCGGGTCAAGCCCTCCTTCACCAGCCTGGCCCTGGCCCCGCCGATCCCCTCGACGGCGTCGAGGTCGGACAGGCTTGCGGCCATGAGCCGGGGTAGTGAGGAGAAACGTGCCACGAGCGCGTCGACCGTGCGTTCGGGGAGCCGGGGAATGCGCGACAGCAGCCGATAGCCGCGCGGTGCGACCGGTTGGTCCAGCCCGCTGTCGGTGCGGTAGCCCAGCCGTTCGGCCAGTCGCGTCAGGTCGAGCAGCGAGGTGGCCGGCAGGCCGTCTAGGTCCCGCAGCGTGGCGAGGCGGTCCCGGCGACAGTCCGGGAGGTAGTCGCGGACCACCAGGACGCGCTCGTCCTCGACGCCGGCGAGCAACTCGTCGAGCTGGAGGGACAGCAGGCGCCCGTCCGTGCCGAGCTCGGCGATCGCCCACTCGATCTCGTCGGCGATGCGGCGCACCATCTCCGCGCGCTGCAGGACCGCCAGCACATCACGCAGCGTGACGACGTTCTCGACCTCCAGCGCGGACAGGGTGGCGGAGACCTCGTCGAGCCGGCTGCGGTAGCGCTCGAGGGTCGCCAGCGCCTGGTTCGCCCGGAACAGGATCGAGGTGATCTTCTCCAAGGTGTGCTTCACGCCGTCCAGGTAGAGGTTGACCAGCTGCATCGACTCGCTCACGCAGACCACCGGCGTCCCGGTCTGGCGCGCGGTGCGCTCCGAGGTGCGATGGCGCGTTCCGGTCTCGGCGGTCGGGATCGCGGGGTCGGGGACGAGGTGGACGTTGGCGTACAGGATCCTTTCGACACCCTCGTCGAGGATGATCGCGCCGTCCATCTTCGCCACCTCCGACAGGCGCTGGGCTGTGAACTTCGTGTCCATGCGGAACCCCCCGGAGACGATCGCCTCCACCGCGGGGGTGGCGCCCAGGACGATGATGGCGCCCTTGCCCGCGCGCATGATGCGGTCCACGCCCTCGCGCAGGGCGGTGCCGGGTGCGACCTTCTCGAGGACGGGCAGGAGCAGGTCGTCCCGGGGTCCCACGCCTCCTCCTCCCCCGGGCTACGTCGCTCCCGGCCCAACGCCGACGGCCACCGATGACCGGCTGGCAAGAGGCGGCGGGCCGCTCCCGCTCGCGAGGCCGGCGGCCAGGGCCTCCGGCAGGTCGCGGGCGTGCTCCAGGGACAGCCCGAACGCACCGCCAGTGTACGCAGACGGCACCAGTGCCCGGCGGAAACCCAGGCGCGCCGCCTCCGCCAGCCGTCGCTCGGTGGAGGTGACCAGGCGCAGCTCGCCCGCGAGCCCCACCTCGCCGAGGGCGACCAGCGCGCGGGGGACGGGCTGGTCGCGCTGGCTCGACGCCACGGCGAGACACAGCGCGAGGTCCACGGCGGGTTCCCACAGCCGCACACCGCCCACGCTTGACGCGTACACGTCGCGCTCGCGCAGCGCCACCCCGGCGCGTTGCTCCAGGACGGCCACGAGCAGGCCGAGGCGGGCAGCGTCCAGCCCGCTCACCACCCGGCGGGGGTTGGCCAGCTGCGTGGGCGCCACCAGGGCCTGCACCTCGCAGGCCAGCGGGCGGCGGCCCTCCAGCGCCAGGGTGACGGCGACCCCGGTGGTCCCGTCCGGCGCCTCGCCCACGAACAGCCGACCGGCCTCGCGTACCTCCTGCAGGCCCGAGCCCGTCATCTCGAAGCAGCCGACCTCACCCACGGCGCCGAAGCGGTGCTTCGTGGCGGTCAGCAGCCGCAGTGCATGGTGACGCTCGCCGGCCAGCTCGCACACGGTGTCCACCAGGTGCTCCAGCACGCGGGGTCCGGCCAGGGAGCCGTCCTTCGTCACGTGGCCCACGAGGATGGTGGCCATGCCCCGGCGCTTGGCGAGCTCCGTCAGCGCGGCCGCGCACCCGCGGACCTGCGCCACGCCGCCAGCGCCGCCGCCCAGTTCCGGGTCCCGGACGGTCTGGATGCTGTCGAGCACCAGGACGTCGGGGGCGCAGGACTCCACGAGGGCCAGCACCGTGGGCAGCTCGGTGTCGCTGGCCAGGTACAGCTCGTCGGCGAGGGCGCCGAGGCGGTCCGCGCGCAGGCGGATCTGGCCGGTCGACTCCTCGGCGGAGACGTAGAGCACCCGGCTGCCGCTCGCGGCCAGGCAGGACGCGGCCTGGAGCAGCAGCGTCGACTTGCCGGCGCCGGGCTCCCCGCCCAGCAACGTCACCGAGCCGCGCACCAGCCCGCCGCCCAGGACGCGGTCCAGCTCACCAATGCCGGTGCTGGCGCGATCATGGGCGTTCCCGGACACGTCACGGATGGGGATGGCTCGCACCGCGACGGCGCCGAGGGCCGAGCCGAGCGACCGGGCCGCGGGCGCCACGGACACCGCCTCGGTCTCCACGGTGCCCCACGCGCCGCACTCCGGGCAGCGCCCGACCCAGCGCGGCTCCACGTGGCCGCAGGCGGAGCAGCGCGCCTGCGTCTTCGTCCTCGACTTCACCATGGGATCAGAGCCTAGGGGCGCGGTACGACAGCGCCGGGAAAGGCACACCTGAGGCTGTGGACAGCGTGGGTTCGTGGTCGCATTAGCACACTGGCGTTGCAGGATCAAGTGGTCCGTGACGCCGAGCCCTCGCCCCCGGCCCTGTCCACACGGAGGGTGGCCGAACGGGCATTGCTTGCCGCGAGAAGCGGACGGAACGGACCTACGGACCTCATCGTATGCAGCGGTGCGTCGCAGGAAGTTGCGCTGTGTCATCAGGACGGCGCAGTCACGCGGCGTTGACCTCCTCACGGGACTCGTCCTACCGTCGCCCCATCATCCCCTACTCGGTGCGGTCCGCACGTCGCGTGTCCGGCCGCACCTGTCGCGGAAGGGAAGACCCATGACAGGCGAAGCATGCTCTCGTTGCGAAGCGCGCAGCCGGCCCCAAGCGCGGGCCGCGCGCCTGACGCAGGCGGTGGTGGCGGCGGTGCTCACCGCCGGTCTGGGAGCCTGCGCGACGGGTGTCGACCCGGTGGCGGGCGAGGCAGGAGCCGGGCAGCCGACGATCGACGTCGCGGCCGTGCGCAGCCTGTTCGAGGGGCTGTACGCGGCGTTGCTGTCCCCCGACCGCCTGGCGCCACCTGCGGCCCCCGCCCGCGCCCCCGCCGCTCCCGCGCCGCCAGCCGCGCCCCTTGCCCCCGCTCCGGCGCCCCTTGCCCCCGCTCCGGCGCCCGTCGCCCCCGCTCCGGCGCCCGTCGCCCCGGCTGCCCCGGCGGTGCCGACTCGCACGCCCGCCGAGCTCCAGGCCACACTGGTCCGCATGGTCGCGGAGGAGACGGGTTACTCCGAGTCCCTGATCACCGCCTTGCTGGCCCGCTCGGGACTCACC
>Ga0136616_10001404_pt1 | contig 12605 bp, 9 predicted proteins | sample AntDrymUQ2992106_2_FD_106648 | JGI IMG/M metagenome (GOLD analysis project Ga0136616, IMG submission 106648) | Polar desert sand microbial communities from Dry Valleys, Antarctica - metaG UQ299 (21.06) | ecosystem: Environmental > Terrestrial > Soil > Desert | place: Antarctica: Dry Valley...
ACGATCGACTCAGGCGTGATCCCGTGCTCTTCGTTGTAGGCGAGCTGGATCGCGCGCCGTCGCTCTGTCTCGTCGACCGCGCCCTTGATCGCCTCGGTCAGCTTGTCGGCGTAGAGCAGCACCTTGCCGTTCGTGTTCCGCGCGGCCCGCCCGATCGTCTGGATGAGCGCCGTCTTGCCGCGCAGGAAGCCCTCCTTGTCGGCGTCGAGGACGGCGACGAGCGAGACCTCGGGCAGGTCGAGTCCCTCGCGCAGCAGGTTGACGCCGACGAGGACGTCGTAGTCGCCGAGCCGCAGCTCGCGGATGATCTGGATCCGCTCGAGGGTGTCGATCTCGGAGTGCAGGTAGCGCGTCTTCACGCCCGACTCGAGCAGGTAGTCGGTCAGATCCTCCGACATCTTCTTCGTCAGCGTCGTAACGAGGACCCGTTCACCCGCCTCCTCGCGCCGGCGGATCTCGTTGAGGAGATCGTCGATCTGGTTGCGCGTCGCGCGCAGCTCGACCTCGGGGTCGACGATTCCGGTGGGGCGGATCAGCTGCTCGGCAATCTTCGTCGAGTGGCGTAGCTCGAAGGCGCCCGGCGTGGCCGAGAGGAAGACGAGCTGCGGCACCTTGGCGAGAAACTCGTCGAAGCGCAGGGGCCGGTTGTCGAGCGCCGAAGGCAGCCGGAAGCCGTGATCCACGAGCGTCTGCTTCCGCGAGCGGTCACCCTCGTACATCCCCCCGATCTGCGGCACGGTCTGGTGCGACTCGTCGACGAAGACGACGAAGTCCGAGGGGAAGTAGTCGAGCAGCGTGTGCGGCGCCGAGCCGGGCGGGCGTCCGTCGAGGATGCGCGAGTAGTTCTCGATCCCGTTCGTGAACCCGAGCTCCTGCATCATCTCGAGGTCGTACTCGGTGCGCTGCCGGATCCGGTGCGCCTCCAGCATGCGGCCCGCCGACTCGAACAGCTTCACCTGCTCCTCCAGCTCGTGGCGGATCTCCCCGACGGCCCTCTCGATCGTCGGCTTCGACGTGACGTACTGGGTGGCCGGGAAGATCGTGAGGTTGTCGAGCCGGTCGTAGATCTCGCCCGTGAGTGGGTCGAAGTGGCTGATCTGCTCCACCTCGTCGCCGAAGAAGGAGATCCGGTAGGCCGACTCGGCGTAGGCGGGCTGGATCTCGACCACGTCGCCCTTCACCCGGAAGCGCCCGCGGCCGAGCAGGGTGTCGTTGCGCGCGTACTGGATGTCGATCAGCTTGCGCAACATCCCGTCGCGGTCGTGCTCCTCGCCGACCGTCAGCAAGACGACGCGCTTCTCGTACTCCTCGGGCGAGCCGAGCCCGTAGATGCACGAGACCGAGGCGACGATGACGACGTCCCGGCGCGAGAGGAGCGACGACGTGGCCGCGTGGCGCAGGCGGTCGATGTCGTCGTTGCGGGACGAGTCCTTCTCGATGTAGAGGTCGGCCTGGGGCACGTACGCCTCGGGCTGGTAGTAGTCGTAGTACGAGACGAAGTACTCGACCGCGTTGGCGGGGAAGAACTCGCGCAGCTCGTTGCAGAGCTGCGCGGCCAGGGTCTTGTTGTGCGCGATGAGGAGCGCCGGCCGGCCGAGCTTCTCGATCACCCAGGCCATCGTCGCGGTCTTGCCGGTTCCGGTCGCGCCGAGCAGGGTCTGGTAGCGCTCGCCGCCGGAGATGCTCTCGGTGAGCTCTCCGATCGCGCGCGGCTGGTCTCCCGTCGGTCGGTATGACGCGGACGTCTTGAGCTCGGCCATGGCCGCAAGGGTATCGAGGGGACTTACCATGCACGCATGCGGTTCCTCCTCGCGCTGGTGGCGGCTTTCCTGCTCCTGCCGGCCTCCGCCTTCGCCTGTGCCTGCTGCGCCGAACGCGGCTACTGGTCGAGCGCCACGGGTCGCATCGACGCCTACGAGCTCGGCGAGCTCGAGCGGGTCCGCTTCGCTCCATCGGCGACGACCTACGTCGGCGCCGCCGGGCTCGAGGGCGTCTCGGGCATTGCGCCCCCGTCGGCCCGCTACCGCCTCGTCCAGCGCCGGACGGGGCGTCGGTGGACGCTGCTCCTCACGGCGCCGGGCGGCAGGCGCGGGACGCTCCGATTCCTCGTTCCCCGGGCCGCGGAACTCTTCGCCGCCGACCTCCGTGACGGGAGATCCTCCGCCGGCGGCGGGCCGCTGCTCTACAAGGAGTGGCGACTCGAGGGGGCGGTCGCCGGCACGGGCGTCTTCCTGGCCGGAACGAGGGTAGCCCGGTACCGGCTGATCCTCCACGGCCGAGGCAACGCTTGCCTCGCGGCCCGCGACTTCACGCACTGGACGCTGCAGGTGACGGGCGGCGGAGCACGCTTCTCGCTCTTCGGCTCGTTGCGAACGTGAGGTTTCGCCACCCGGGAGGGGAGGCAGAAGCCTTCGCGTGAGCGACAAGCCGCCCTACAGCAGCTACGCGGCGCTCGTCGCCGTCTACGCCGGAGGCCTCGCGACAGCCGGCCTGCTCGCTCGCCGGCTCGACCGCACCCCGGCGCACATCACCCCGCTCGACTTCGCCATCCTCGCGGCCGCCAACTTCAAGGCGGCCAGGGCGATCGCCGGCGACGAGGTGACGAGCTTCGCCCGGGATCCCTTCGTCGAGGGAACGGCCGAAAGCGGCGAAGGCGAGGAGCCGGCCCAGACGGGAGGCATGCAACAGGCGATCGGCGAACTCGTCACGTGCACGCGCTGCATCGGAACCTGGACGGCGGCCGGCCTCACAGCGACGCAGATCCTCGCGCCCCGTTTCGGACGCATGCTCGTGTGGTCGCTCGCGGCGTCGGGCACGACGGACTACCTGCTCGCGGGCTTCAACGCCCTCACGTCGAAGGCGAACCTGCTCGAGCAGCAGGCGCCGGACTAGCTTAGCTACGCTAGGACGAGCTCGCGCCGCCCGCGGTGGCCGCGGTTGCGCCGGCCGCATCGCGGTTGTGCATGACGAGGAGGTACCAGCCGTAGAGAACCAGCAGAGGAAGGTCTGACAACGCGGAGGCGCGGGGAGACAGTTCGACCGCCGCCTCCTCCCTTAGGAGTGATGCCGTCGCCGAAGCGGACGAGCTCGGTGCCGCGCGAGTCGGACCACCCGTAGCGCGTACCCACAGGTTCGTGCTCTCCCAGCCGTAGCTCTCACCCGACGCGAGCGTCAGTGTGCCGTTGCCCGTCCACCTGGCCTCGAATGTCCCGATGTCGTCCTCGTCGCCTGCAACACGAAGCGTGCCGCGTGTTCGCCAGAAGCCGACCCGCTTGAACGTCCACCTGCCTTCGGCAACCTCGGCTTCGGCCAGCGAGCCCCAGGACTTCGGCCAGCGGAGGGTTGCGAGAACCTCGTCCCCGGCACGAAGCTCGTACTCCTCCCTCCGCGCACTGGGTTGCTTCCAGAGCAGCTCCATCCCGGCCTGGTCGCGAATCCCCGCACGGCGTATCGCTTCTACCCGACCAGACCGAAAGCGAACGCCGCATCGTTCAGAACTGCCAGGAACCGTTCTCCTGTACGAGCTCGCCGTCGAGGAAGAGCTGCCCGCCCTTCCGCAGGTCCTTGACGATGTCCCAGTGGACGGCGCTCACGTTCGAGCCGCCGAGCTCGGGGAAGCCGCGCCCGACCGCGATGTGAACCGTCCCGTCGATCTTCTCGTCGAAGAGCGTGTTCCTGAGGTAGCGGGTGATGCCGGGATTGCAGCCGACGCCGAGCTCGCCGAGCCGGCGCGCTCCCTCGTCGCTGTCGAGCGTCTTCAGGAGGAAATCCTCGTTCCGATCGGCGGAGGCCTCGACGATCCGCCCGCGCTCGAAGCGGAAGCGGATGCCCGGCAGCTCGCGTCCGAGATAGACGGCCGGGAACTCGGCGAAGTGGATCACGCCCTCAGCGGAGTCCTCGACAGGCGAGAAGAAGAACTCGCCGCCCGGAATGTTCGCGCCACGAGCGTCGACCTTCGCGGAGCGGCCGGCGAGGCTGAGCGTCAGGTCGGTGGCCGCTCCGACGATCCGCACCTCGTCGGCGGCGTCGAAGCGGTCGGCGTAGCGCTGCATCCGCTCGCGCTCCGCATCCCAGTCGAGCAGGCAGGCGCCGTAGAGGAAGTCCTCGAACTGGGCGAAGCTCATCTCGGCATCCTGCGCCAGGGCGGGCGTCGGGTACTGGCAGCCGACCCACGGGAGACTGCCGCTGACCACTCGCTCCAGGAAGGGAGCGGAGCCCTCCTTCAGCAGCGCCAGCCGCTCGGGTGAGAGCCCGGCTGCCTCGCGCGTGTTCTCGGGCGCCTGGATCGCGATCAGCGCGTCGACGTCCATCCACGTGCGCACCTCGGCGGGCGCGGGCTCGCGCAACAGCTCCTCCGGCGCCTCGGCGGCCCAGATCCGGTCAGCGCCGGGCCCGCCGAAGCTGAGCCGCGGCAGCGTGTAGGCGCCCTTGGCGGCGACGCGCCGACTCACCTCCTCGAGCAGCGGACGAGCCAGAGGACTGGAGACGATCAGAACCTGTTGGCGCGGTTGGATGTCGAGGCACTGGTCGACGAGCAATGCGGCGTACTGCTGGATGCGTGGATCGGGCACGGGTGTCCTTTCGAGGGGGCCGGGCGAGGACGACATCTTCACCGCCCTCGTGGAACGCGGCAGCGAGCGTCTCGACCAGATCTGGCTCGGCGACGGCTACGAGGCGGTGCTGCGCGCTTTCGCGGAGGTGTCGCACTGGATCGGCGTCTCCCTGGAAGCGGGCCGGCGGCTTCGCACCTAGCCCGAGTTCCGCGAGCGGCGGCTCATCCGAGCTCCTCGGGGTACGCCCGCGCGTACACATCGCGGTTCTCCACCACCTTGTCGACATACACCCTCGTCTCGCTGAAGCGGATCTCGCCTCCGTCGGCCAGCCAGCGGTCAACGTTGGTCTGGCCCGCGTTGTAGGCGGCGAGCGCCGTCTCCACGTCCTCGTACTTGTCCAGCAGGTGTCGAAGGTACCAAGACCCGTAGCGGACGTTGAGCTCCGGCTCGTACAGGTCGGCCACCCGGAAGCGGCTCCCACCCGTTCGCAGCGCGATGCCCTTGGCCGTCTCGGGCAGAAGTTGCATGAGCCCAATCGCCCCGGACGACGATTCCGCATCGGCCCGGAAGCGGCTCTCCTGGTAGATCACCGAGGCGAGCAACGCCGGATCGAGCCGGTAGTTGTGCGCGTGACCCTGGACGATCGCCTGGTAGCGCAGCGGGTAGAGGAGGCGGGCGTACGGCGCGGGCTTTGTCCGATGGACGTACGCGAACGCCCCGCCGACGGCGGCGAGGAGGAGAACCGCGACGAGGAGGCGCTTCACGCCCGGGAGGAGAGAGCCGCGACGACCTCGGCGACGAAGGCGTCGAGGTCCACGAGGCTCCGATCGTTGACGTAGGCGAAGTCGGCCCGCCGCACCTTCTCGTCATCCGGCAGAAGGCGCCCTTCGCGGTCGTCCGCCCGCACGCTCGTCCTTCCGGCGCGCAGGTCCACCGGAGCCGTGATCGCGACGACGGCGTCGAATCGGGTCTCGCCCCCGGACTCGTACAGGAGCGGAACCTCCGTCACGCAGAGCGCCGGTGGCTCAGGCTCGCGCGAGAGCGCGTCTCGCCACTCGAGGTACTCCCGGGCGACGCGGGGGTGAAGCAGCGCTTCGAGCCACTCGAGCGCGGCGCGATCGGCGAAGACGACGTCGGCGACGAGGCCCCGGTCGATCTCCCCGTCGGCGCGCAGGATGCCCGGGCCGAAGCGGCCGACGAGCGCCTCGCGTACCTCCTCGTCCTCGCGCAACAGGCGGTGCACGATCTCGTCGCTCGAGACGACGGCTGCTCCGTGCCGCGCGAAGGCCTTCAGCGCCTCGCTCTTCCCCGCTCCTATCCCGCCCGTGATCGCGACCGCGACCGGCCGGGGGCGCGGGTCAGGCCCGCTGGGGCTCGGCGTCGTCTGCGATGTCGGCGGCAGGCTCGTCAGTCGCCGGCTCGCTGAACTCGGGTTGCTCGGCGGCAGGCTCGTCAGTCGCCGGCTCGCTGAACTCGGGTTGCTCGGCGGCAGGCTCGTCAGTCGCCGGCTCGCTGGGCTCGGGTTGCTCGGCGGCGACAGCGGTCTCGACGTCGCCGTCGGTCGTCAGCTCGGCGGCGACAACGGTCTCGACGTCGCCGTCGGTCGTCAGCTCGGCGGCGACAGCGGTCTCGACGTCGCTGTCGATCGTCAGCTCGGCGGCGACAGCGGTCTCGACGTCGGTGTCGATCGTCGGCTCGTCCGCGTCGGTGTCGGTGTCGGTGAAGACGTTCTCCGACAGGTCGAGGTCGGGTGCCGCAGCGGTCGGCTCGGCTCCGTCGTCTCCGGCGCTCGGGCCACCGTCCTCCACGCGCTTGAGCGAGAGGGAGAGGCGCCGGCGCTCGCCGTCGATCTCGAGGATGAGGACGCGGACGGTATCGCCCTGCGCAACGACCTCGCGCGGATTCTCGACGTGGTGCTGTGCCAGCTCGGAAATGTGTACGAGGCCTTCGACGCCGGGAAGAATCTCTACGAACGCTCCGAAGGTGACGACCTTCGTCACACGTCCTTCCACGACATCGCTCTCGCTGTGCTGCTCGACCACCTGCTGCCAGGGGTCGGACTGGGTCTGCTTGAGCCCGAGCGAGATGCGCTGGCGGTCACGGTCGATGTCCAGCACCTTCACCTTGACCGCCTGCCCGATCTCGAGCACCTCGGAGGGATGGTTGACGTGGCTCCAGGAGAGCTCGGAGATGTGAATGAGGCCGTCCATGCCGTCGAGATCGACGAACGCGCCGAAGTCGACGATGTTCGAGATCGTGCCCTCGACGACGTCGCCCGGCGAGAGCCGGTCGAGGATCCGCTGGCGCTGATCTTTCCGCTCCTCCTCGAGCACCGCACGCCGCGAGAGAACGACGTTGTTGCGCGAGCGGTTGAGCTCGATCACCTTGCAGCGCAGCCCCTGGCCCATGAACTCGTCGAGATCCTGGACGCGGCGGATGTCGACGAGCGACGCGGGGAGGAAGCCGCGGACGCCCAGGTCGAGGATGAGACCGCCCTTCACGACCTCGATCACCCGGCCCTCGACGGGCTCGCCGGACTCGGCCGCCTCCTCGATCCGCTTCCATGCGATCTCGAAGCGTGCGCGCTTCTTGGAGAGGATCAGGCGGCCTTCGGCGTCCTCCTTCGTGAGAACGAGCGCATCGACCGGCTCGCCCACCTTGACCTCGTCGGCCGGATTGACGGAGCGGCGGATCGAGAGCTCCGCGACAGGGATGACGCCCTCCGACTTGTAGCCGATGTCGACGAGCACCTCGTCCTTGTCGACCCGCACGACCGTGCCGTGCACCACCTCCCCCTCGTTGATCGTAGGGAAGGTGGACTCGTAGTCGGGGATGAGCTCGCCGCTCTCGCTGCGGATCCAGACGCCGGGCTCGGCCGCCAGCAGTTCTTCCTGTCTTTCAACTGTCTCGTGGGTCATGGGGTCGATCAGTATAGCCCGGCGCATCGCTGCGCCAATTACGGATTCAGGGGTGCTTTTCCGGGCACGCCGTACAGTTCCGGGACGCCGACGATGCGCGCTCATCGCCTCGCCGGAAGCCCCTCGTTCTCGGCTCCCACGGTCTCAGCTCTTCGTGGGAGCACGGCGAGGTCGTGGTCGAGCCCGAGATCTTCGCGGGCCAGATGCGAGGGCTTGCCGCGCGCGGTTACCGCGGCGTGACGCTGTCCTCTGCGGCCTTCCACCGACACCGCGAGCGCGTCGTCGCCGTGACGTTCGACGATGCTTTCCACACGGTGGTCTCGATCGCCCGCCCCTGCCGCGACCGGAGCTCGCCGAGGTCGCGCCCAGCGACTCCCTGCCGATGACCTGGGCCGCCGTCAGGTCGCTCGCAGAGGCGGGCTGGGAGGTCGGCAGCCACCCCGTCACGCACCCGATCCTCTCCCAGCTCTCATCCCAGGGAGCTCGCCCGAGAGCGGTGGTCAGGGCAGCAAGTCGTGGCCGAGGTGGGACGCTGCCACAGCCTCACCTATCCCTTCGGCGAGGTCGACGCTGAAGGTTGATCGTGATCGGAGGAACCCTTTCGTGATGGCCCCTGCCGCCATCCGCGAAGCGGGAAATGCAGTGTGGCGGAGAAGCAGCTCGAACTCCCCGTTGTAGACAGGATTGATCGACGCTTTTCCGATCAATCCTTCGCGTCGTTCCAGTCGTCGCCCACGCCCACGTCCACGGCGAGGGGCGGGTCGAGCGGATACGCCGTCACCATCTCCCTCCGGACGAGCTCGCGGACGGCGGACAGCTCGGGATCCGGCACTTCCAGGAGCAGCTCGTCGTGCACCTGGAGGACGAGCCGCGAGCTGCGGCCCTCGTCCCGCAGGCGGCGGTCGATCGCGACCATCGCGACCTTGATGATGTCCGCCGCGGTTCCCTGCATCACCGAGTTGACCGCGAGACGCTCACCCAGCGAGCGTGTCTGCCGGTTGGACGCGCGGATCTCGGGGACGGGCCGGCGGCGGCCGAGCAGCGTCGTGACGTAGCCGTCGCGCGTCGCCTGCTCGATCGTGCGGTCGATGAAGTCCTGGACGAGCGGGAAGCGTGCGAGGTAGGCGTCGATGTAGGCCTGCGCCTCCTCCCGCGAGATCTCGAGGTTCTCGGAGAGCCCGAAGGACGAGATGCCGTAGATGATCCCGAAGTTCACCGCCTTGGCCTTGTTCCGCTCGTCCTTCGTCAGCGTGGCCGGGTCCTTGCCGAGGATCTCGGCCGCGGTGGCCGTGTGGACGTCCTCCCCGCGCGCGAAGGCGTCGCGCAGCCTCGGCTCGCCCGAGACGTGCGCGAGGATCCTCAGCTCGACCTGGGAGTAGTCGGCGGAGAGCAGGCGGTACCCCGTCTCGGCCACGAAGGCAGAGCGGATCTCGCGCCCGAGCTCGGTGCGGATGGGGATCGACTGCAGGTTCGGGTTCGATGTCGAGAGTCGCCCGGTCGAGGCCACCGTCTGGTTGAAGGTCGTGTGCAGCCGGCCGTCCTCGGGCGAGATCAGGCTCGGCAGCGGACCGAGGTAGGTGTTGAGGAGCTTCGCGTACTCTCGCCACTCCTCGAGCGCGGCCACGATCGGGTGCTGGTCACGGATGGTGCGGAGCACGCGCGTGTCGGTCGAGAAACCGGTCTTGCCCTTGCGCCCCGGCGTCAACTCGAGCTTCTCGAAGAGGATCCGCGCGACCTGCTGTGTCGAGCCGAGCATGAACTCCTCGCCCGCGAGCTCGTGCGCGGTCGCTTCGAGCTCCTCCAGCCGGTCGGCCAGGCGCGCGGTGATCTCGCCCATCCGGTAGGTGTCGATCCTGACCCCGGCGTCCTCCATGCGCGCGAGCACGGCAGCGAGGGGCAGCTCGATCTCGCGGTAGAGATTTTCGCTGCCGCGCTCGACGAGGCGCGCGCGCAGCGGCCCGGCCAGCCTGCGGGCGGACTCGGCGGCCCGGACGAGCCCCTCCGTCTCCTCGTCGGCGGGGGGCGCCGGAATCGGCTCGAGTCCGTACTCCGCCGCCAGCTCGTCGAGGGCGTAGGCGGGACGCCCGGGCTCGATCAGATAGGCGGCGATCATGGTGTCGTCGGCGGGCATCGCCGTCAGGCGCGGCAGCGACTTGAAGTCGTGCGCGACGAGCTCGGCCTCACGGAGGAGCTCGGGCCTGAACTCGGTGACGACCACGCCGTTCTCCTCCGCGACCGCCATCCGCCCGTCGCGGACCGCGACCCCGACACGACCCGTCACCGGGCGGGCCTCCTCCTCGCGCCAGGCGACCTCCGTGCCGACCGAGACCCGCTCCACGGGCGGCAGGGCAGCGTCGAGCTCGTCGATCCTGTTCAGGAGGTTGCGGAACTCGAAGCGCCTGAACATCTCGCGCAGCTGCGAGCGGTCGGGCGGTGCGAGGACGAGCTCGGAGGGATCCGAATCGAGCTCGAGGTCTCGGCGCATCGTGGCGAGCTCCTTCGAGCGCAGCACCTGGTCGGCGTGGAGCCGGATCGCCTCCCGGCGCTTGACACCCGAGACCTCGTCGATCCGCTCGAGCAGGTTCTCCACCGAGCCGAACTGCGCGACGAGCTGCCCGGCGGTCTTGTCGCCGATCCCAGGGACTCCGTCGATGTTGTCCGAAGGATCGCCCTTGAGCCCGATGAAGTCCGGGATCTGCTCCGGGGCGATGCCGTAGCGGGCCTCGACGCGCGCAGGCGTGTAGACGTGGACGTCGGAGACCCCGCGCGGGGTCATCATGAGACAGACATTGTCCGTGCAGAGCTGGAAGGCGTCGCGGTCGGTCGAGACGACGCAGGTCTTCACGTCATCGGCGTCGGCCCGGGTGGCGAGCGTGGCGATCACGTCGTCGGCCTCCCAGCCCTCGTACTCGAGATTCCGGTATCCGAACGCCTCGACGATCGGCCGGAAGTACGGGAACTGCTCCCGCAGGAGATCCGGCATCGGCCGCCGCTCCGACTTGTACGTCCCGGAGAGCTCCGTGCGGTGCACCGGCCGCGTGTCCCACGCGACGGCCACGCCGCGCGGCCTGTAGTCGGCGAGCAACTTGAAGAGCATGTTGGTGAAGCCGAGCAGCGCGTTCGTCGAGAACCCGTCGCTCGTCGCGAGCTCCTCGGGCAGCGCGAAGAAGGCCCGGTAGGCCAGGTTGTTGCCGTCGACGAGGAAGAGCTCGCTCTCGCGCGCGGGCCCGTCGTCGAGCTGCAGCTCGACGCCCGTTAGCGTTTTCGGGGACATGGTTCAACGCTACCCTGCTCCGGCCGTGAGCCGACTCGTCCTCGAACCGTTCGCCGACGAGCATCTGGAGGAGGCCGGCCGGCTGCTCGCCGCGCGCCAGACCGCGCACCGGACGGTCGAGCCGCTGCTGCCTCCGCGCTACGAAGACCCGAAGGAGGCGCGCGACCAGGTGCAGGCGCTCTGGACGGCCGAGGGCTCGTCGGGCGTCGTTGCCGTCCGCGACGGACGCGTCGTCGGCTACCTGATCGCTGATCGGCGGGACGACGGCGTCTGGGGACGCAACGCCTGGGTCGAGCTGGCCGGCCATGCGGTCGAGGCGCCGGAGGATGTTCGCGACCTGTACGCGTTCGCCGCGACCGACTGGGTGGCCGACGGGCGGAACATGCACTACGCGATCGTGCCGGCGAGCGACCGCGAGCTCGTCGACGCGTGGTTCCGCGTCGGCTTCGGCCAGCAGCACGCCCTCGCGATCCGCGAGCTGGCCGCGGAGGGGGGCGGTGCCCAGGAGATCCGCCAGGCTGAGCCACGCGATGTCCAGGAGTTGCTGGAGCTGGTGCCGCTGCTCGCGGATCACCAGGCACTCTCCCCGGTCTTCAGCCGCGGCCCCGCCTACAGCCTGGAGGAGGCGCGCGCCGACATCGAGGAGGACATCGCCTCGCCGACGATCGGCAGCCTCGTCGCCGAAAGCGACGGACGCATCGTCGGCTCCTTCGTCGTCGCGCCCGTTGAGTTGTCCTCCGCGCACTCGGGGCTCGCCCGCCCCGAAGGGGCTGCGCTGCTCGCGTGGGCCGCCACCCGTCCGGACGTGCGCGGCTCGGGCGCCGGGCTGGCGCTCACGCAGGCAGCGTTCGGCTGGGCCCGGGCGCACGGCCACCGGGTCATGGTCACGGACTGGCGGGTGACGAATCTTCTCTCGTCGCGCTTCTGGCCCCGCCGCGGCTTTCGTCCGACCTTCCTGCGCCTGCATCGAGCCGTCGTTCCCGCGTGACGCGCATCCCGCTGCTCGCGGGGACGCGGATCACCGTCGTAACCGCACCCGACGACGCGGTCGTGCTGCGCCCGCCGCCGCCGGGCGAGGCGATCCTCGACATCGGCGAGGCCGTTCGCGAGGCGCTCCGCTTTCCGCTCTCGGGTCCCTCGCTCGAGTCCCTCGTTCCCCACGGCGGCCGGGCGACGGTCGTCGTGGAGCCGCCGGCGCTGCCCATCCCGAGCGCGACGCACGACCCCCGACAGGTGGCGATCGCGGCGGCCGTGGACGAGCTCGAGCGACTCGGTGTCCCGAGCGAGCGGCAGACCCTGCTCGTGGCGGGCGGCCTCGCGCGGCGGCCGGGCAAGCACGAGGTCGAGCGGCTGGTCGAGCCGGAGTTCGCGCGGCGTTTCCACGGCCGGGTGCAGGTGCACGACGCCGAGGCGTCCGATCTCGTTGGCGTCGGCGGCGAGGGCCGCCCGCTCCGCGTTCACCCTGCTCTCGTCGAGACCGATCTCGTGGTGGTCGTGAGCGCCGCGGAAACCGTGCTCCACGGGGGGCCGGCCGCGCTCCTCGCCGCGTCGGACGGCGGAACGCTCCGGGCCGCGGTCGAGGCCGATTCGCTGCTGGAGACGAGAGGTGCCCCGGGCCGGGAGCTCGCCATCGCGCTGGAGGCCGCGCTCAGCGCGCGCGTTCCGGTGATCGGCGCCTCACTCGCTCTCCACCACCCCCGCTTCGGAGGCACGCTGGGAGGCTACCCCTACGATCCGGGGGCGCTCGAACGGGTGGCCGGCTCGCCGCTGCGCCCGCTCTACGGAATGCTTCCGGCGGCCCTCCGCGCCCGAGTGCTGCGGTCGCTGCGCTCGGACATCGGCGTCGCCGCCGCCTTCGGC
>Ga0136616_10001406_pt1 | contig 12602 bp, 7 predicted proteins | sample AntDrymUQ2992106_2_FD_106648 | JGI IMG/M metagenome (GOLD analysis project Ga0136616, IMG submission 106648) | Polar desert sand microbial communities from Dry Valleys, Antarctica - metaG UQ299 (21.06) | ecosystem: Environmental > Terrestrial > Soil > Desert | place: Antarctica: Dry Valley...
AGCACCTCGAGCACCGCGTCGGCGTCGCCGCGGCGTATCGCCTCGGCCAGGCGGGCGATGGCGCCGCCGAAGCGGTGGACCCGATCGAGCACGACGATGCCGTCTCCGATCGTGGTTCCCTCCGGGGGGTGGGCTGCCACGACGCCACCCGGAATAACCGACGCGAGAACCTCACGCGCCGGCGCCCCGATCAGCAGCTCGTCGCTCGCGGGCCCGACCACGTCGCCGAGCACCGCGCCCGCCTCGATCGACGCAAGCTGTCCTGGGTCGCCGACCAGGATCAGCCGAGCATCCGGTCTGACCGCCTCGACGAGCCGAGCCATCAAGGACAGCGACACCATCGACGTCTCGTCGACGATCACGACGTCGTGCGGCAGCCGTTGGCCGCGATGGTGGCGAAAGCGGCTGTGGCTGTCCGGGCGCCAGCCGAGCAGCCGGTGCAGCGTCGACGCCTGCAGCGCGAGCAGCGACGCGCGGACCGCGTCCTCGACGCAAAGCGATGGCGCTTCGGAATGCACGGCCTCCTCGAGCCGGGCGGCGGCCTTGCCGGTCGGCGCGGCGAGCGCGACGAGCGGCGCTGGCGAGCCGCTCGCCGCGGCCTGCTCGGCGAGCAGCGCGACGATCCGGGCGACGGTCGTCGTCTTGCCCGTTCCCGGCCCGCCGGCGACGACCGTCAGCCGGCGTAGCACCGCCGACGCCGCGGCCAGGCATTGGCGGCTGTCGCGCTGGCCGGCAAACAGCCGTGCGAGCCCGCCGCGGAGGACGTCGGCGCTCACGTCATCGGGCGTCCCTTCGCCGAACGCCGCGAGGTCCGCGGCGACCTGGCGCTCCTCGCGCCAATAGCGGTCGAGGTACAGCCAGGACCCGACGAGGCGCAGGGGCCGAATCGAGGGATCGCCATCCTCTCCGGCCGCGACGAGCACAGCACTCGCCGCGACGCGCTCGGTCCACGACTCAGGCGCAGGCCATGGCAACGCCGAAAGGTCGACGGGCTCGTCGCTCTCGACGGCCGCCGTGTCACGAATCGAAGCGAGGTCCACGTAGACGTGCCCGAGTCTCGGTGCGCGCACGGCCAAAGCCGCGGCGAGCAGGACCGACTCGTCGATCCCAGCGCCGGTGAGGCCGGCCAGACGCAGCGCGACGTGCACGTCGGCCGCGGTCAGCACGCCGGCGTCGTTGAACTCGCGCAGCAGTCCGGGCGCGTGGCGGGCACGGCGCACGTCATGCGGATCGGGCTCGGCCGCGAGCGTCGTCGTCATGCCGATCCCGGCCCGCCGTCGAGCACGCCGCTCAGCGCTTCGACGAGATCCGCGGACGGCTGCCAGGCGAACACGCCGCATGGCGCTCCGCCGACCATCGGGGTACCGGGCCCGGTCATCCCGCGCAGGAACAGGTAGAGCACGCCGGCGAGGTTGCGCTCGGGGTCATAGCCGGACAGGCGCCAGCGCAGGTAGCGATGCAGTGCGACCGTGTACAGCAGCGCCTGCAGCCCGTAGTGCACGCGGCGCATCTCCGCGGCGAGCGCAGACGGGCGGTGCTGCCACGCGGTCAGCGTCTCGCCGGGCGCGCCGAGCCAGTTCGTCTTGTAGTCGACGACCGCGAAGCGCGGGACGCCTCCCGGGCCCGACAGGCGCACGACGAGGTCGATGCTGCCGGTGAGATAGCCCCGCACGGTGCGGCGCAGCGCCGGGTCGTCGAGCCGCTGCGCGTAGCCGGACAGCGGGTCGGCCGGCGGCAGGTGCTCGCGCAGCACGTCGCCGATCGCCGTCAGCGCGAGACGGCCGGTCGGCTCGTCGCCGCCGGCGAGCGGCAGCTCGAACTCGAGCTCGTCGAGGCGATCGGCACGCCGCACGTCGCGCAAGCGGGCGCCGCCCAGCAGCGGGCCGAGCGGGGTCTCGATCGCCGCACGCAGGCCCGCGACGACCGCTGCAGGGGCACCGATATCGACATGCCGCCTCGCCTGCGCGGCCGCGATCTGCGTGGCGAGCTCTCGATCGAGATCCGCCGCCGCGAAGTCGCAGCCTTCGAGCACGCGGTGCACGAGCGTCCCCACGTGCACGCCGACCGGCATCTCGGCCAGCAGTGACGGCACGGCCAGGGAGACCCCGTCGGCATCAGCCGCGGCAACGAGCGGCGCCGGAGAAGCCGCAGGTTCGTCGGCCACCACGGCCTCCTCGGGCTCGCTCGCGACCCACGGCTCGTAGGTTCCCGCCGTGATGTCGCTGTAGGACGTGCGCCGCCAATGCCAGTCGAGGCTGCGATCGAACACGGCGGCCTCGAGCGACGCATGCTGCGGCGACGGACCCGTCCATGTGGTGGGCAGCCCCAGAGCCGACCGCTCGACGGAGATGCACCCGGCCGCCTCGGCCGCCAGCGCCTCGAAGCGCGCAACCGCCTCGACGTCGTCGGGCACCGACGTGCCCGCCGGCGCCACGTTGCCCGCGGCGTCGCGCTCGAAGAGCAGCCGGCCCAGCGGCGAGTTGCGGCTGTCCCACGAGCCGGCCCACCACACGACCGCCTGATGCTGTGCGCGCGTGAGCGCGACGTAGGCCAGGCGCAGGTCCTCGCCGCGCTGCTCGACGAGCGACTGCTGCTGATGCGCGGCGAACGCATCGCCCTCCAGCCCGACGTCGAGCGTTCGCGCGTCGCCAGCAGCGCAATCGTGGAAGAAGATCGGCTGCGCTCCACCGGGGATGTAGCCGGGCTCCCACAGGTAGGGCAGGTAGACGAAGGGGAACTCGAGGCCCTTGCTGCGGTGGATCGTCAGCACCTGGACCGCCTCGGCGTCTGACTCCAGGCGGCGGCTGCGCTCCTCGTCGCCGGTGTCCTGCTCTGCCTCGGCGATCCGCTGGCGCAGCCACGCCGTCAGCGCGGTCGTGCCCATCTGCTCGGCCGCGGCGGCGCCGTGCAGCAGTTGGGCGACGTGGCGCAGGTCGGTGAGCCGGCGCTCGCCACCGGTGCTCGCCAGGACGCGCTGCGGCAGGCGCTCGACGAGCGTGATCGTCTCGATCAGCGCCGCCACACCCTTGACGCGCAGCACCCGCGCCCAGTCGTGCAGCCGGCGGTGGATCGCCTCCGCGCCGGTTTCGCCCGCGGCCGCCACCTGCTCGGTGCTCCAGCCAAGAAAGCAGGTCAGCGCGGCCGCCCGCGCGCGGGTCGGCGAGATCGGCCGCTCGATCGCCTCGAGCAGGCGTAGCCACTCGCGCGCCGCGGAGGTGCCGAAGACGCTGCCCGCGCCGTTGATCACCGCGGGAATGCCGGCGTCGTCGAGCGCCTCGCGAATCAGGGCGGCGTTGCGATTGGTGCGCACGAGCACCGCGACGTGGCCCGGGCGCACGCCCGCCCGGCCGAGGGTCGTTGCATCCTCGGCACGGCGCTCGATCTGGGCTGCCGAGGACAGCAGCTCCACGAGGTCGGCCGCGAGATCCTTGGCGATGTGCTCGCGGGTGCTGGCGTTGCTCGCGTACCCGGAGCGCGTGCGGGTGATCGTCGGCGCGTCGCGGTGCACGACCCTCACCCGCAACGGCGCCGCATGCGGCGCAGCCGACAGGCGCGCAGTCCGGTTGGCCCTCGCGGCGCGGACGCGGCGGTAGACGATCCCCTCGTGGCCGAGCTTCGCGCCGCCGAACATCGTGTCGTAGGCATCGATCAGGCCCTGGTCGCTGCGCCAGTTGACGTCCAGCGTGGCGCGTGCGTCCGCGGTCCGCGCGGCCTGCAGGTAGGCGTGGACGTCGGCCCCGCGGAAGGCGTAGATCGCCTGCTTCGGGTCGCCGATGAGGACGAGCGTCGAGCCCCCCTCGCCGAACGCGCGCCGCATGATGTCCCACTGGACAGGGTCGGTGTCCTGGAACTCGTCGACGAGCACGACGCCGTAGCGAGCGCGCAGCCGGGCGCCGGCGGCGTCACCGCCCTCGCCGGCGAGCGTCTGGCGCAGCAGCGTCAGCAGATCGTCGTATGTCATCACCGCCATTCGCTGCTTGCGCTGCTCGAACTCCTCACGGACCGCGAGCGCCAGCCGGCGGCGCATCTGCGGGACGTCGCCGCTGGCGGGCACGATCGGCGCGGCGGGGTTGGCGATCGCGACGCGCGCGATCTGCGCGGCGTGCGCCCGCGCGAACGGCGGCGCGTCGCCGTGGTGGAAGCGGCGCACGTAGAGGTCGTCGACGACCTCCTCGACGAGATCTCCGACGTCCTCGACGAACGTCGTGTCGGGGTCGACGTCGCCGGCGATCCCGAGGCCGCCGAGCACCTCCTGACAGAAGCCGTGCGTCGTCGCGATCGTCGCCGCGTCGAAGCCGGCCAGCGCACGCGCAAGCCGCTCGCGCCGCAGCCGCACCTCGTCGGTGGGCCCCGTGGCGAGCAGCCTGACGACCTCGTCGCCGTCGCCGCTCGGGTCGACGCCGGCGAGCGCATGCCCCAACCCGCGCTCGACGCTGACCAGCCGCTCGCGCACGCGCTCGCGCAGCTCGCCGGTGGCCATGCGCGTGAAGGTCACCAGCAGCAGCCGCTGCAGCGGCGTGCCCTCCGCCACATAGCGCGCGGTCAGCGCGGCGATCGTGTACGTCTTGCCCGTCCCTGCGCTCGCTTCGAGCACCGTCACGCCGCTGGGCAGCGCTCCGCAGACGTCGAAGGCGGGGGCGTCGTCGCTCACCGGCGCGTCAGCTCCTCGCAGGCGAGCAGGCCGTCCCACATCCGCCGCGCGCAGCGCCCGAGCCGGGTCGGCTCGCCGAGCGCCCAGCCTTCGCCCACCTCATCCTGATGCGCGGGCTCGGCCAGCAGCTCGTCGATCGTGCGCACGCCGCCGAGGACGAGCTGATGCTCGAGCTCTGAGTCCTCCTTGTCGAAGTTCCACTCCGACGCCCATTCGCGCCGGCCGGCGGCGACGGCATCCTGGCCGGCGGCGGCAGCCTGCGCATACGCGGCCGAGGTCGCGCAATACAGCGGCAGCGGCTCGCGCATGCCGCGATCGAAGAGGTCCACGAGGGTTGCGAGATGTCCGAGCGCCGCCTCGCGGCGAGCGTCCGCGTCCGCGCCGAGCGGGTGCAGACGAGCGACGGCCACGCGTGCGCTACCCCCGGCCCGCCCGATCGTCGCGGCCGCGTAGGCCCGCTCGGGATCCGCTGCGGTCAGCGCGAGCAGGCGCACCCACGACGCCACGCGGTGCTTTGCGGCGACCCGCGAGTAGGTGACCGTGCGCAGCACGTCGCCGCAGACGCCGGGGACCGTGCCGCTGAGGCGACGACCGTCGGCGAGCAGCACCCGCACGTCGATCGAGCCGGTCGGCGTCGCCTGCTCGGCGAACGCGCCGGCCTCGGCCACGATGCCCTCCACGATCGGGAAGACCTCGTCGATCACGGGCCGGCCGAGCACGCCCGGCGGCAGGGTGCCGCGCGCGATCTCCGCCAGCACCGCGGTACGGCCGTCGATGCCGGCCAGGCGCGCGTCGAGCAGGCGCTGGCCGACGCCCCACCTGCCGAGGCCGTCGAGCTCCACGCCGAGGCCGTCCTCGAGCTCGTCGGAGAAGTCGCGCACGCTGATGCCCAGGCGCACGCGCAGGAAGGCGCGGACGGGATGCTGGGCGAAGCGCACGAGGTCCTCGATCTCGACGAGCGCCGCGTCGGCAGGCGCCAGCGGTCCCGCGAGAAACGGCCCGGGCTCGCTGCGCGGACGCGTCAGCGCGCGGGCTCCCTCGAGCGTGACGGGATCGAAGCTCCAGACCTGATCGCGCACGAGCTTGCCACGGGCGAAGTTGCGGGGGTCGAACGGCTGCAACGGGTGACGCACCACGACGTGCTCGCGGGCGGCGCCGTCACTGCTGCGGACCGTGGCGTCGATGACGTCCAGCAGCTCGCCGACGGGTACCGCGGGCGGGCGCGGCGCGTTCGTGCGCTCGTCGTTGCCCGTGTACGTGACGATCAGCCGGTCGGTCGCGGCCAGCAGCGCATCCAGCAGCTGCTGGCGATCCTCCGTCCGCGGGTCGCGCTCGCCGACGCGCGGGTCGTCGAGCATCAGGTCGTCGCCGTCGCGCGGCGCCCTGCGGGGAAAGACGCCGTCGTCGAGGCCGAGCAGGCAGACGACGCGGTGGGGCACCGAGCGCATCGGCACGAGCGTGCAGATCGTCAGGTGCCCGGTGCGGAAGTTCGCTCGCGTCGGGCGTCCCCGCAGGCGCTCGGCGAGCAGCGCGCGAACCTCCGCCAGCGCGATGGTCGTGGTGCTCGCCGTGCCGGCGACCGTCGCCTGCGCGACGACGTCGTCGAGCAGGCGCTGCAGCTCGGAGCGCTGCCAGGCGTCGCGCTGGCTCGTCGCGGTCAGCGAGTCCGCGGCGGTGGCGATCGCCTCGGCCCAGCCGCCGATCGGCAGCGGCGTGCTCAGCGCGTCGATCGCCGCCTGCAGGCGGTCGACGAACTCCGCGCAGCGGCCGGCGAGGTCGATCGCGCCGCTCTCGACGTCATCCAGCGGCAGCGCCCCGCCGAACAGCCGCTGCTCGTCCTCGGTCATCGTCACGCCGACGAGGATCCGGTCCAGACCCGCGCGCCACGTGCCGTTCGCCAGGCCGTCGAGCTTGAACGGCGCGCGGTGGGCGGCATCCAGGCCCCAGCGGATGCCGCTGCGCGAGACCCAGTCCTGCATCCGCGTGAGGTCGTCGTCGTCGAAGCGAAAGCGGCGGCGGACCGGCTCGCGATCGGCCAGGTCGAGTACCTGCGATGCCGTCAGCCGCTGCTGCGCGAGGTCGATCAGCCCGGCGACAACGCCCAGCACGGGGTTGGTCTGTCGCAGCGAGCGGTCCGCCAGCCGCACGCGCAGGTCGGGCGGGCGGATCTCCGCGGGCAGCGCGTCGAGCTGCTCGCCGTCCGTTGTCTCGCCGGCGCCGAACGTGGCCTGGATCAGCGGCGCGAACGTCTCGATGTCCGGGCACATGACGATGACGTCGCGCGGCTCGAGCGCCGCGTCCTCCTCGAGCAGATGCAGGATCGCGTCGCGGACGACCTCCACCTGCCGCGCGCGGCCGTGACAGGAGTGGATCTGGACGCTGCGGTCATCGGGGTGCAGCGCCGGGCGGGCGTCCTGCTCGCCGGGCAGCGGCGGCCCGGGCGGCGGGCGGTCCGCGCGAACGCCGGCCTGCAGGCGCGCCAGCAGCGTGCCGCTGCGGTGCTCGACGGGATGGTGATGGTCCGCGAACGGCTCGCTGCTGCCCGCGAGCACGAGCTGCATCTCACGCGCGTCCCGCGCCCAGGAGGCCAGCAGGCGGTTGGCCGCGAGGGTCGCCGTCGGGTCGTCGCCGCGGCGGACGATCGCCACCGTCCGGGATGCGGCGACGCGTTCCCACAGGCCGGGGGAGGGGTGCAGCAGGAAGAGATGCACGTCGCGGCCGTGGGCAAGCGCCCGTAGCACCCGCAGATGGCCGGCGGGCAGGCGCGTCAGGCCGAACAGCGAGACGCGCCGGGGCAGCGCGACGAGCGCGGGCTCGTCGCGCAGCCACGAACACGCATCCTCAAGCCGTTCCGCCGGCCCGGGCAGCGCGATCCGGTCGCGCAGGTTGCGCCACAGCTCCGCCTGCCAGATCGCTTCCGCCGGTAGGCTGCGCCCCGTGCCGTCGCCGTCGTGACCGTCCGCCCACGCGAGCAGCATCTCGGGCCGGTGCAGGGCGTAGCGGTCGAAGAGGTCGGCGATGTGGCGCACGCTGCTGAAGCGACGCGCGCGGCGGACCTCGTCCGGTGCGTCCCCGGCCGCGCCGAGATGGACGGACAGGCTGCGCAGCCAGGGCTCGCCGAGGCACCCGTCGACGACCTCGAGCAACGGCCAGACCGCGCGCTCGGGCAGCCACGGGTCGTCGGCGGGCTCGATCCCGGACGCCGCCGCGACCGCGTCGCCGGCGAGCCGGCGCGGCGAGGGGAACTCCACGTTCGCGCAGATTCCGTCGGCGCGCCCCGGGGTCGCCCCGATGCGCGCCGACAGCCGCTGGCTCAGCCAGCGCTCCATGCCGCGCGTCGGGACCGCGACGACCTCCGGCGCGAACGGGTCGGACGGGGGCTCGGCCAACAGCGCGCCGAGCGCCTCGACGAGTCCGTCGGCGCGCTCGGCTCGGTGGATGTGAAGCACGGTTGGGCGGCGTCCTCGGATCAGGCGGGCGAGCACTCGTCACGGCACGGCGCGGTCTGCGACGCCACGGACTGTCGCAGACGTCGTGCAACGCCCTCGGCGGGGCAGGAATCCACCGCTCGCAGGTGAACGTCGCATCATGAGCGTCGAGGAGCCGGAGCAGGACGTCGAGCCCGAGCGCGGGCAGCCCCTGATCGTCGTGATGGGCGACGGGGACCTGAGCAACGAGACGACGCGGGCGCTGGAGGCGTCGAACGCTCGCGTCGTGCACCTGTGCGAGCCCGAGGAGGACGAGGTGCGCGCCGCGCTGGAGGGCGGCGACGTCCAGTCGGTGGCGGTCGTCGGCCGCACCGACGCGATCGTGCTGCGGATGGCGCTGATGGTCCGCGCGACGTCCAAGGACATCCCGCTGCTGCTGACGATCTTCGACCCCACGATCGCCAAGCAGGTGGCGGGAGCCGTCTCGAACACGGAGGTGACGTCGCTCGCGGACATCGTCGCTCCGTCGCTTGCCGGCCCCTGCATCGACGAGCGCTACGCCGCGGTGACGATGAAGGACGACAAGCCGGTCGGGCTCGTCGAACAGGACGGCGACGTCTCCGAGGAGCCGATCCGGACGCCGCGGCCGCGGCGCATCGAGGCGCTCGCCCGCGCGCTGTTCACGCCCTACGACGAGAGTGCGGGGCTGCTGCTGTACGGAGCGATCGGGCTGGTCGTGGTCTTCGTGATCGAGACGGCGACCGCGGTCGTCACGCTCGACCAGGGCGTTGTCGATGCCATCTACGGCTCTGCGAAGACGCTGGTCACCGTCGACCCGAATCCCAAGGTCGCCGACGGCCCGAGCTGGTACAAGATCTTCACCTCGGCCACGATGCTGATCGCCCTGTTCTTCGCCGCCGCGCTCACCGCGGGCCTCGTCAACCGGGTCGTCGATCGCCGGCTGACCGGCCTCGTCGGCCGCAACGCCGTGCCGCGCCGCGACCACGTCGTCGTGGTCGGACTTGGCCAGGTCGGACTGCGCCTGTGCCTCGTGCTGCGCGCCTGCAACATCCCGCTCGTGGCGGTCGAGTCAGACGAGCACGGCGAGAGCGTCGGGCTCGCGAAGGAGCTCGGCCTGCCGGTCGTGGTCGGCCGCGGCGCCGATCCGTCGCTGATGCGACGGCTGACGCTGTCCAAGGCCCGAGCCGTCGCCGCCGTGACCTCCGACGACCTCGAGAACATCGCGGTCGCGATGACGGTCCGCGGCATCCACCCCGACATCCGCACGGTGCTGCGCGTCGGCGACGGCGCCGTCGCCAACGAGACGCGCTCGCTGCTCGCGCTCGGCATCGTCCGCGACGTGCACCGGATGGCCGCCACGCTGCTGGCGGCGAAGATCCTCGGCGGCGATCCCGACAGCGTCGTGTGCCTCGGCGACGACGCCCACCTGCGCTTCCCCGACGGCCGCCTGGAGCGCGCGGAGCTCGACGTCCTGGCGGGCTGACGAGCTCCCCGGCAGAGCCCGCGCCGGCGCCCCGCTATACCTATTGAGGTGCGCGCACTCGTCGCAGGAGCCACGGGGTTCATCGGTCAGGCGCTCTGCGAGCGGCTGCTGAGCGACGGCATCGACGTGCGCGCGCTCGTTCGCGACGCCCGCCGCACGCGCGACCTGCCCGTCGAGCAGCTCGAGCTGCACGAGGGCGACGTCCTGGCGCCCGAGACGCTCACCGGCGCCGGCGAGGACGTCGACGTCGCCTACTACCTCGTGCACTCGATGGGCCGCGGAGCCGACGCGGGCGACTTCGAGCAGCGCGAGCTGCGCGCCGCGCAGGCGTTCGCGCAGATGTGCACCAAGGAGGGCGTCGAGCGCGTCATCTACCTCGGTGGGCTCGGCGACGAGCCCGGGTCCAAGCACCTGCGCAGTCGGCGCGCCACCGCGCTCGCGCTCCAGGAGCACGGCCCGCCGCTGACCTACTTCCGCGCCGGCATGGTCGTCGGCCCGGGCAGCGAGTCCTACCGCACGCTGCGCCACCTCGTCGCACGGCTGCCGTTCATGATCGCCCCGCGCTGGCTGTCGACGCCGACCCAGCCGATCGACATCGGCGACGTCGTGTCCTACCTCGCCGCCGCACCGTCCGTCGAGGCGTCGACGGGCCGCGAGATCCAGATCGGAAGCCCCGACGTGCTCGCCTACGGCTCGATGCTCGATCGCATGGCGATCGCGCTCGGCAAACGCCCGCGGCCGAAGCTGCCGGTCCCGCTGCTGACGCCGTGGCTGTCCTCGCTGTGGATCGGCCTCGTCACGCCGGTCGACGTGCAGGTCGCGCGGCCGCTGATCGAGGGCCTGTCGACGGAGACCGTGGTCAGCGACCCCAGCGGGGCCGCCCTGTTCGACGTCGAGCCGATCGCGTTCGACGTCTCGCTGCGCAAGGCCGTCGCCGCCGAGCGCCGGGCCGGAACGCCCGCCGCTCCGCCCGTCAGGCGTTGACACTCCGCGACGCCGGGTTCGCGCCGGGTTGCCGTGCTGCGGGTTGCGGCTGGCGCGGAGGGGGCAGGGCGGTCATCATGCCGACCGTGCTCAAACGCCTCGCCATCGCCCTCGTCGTGCTCGCCGCGGGATCCGGGATCCAGAGCTCGGCGGCCGGCGGCGCCGCCGCCACGGCCACCGCGCGCGAAAACGCGGTGAGCTGGGCGGAGAAGCAGGTCGGCACGCGCGAGGTCGGCAAGACGAACTGCTCGCCGGTGATCGACGGCTGGCAGCGCGACATGCGGCTGGCGGTCCCACCGTGTCGCGTGTGGTGCGGCGCGTTCGTGCACCAGGCGTTTCACCAGGCCGGCGTGCGGCTGTCCGAACGGCTGATCGACCCGCACCGCTCCTACCAGGACGCGGTCGCCGGGCGGCGCGGGCTGCGTGCCATCCCGATCGCCCGGGTGCGGCGGGGCGACATCGTCTTCTTCTTCCCGAAGAAGGGGGAGAAGGCCTCGCACGTCGCGATCGCGCGCGCCCGTCCGAGGGGCGGCAGGATCGCGACGGTCGACGGCAACACGAGCGATGCGGTCCGTCTCGAGCGCTGGGACCCGCGCTTCATCGTGCTCGCGGCGCGCGTCACCGGCGACGCCTGACGGCTGAGCCTGGATCCAGGCTCAGCCCGCCACGGACAGCGCGAGCCGCACGCCGTAGTAGGGGTCGCCGGCGCGCACGAAGTGCGCCGTCAGCGGCGACAGCATGAACGTCTCGCCGCCGGCGACGACCGTGCGGCCGCCGTCGAGCACCGCCTGCACGACCGCCGGGGTCATCGTCCCGAGGTGCACGATCGCGACCTCCATGCCGATGTGCGGCACGGGCCGCGCGGGTCGCCGCTGGCGGCGCGAATCGCCGGTCGTCGGTAAGGACACGAGCGCAGGGTAGCCGCCCGAGCCGCCGTGCGCTGGACATCTCTCGGCGTCGGTGCGGCCTCGCTCAACCTTCGCGCGCCGCGGCCGATAGGCCAGCCATGAGCATCCTGGGCGAGCAGCTGTCCGCACCCGCCCCCACAGATCACGACGTCGAGCAGGTGCTGCTCGGGCTGGCGGACGGCAGCTACGTCCTGAGCACCCCCGACGGCGCGGTCGCCGAATGCGGCGTCGGTGTCGTCGCGCTGCTCGGCGCGTCCGCCGAGCAGCTCGCCGGGCGGCCCGTGACCGACGTGCTCGCAGCGGCGACCGACCCCGCGCAGCGCGCGGCCTTCGAGCGCCTGCTGCACGGCGAGCGCGACGACACCCGGCAGGCGTTCGCGACCACCACCGCCGGCGGAGCGCCGCGCTCGCTGCGATTCGTCGTCGTCTCCGTCCCGCTCGAGCTGGGCTGGGAGTTCACGTCGCTGCTCGGCGAGCTGCGCTCGCGCGACGCCGATACGTGGCACCCCGAGGCGCTGCGGCTGCGTCACGAGCGCGCGCTGGAGGCCGTCGAGCGCGTCTGCGTCACCCGCGCCCAGCCCGAGCCGGGCGCGCGCCTCGCGGGCATCCTGATCGTCGTTCGCGACGCCGCCGCCCCACCGCTGACACGCGAGGACGTCGGGCAGCGCATGGCGGCGCAGCGGATCGCCGTCCGCGATGCCAAGGAGGCCGAGCGCCGCGCCGCCGCCGGCCTCAGCGACGCTCCGTCGACCGACGGACCGGGGCTCGAGGATCTCGTCGAGCGCGCGCACATGCTGCGCGAGCGCGTCGGGGAGGCCGAGCAGGAGGCCGCCGCGGCGTACGCCGAGCGCGAGCGGGCGCTGACGCGCCTCGCAGCGATTGAGGCCGAGCGCGACGAACGCCGCGGCGCGCTGCTCGCGCAGGTGGCGGCGCTGCAGGCCGAGCGCGAGCGGGCCACGACGCAGCTCGCGGCCGTGCATGCCGAGCACGAGCGCGCCACGGCGTAGCTTGCCGGCGAGGTGGCCGAGCGCGAGCGGGTGCTCGCGCTGCTCGACGCCGAGCGTGCGCAGGCGCAGGCGCGGCTGGAGGCGGTCGCGGCCGAGCGCGACGCCGAGGCGCAGCGCCGC
>Ga0136616_10001407_pt1 | contig 12597 bp, 16 predicted proteins | sample AntDrymUQ2992106_2_FD_106648 | JGI IMG/M metagenome (GOLD analysis project Ga0136616, IMG submission 106648) | Polar desert sand microbial communities from Dry Valleys, Antarctica - metaG UQ299 (21.06) | ecosystem: Environmental > Terrestrial > Soil > Desert | place: Antarctica: Dry Valley...
CGCAGGGGAGCCCAAGCGCCTCCTCGAGGTCGAGGGTGCTGGCCACAACGACCGCGCGATGCTCGACGGCGACCAGATGGTCACCGCCATCGAGGACTTTGTCGCCGCGCTGCCTCCGTAACGCCGGTCGCGCCGGGCTGGCCGCCCCTGGTTGGAACTTTGGTGGCCCGGCGGACGTCGGAAGTCTGATGAGGAGGAGCCCATGCACCCTGATCGCGACCGACTCGGGCCTCGTGGGCACCCAGGGCTGCAATACGCCCGGCTGTTCGCCTTGCTCGTTGTCGGGGTGTTCGCCGCCGGCTGCGGTGGTGTTGCCGGCGCGTTACCCGAGACGCAGTGGAGGACACCCGACGGCGACGCCGTGCACGAGGATGTGCTGACCGTGATCCAGGGCCCGGGCCATTGCGATTGGCAGTCGTCGCTGTTGCTGTTTCTGGGATGGCCCCCGGGCACCGCCGCACGAACAGCGCTTGATTCGCGCCAGTACGTCCGCGACCCCCAGGGCGTGCTGCCGGTGGTGCCGCTGGGGTCGTCGCTCGACCTCGACACACGCTTGCCACCGCGGGCCCGGCCCGCCGGGTTCCGCAGCGACGAGGTCGAGCTGTGGTTCGGCCCCGACGGCGGCGCTACGGCCGTGTATCTGAGGTTCGACGACCATGTCGAGCGTTGGCCGCGCAGCCGCGAGTTCGCCTGCGCATAGCAACCCGACGGGCGGCGAGGCGGCGAGGGGTAGCCACGCCTGCTGGCGGACAGACTGCGGGCTGTCACTCAGGGGAGGAGCTTGAACATGGCCCAATGCGAGGTCTGTGGCAACGACTATGACAAGGCGTTCGAGGTCCGTGCCGCTGGCGCGGTGCACGTCTTCGACAGCTTCGAGTGCGCCATCCACCGGATGGCACCCATCTGCGAGCATTGTGGCTGCAAGGTGATCGGGCACGGCGTGGAAGCCGGAGACCGCTTCTTCTGCTGTGCGCATTGCGCTCGCGACGAGGGCGTGCGTGATCTCGCCGACCGCCAGTAAGGCTCGCATCGTGGCGCAGATGCGTGACTGGAGCGGGATGCAGGCTGACTCGGTGCGCCTCCTCGAGCAGCGCACCGGGCAGAGCCTGGCCGATTGGAACCGGCGGATCGGCGAAACTGGGATCGACAGCGAGCCCGAGCTGCGGACATGGCTGGCAGAGCGCGGCGTCACCGGCTACGGGCAGATGATCCTGGTGATGGAGCGGTTTGGCTACCCCGACCACTTCACCTCCAGCGCCGACGAGCTCGTCGAGGGCCAGTACGCCGACCGCCCAGTGCTGCGGCCGATATTGGATCGGATCCTCGTGGCGGCGGCCGGCCTGGATGAGGTCCACGTCCAGGCTCGCAAGACCTACGTGTCCCTTGTCAGCGACCGCCGGCAGTTCGCCGTGGTCAAACCCACGACCCGCGATCGCGTCGACCTCGGGCTGCGGTTGGATGGCCGTCAACCGGAAGGGCGCCTGCAACCAGCGCGAGGGCTGGCCAACGACACCATCAACGTGCGCGTCGGCCTCCGAGGCGTCGATGAGGTCGATGACGAGGTCGTCACCTGGTTGCAGGCGGCCTACCTACACAACTCGTAGCCCGAGCCTGTTGCGGGAGATGTCGAAAGCCCTGCGGATCCCAACAGAGAATTTTCGCCGGGCCGATGAGTTGGCGCACTCAGCCGCGTCTGTATCCCATGAAACCCATCACGCCCACCACGGAGCAACCCATGTCCCGCATGATCTACGTCAACCTTCCTGTCAAAAATCTCAACAAGTCCGTCGACTTCTTCACCCAGCTCGGTTTCAAGTTCGACCCCAACTTCACTGATGAGAGTGCCACCTGCATGATCATCAGTGACGACGCGTTCATCATGCTGCTGGTCGAAGACCGCTTCCGCGACTTCACCAAGAAGGACATCAGCGACGCGACGACGCAGACGGAAGCCATCCTCGCGTTATCCGCCGACAGCAGGGAGGAGGTTGACGAGCTCGTCAACAAGGCGCTCGCTGCTGGGGGTCAGCCGTCGAACGACCGCATGGACGAGGGCTTCATGTACGGCTGGAGCTTCCAGGACATCGACGGCCACCTCTGGGAGGTCATCTACATGGATGCCAGCGCGGTTGGTCAGTAAGCGCCGGGGACCGAGGGACGTTTGAGCCGTCAGCCGCCGCCGCTGCCGTAGGGGCGGGTGATGATCTCGAGGAAGTGGCTGTCGGGATCGTGGAAGTACACGCCCCGGCCGCCATCATTCGTGTTGATCTCTCCTGGCTGAGCCTTGCCGGGATCGGCCCAGTAGGGCAGCTCCTGCTCGCGGATGCGACCGAAGATCTCGTCGAACTCGGCCTCGCTGATGAGGAAGGCGTAGTGCTGAGGCGTGATCTCGCCGTCGGCGTCCATGAAGTCCAGGGCCACGCCGTTGGTGGTATCGACCATCCAGAATGGGCCGAAGCGGCTCGGGGCGGCGAGGCCGAGGATCTCGGCAAGAAACGTCGCCGAGGCGTGGCTGTCGTGGGCGTACACGATCGTGTGATTGAGTTCCACAGCCATGCCAACGGGTCCTTTCTTTCGTCCTGACGGCTGCACAACTTACCGCTGAGGGATCCCATCGCTGCCATCAGCGCGTCCAACCGTGTGGCGGCCTCGTGGACGACAAGGAGTCGCGGTGAAGCGGCGATCACTCGTTGGTGTAGTGAGGATCCTGTGCGCGTTGAGTGCGGTCGGCTGCGCGGCGGCCGATGGGGTTGGCCATGGCGTTCGCGACGGTGGCAGGACGGTAATGGATGACGGGTGCCCGCGCACGACCGGTGAGTCGACGATCGTGGACTATGTGCCCTTCGTCCAGCTGAACGACCGCATGTACATCGAGGTATTCGCCGAAGCCGACGAGCAGCAACTGGAGGCCGCGGAGCTCGGAGCGCGCGTGGCGGAGACGCAGTGCAAGCTCTCGGATGTCGTCAACGACCCGTACTACCGCGCGCGAAACGGCGATGCCGCCTTCCTCGAACCGGGCACGAAACTGTTCATGGTGAAGGGATTCGACCCCGGGTTCCGACTCGCGGCCAGGGTCGATGGTGAGTTGCAGCTGTACGAGGCGGACACTGTGCCAGGGGCTAACCGTGGTGGAGACCTCCTCGGCGACATCGCCGGCAAGGTCACGGCGATCACTGTCAACAGCGGAGACGACGGCGAGACGGTGCTTGGCCGTATCGCTGGCCGCCAACGAGTTGATGAGCTCGTTGGCATGGTCCTCGATGCTGAAATCGATGAAGACGCCCGTCCCCAAGACAACGGCTTGCGGTACTTCCTCGAGTTCGAGCTCCCTGACACTCCACCGGTCAAGATGGTGCTGTTCGTCGGCAACAAGATTCTCGGCCGAGGTATCCGCGTGCCAGAGGAGTTCGTGGCAACAATGCAGCGCGCGCTGCGGACAGCCACGGATCCGGGTGACCGCAGGGCGCACCGGAGGGCACTGCTTGTGAGAGACGACGAGGTCGAAGCACTGTTCGCGGTGGCCCCGGACGAGTTCACGGCGGCTCGCGATGGATTGGTGAAGCGTCTACGTGCGGCGGGGGAGCGGGAGGCGGCCAAGACGGTGGCTGGACTGCGCCGGCCGAAGCTGGCCGCGTGGGCCGTGAACCACCTGACCCGCACCGATCCTGCCGCCGTAGAGGCGCTGCTGGAGGCGGGCGCCGCCGTGCAAGAACAGCAGCGGCGCCTGCTGTCTGGCGTCAAGGCGCCGCAATTACGGGTGGCGTCCGCGGCACGGCGGGCGGCTATCGAGGAGTTGGTCACCAAGGCTGTCGCCGCGCTCGAGCAGCAGGGCGTAAGCCCGCAGGCGCATGTTGGCGAGATCACCGCCACCCTGGAAGCTGCGTCGGCTGACGAGGAGGCTGGCCAACGGGTAGTCGCCGGCCGATTGTCCTCGCCGCTGGTACCGCCGAGTGGGTTGGAGGACCTGTCTGCGTTGAGCGCGTTGAGCCTGGTCGCCGGCGAGGAGGACAGCGAAGCGCCCGATCCTCGCCTGCCGCCCGAGGACAAGCGGCGACGTGGGGACCAGCTAACGCAGCGGCGTCGGGCCGAGGAGGCCCTGAGGGAAGCACAGGCTGTCGCCGACGAAGCCGAGGCGGCGTGCAAGCAGGCACGTGACGAGATGCAGGCGTCTACCCGTGAGGCGGGGGCTGCGGGCAGGGCCGCGGAAGAGGCCGAAGCAGCGGCGCGCGCGGCGCGAGGCGAAGCGGATCGCCTGTCGCGTGCCGCACGGGAAGCCGAGGCGCGCACCGGGTGGGCTCGGGCGGCACTCGAGGTGACTGAGGAGAAGGTGGCCGCCATGCGCGGAAGGGCCGAGGAGGCCCAACGGGCGCTCGAGCAGTTGGACTGACCGCCTCGGCGTCGCTATTCCGGCGGGAAGGCGCAGAACTCGTTGCCCTCCGGGTCGACCAGGATCGCCCACATCTCGTCAGGCACCGCGCCGAGCGGACGCGACACACGGGCACCGCCCGCCACGAGCCGGTCGATGTCGGCTTCATCGTCGAGGTCGACATCGAGGTGGACACGATTCTTGACCGCTTTGGCCTCTGGCACGCGGTTGAACCAGACGCTGGGGCCGTCGTCGAGCGGATCGATCACGACCGAAGGATCGTCCTCTGGATCGACGATCCCTTGCGCGCGCAGGCGCTCGAGCTCTGCGTCGTCGTACTCGCGCACTGCATAGCCGAGCGCCGGCCGCCCAAAATCGCGCCAGCGACGCAGGGTACTCACAGTCGAACACGACCGCGCGCATGCGCCCTGCGACCCATGGTGCACTCCTTTCCCGGGCGGTTCGCTGACGGCTGTACGCAGCGACGAGGCGTCGTTCGTCGACATCGGTCGAAGCACGGTTCTCTCGCAGCGGATCGTGGCGTCCTCGGTGTACCCGCTGGATCCCCTTGGACATCGAGTTGCGCTTGCGGTCATAGGTCCAGCGAGGGCTCTTCGCAGGCCTGTACGCGATCGAGTTCACGCATCCATTCGCGCACGTCGACCCGTAGTCGCTGGTAGGCGTTGTCGTCGAGGTCGAACTCGCTGGTTGGAAGGCGCTGGAAGGCCCTGATCGCGTCCTGAAGCGCTTCGATGTGAAAGCCGGTGTCCTTTTCGGCGGCTAACCCGCAGAGCCGGGGCCAGCCGTAGCGGGGGAGGAGCGCGGCAACATCGATGAAGTCGCGCGCCTCAGCGCGAGCGAACAGAGCGAGCACCTTATCCGCGGCGAGTTCGTCGAGCGACAGCACGTCGCCGTACTCCATCGACTCGGCGACCTGGATGCGTGCGTCGTAGGCGAGGTCGACCTCGCAACGCTGCTCGCCGTCATTGACCAGGAGCCGGCTGAAGCCCGGGTAGGTTTCGAGCGGATCCACAGCGAGCCCGCTCGCCGTGGCCGCATCTATAAGCCCACGCTGCAGGCGCCTGACCTGCTCCTCACGAGTGGCGAAGAAGTCGACGTCTTTCGTTCGCCGATCGACAGCCTCACGCGCGATCAGCGCGGCCCCTCCGGCCAGCGCGAACCCCTCAGCCTATGGCAGTTTCGCGACGAGCCGGATGATTCGCCACTGCAAATCGCTTAGCACTACACCGCCGCGCCACGATGCTCGCGCAGCCACCTCGCCCAGGGCGCGTGAATGTGCGCGGGTAGGAATAGCTCCGACCAAAGGTCGAGTAACGCGTCAACGTCGATGAAGTAGCGGACGTCGTCGTCGGGCCCTCGCGCAGCACCTGCTCGTAGACGCGGGCACGGTCTCGGCGATCAGCGAGATCGTAGACGACGTCTGGCCCGCTCCAACGCACATTCAGCGGCAGTCGTACACGTCCCGAGGCTTTCATGACCGCGGGGCCATCGACATCGTCGGGGATTACGGCGGGGCGCGCTGTCGCTCTGCCAGCTACCTGGCTATCCATGGTCTCCACAGTAGGTCACCTCGCCACCCAACGTCACGAGACCAGTTCCGCGCGCCTGACACACACCATGGCAGCATAAGGGCGGCGACTGAGCCGCTTCCACCAAACGAGCCGGCAGGCAATCCTCTCAGCGGCCGGTTGAATACCACGTTGCGCCCTTGAAACGTACGCGTGGGTGCTCGGCTCGGACACCCTCTACCGGGAATGGGGCTACGTGGCGATGTCCCGCGCCCGCGACAACACCCGCCTGTACCTGGTTGACCACCGCGGCAACGACCACAGCAACGAACTGCACCGCCACGGCCACAGCCCCAGCCACGAGGCTTGTGACCCGCTGCTGGCCGCTGCGGCCATGCTCGGGCGCAGCAGGGCGGAGTACTCGCCAGCGACATCGCGACCCCCGACCCGCGCCCTGCGCTGGCCGACCTCAAGCAGCACGCCGCCACTGTGCGGCGGCGCTTATACGCGACGATGCCGCCACGCGTCGACCGGCAGCTAGAACGGCTCCACGAGCGTCGCGCCGAAGTCGACCGCGGGCTGGCCGACGCCACCGCACGACTCACCCATGCGCAGGAACAAGCCGCGGAACTCCGACGAGGAATCGGACGACTCACCCGACGCGACGCCATCCAAGCCGCCGACCGGCACCTGGCCCGCTCGCAGACGAACGTCGTCGCCTGGACCGAGCAGATCCAACGGCTCAACAGTGAGGTGGAAAAGCTAGAGGAGCGCGCCCAACGGCACCTCGCCTGGGCGCAGGACCACCACGAAGACCTCAGCGACTACGCCGCGACGCTGCGGCTGCTCGACGACACCCACCGCGCTCGGCGCACCGCCACCGAACTCGACCCTCCGCCGGCGACTTCTGATGATCGACCGGACCAACCCAGTCAGCGGCACACCTGGCGACAACAGCTCGACGAGAACACCCTCGGCCGTGACACCGGCCACGACACGTCGAGGGAGCTGATCGAGCTGGATATCGCATGATCCACCGATGGCGCTTCCAGCACCGCAGAGGCGGCACGCTGGACGGTGGCTCCACAGCCCTCCAGCCCGACTCAGCCATGCCAATCGGCCATAAGGTCCTAGTCCTCGCTGGGCTGCGGGCGCTCACCCTGACCCGCTCCAATTACAGCGGGCGGTGGAGCTCGCCCGGCTACGCGACAAGCCCGTGACCCGTTGCGCCTGGTCATGGACCCCCTTCCTGCGGGGGGCTCTATCATCATTCGGAGGGGAAGTGGGACTGTTCCTCCCCTTAGTTCGAGACCCTGCACCACCTCACCGCAACCGCAGCATGACCCCACACCCGAACTGTCCGCGCTACCGGGGGATGGCGAGGTAGATCTTGCCGGTGCCGGTGGGATGTTCGGTGACGTCGGTCAGCCACAGCCGGTCGGGGGCGTCAGCGACGAACTGGCGGTTGACCAGGTCGTGGGAGGGGACCCCTGCCGGGTCGCGCACGGTGCAGCCGCGGCCCTTGTAGGTTGCCGCAGGTAGCGCTTGGTTCCGGTGCGGTCAGCCGGCGGCCTGGTATGCGGTGCGCAACCAACCAGCGACGGCCTCGTCGAGCGCCTCGGCGTCCGGCAGGTCGACCCGGTGACTGCACATACCGGTGGTCGTCCGGACGCGCTCGTCCTCCGGTGTCGCCGGCAGATTCAGCCCCAGTTCAACCCGCTTCGCGGACGCCGCCCGTACTACCGCGAACTGCTTCGTTCGGCGCAAGCTGACACCGGTCTTTTGGACCACGACGGCGACATCGTCGCCCAGACCCTCTGCGATGACCATGAGCTCATCGAGGACGGGCCGCAGGTGGGCCTTGCCTCCCGCGTACTGCGCAGCCAGGAGCTCATCGTCGCTCACGGGGCCACCAGCGAGCAGTTCCCGGGCTTTGACCGCCAGCAGATTCGCGTTGCCGTGTGTCAGTCTATACTCGGACTTGAGCAGCGCAACGATTTCGCCGTGCTTCTCCAGCCCGGAGTTCCGGGCGAGTTCGGCGGACCGCTCAGGTGTCAGCCCGGTGGTTCCCTTGATGTTGTTGAGCTGCGTCGCAACCTGTTCCTGCAGGGTCGCCATCGGGAAGCTCCTCTTGTGAGTCGTCCGAGATTGACAGGCGCAGTATGCACTTCAGGGATGCAGTCAGTAGGTGCCGATACAGGCCGGTCGCGCGACGGAAGCAGAGCCGGGAATCTGTGACGATGGACGGTGATAGGAGGAGCGCCCGCCGCCGCTTGCTCGCGCACCTTGCAGTCGTGGTGGGACTGCTCAGCCTGTTCGCTGTGCTTGTCGCGGCTACGCCCCCGGACGCTGGTGCGAACATCGGGGCTGGGATTATCGGGCTGCCGCTGCTCGCTGTTGGTATGCCGTGGTCTCTGCCGATTCTTGTCGACCCCTACCGCTACGACCAGTGGTCCGACGCCGCCCACTACCTGCTCTGGTTTGGACCAGCGCTTCTCAACGTGGCGCTCCACGCAGTTGCAATAGCGGTGTGGAACCGCCGCCATAGTTAGCCGGCCTGCCCCCACGAGGGTGTGCGTCCGGCTAGATATTCTGCAATCTGTGGCGCCTCGCGCGACCGACTCATACGACAACCTCAGGGCCTGGGATGCCACGTAGCGGTCTAGCATCCGGGGGATGGACTACAGCTACAGCACGGCCGAGCGGGTGGCCACCGCGGATGAACGCACCACGCTTGAGGCCTTTTTGGACCACTACCGAGCGGCCGTGTGCAATAAGGTCCGAGGCGTGTCGGACGACGACGCGATATGCCGACTTGTTCGGTCCAGGACCACTGTCGCTGGGCTGCTGAAGCACCTGCGTCGCGTTGAGGCGAGCTGGTTCCAGCACCGCCTCGCTCAGCTGCCCGCGGACGAGCTGCCGGTGCTCAAGTGGATCGTGGACGACCCGGACGGGGACTTCCGGTTGCAGTCGCAGGAAACGGTGGAGGCCCCCATCACCGATTACGAGTCGCAGTGCGATATCTCCCGCGCGACGGCCGCCCGGTTCCACCTCGACGACATCGTGCCCCACCCCGGGTTGGGCGAGGTGTCGCTGCGCTGGATCTACGTGCACACGATCGAAGAGACAGCCCTCCATCTCGGACACGCTGACGTCCTGCGCGAGCAGCTTGACGGAGCCACGGGCGACTGACGCGGACGCAGAAGGCACGTTCCGCGCGTGGCGGCTGCAGGGGTAAGGCGCGACGACAGCGTCAGAGACGCCGAGAGCGTTGGCCCAACCGACGACGGAACCGACCGACAAACCACAACCGTCTGAGCCGTCAGCCAGCCAAGCGGAGCCCAAGGAGCCCGCGTCGTCTCTGCTCGGGGGCCTCGCTGAAGGAGGCCGAGCAACCATCGGGTAGCGGCTGGTACCGCAGCCGCGGGATGTGGCTTCCCATCCCTGGTGGTCCAGGCACGCCTCGCACGCCGATGACTTCTCGGCGGGCGCACAGTCCACAAGCAAGGTCGCCATGAGCGAGGACCAAGGATGTTTGCAGTGTCGGGAATCTGGCCTGTGGACGGTGCTTTGACGACGGCGCAGCGAACGAACATCGCTGAAACCGTCCGCCGGCAGCCGGGCTCCGCGCATGGGTTCTGGGCACGAGCACAGTCGGACGCCGCAACTGCGCACGCTGTTGTCGTGTTCCGGGATAGAGATACCGCAGAGAGCATGGCTCGCGGTGGCCTGGATCTTCCGGCAGGCCCCGCGGGTTGTGCGGCAAGGGTCAGCGGTGCAAACGAGGAGCGAGAAGGGCCCGACGGGCGAAAGGGGAAGATCAGCGCATGGGCAGCTACGTGCTCGGACTCGAGGAGATCGACAAGACGCAGGTCTCAGTCGTCGGCGGCAAGGGCGCCCACCTGGCAGAGCTTTCGCGGGTTGAAGGCATCCGCGTGCCGGCTGGCTATTGCGTGACGACGGGCGCCTTCCGCCGAATCATGGAGGAGGCGCCGTCGCTTGACGGTCGGCTGGATCGGCTGTCGCGCCTGAACCCGGCCGACCGCGAGGGGATTCGCGCGCTTAGCTCGGAGATTCGAGGGACGCTCGAGGGGGTGGTCATTCCTGACGATGTGGCGGCGGCGATCACCAGCAGACTCGCCCGCCTCGGCGACCGGGCCGCGTACGCCGTGCGATCGAGCGCGACGGCGGAGGACTTGCCGGAGGCGTCCTTCGCCGGCCAGCAGGACACGTACTTAAACGTCGTAGGCCCGGCGGCGATCCTCGACCACGTACGCCGGTGCTGGGCTTCGCTGTTCACCGAGCGGGCCGTGACCTATCGGCTGCGGAACGGCTTCGACCATCGGAAGGTCCACATGGCCGTGGTCGTGCAGCACATGGTCTTCGCGCGGGCTGCCGGCGTGCTCTTCACGGCCGACCCCGTCACGTCCAACCGGAGGGTCGCCTCCCTGGAGGCCACCTTCGGCCTCGGCGAGGCCCTGGTCTCCGGCCTGGTGAACGCCGACATCTACAAGGTGCGCGACGGGGACATCGTCGCCAAGGCGGTCGTCACGAAGCAGCGTGCCATCCACCCCTCGCCGGCAGGCGGAACACAGGTACAGCCAATCGATCCGGCGCAGCAGGAGCAGCCAGCGCTCATGGACGCGCAGGTCGTCCAGCTCGCGCAGCTGGGGCGGCGGATCGAAGCGCACTTCGGCTGCCCTCAGGACATCGAATGGTGCTTGGTCGATGACGGCTTCCACATCGTCCAGAGCCGGCCGATCACCACGTTGTTTCCGATCCCCGACGCCAGCGATCAAGAGAACCACGTGTACGTCTCCGTCGGTCATCAGCAGATGATGACCGACCCCATGAAGCCTCTGGGGCTCTCCGTGTGGCAGCTCACAGCCGGCCGGCCGATGTACGAGGCCGGCGGGAGGCTGTTTGTCGACGTCACCCAGGCCCTCGCGTCGCCAGCGAGCCGCGCCGGCCTCGTCGAGGGCCTAGGGAAGTCCGACCCGCTCATCCGGGACGCGCTCGAGACCATCCTCGAACGCGGCGATTTCATTCCGTCGCTCCCGGACGAGGATCCAGGCGGGACGCCGGCCGGCAACACGCCAGCCCCTGGCGGCGCCCCAGCGCCAATCGAGACCGATCCGGCTATCGTCGCCGAGCTGATCGAGCGCAACCAGGCTTCGATCGCCACCTTGAAGCGCGAGATCCGCACGAAGTCCGGATCGGCGCTGCTCGACTTCATCCTGGCGGACATCCAGGAGCTGAAACGGATCCTGTTCGATCCGCAAAGCCACCAAGTCTTCATGACGGCAATGGAAGCGACCTGGTGGCTCAACGAGCGCCTGCGCGAGTGGCTGGGTGAGAAGAACGTGGCCGACGCACTCACGCAGTCCGTGCCCCACAACATCACGTCGGAGATGGGGCTGTCGCTCCTCGACGTCGCCGACGTCATTCGGCCGCATCCGGAAGTCGTCGCCTTCCTGCAGGACGTCGAGGACGACGAGTTCCTTGATGAGCTGGCCAAGCTCGAAGGCGGACGAGAAGCGCGCGACGCGATCCGGGCCTACCTCGACAAGTACGGCATGCGCTGCGTCGGCGAAATCGACATCACCAGGCCCCGTTGGAGCGAACGCCCCACCATGCTCCTGCCCATGATCCTCGCCAACGTCAAGAACTTCGAGCCGGGGGCCGGTCATCGCCGCTTCGAGCAAGGGCGGCAGGAGGCATGGAACACGGAACAGGGTGTGCTGGAGCGCTTGCGAGCCCTGCCGGACGGGGAGCGGAAGGCCGAGGAGACGAAGCGGATGATCGATCGCGTCCGGACGTTCATCGGGTACCGGGAGTATCCGAAGTACGGCATGGTCAGTCGCTACTTCGTGTACAAGCAGGCCCTGCTGGACGAAGCCGAGCGCCTCGTGCGGGCCGGCGTGCTGCGTGAGAAGGAAGACATCTTCTTCCTGAGGTTCCAGGAACTGCACGACGTCGTGCGAACAAACCAGGTTGATGACGAGGTCATCCGTCGGCGCAAGGAAGAGTTCAGGTCATATCAAGCGCTCACGCCTCCCCGGGTGCTCACATCGGACGGCGAGGCTGTTGCGGGTGCATACCGACGCGACGATGTGCCAACCGGTGCGCTGGTCGGCCTCCCGGTTTCTGCCGGGACCATCGAAGGGCGAGCCCGAGTCATCCTGGACATGGCGGAAGCCGATCTCGAGCCCGGCGACATCCTGGTCACGGCTCACACGGATCCCAGCTGGTCGCCGCTGTTCGTCGCGATCACGGGCCTGGTGACGGAGGTCGGGGGCCTGATGACCCATGGCGCGGTGATCGCACGGGAATACGGCTTGCCGGCCGTCGTCGGGATCGCAGACGCCACACGGTTGATCCAGGATGGGCAGCGAGTCCGTGTGAACGGAACCGATGGGTACATCGAGATCGTCTCCGACGTGACGAAATGAGCCTCGCCGCGCACCGGGCGACGAGATACCCGTCGAGGGCCGGCGGCGCAGGCAAGCCTTCCGATATCGAAGCCTCTCTGTGTCAAGGGTCGCTTTGGCAGCGAGTTCGACGGCAGCGCTGAGCGCCTCGGGCTTAAGGTGCGCCGAGGTTGGTGCTGGGCGTAGGGTGATTGGCGGTCTGGGGTGTGACTCGTCTCAGGAGCCGGTGTAGGGGTGGAAACCGGTCACGCGGACTTCGGTCTTGTCCCCG
>Ga0136616_10001408_pt1 | contig 12597 bp, 11 predicted proteins | sample AntDrymUQ2992106_2_FD_106648 | JGI IMG/M metagenome (GOLD analysis project Ga0136616, IMG submission 106648) | Polar desert sand microbial communities from Dry Valleys, Antarctica - metaG UQ299 (21.06) | ecosystem: Environmental > Terrestrial > Soil > Desert | place: Antarctica: Dry Valley...
CGTCGCGCAGCTGCCACGTCCGCTCGGAAGCGTGCTGGACGTGGGCTGCGGCAGCGGTGGCGCCGGCCGCCTGCTCCGCGCCGCAGGCGCGACGCGCCTGACGGGGGTCGAGCTCCACGCCCCCTCCGCCCAGCGGGCGCGGGAGCTCTACGACGCCGTGCACGTCGGGCGTGCCGAGGAGATCGTTCCGACCCTCGACGAAGCCTTCGACACCTTCGTCCTCTACGACTTGCTCGAGCACCTCGCCGACCCCGGAGGGCTGCTCCTCGAGCTCCGTCGAGTCGCGGAGAACGGCGCCTACCTGCACGTCTCCGTGCCGAACGCGCGCCACTTCTCGCTGCTGCGCGACCTCGCGCTGCGAGGCACGTTCGGCTACGCCGAGTGGGGCCACCGCGACAGCACGCACCTGCGCTGGTTCACCCGCGGCGACCTGGTAGCCGTGCTCGAGGGATCGGGCTGGAGCGTCGAACGGGTCACGCACGGCCCGCTGCGGCCGATCTCGCGCCTCGCCGAGCGGGTCAGCCGCGGCCTCACGGCCGAGTTCCTGGTGGTGCAGTGGGCCGCGCTGGCCCGTGCTCACCGAAGTGGGCCGGGAGGGCTCCAGTCGCACGGAGCCGCAGGAAGCTCCACTGCCGGCGGAGCGCCTCGCGCACGCTGACCGTCGCCAGCTCGAGCGGCGCTCGGTGCGGAAGCTGCCTCCGACCTGCCCGCAGCCCCCGGAGGCGCTCGCGGATCGGCCCCGGCTCGCGGCGGACGAGCAGGTGCACGAGGAGCGCAGGCCAATCCACGAGAACGACGGCCAGTCGCAGGAAAGGCCGGCCGCGCGCGACGCGGTACTTGCCGAGCAGGTAGGCGCGGCCGAACGCCTCCAGCCGCCGCTGCGCGGGCGAAGCAGCACCGAGCGTGGCGCCGTGGCGGTGCTCCGCGCGCGCCTCGGAGACGAGCACGCAGCGCCACCCCGCCTCGCGGAAGCGAAGCGCGAGGTCGACGTCCTCCCAGTAGGCGAAGAGCGCCTCGTCGAAGCCGCCGAGCTCCCTGAAGACCGAGAGCCGGTAGGCAGCCGCTCCTCCGCACGGCCCCACCGGCGCCGCGCCGTCCGCCAGCAGCTCGACCGGGTCGTTCCAGAGCAGGTCGTAGGAGCGCAGCGTCGCGTCGAGCTCGATCCCGGCCGAGTCGATCCTTCCGGAGGGGGCCTGGAGGAGGACGCCCGCGGCCATGCCGACCTCGCTCTCCACGAACGGCTCACACAGTCGCTCGAGGAAGTCGGGCGCGCAGACGACGTCGTTGTTGACGAGGACGAGCACCTCGCCCTCGGCTTCCCGCACGCCCCGGTTGATCGCCCGGCCGAAGCCGAGGTTCTGCTCGTTCCGAACCAGCCGCACGTGCGGAAAGCACTCGCGGACGAGCTCGGCCGTGCCGTCGGAGGAGGCGTTGTCGACGACGACCACGGAGGCCGGCCGGGTCTGAGCGTCCAGGCTCGCGAGCGCCCCCGCGAGCAGCGCGCGCGCGTTCAGCGTGGGGATGACGACCGTGACCTCCAACCCGAACCGGCACGATAGTGGCCGACGTGGCGCACGACGTGCTCCGAACCCCGCAGGCCGGGGCAAAGGTGATCCGCGGAGGAGCGGTGCGCGGAGCGGGCTACGGGCTCGGCGTCGTGCTCGGGGCCGCGACCTCGGTCTTCCTCCTCCGCCACCTCGGTGTGGTCGACTTCGGACGCTACGCGACGGTGGCCGCATTGCTCGGGATCGTGAGCGGGGTCACCGACGCCGGTCTCACGGCGGTCGGCGCGCGCGAGCTGTCGGTGCGTCCGCCCGGCGCCGAGCGGCGCAGGCTGCTCGAGAACCTGGTCGCGCTGCGGCTGCTGATCACGCCCCTCGGCGTTCTGGCCGCCGCGCTCTTCGCCCTCGCCGCCGGCTACGACCGCACGCTCGTCCTCGGGACGCTCCTCGGCGGCGTCGGGATCGTCCTCGTGAACGCCCAGGCAACGATGGTGCTGCCCCTGAGCGTCGAGCTCCGCCTCGCGACCCTGACCGGCTTCGAGGTCGCCAAGGGGGCGCTCACTCTCGTCGGTGTCGCCGTCCTCGTCGCCGCCCGCGCGTCGCTCCTGCCCTTCTTCGCCGTGCAGGCGGTGGTCGGGGCCGTCGTGCTCGCGCTCACGCCGCGCGTGCTCGGTCGCGGCGTGGGCCTGCGCCCGCGTCTCGATCGCGAGACGGTGCGCCCGCTCGTCCGCGAGGCGCTGCCACTCGCGGTCGCGCTCGCGATGAACGTCATCTACTTCCGCGTGCTCGTGATCCTGATGTCGCTGCTCGCGTCGGAGGTCGCCGTCGGCTACTTCGGGACGTCCTTCCGCGTGTTCGAGGTGCTCTTCGTGCTGCCGACGCTGGTCCTCTCTGTGGCGCTGCCGGTGCTGTCGGTTGCGGGCGAGGGGGACGACGAGCGGCTGCGCTTCGGGCTTCAGCGGATGACGGAGGTTGCTCTCGCGGCCTCGGCCCTGCTGGCGCTCGTGACGATCGTCCTCGCGGAGCCGGCCCTCCGGCTGCTCGGGGGGGAGGAGTACGTGGGCGCCGCGCCGGTTCTGCGGATCCAGGCGCTCGCGCTCGTGGGCGTTTTCCTCGGACAGACGTGGCAGCTGGGCCTCGTCGCCGTGCGCCGGCAGGCGGCGCTCGCGGTCGCCAACGGCGCGGCGCTCGTGCTCGTAGTGATCCTCGGGCTCGTCCTCATCCGGGCCGACGGGGCGAGGGGCGCCGCCGTTGCAGCGGTCGTCGCCGAGACGGCGCTCGCCCTGTTCCTGTTCATCGCGTTGGCCCGCACCGGCCGAGGCCTCGCCCCGAGCTTCGGCTTCGTCCCCCGGACGGCGGTCGCGGTTGGCGCGGGAGCCGCTGCTCTGCTCATCCCGGGGCTCTCTCCCTGGATCACGGCGCTCGTCGCGTCGGTGCTCTTCCTGGCCGTCGCCGTCGCGGTCGGCGCTCTCCCGCGCGAGCTCCTCGACGCCCTCCGGCGAGGCCGATGACAAAACCTCGGGTCGTCCTCCTGCGCGGCCACAACGCGAACCCGTGGGACCTTCGGCCCTGGGAGCAGCTCACCGACCGCTTCGACGTCGGCTGCCTCGTGACCGGCAGCAACCGCTACGACCTGAGCTCACTGCGGCTGCCGATCCGGCGCGTGCGGGCGCTGCGCGATCTCTTTCCACGCGGCCCGGCCGGCGATCTCGCGGTCAAGGGGCCGGGAGACCGCTACCTCGGGCTTGCGGAGGCGCTCGCGGGCGCCGACATCGTCCACAGCGCCGAGCTCGGACTCTGGTTCAGCCGCGGCCCCGCGCTGCTCAAGCGGCGCCTCGGCTACAGGCTCGTCGTCACCGTCTGGGAGACGATCCCGCTGCGGAGCACCTACCGCACCGCCCGCGGCGCCCGGTATCGAGCCGAGACCCTCGGCGAGGTCGACCTCTACCTCGCGGCCACCGAGCGGGCGCGCGAGTGCCTGCTCCTGGAGGACGTGCCGGCCGGGCGCATCGAGGCCTGCCCGCCGGGAGTGGATCTGGAGCGCTTTTCCTCTGGCGCGCGCGACAGCGCGCGCGAGCAGGTCGTGATCTCGCCGGGCCGGCTCGTGTGGGAGAAGGGCCACCAGGACGTCCTGCGCGCGCTCGCGGCGCTCGAGCGCGGGCTCGTCGGGGAGCCGCAGCGCGCTCGCCTGCTCGTCGTCGGTGCCGGCCCCGAGCGCGGTCGGCTCGAGCGGTACGCGGCCGACCTCGGCCTCGCCGACCGGGTCGAGTTCCGCTCCGTTCCGTACGAGCGGATGCCGGAGGTCTTCGCGGAAGCCTCGTGCATGGTGCTCGCGAGTCTCCCCATCCCGCTCTGGGAGGAGCAGTTCGGGATGGTGCTCGCCGAGGCGATGGCGGCCGGCCTGCCGATCATCGCGAGCGCGTCGGGCGCGATTCCGGAGGTGGTCGCTCGCAGCGGCGCACTGTTTGCGCCCGGCGACTGGATGGGCCTGGCACGGGCGCTCGCCGCGGGGCCGCTCCGTCGCCCGTCCGGAGCACACGCGCGCCACGACCCCGAACTCGTCGAGCGCTACAGCAGTCGCGAGGCGGCGGAGCGGCTGGCGGGTTTCTACGAGCGGCTCCTGAGCTCCCGGTAGACCTCCGTGTGCAGGCGCGCGCTCTCCGCCCAGGTGAACCTGGCGGCGCGCTCGAGGCCGGCGGCGACGAGTCGCTCCGGATCGTCCAGCAGGGCCGAGATCGTTGCGGCGATGTCCTCCGGCTCGGTTGGGTCGAAGGTGCGCGCCGCCTCGCCGCAGACCTCCTCCAGCGGCGGGATCCGCGACACCGCGACGGGGCAGCCGCACGCCATCGCCTCGAGCGGGGGCGCGCCGAACCCCTCGTAGAGGCTCGGAAAGACGAGCGCCGAGGCGCGGCGGAGCAGTAAGGCGAGCTCCTCCGGGGGGACGAGCCCCTTGACCTCGACGCCGGGGGGGACGGGCCGGCCCCCGTGCCCGCCGCCGGTGAGGACGAGTCCGAGCTCGGGCCGCTCGCGCCGGAGGAGCGCGAAGGCCTCGAAGAGTCGCGCATGGTTCTTGTGCGGCCAGGGCCGGGCCGGGTAGAGGAGGAACGGCTCTCGCGGCTCTTCCCCCGGGGTGAAGCGGCGGTGGTCGATGCCGTGGTGGATCACCCGAACTCGCTCCGGGCGCAGCCCGAGCCGCTCCACGGCCCGGTCTCGGACGAATGCGCTCGGAACGACGACGAGTTGCGCCCGTCGGGCGGAGCGGTCGTAGGCGACCTTCCGCAGCAGCCCCTCGATGCGAGGGAACAGTTCCGGATGGTCGATGTGGAGCACGTCGTGGAGCGTGATCGCGAACGGTGCGTCGGCCTCCGGAAGGGCGATCGTCAGGGGGTAATGCATCGCCTCGAGCCGGCCGAAGCGGCGCCGGATCGGGCCGGGTCGCACCCCGGCGAGCGCCATCGCGAGGGCTCGCTGACGGAGTGTCCGCGCACGCCGGTACTCCTCCACGACGACCGTGCGCAGCCCGGCCCCCGCATCCGGGGCCACCGGCGGGACGAACGCGACGAGGTCGTCCGGGCTGCGCTCGGCGAGCGCAGCCGTCAAGGAGCGGACATAGGTCTCCGTCCCTCCCAGCTCGCCCGGGACGAGCGTCAGCAGGCTGATGCCGACCATGGCTCTTCACACGAGCGTCGCCGAGACATCGACCGCAAGTATCCCATGTGCTACTTTTTGTGCGTCATGGAGCGTGTCGGCGTCCGCGAGCTGCGGCAGAACCTCAGCGTCTACCTGCGTCGCGTCAGGCGCGGCGAAGCGCTCGAGGTGACAGAGCGCGGCCAGCCGGTCGCCCGGCTCCAGCCGATCGTGGCCGAGGACGACCCCGTAGCTCGCCTGGAGGCGCGCGGGTTGGTCGTCCGTCGTGGCAGAGGCAACCTCGCGCACCTCCCTGCGCCGTCGAGGCTGGTGGACGCCCACCGTCCCGTGAGCGAAGTCCTGGAAGAGCTTCGCGAGGATCGGGTCTGATCTACGTCGACTCCTCGGCGCTCGTGAAGCTCGTCATCGAGGAGCCCGAGAGCAGCTGTCTGCGTGACCTTCTCGGACGAGACTCGCACCAGCTCGCGAGCGCGATCGTCGAGGTGGAGGTCGTCCGGGCGGTCCGGCGGGTCGCGCCGGAGCTCGTCCCCGACGCGCGGCGGGTGGTCGCGCAGCTTGACGTGGTCGAAGCCGGCGAGGTCGTCCGCGCGAGAGCCGCACTGCTCGATCCGCTCACGCTCCGTTCGCTGGATGCGATCCATCTCGCCACGGCGCTGGAGGCCTCCGAAGAGCTTGATGGTCTCGTCACCTACGACAGCCGTCTGGCCGCGGCCGCGGAGACGTTCGGACTCGCTGTGCTGGCGCCTTCCTAGGTCGGCAGAAGGCGCCGGTAGAATGCGCCGATGAACGGGGAGCAGCCAAAAAACGGCCAGGATGCAGGGATTTCGAGTCCGGCCGAGGTCGACGTCGCCGCCCTCTTCGCCCAGCTGCGGGAAGAGGTGAAGCGCGTGGGGCCACGGTCGAGGGCCGGGTCGGGCGCCTCGACGGTCCGTCTCAACGCCCGCGCCGTCGCCGAGCGGCTCTGGCCCGTCACGGCCGACCGCCCCGCCGACCGCCGGCGCGACCCGCGCGGCGCACTTCTGCGCCCGGTGAAGCTCGTCCTCGGACGGCTACAGCGGCCCTACGTCGAGCCGGTCTTCGCCGACCAGCGAGGGTTCAACGACGCGGTTCTCAAGCTGATCGACGACCTCGAGGAACGGGTCGACCGGCTCGAGGCAGCCGCACGCCGACCTCCGACATGAGAATCGCGGTCTGCGCGCCGCAGGTGCCCTTCACCCGCGGCGGCGCCGAGATCTTCGCCGACCGGCTCGTGGTCGAGCTCCGGGCGCGTGATCACGAAGCCGACCTCGTCACCGTGCCCTTCAAGTGGTACCCCGGCACCCGGGTGCTGACGCAGGCGTTCCTGTGGCGGCTGCTCGACCTGGAGGAGGCCGACGGGCGCGCGATCGACCTCGTGGTCGCGACGAAGTTCCCCTCCTACGCCGTCCGCCACCCCAACAAGGTCGTCTGGCTCCTGCACCAGTTCCGGCAGGCCTACGACCTCGATCGCACCGAGCTCGGCCAGTTCGATGAGTCGCCCGAGGATCGAGCGACGCGGCGCGCCGTGCACCGGCTCGACGAGACGGCGCTCGGCGAGGCGCGGAAGGTGTTTGCGACCTCCCGCAACGTCGCCGACAGGCTCGAGCGTGCGCTCGGCCTGAAGGCGGAAGTCCTTCCGCACCCGCCGCAGGAGCTCGCCTACCGCTGCGAGCGCTCCGACGACTTCATCCTCTCGGTGAACCGGCTCGACCGCGCCAAGCGCATCGATCTCCTCCTCGACGCGGTGGCGACCGACGCCTCACTGCGCTGCATCGTCGTCGGCGACGGGCCGGATCGCGGCCGCCTCGAGGGGATGGCGCGCGAGCGTGGGCTCGACGGGCGCGCCGAGTTCGCGGGGCGGGTCGGCGACGAGGAGCTGGTGGCGCTCTACGCCCGGTGCCTCGTCGTCTATTACGCGCCGGTGGACGAGGACTTCGGGATGGTGCCCTACGAGGCCTTCCTGTCGGGAAAGCCGGTCCTGACCACGACCGACGCCGGAGGGCCGCTCGAGATCGTCTCCGATCGCCGTACGGGGCTGGTGTGCGAGCCGAGCGCAGCCGCGCTCGCCGAGGCGTGCGGATGGTTGCGCGCGCATCCCGAGCAGGCCCGGGAGTGGGGGCAGGCGGGCAAGGCGGTGGCTCAGCGCGTTACCTGGGAGAGCGCCGTCGACCGACTGCTCGCCGCTCCGGCGTGAGGGTCGCCTACTACTCGCCGCTCCCGCCGGAGCGCTCCGGTATCGCCGACTACTCTGCGCTCCTCCTGCCCGCACTGCGCCGGCGTCTCGACATCGAGGTGGTGAAGCGGGGGCGCCGCCGACCCCCCCGAAGAACCGACATCGCCCTCTACCACGTCGGCAACGATCCCGAGGTGCACGGCTGGATCGTCGAGGCGCTCCGTCGCTGGCCGGGCGTCGTCGTCCTGCACGAGTTCGTGCTCCACCACCTGATCGCCGGCCTCACGCTCGGCCGCGGCGACGTCGCCACCTACCTGGCCGCGATGGAGCGGGAGGGCGGGCTCGCGGCGCGCCTGCTCGCCCACGGGGTCGTCGAGCGCAGCGTCCCGCCCCTCTGGGAGAACCGGCCCGAGGACTTCCCGCTCACCGGGATCGTCCTCGATGCCGTCCGCGACCGCGGCGTGATCGTGCACTCGCGCACGGTCGAGGAGCGAGCGCGGGCCGCCGGCTACGACGGGCCGCTCTGGCGCATTCCCCACCCCGCCTGGCCCGATCCCGAGGCTCCGCCGGCCGAGCTCGGGGGCGAGCCGCTGATCGGCTGCCTCGGCAACCTGAACGCGAGCAAGCGCATCCCCCAGCTGCTCGAAGCCTTTGCGCGCCTGCGCGAGAGCCGGCCGGGGGCGAGGCTCCTCCTCGCCGGCGCCGTCTCGAGCCGCTTCGAGCTGGAGCCGCGGCTCCAGCGGCTCGGCCTCGCGGGCGACGGCTCGGTGCTGCGGGAGGACTACGTCGACGAACGCCGGCTCTGGTCGTTGCTCGCCCGCTGCGACATCTGCGTGGCCCTGCGCGCGCCCACGATGGGTGAGACGTCCGGCATCGCGCTCCGTGCGCTCTCGCTCGGGCGGCCGCTCGTCGTCAGCGACGTCGGCTGGTTCTCGGAGCTGCCGGACGGCGTCGCGCTCAAGGTGCCCGTCGACGAGCTGGAGGTCGAGACGCTCACGGCGGCGCTCGAGCTGCTCGCCTCCGACGAGGCCGCCCGGTCGGCGCTCGGCCGCGCGGCGCGGGACCATGCGAAGCGCGAGCATGACCTCGGGCGGGTCGCCGACGCCTACGCCACAGCGCTCGAGACGGCCGCGGGAGGCGAAGCGGTGCGCGATGCGGTCGTCGGCGAGGTCGCCCGGGCAGCCGCCGCCGTCGGCCTCGAGCCCGGAGGCCCGGAGGCGCTCGAGCTGGGCACGCGCCTGCGCGAGGCCCGGATCGGTGAGTAGCGCGGTGGCCGCGCGGCCGCGTCCGTCGGGGCTTGCGGCCGTCCGGGCCGTTCCCGCCTGGGCGTGGCTGGCGGGGCTCGTCGTCGCCTCCGCGCTCGTCCGCTACGCGTTCGCGCGGCGCATGGTCGCACCCTGGATCTTCGTCGACGAGCTCGTCTACTCCGAGCTCGCGAAGAGCTTCGCCGACTCCGGGAGGTTCGAGATCCGGGAGCACGCGGTCGGTGCTGCCTACGGCGTCGTGTACCCGATCCTGCTCAGCCCGGCCTACCGGCTCTTCGACGCCGTTCCCGACGCCTACGCGGCGGCGAAGGTCGTCAACGCCGCCGTCATGTCGCTCGCCGCCGTGCCGGCCTACCTCCTCGCGCGGCGGGTGCTCTCGCCCGTCTTTGCCCTCGTCGTAGCCGGGCTGACCCTGCTCGTGCCCTCGATGTTCTACGTCGGCACGCTCATGACCGAGAACGCCTTTTACGGGCTCTTCCTGCTCGCGGCGCTCGCGCTCGTGCGGGTGCTCGAGCGGCCGACCGTCCTGCGCTCGCTCGCGCTCCTCGCGGTGGTCGGCGTCGCCTTTCTCACGCGCGCGCAGGCGATCGCCCTCCTGCCGGCGATCGTGACCGCGCCGCTCGGGCTCGCGCTGCTTCGCCGCCGCGCCGCTGTCCTTCGCGCCTTCGTCCCTCTCTACGCCACCCTGCTGCTGGGGCTCGTGGCGCTGCTCGGCGCGGTGCTCGCCTCCGGACGCTCTCCCCGCGACCTCCTCGGCGCCTACCGGGCGACGAGCCAGCGTGACTACGACGCAGGCGAGGCGGCGCGGTGGCTCCTCTACCACGTCGCGGAGCTCGACCTCTACGTCGGGGTCGCGCCCTTCGCTGCCTTCCTCCTCCTGCTCCTGTCCCCGAGCCGGCTGCGGGCGTGCGACGGCGCGTTCCTCGCCGCTGCCACCGCGCTCACGGCCTGGCTTGCCGTGCAGGTGGCGATCTTCGCCTCGCAGCCGTCCGTTCAGCGCGTCGAGGAGCGGAACCTCTTCTACGTCGCCCCGCTCTTCGCGATCGCGCTCCTGCTCTGGATCGAGCGCGGCCTACCGCGCGGACGCCTGGCTCTTGGCGTGTGTGCCGTCGCGGCGATCCTGCCCGCGCTCCTGCCCTACGAGCGCTTGATCGCCGCCCCCGCCGTCTCGGACACCCTCGCGCTGCTGCCGCTCTGGTCGCTGCACGAGGCTGCGACCATCCCGCTCGACCGGATCTGGGTGGTGGTGCTGCTCGGAGCGGCCGTGATCGCCGCGCTCGTCCTCGTCGTTCCCCGGCGGCTGGCGCTCGTCCTGCCCGCGCTCGTCGCGGCGCTGGCGCTCGTCGCGGTGCGCCCGATCGAGGCGCGCACGCGAGAGGCCTCGGTCGGCGCGCTCTTCCAGGGGATCACGACGGGCCGGCGGGACTGGATCGACCGGGCCGTCGGCCGCGACGCCCACGTGGCGGCGCTCTGGTCGGCGCCCCGCGACGACTTTGCGTTCACCGTGTGGGAGAACGAGTTCTTCAACCGCAGCGTCGGCGAGGTCCTCACGCTCCGCGGGGCGCTGACGGGTGCGCTGGCCCAGACGCCCCTCGTGCTCGAGCGGCGAACGGGACTCTTCCTCGACCCCGCGGGGGAGCAGCTCGATCCGCCCTACGCGCTCGTCGACGACTCCGTACTGCTGGCCGGCCGGATCGTCGCCCGCGACGCGCGCAAGGGGCTCTCCGTCGTGGCCGTCGATCCGCCGCTCGGCCTCTCGGCGCGGGCGGAGGGCGTCTATCCGGACACCTGGTCGGGCTCCCGCGTCACGTACACCCGCTACCGGTGTTACGGCGGGCTGCTCGTCGTCACGCTCGAGAGCGACGCTGCGCTCTTGCGGAGGCCGCAGACCGTCGCGGCCCTCGGTGGGCCGTCGATCCGCGTCCGACCGGGGCGGACGGCCCGCCTGCACGTGCTGATGCGACCGTCGGGCACTCGCTGTGAAGTCCGCTTCACGGTCAGCCCGACCGCCGTTCCGGGGGGCGGCGACACGCGGCGCCTCGGCATCCACTTCCGGCGCTTCGACTTCCTGCCGAGGTGAGGATCGTCTGGGATGTGAGCCCGCTCTCACACCCGCTGACCGGCGTCGGCAACTACCTGCGCGGCTCGCTCGCCGGGCTCGCCGAAGCCGCCGCCGGACGGCACGAGATCGTCGCCTTCGCGCCCACGAGCCCCGAGGGCCTGCGCCGCATCCCGGCCGTGCTCGCCGGCCTCCCGCTGGAGCGGCGGCTCCTCTTCCTGCCCTTCGCGCACGGCTGGCGGACGGCCTGGAGTCGCCTCGGCCGGCCCGCGCTCGAGCGCTTCCTGGGCGGCTTCGACGCCCTCCACTTCAGCGACTGGATGTACCCGCCCCAGCGCGCCGGGCTTCGTTCGACGACGATTCACGACCTCGTGCCGCTGCACCATCCCGAGTGGGTGACCCCGCGCACCCTGAGCATGCACGGCTCCAAGTACCGGAACGCCGCCCGCACCTGCGACCTCGTCTTCGTCAACTCGACCTACACCGGACGGGACGTGGCCGCCACGTTGGGCGTGCCCGAGGAGCGCATCCGGGTGGCTCCGCCGGGCGTCGAGCCCTGCTTCCGTGCGGACGGGGAGCGCGCCGACCTCGGCCGGCCCTACGTCCTCACCGCCGCCACGCTCGAGCCCCGTAAGAACCTCGACACGCTCGTGGCCGCGCACGGGTTGCTCGACGGCGGGCTCGCGCTCGCGGTGGCGGGTGGGGAGGGCTGGGGCGAGCGGCCGCGGCTCGAAGGCTCGGGGGTTCTTCCGCTCGGGTACGTCACGAACGTGCGGCTGGCCGCGCTCTACCGGGGCGCCTCCGTGTTCGTCTACCCGTCCCGGTTCGAGGGCTTCGGCATCCCGATCGTCGAGGCGATGGCGAGCGGCACCCCGGTCGTCGCCTCCTCGCACCCGTCGATGGACGAGGCGAGCGGCGAGGCGGCGGTGCGCTTCGATCCCGACAGCCCCGAGGAGCTCGCGGCCGCGGTCGGGCGGGCACTCGAGGAGCGCGACGAGCGCGTGCGACTCGGTCTGGAGCATGCCGCTCGGTTCACCTGGAGCCGAACGGGTCGGATCTTCCTCGAGAGCTTCGAGGCCGCTGCGTGAGGGTCGGCGTCGATGTCTCACCGCTCGTGCAGACGCGGGCGGGGACGGCCCGCTACGTCAACGGCCTCGTGCCCGAGCTCGAGCTCCTGCCTGACCTCGAGCTGCGCCGGCTCGGCTTCGGCGGGCCGGGCCGGGCGGCCGCGCTCGTCCGCGACACGGCCTGGTACAACGCCCTCCTGCCGGCCCAGGCCCGACGGTACCGGCTCGACGTGCTTCACTGCACGACCTTCCGTGCGCCGCTGCGCTCCCCCGTACCCGTCGTCATCACCGTGCACGACCTGGCGCTCCTGCGCTTCCCGGAGTTCTTCACGGCCTGGACGCGCCTCTACGGCGTCGCCGCGCTGAAGCCCGTGCTGCGCGCGGCGCGACGGATCGTGGCTGTGTCGGAGTTCACGAGGCGGGACGTGGTCGAGCTGGTGGGAGTTCCGCCCGAGCGCGTGGCCGTCGCTCCGAACGCCACCTCCTCCACCTTCCGGGCGGAGGGCGCGCGGGAGAGTGGCGACTACGTCTTCGCCCTCGGCACGCTCGAGCCGCGCAAGAACCTGCCGCGGCTGATCGAGGCGACGCGGCGGCTCGGTGTCGAGCTGCGCGTCGTGGGCGCGCGCGGGTGGGGCGGCGTGGAGGTCGGGGGAACCGGCGTGCGCTGGCTCGGCGAGCTGCCGGACGAGGAGGTCGCGAGGCTCTACCGCGGCGCGCTCTGCTTCGCCTACCCGTCGCTCTGGGAGGGCTTCGGGATGCCCGTGCTCGAGGCGATGCAGTGCGGGACGCCGGTCGTCACGTCCGCCGGCTCGGCGATGGAGGAGGTCGCGGGCGAGGCAGCGGAGCTCGTCGACCCGCTCGATCC
>Ga0136616_10001410_pt1 | contig 12595 bp, 12 predicted proteins | sample AntDrymUQ2992106_2_FD_106648 | JGI IMG/M metagenome (GOLD analysis project Ga0136616, IMG submission 106648) | Polar desert sand microbial communities from Dry Valleys, Antarctica - metaG UQ299 (21.06) | ecosystem: Environmental > Terrestrial > Soil > Desert | place: Antarctica: Dry Valley...
AGGGCGCGCCCGACCTGCCCGATCTCGGTTTCGAGCGTCGCCGGCGCGCGGGCGCTGCGGTCGCTTGCAGCCACTACGGCGTGGCGGGCTCGGCGGGCGGTGCGAGCTCGGGGACGTCCGTCGCGTCGGCGGCGGGCGGGATCTGCTCGGCGCCGGTGGCGCCGCTGCCGGCGTCGATCTGCTTGGGAGCGCTCGGCGTCGACCCCGTGTCGCGCCGGGGAGCCGGCGGCGGGGCGGGGTTCGCGGTCGCCGCCGGGGGGGCGGGCGGGGTGGCGGCCGGCCCGGGCGGCGGCGAGCTGGGCGCCGGCGCGCTCGCCTGCCGCGGGGCGCCGGTCTTGGCCGTGGCCTGCCTCCTCGGCGCCGGAGCGTCGCCGCGCTCGCGGGCGCGCTTACGTGCCTTGGCGGCCTCGACGGCGTCGCCGCTGGCGTTCGCGGTGCCGGGCACCGCGTCGAGCCCAGTCGTCGTGGGGTCGCCGGACGCCCCGGCGGGCACGGCGACGCGCGGGCTGGACTCGGGGTCGCTTCCGCCGAACACGCCCGAGACGTACAGCGCCGCGAGCAGGGCGAGCAGGATGAGGACGATCGGCAGCACGATCCCCAGGCGCAGCCCCGGCCGCGAGCGGTCGGGGCGCTCGCGCGCTGCGCCCGGCTCGCTCGGCGGGGGTGGCGGCGGTTGGCGCTGCGGTCGCTCGCGCGGCCCCTTCGCCGACGGGCCCGGACGCAGGCGGGAGAGCAGCGCAGCGGCCCCGGTCGACCGCCGCTTGGCGCGCTGGCGCCGCGGAGGGGCGTCCTCGTCGGCGCCGGCTTCGGTCTCGGACTCGGACTCGACCATCCCGGGCGCGGCGAAGTGCGCGGTCGGCTGGTCGACGTCCGCGGGCTGGGTGGCAGGGAGGTCGGCGACTGCGGCGACGCGAGTGCTCGGCTCGGCCCCGTCGGCCGAGGGCGGCGCCGGCGGTGGCGGGGGAGGCACGGCGGCGGCGAGCGCCGCGACGATCTGCTCGGTCAGCGCGGGCTCCACGGTCTTCTCGGGCGGATCGCGGTAGGCGCGCTCGGCGGCCTTGAAGCGCGCCACGGGCGCGCGGCAGGCCCAGCACCGTTCGAGATGGGACTCCAGGTGCTCGAGCTCCTGCGGCGCGATCGTCCGCTCCGCGCGGCCGGCGAGCAGCATGGGTACATCGGCGCAGTCGCCCTGCGCGGCCACGCGCGCCCGGGCCGCCGCGGAGGTGCGCGTGGCGCTGATCAGCAGCGCCTCGGGGTTGAGCGTGGTGTTCTCGCCGGCCGCGACCACGCCGACACGGAAGCGCGCGAACGCGTCGGCGGCGGCGCTGCCGGCCTCGGCCTCGCCCGCCACCTGACGGCAGTAGGCCACCACCGAGGGGCCGCGCACGGCGCAGAGCGCCGCGAGCGCGGCGGGATCTCCCTCGCGCACACCGGTGGGTGTGATTGTCACGGCCGACAACGTACGTGCAGGCTAGCGCCAAGGGAGGCGATGAAATCCGCCGCCCGCCGGCGCCGTCGCGACCGGCACCGTGGCGTGCGGCGACGACCGATCGACCGCGGGCTCTACAGTCCGGCGATCATGCGGCTGCTGTTCGTCCTTGACCAGTGGCCGGAGCTGTCGGAGACGTTCGTCGTCAACGAGCTGCAGGCGCTGCGCCGGCTCGGCCACGAAGTCCGCGTGCAGGCCGCACAGCCTGCCGCACACCGCAACCCCGAGGCGCCGGGCGACGTCGGCGTCCACGTCCTCGCGCAGGACGACCGGGCGACCGGCCTGCGCGACCTGCTCTGGCTGGTGCGCCATCGCCCGCTGGCCTGCGCACGCGACCTCGCACGCAGGCGGCGGTGGGGCCGGGAGGAGTGGGCGCGACCGCTGCGCGCGCTGGCTCCGGCGGCGCGGCGCATCGTGGAGCACGGCGACGAGCACCTGCACGCACACTTCGCCGCCGGCGCCGCGCTGGACGCGATGCGCCTTGCGGCGCTCACCGGGCGCACGTTCAGCGTCACCGCCCATGCCTACGACATCTTCCTGACGCCCACGAACCTGCACGAGAAGCTCCGATGCGCCGACGCCGTCTTCAGCGGTTGCGACTACAACGTCGACTACCTGCGCCGGACCGTCCCGGAGGCCAATCTGCACAAGATCGTGATGGGGGTCGACGTGAGCGCCTTCGAGCGCAGCGCGCCGCTGCCGCAGGGCCGCCGGGTGCTCGCGATCGGCCGCCTCGTGGAGAAGAAGGGCTTCGACGTGCTCATCGACGCGCTCGCGCTGCTGCCCGACGTGACGCTGCGGATCGTCGGCGACGGGCCGCTGCGCGCGCAGCTCCAGGCGCAGGCCGCACGCTGCGACGGGCGCGTCGAGCTGCTCGGCAGCCGCGCGCCGGCGCAGGTGCGCGCCGAGCTCGAAGGCGCCGACGTGCTGGCGATGCCGTGCGTCGTGGCACGCAACGGCGATCGCGACTCGATGCCCGTCGTCGTCAAGGAGGCGATGGCGATGGGGCTGCTCGTCGTCGCCGGCGACGAGGTCGGGCTGCCGGAGTGCGTCATGGCGCCGTGGGGACTGCTCGCGCCGCCGGGCGACGCGCCGGCCCTCGCCGCGCAGCTGCGCGCGGCGCTCGCGCTGGATCCCCGGGAGCGTGAGGTCGCGGGCGCGGCGGGGCGCGCTTGGGTCGAGGCGTACACCGACGTCGACGGCGAGACGGCTCGCATGGCGGCGGTACTCGAGCGGCTGCCTCGTCGGCCGATGCACTAGGGCCGGGTCGCGCCGGGCGGGGGTGGCACGAGCACCCGCAACCGCGGGCTGAGCCCGATCGTGCGCCAGCCGGCATCCGTCGCCCAGCGCTGCTCGGGCGTGTTCACGGGCGGGTGGAAGCCGCGCCCGATCACCAGCACGTCGAAGTCGCCGTGGCGCAGCGCCTCCTGGAAGAAGGCCGCGCTGCGGTACGGGGTCATGAAGCCGTCGACGAACTCGCCGACGTACTCGACCTCGTTGCCGATCCGCGTGCCGAAGGCCGGCCACACCGGCGCCAGGCCGCCGACCGACCAATCGCTCGCCAGCCCGATGCGCTTGTCGCCCGGCGCGACGCGCAGCAGCGTGTCGACGGCACGATCGATGCCGACATAGCGCCCGTCGTTGACCGCTCCCTCGATGCGGTGCGCGGCGGCGAGGCCGACGAACGCCGCGGCGACCGCGGCCATGGCGAGCACGAAGCGCCGCGCGCGAAGCCGCCAGAGCGCGTACGCCACGGCGACGCCCGCGGCGAGCACCGCCGTCGCGACGACGAGGCCCCGCAGGCCGGCGACCTCGTAACCGCGATAGGCACCGGTCAGGGCGGCGGCGGCCAGTGCCGCCTCGAGCAGCAGGCCGGGCGCGCGCGGCAGCCGGCCGGCGACCCAGGCGGCGAGCGGCAGCGCGATGAGCAGCGCGGGCACGGCGTAACGCGTGTTGGCGTGTGCGAGCGAAGGGTCGCCGCGCAGCCCGAGCGCGGTCGCGGGCGTGACGGTGTACAGCAGCCCGAGCGTGATGGCGGTGACGGCGAGCAGGCGCACGCGGCCGTCGGTGGCCCGGCCGCGGGGCCGCGCGAGCAGGAGCGCAAGCACGAGCGCGAGGCCGCAGAGGATCGGTGCGACGCCGAGCCCCTCGACGATCTCGCCGGCGAGCTGGCCGAGCACGCTCGCGTCGCCCGCGTAGTCGGCGATCGCGAACCCGGCCTGGTCGCGGATGACGTCGGGCGGCGCGTCGAAGATCGTGATCCCCAACGGCGAGACCTTCAGCGGGAAGACGGGGTTGTCGGAGAGCAGAAGGTTGCGCAGCAGCCAGGGGAGCGTTCCCAGCAGCGACAGGCCGCCGAGGATCACCGCGTCCGTGAGGGCGGCCGTGCGCGCGTTGGGCTGCGTGGTCTCGCCCTCGCCGCCGGCCCCGCCGCGCTGGGCGCGGGCGGCGACGAGGCCGGCCAGGATCCAGATCACCCCGACGACCGCGACCGAGCTGACGCCGTACCACTTCGTCCCGGCGGCGATGCCGAGCGCGACACCGGCCAGGACGAGGTCCGAGCGCCGCCGCGAGCGCGCATGACGCAGCCCGAAGAGCACACCGCAGGCGAACGTCGTCCACATGAGCGCGTCGGGCAGCGCGCGGGGGATCGTCGCGATCCCCACGACCGGCAGCGAGACGACCACGGCGCCGGCGAGCACGGAGGCCGCGTGTGGCGCACGCAGCTCGCGGGCCACGGCGAACACGGCGACGGCGGTCATCACGAGGAAGAACGTGATCGGGACGCGCACGAGGAAGTCGTTGTGCCACGGCAGGACCGTGCTGAGCAGGACGACATCGCCGTTGTTGGGGTAGTTGCCGTGGGCGAGCAACGGTGCGAACTGGTCGATCTGCCACATCGACCCGTGCTGGATCCAGCGCCCGACATTCGGCAGGTGAAAGGTCAGCGGGTCGACGCCGACGAGCTCGTCGCCGGCCCAGCGGCCGAGGTCGGCGAGCGCCGCGACCGCGGCGAACGCGGCGGCCAGCGCGGCGAGCGCCCAGGAGGACCGGCTGCTCGGCGGGATCGGGCGGGGATCCTGATCGGGCTCGGGCTCGGGCGCGAGCCGGATGGGCTTGACCAGCGCGGCGAGACCGGCTGCCAGCAGCGCTGCCGCGATGACCGTGCCGCGCGTGAGGATCCCCAGCATGAGCGGCACGAGATGCACGCCGATGAGGACCGCGGTGGCGACCACCACGCCCGCCATGGCGAGCTCGAGGCGGTCGAGGTGCCCGAGGCGGCGACGCACGACGAGCGCGGCCGCCACACCCACGCCCGCCAACATGAGGGCGAACAGCGCGAATCCGGCGAGAAAGTCCTGCATCGGCATGGGCGCGCAGGCTAGACGACGCCGCGGGGACGAATGCCCGGCCGTGTGCGGGTCGCGTCGCCGCGCGCCGGACCCGTCGCCGCCGCCGTATCGTGACGCTGTGTCAGCGCCCGCCCTCGTCTCCATCCTGGTCGTCACCTACGACCACGCCGGCGAGATCGACGTGTGCCTCGACGGCGCGCTCGCGCAGGCGGGGGAGCACCTCCACGTCGAGGTCCTCGTCGCCGACAACGCCTCGCACGACGGCAGCGCCGATCGGGTACGCGCGCGGGCGGCCGCCGACTCGCGCGTCAGGCTCCTGAAGATGGGGACGAACACCGGCTTCGCGGCGGCGGTCAACGCCGTCTTCGCCGTCGCCCTTGGCGACCATGTCCTGATCCTCAACCCCGACTGCGTCATGGACCCGGGGTGCGCCGGTGCTTTGCGCGACCGCCTGCTCGCCCACCCGGCCGTCGGCCTCGCAGCGGCGCTGCTGCGCGATCCGGACGGCACGCCGCAGCTCTTCGCCCGCCGTGACCTGCGCCTCACCGGCGCGCTGCTGGGCTTCACGAGCATCGGCCGGCGGATCGACAGGCGCCGCGGCGGCGCGGCGCTCGCCCACCGCCGCTACGAGGACCTGTGGGCGGGCGGCCCGCCGCACGAGCCCGTGACGGTCTTCTGCCCCGCGGCGGCGTGCGTCATGGCCGCCCGCGAGGACCTGCGGCCGATGCCCTTCGACGAGCGCTTTCCGCTCTTCTTCAACGACGGCGACCTCTGCAACCGGCTGGCCCGCGACGGGCGCCGGGCCGAGGTCGTGCCCGCGGCCACCGCCACCCACGGCTACGGCACGAGCGTCGCGCGAGCGCAGACCGCCGACCCGGCGCGGATGCGCGCCGAATGGGTCGCCTCGATGCGCCGCTACGCCGGCCGCTGGTGGCCGCGGCCCGCCCGCGCCGCGCTCGCGGCGCTGCTGCTGGCCGACGCGGTCGCCGGCGCGGCACTGTGCCTCGTGCGCCGCGAGGACCCCCGCGAGGTGCGCGGGACGCTCGGCGGGCTGGGCCTGCCCGGCGGCCCGCCGCCGCTGCTGACGCCGCTCGCGCGGCGGGGAGGGCGGCGGTGAGCGGCGAGACGCCGGCCGCCAACCCCGGCGAATCCGTCGACCCGCCCCCCGGCGTCACCGCCACGCCCGGCGAGACCCCGCCGCCGCCGGCGCAACCGCCGTCCGGCCGGCCGCAGCCCGGCACCGGCCTGCGCGTCCGCACCGCGCGCGGCACGATCATCAACACCGCCTTCCTCGTCGGCGTCAACACGCTGAACCTCGTCCGCGGCTTTCTCGTCGCGGCGTTCCTGACGACGTCGGACTACGGCGTCTGGGGCGTCATCCTCGTCGTCCTGTACACGCTGATGTTCCTGCGCCAGGTCGGCATCGGCGACAAGTTCATCCAGCAGGACGAGGCCGACCAGGAGCTCGCCTTTTGCAAGGCGATGACGTTCGAGCTGTCGATCGCCGGCATCGTGCTCGCCGCGGGCCTGCTGCTCGTGCCCGCGATGGCGCTGGTCATGGGCAACACGGAGATCGTCGCGCCCGCGCTCGTGGCGCTGCTCGTCGTGCCGGCCCAGGCGCTCCAGGCGCCGCTGTGGATCTTCTACCGCGAGATGGACTTCGCGCGCCAGCGCAAGCTGCAGATCATCGACCCGATCGCGGGCTTCGTCATCGCGGTGGCGCTGCTGATCGCGGGCTGGGACTACTGGGCGCTGATCGTCGGCGTCGTCGCCGGCGCGTGGGTGGGCGCGATCGTCTCGCTGCGCGCCTCGCCGTACCGCTTCCGCTGGACCTTCGACGGCGTGGCGGCACGCTCCTACGCCTCGTTCTCCTGGCCGCTGTTCTTCGCCGGCATGTCGGGCATCGTCGTCGGCCAGGGACTGCTGATCGTGGGGGAGGCCAAGCTCGGTCTGGCAGGCGTCGGCATCATCGCGCTGGCCTCGACGATCTCGCAGTACTCCGACCGCGCCGACCAGGCGATCACGCAGACGATCTACCCGACGATCTGCGCGGTGAAGGATCGCGCCGAACTGCTCTACGAGGCGTTCGTGAAGTCCAACCGCCTGGCGCTGATGTGGGGCGCGCCGTTCGGTCTCGGCCTCGCGCTGTTCGCCGAGGACATCGTGCGCTTCGGCATCGGGGAGGAGTGGCGCCCCGCAATCGGCCTCATGCAGGCGATCGGCGTGTCGGTCGCGGTGCACCAGATCGGCTTCAACTGGGACGCGTTCTATCGCGCGCGGGCGGACACGAAGCCGATCGGCATCGCCGCCGCGATCGCGATCGTGGCGTTCCTCGCGCTCGCGCTGCCGATGCTGGCGATCGACGGGTTGAAGGGCCTCGCGATCGCCACGCTGCTCGTCGAGGCGGTCAACTTCGCGGTGCGGATGTTCTACCTGCGCCGCCTGTTTCCCGACTTTCGCTTCCTGCGCCACACCGTCCGGGCGCTGCTGCCGTCCGCGCCCGCGGTCGCGCTGATCCTCGCCCTGCGCGCCGCGCTCGGCGAGGAGGCGACGCTGCTCGCCGCCCTGGCGCTGTTCGCCCTGTACGTCGTCGTCACCCTCACCGCCACGGCGCTGGTCGAGCGCCGGCTGCTGCGCGAGATGCTCGCCTACGTGCGCCGCCGGCCGGCCGCGGGCGCGGCGGCGTGAAGCTCAGCGCGCCGCTTCGCGCAGGAACGCCATGAGCGCCAGGTGCGCCTCGCGCTCGATCTTCGGGTAGATCGCCGGGACGGGCTGGAAGCCGCCCTCGCCGTCGCTGTCGTTGCCGATCTCCAGGGTGTAGGCGATGACGCGCTCCGCCGGCGGGTCGTCGCCGAACTGCAGGCTCGCGGCGAAGTCCGAGGCGGTGCCGGTCGTGGGGTAGAGGGCCAGGCCGGGCTCGACCGCGTACTCCGAGCGGGCCCGGGCGCGCGGATCGCTGCCGGCGCCGTCGATCATCGCGTCGTGCATCGCGGTGCCGATGCGGACGTGCTGGTCGAGCACGTCCTGCGGGATGAACTCGCCGTACCGGCCGCCGGGGCCGCCGTCGCGGCGCCCGTCGAACGCCGGGTTGCGGAAGGTCTGGGTAGGGTCGCGCGACTGGTTGTCGTCCATCCCCCAGGGGTGGAGGATCTTGCGGCTGAAGGAGTGCACGTCGACGTAGAACTCGATTCGCCGCTCGCGCAGGACGCTCGCGACGTTCTGCGACTCGGGCTCCGAGGCGGCGGACGGCCCGACGTAGACCTGGAAGTCGCACGGGTCGTTGGATGCCGACACGGCGACGTCGCCGGCGTCGTCGTAGTAGCGCTCGAAGTCCCAGGCGAGGTCGAAGTTGCGGTTGAGATCGACGCCCGTGCACGCCGCGCCTGATCCGGCCCCGCCCGCCGGCCGGCGGTTCTTGCGCCACATCGCATTTGCGGCGGAGGACTGCGAGAACGCGCGCCCGTCGGGGTTGGCCAGCGCGAGCACGCTGAGATCGAGGCGCTCGACGATCGCCTTGACATCGGCCGCGGGGATCGACGCCTCGGCGTAGACGATGTCGCGCGCGGGCGCGGTGTCGGTGAAGGCCGCGATCACGAAGTCCGCGCCCGCCTCGTAGGCGCGCAGCAGGCGGTCGAGCAGGCTCAGGAGGGCGTCGGGCGGCGCCCACTCGCGGGCGTGGATGCCGCCGGTGATCAGCACGGGCCGTCCGCCCTCGGCACCGCGGACGGTCACGTAGGAGACGCTGCGGCCCTCGTGCGAGCGGTTGGGCGCGACCGTCCGCGTGCACAGATCCGGGTGGTCGGCGGCGAGCCGGGCCAGCTCGGCCTCGATCGCGCGGACGGTGGCGGGATAGGCCACTACTCGGCCTGCGCCTCGCGGGCGTGCTCTGCGTCGAGCTTGGTGAACATGGCGCTGCGCTGCTCGGCGAGCTCGTCGCTCTCGACGACCGCCTCGACCTCCAGCCCGCGCTCGCCCAGCGTCGCCAGCGCCTCGTCGGAGGCGTAGCCCGAGACCTGCCAGCGATCGTCCGCCAGGCGCCGTGCGCTCGTGCGCTCGAAGTCCAGCCCGGCCACCTCGCCGAGGCGGCGCATGGGCTCGGTCGGGCCGCAGATGCGTACGAGGTGCACGGCGTCCGTGGCCTACCTGACCCGCAGCTTCATCGACTGGCCGGAGTGGATCGTGCAGATGATCGTGTAGAGGCCGGCCTTCGTGACCTTCTTGGAGTAGCTGCCGCTGCTCCTGGTCGTCGACTTGAACTTCGCGGGCCCGCTCTTGACGGTGACGTTGTGCGGGCTGTCGCCGGTGAAGTTCCACTTCACGGTGTCGTTCTTCTTGACGGTGACCGTCGGCACCCCGGTGTCGCGCACGAAGAAGTCGTCGCCGATCGTGACGGTCTTCGTCGCGGCGAACGCGGGGATCGCGAGCACGGCGACGATGGCGAAAACGGCGACGGCGATGAGGAGCCTGCGCATGGTGCGAACGTCCTTTGTGCTGGGGCGACTGACTATTCTACGCGGCCGGGTGGGGCGCCAACGGCAACCGGCTCGCACAGCAGCGCTGCGACCTGCTCGGCCTGCGCGACGCGCTCGGCCTGGATGGCGCGCCGTTCGCGCAGCGCACGCGGCAGCCCGGCGAATCCGGCGATGCGGCCGGCGACCTCGATCGGGGCCAGTCGCCGCGGACGGTTCGTGCGCAGCTCGAGCCACCAGCGCCGCGCGAGCGAGCGCGGCCGCGCATCGGGCAGGCAGCGCACGGCGCACCAGAGGCTGTTGCGGGCGACGTAGAAGCGCGCGCGGGCGTGCGACCTCGTCGTCGCGCCGAGCCGGTGGACCACGCGCGCCGACGGCACGAGCAGCGCGTGCCACCCGGCCAGCACCGCGCGGAAGGCGAGGTCGACGTCCTCGTAGTACAGAAAGAAGCGCTCCTCGTAGCCGCCGAGCGCCTCGAAGACGTCGCGCCGGAAGACGGGCGCCGCCCCGGGCGCGGCGAAGACGGGGTAGGGCTCGGCGGGAAGGTCGGAGAGCGGATGGTCGCGCAGGAGCTTGTAGGCGTAGCCGGCGGCCGAGTACTGGTCGCCGGCGCTCTCGATCCGGCCCGTCGCGGCGCTCACGAGCACGCTGCCCAGGGCCCACGTCCGGTCGTCGCGTGGCGCGGCGGTGAGCTGCGCGAGCCAGTCGGGCGCCGGCGTGGCATCGGAGTTCAGGACGCAGACCCAGGGCGCCGTCGTCGCGCGCACGCCGCGGTTGGCGCCGCCGGCGAAGCCGAGGTTATGACCGAGCTCCAGCGCGCGCACGGCGGGATGGTGCGCGCGCAGCAGCGCCAGCGAGCCGTCGCGCGACCCGTTGTCGGCGACGACGATCTCCTGCGGCGCCAGCGTCTGCGCGTACAGCGCGGCGAGGCATTCGGGCAGCAGTGCCTCGCCGTTGTAGTTGACGATGACGACGGCGACGCCGGGGCGGGCCTCGGCAGACACGGCTACGACGCTCGGCCGCGGCGGCGCAGCCGCACGAGCACGACGATCACGACGAGCGCGAGCACGGCCACGACCGCGGTCGAGAGCGGCCCGACGATCGTGGCCACATTCTCGAACTGATTGCCCAGCACGATGCCGGCGCCGAACAGGACGCTGTTCCAGACCGCCGAGCCCAGCGCCGTCAGGGCGATGAACAGGCCGAGGTGCATGTGCGCCATGCCGGCCGGCACCGAGATGACCGAGCGCACGCCGGGCACGCAGCGCCCGGCCAGCACGAGCCATACCCCGTGGCGGCGAAACCGCGCGTCGACGCGGTCGAGATCGGCGGCCGTGACGCGGCTGACGCGGTGCGTCGCGAGGATCGCGCTGCGCCCGCCGCGGCGGGCGATCCAGTACAGGATCAGCGCGCCGGTGACGGAGCCCGCGGTCGCGGCGATCAGCGCCGGCGCCAGCAACAGCTCGTCCTGCGCGACCTCCCATCCCGCGAAGGGCAGCACGATCTCCGAGGGGATGGGCGGAACGAGGTTCTCGGCCAGGACGACGGCGAAGAGGCCGAGGTATCCCGCTGACCGGATGAGGTCGGTGATGGCGGCGATCACCCCCGGTACGCTCGCAGATGTGGCTGGCGATCCCGCTCTGGCGGAGCTCTACGAGGCGAAGGCGCAGACGTACGCCGCGTTCGGAAACGGCGCGATCGCCGGGCACGCCGAGCGCCTGCTGGCGCCCGGTGGCCGGGTGCTCGACGTCGGCTGCGCGTCCGGCGGCCTGCTCGCGCTGCTGCGCTCACGCGGCGGATACCTCGCCGGTCTGGAGCTGTCGGCCAGCGCCGCGACCGCGGCGGCGCAGGTCGCCGACCAGGTCGTGCACGGCGCGCTCGAGGACCCCGGCCTGCCGTTCGAGCCGGACTCCTTCGACCTCGTCGTCCTCGCCGACGTGCTCGAGCACCTGGCCGACCCGGCGGCCGGACTCGCCCGTGCCGTCGGCTGGTGCCGGCCGGGCGGGGCGATCCTCGTCAGCGTGCCGAACATCGCGCACTGGCAGGCGCGACTGACGCTGCTGCGCGGGCGCTGGCCGCAGGAGGACAGCGGCACCTTCGACGCCAGCCACCTGCGGTGGTTCACCCGCGACGCGCTGGCGGCGCTGCTCGCCGGCGCCGGGCTGCGCGACGTCGAGCTGCACGCCATCGTCCCGGCGCTGCGCAACCACGCGCCCGCCTCGGCCGGGCCGCTCGCCCGCCGGCTGGAGCCCGGCTGGCAGGCGCTCGGCCGCCGCGTGCCGCAGCTGCTGGGCTATCAGGTGGTCGGCGTCGGCCGTCGCTGAGCGGCATCTGCAGCACCTGAGCGCGTAGGCTGCCGCCCCGATGGGCCTGCGCGAGATCCGCTACGACATGAACCACGGCGCCGCCCGGCGCATCCTCTTGCCCACGCTCGAGCGCTGGGCCGCGTCGCACGCGCCCGATGCCGAGGTGCTCGAGGTCGGGGCCGGCCACTACGACCACCGCCCGTTCTTCTCCTGCACGCTGACGAAGTTCGACGCCGACACGACGCAGGCCCCCGACATCGTCGGCGACGCCCACGCGATGCCGATGGACGACGACCGCTTCGACGCGGCCCTGGCGATCAGCGTGCTCGAGCACGTCGACGACCCCTATCAGGTCGTGCGCGAGATGTTCCGCGTGCTCAAGCCCGGCGCCCCCGTGCTGGCCTGGATCCCGTTCACGTTCGGGGTGCACGGCTTCCCCGAGGACGTCAGCCGCTTCACGGCCTTCGGCATGCGCCAGCTCTTCGAGCGCGCCGGCTTCGAGGTCGTGCGCATCGACGAGAAGCCCTATTCCGGAGCGTTCCTGCAGATGACCAACCTCGTGCACTTCGTGCTGCCGCGTACCGACCACCGGCGCTGGGTGCGGCCCTTGAACAAGGCGCTGTTCCTGCTCTTGCGGATGGGCTATCCGCTCGACGAGCGCTTCGGCAAGCTCAAGCTGAAGAACCTCTACACCGGCGCCGAGATCGAGGCCCGCAAGCCGGCGTAGCGCACGCCCCGGCGGTCCTGCCTACGTCAGCGCCGCGCCAGGAGCCCGTCGACCTGGCGCAGCACGAACGGCCCCAGCGTGGTCGCGAAGAGATTCGTGATGTGCGTGTTGTCCTTGTGCACGAGCACGCCGCCGACGACCGGAAAGCACATCCGCGGGCTGCACATGAAGCGCGTCATGTCCACGACGCGCACGCGCCCGCTACCGGGCCGCCGGGCGGCGACCGCCGCGGAGTCGCGGGGCAACGCGCG